>Ga0265327_10000400_pt1 | contig 81145 bp, 64 predicted proteins | sample 41621metaG_FD_202089 | JGI IMG/M metagenome (GOLD analysis project Ga0265327, IMG submission 202089) | Rhizosphere microbial communities from Carex aquatilis grown in University of Washington, Seatle, WA, United States - 4-16-21 metaG | ecosystem: Host-associated > Plants > Roots > Rhizosphere...
ATACAAATATAGTTCATTTTAAAATATTAAGATTTACATTTAACGATTTAATTATTGATATTTGACAATTCTCCAAAAATTGAAATACTAAAAACTATAATACTGGTATTATACCTGAAACAAATTATTTTTTATTGCAAACATTACCAGATTAATCGAATTTTTAGAATTGGTTTTCGATAAAAGATTTGTTCGATGTCCGTTTACAGTTTTTGGACTGAGATGTAAGTGCTCGGCAATTTCGTTGTTCGAATATCCACGGCAAATGTAATACAAAATTTCTTTTTCGCGTTTTGTCAAAGGAACGTCTTCGTTGTGTGCTGCTTTTGCCGAACGTTTATCGGTTATGTTTAAAATAATGTTGCGTAATAATTCGTTTGAGAAATAACTTTCGCCGCGCATTACTTCTTCAATTGCTTTTTCGAGGTCTTTTTTACCGGACTTTTTTAACACGAAACCTTTCACACCCGCATGAATCATACGAAAATAATATTCTTCGTCGCCAAACATCGAGAGCGCAACAATTTTTAAATTTGGATTTGTTTGCAGTATTTTTTGTGTTGCTTCTATGCCATCCATTTCGGGCATCGAAATATCCATCAACACTAAATCTGGATTAATTTGATCAACTGTTTCTAAAAATTCGATGCCATTTGTAGCTTCACCAACTACTTCGGCTTTTTCAGATTGCGACAAAACAAATTTAAGACCATCACGGAAAAGTTCGTGGTCGTCAACGATCATCACTCTATATTTTGGTTCCATTATATTTAAGTTTTAAATTCAAAATTAATTGGTTTTCGAATATCTAAATCCACTGATGTCAATTTCAATTGTTATGCGCACACCTTTTGCTGGCTGGCTGCTAATGTCAAAACTTCCTTTAAATGTTTGTATCCGGTTTTTGATGTTAAACAGTCCCATTCCTTTCTTCAGCTTATATACTTTCGTAACATCAAAACCCTTGCCATCGTCGGTATATTCGAGAAATATTTTTTCTTTATTCTTTGTCAAATTGATGGTTATATTTTGTGCCTTTGCGTATTTGATTGTGTTGTGGATTAATTCGATTACAACGCGATAAAGTGTAATTTCGATTAACTCAAAAAGTTTTTCGTTGAAATTAGATTTAAAAATGACGTTGATATTGCGGGTTTCTTTTAATTTATCGGTAAACGAACGGATTGCCGATATTAATCCAAAGTTACGCAAAATGTGTGGGCTGATATTGTTCGAAATTTCGGTAAGACTTTGGATGGCTTCGTCGATAGTGTGATGCACTTTGTCAGTAATAAAATGAATCTGGTCTTTTGCCGTCGAATCGGCGAGCGCTTGCAAATACATTTTTGTAGTCGATAAAACCGGTCCAAGTCCATCGTGTAATTCTTGTGCAAAATGGCTGCGTTCTTTTTCTTCGGTTTCGATAATTGCGTTTAAAATGCGACGTTCAGTTTGTTTCCGCTCTGTAATGTCGTAAATTGTGGTCATGATACATTGCCTGCTGTTTAGATTTATATTTGTTATGTTTATGCAACCATAAATAAGTGTTCCGTCTTTTCTGCGAAATTCTATTTCTTTGTCTTTAATCCGTCCTTTCGATTTTAATTCGTGAATAATTTCAGTCCGTTGTTGTTGATTGGCGTATAATTTTTTAATTTCAAATTTGTTCGTCAATTCGCTGTACGAATAGCCGAAAAGATTGCACAACGATTCATTTACTTCTACGATAAAACCATCCATTGTTCCGATGCCCACCGATAGTTGGTTATTCTCGAAAAGACTGCGATATTTGTCTTCGCTTTCGCGGATTTTTTGTTCGTTTATTTTGCGCTCGGTAATGTCTTTGCAATAGCCAATATATTTGCTGTCGTTAATTTTGACAATATCAATAGCTATACATTTCCAATTGACGGAACAATGCGTAAAAATATATTCGTCAGAAAATTTCGAAACTGCAATCATTTGCGAAAAAATATGCGGATTGAATAAATCGTTTACACCAAATTTATCAGTCGGTACAGGATTTGTAAGTTGCTCTGGTTTGAGGCAAGTTAAATTTAACGCTGCATTATTAAAGTCTATGATTTTGCCCTTTTCGTCAAATACAAAAATACCGTCGGGCGCATATTCAATGTATGTTCTGAATTTTTTTTCACTTTCTGTTAACTGAAAAGTTTTTTCTTTAAGTTCTTTTTCGTTAAGAATTATTTTCGAAATTTTGTAAATTATTTCGAGCAGATTATCAGTCATGATCGGTTTGAGCAAAAAGCCGTCAACTCCATGATTTAATGCTTCGAGAAAAAAATTGCTTTGGTTGTAAGCCGAAACAATAATTATTTTTACATTGTTATCGACCTTGCGAATATGTCCGACCATATCGAGTCCGTTCATTTCGGGCATTTGAATGTCGGTAATAATTAAATCGGGTTTTAGTTTATGGTATAATTCAAGACCTTGAATGCCATTAACGGCAACGTTAAAATTTTCAATAATTTCGCTAAAAATTTCGGTCATCCAAAGTACCAAAACACTGCTATCTTCAACAAGTAATAAATTAATGGGAAGTTTATTCATTTTTTGTTTTGTATATTTATTTCAATGGTTGATGGTCGTTGTTAACGAATTGGACAAATATTATTTCCAATACATAAATTTATTAACTATGCTTTTTTATTTTGATGGTGGCTTTTTTTTCATTGATTTAATTTTCTTTAAAATTTGAAAATCCAATTCAGTCAAATTGACATTTATAATTGTTAAAATTCCGTCTTCAAAAATTGAACCTAAAAATAAATTATTTACACACAAATACATAATTTTTTTTAACAATTATGTTTTTCGTGTTGGTATTTTGTTTGAAAATATTCTGGCAAACCATTTAATAAAACAAGTTTAACCATTTTAAATGAAGGTATTTATGTAACTCATCAGAAGAATTGAAAATTATCTGACAATGTCGAGTTTTTCAACAGCGATCGGTATGATTGGACAAACCCAAATTTTCCTGTTCAATTTTGTCGGACTACAACAAAAAGCAATATTAAATTTCGTTATATAAATGCAGAGAAAACTTGAATGTGCTACCTCTGCCAACTTCGCTTTCTACCCAAATTTTGTTGTTTTGTTTTTCAATTAATTCTTTACAAAGCAGCAAACCTAAGCCAGTTCCACTTTCTTGATTGGTTCCTTTTGTCGAAATATTCTTTTCAATTGAAAATAGAAACGGAATATTTTCGGGTTTTATCCCTACTCCGGTATCTGAAATTGAAACTTCGACAGCAGTTTCTTTTTCCAAACAATTGATTGATACAATGCCGCCACTCTCAGTAAATTTTATTGCATTCGAAATTAAATTTCGCAAAGCAGTTTTTGTCATTTCCAAATCACAATTTACATGTATGTTTGAATTGATATTATTTTGCAACGAAATTTCTTTGTTTTCTGCTACTTCGCTGCTAAGTAAATGTACTTCATATGCTATTGTTTTAAGGTTTTGTTTTTCCATTTTCGGCATCAATTTTCCGGTTTGTAATCTCGACCATGCGATCAAATTTTCAAGTAATTTGTTCATCATTAAAACCGAATTTCGAATGTTAATCGCAGATTTTAAAATTTTTTCAGGTTCATTTTTTTTAATATAAATTTGTAATAATTCACTCGACGTAAGAATTGCAGAGAATGGATTTCTTAAATCGTGCGAAATAATTGAGAAAAATTTATCCTTAGTGGCGTTAAGTTCAATTAATTTTTCGCGTGATTGTTTTATCTCGATATGTGTGGCAACGCGCGCTGTCAACTCGGCAGTATTAAATGGTTTGGTTATATAATCAACTGCACCGAGTTCAAAACCCAATAATATTTTTTCGGGTTCGATAACTGCCGTTAGAAAAATTACCGGAATGTCTTTTGTATTGGAATCTGCTTTAAGCAATTTGCATACTTCAAATCCGTCCATTTCGGGCATTTGAATGTCGAGCAGAATTAAATCGGGCAATTCTGTCTTTACTAATTCAAGCGCTTTATAGCCCGAATTTGCAATGCATATATTATAGCCTTTTTCGTAGAGAATATTTCCTAAAACCTGTATGTTTTTGGGCGTATCATCTACAATAAGAAGTAAGGGTTTCTTTATGTTTTCCATGATTTTTATTTGTTGATGAAATTAAATAATTGCAACAAAGTTGAATAGATTTTATCAGTATTGAAGGTAGCGATATTATCGTTCAATTGTGTACAATAGTTGCTAAGTTGTGTAATATTATGTTTGATGATAAATTGTTGCAGTTCTTTTTCAAAATCTTTTAATTCGTCGAAATTGAGAGATTTTTGTAATTTTATAATAGTCGGTAAAAATTTATTAATTAAAGATGCCTTAATTTCAATTGGCAATTCTTCTTGGGTAAACGTCGCAAATGATAATTTTGCATCTTGCATATCTCCATTTTCAAATTCTGATATTTGATCGAATGGTAAGTATTTTGTAAGTAATTCTAATAATTCGTACTTATAAATTGGTTTTAACAACAAATCATCGGCAACACTTCCAAATTTATCTTTTTCGTGTTTCATCCCCGAAGCTGTAAGTGCAATAATTGGAATGTGTTTTAAATTATTATCCGATTTGAGAATATTAATTGCTGTAAATCCATCCATAACCGGCATTTGCATGTCCATTAATATAATGTCGGGATGATTTATTTGTGCAGCAGAAATACAATCTTCGCCATTTTCTGTTTCGATAATCTTGATATTGAAAGTTTCGAGATAACCACGAACTACTTGACGGTTTGAAAGTACATCTTCGGCCATTATTAAGGTCGGATTTCTAAACCGGATATTTTTCAGGTAACTTTTGTCGATATTCAGATCAGAATCGTTATTTAAAGCGCCAATTTCGATATCGAAAAGAGATACGTTAAAAACGGAACCGCTGCCAAACGTACTGACTGCCGAAATAGTACCACCCAGTAATTCAGTTAAACGACGGGTGATGCTCAATCCTAAACCTGTTCCGCCATACTCATTTTTTATTTTATGTGCTACTTGTGTAAATGGTTCAAAAATATTTGTTAATTGAGTTGGCGTGATACCTATGCCGCTGTCTTTAATCGAAAAAAGCAGGTCGATTTTACTTTCTTGTATTTTTTTAGGAAGTATTTTTACAACAATGCCCACACTTCCATAATGTGTAAATTTGACAGCATTACCTATGAGATTAAATAAAATCTGACGTAAAAATTTTTCGTCGGTTATCACGCAACCGGGAATATTTTGTTCGATTTCGATATTTATTTTGATTCCCTTATCCAATGCTTTCATCAGAAAAATTGCCTGTATTTCATTAATTAGGTTACTCAGATTTATCGGTTGGAGGTTTATGACCATTCGTCCGGCTTCTACTTTGGACAGGTCAAGAATGTCATTTATAAGATTGAGTAAAACTTTGCTGCTTTGGATGATATTATCTAAATATTCGGTAAATGCTTTGTTGCCTTCGGTTTTTTCTTTCAATATGCTCGAAAAGCCAACAATGGCGTTTAGTGGCGTCCTGATTTCGTGGCTCATGTTGGCAAGAAATTCGCTTTTCATTTTGTTCGCATCTTCGGCGACTTGCTTTGCTTTTTGCAATTCAGATTGATATATAACAAGTTCGTTGGCAATTTTAGTTTTTTCATCAATTTGTTCAATCAATCTGTTATTTTTTTCTTCCAATTCTTTGGTACGTTCTTCAACTTTTACTTCTAATCCGGCGGCAAGTTTCTTTTTTTCTTCGTGTTGATAAGCCAACATTTCATTGGCAATGATTAATTCGGCAGCGCGTTTTTCTTTTTCCTGGTTTTGAAATACCAACTCTTTGTTAGCAATTATTAATTCGGCAGCACGTTTTTCTTTTTCTTGGTTTTGAAATATAAGTTCGGTGTTAGCAATAACTAATTCTGCAGCCCGTTTTTCTTTTTCTTGATTTTGAAAGACAAGCTCTTCATTGGCTATGATTAATTCTGCTGCCCGTTTTTCTTTTTCTTCGTTTTGAAAAATGAGTTCTGTGTTTGCAATAACTAATTCAGCAGCACGTTTTTCTTTTTCTTCGTTTTGGAAAATTAGTTCTGTGTTTGCAATGACTAACTCAGCAGCGCGTTTTACTTTTTCTTCTGTTTGAAAATCAAGTTCTTTGTCAGCAATAATTAATTCGGCAGCGCGCTTTCCCTTTTCTTCAGTTTGAAAATAAAGTTCCTTGTCGGCGATAATTAATTCTGCTGCGCGTTTCTCTTTTTCTTCGCTTTGATAAACAAGTTCGTTGTCGGCAATAATTAATTCTGCAGCACGTTTCTCTTTTTCTTGGCTTTGAAAGATTAGTTCTTTGTTGGCAATGATTAATTCTGCAGCGCGTTTTTCTTTTTCCTGGTTTTGAAAAATCAGTTCTTCATTTGCAATAAATAATTCGGCAGCACGTTTTTCTTTTTCCTGATTTTGAAAAATAAGTTCTTCATTGGCAATGATTAATTCGGCAGCGCGTTTTTCTTTTTCCTGACTTTGAAAAATTAATTCTTCATTGGCAATGATTAATTCAGCCGCACGTTTTTCTTTTTCCTGATTTTGAAAAATTAGTTCTTGGTTTACAATTATTGCCTGTCCGGATAAAGCTTCTTTTTCTTCGTATTGCGAAATAAGTTCTTGGTTTGTTATGATTAATTCGGCGGCGCGTTTTTCCTTTTCCAAATTTTGAAAAACTAATTCTTTATTAGCAATAATTAACTCGGCAGCACGTTTTTCTTTTTCTTCATTTTGAAACGCAAGTTCTTTATTTGCAATAACTAACTCTGCAGCACGTTTTTCTTTTTCTTCACTTTGAAAGACAAGTTCTTTGTTAGCAATTATTAATTCAGCGGCGCGTTTTTCTTTTTCATTATTTTGAAAGACAAGTTCTTTGTTTGCTACAATTAATTCGGCTGCGCGTTTTTCTTTTTCTTCATTTTGAAATACCAGTTCTTTATTCGCAATAACTAATTCGGCAGCACGTTTTTCTTTTTCTTCGTTTTGAAATACCAGTTCATTGTCGGCAATAATTAATTCGGCAGCGCGTTTTTCCTTTTCTCCGGTTTGATAACCAAGCTCGTTATCGGCAATAATTAATTCGGCGGCACGTTTTTCTTTTTCCTCGTTCTGATAAATAAGTTCTTTATTAGCAATTATTAACTCTGCTGCACGTTTTTCTTTCTCTTCGTTCTGGTAAATTAATTCGGTGTTTGCGATAACTAATTCAGCTTCACGTTTTTCTTTTTCTACATTTTGAAAAGCAAGTTCTTTGTTTACAATAATTAGTTCTGCCGACATTTTTATTTCAGTAACATCATGCATATTCAGTAAAATATCAGTTCTATTTTCCGCTAAAATGCCTTCAAGATGTATATTGATATGCCCGTTTTCTTGGTGTGACAATTGCACTTCACAGGTTTCTCTTGTTTGACTCGAACAAACATTTTGGCAGAATAGATTATAGACTGTTTTTGTGTCTTCGGAAACAAAAAATCCAAACGTGCTACTTATTAACAGCGATCGTTCTTTGCCGAGCAATTTGGCTGCCGCTAAATTTAATTCCAGAATTTCACCATTTTTCGAAAGTATTAAATAGCCGGATGGAGCAAAATCATATAATTCGGCATATTTTTCTTTGATAATATATACCTGTTCTTTAGCCAATGTCAATTCAGCATTTTGCATTTCTAGTTCAATCTGGTGTATTTGCAGTTCCTGCACAAATTTCAATGTATCCGCTTCCGAAAGTATTTCTTTGTTTTGACGTTCCTGACTTTTAAACTGTTCTTCAGCATTCAGCCGAATTCTTGTCGAATGATTGTTTTCGAGATTTTTAGTATTCATTTTTTGTTTTTTATTAAAAAGAAAAGTATAAATGGTAATTTGGAGTATTTGAGAATATTGAAAATTTTGTTGGAATGCGAATGTTTATGCAAGTGTTATCGAGTATCATTTCATGTCTTAATGGCAATAAATATTTGTCATTCTTTTTTACATGATTTGTAAACTAATTATAAAAAATCTAAGGTACAACTATTTATTGGAGCAAACTATTATTAAGAGAGATATATTTTAAAACACTTCCAAATTTTCAAATACCCGAAATGATTGTTGAAACAGCATCGAAACCCAACAGTCATTTAATATTAAAACAAAAGCGCTCCGAAGAGCGCCTTTGTTTATAATTAGAATTGCATAGTTGCTAATCTTTTGTAACCATTGTAACGCCATTTTGCATTGTCTTCGGCAGCTTTGAAAAGTTCAGTAGAAACTTGGGGGAACGATTTTGCCAAAGACGAATAACGAACTTCGCTTCTTAAAAAATGTTGGAATTTATCCCATTGTGGTTCTTTCGAATCGAGTACAAAAGGATTCTTTCCATCTTTTTCGAGCATCGGGTTGAAACGGTAATTGTGCCAGTAACCGCATTCAACAGCCAGTTCGGTTTGTTTTTGTGTCAAACCCATGCCGGCTTTAATACCGTGAGCAATACAAGGTGCATAAGCAATAATGATTGACGGACCTTTATATGCTTCGGCTTCTTTTACCGCTTTTAAATATTGGTTTGCGTTCGAACCCATTGCAACTTGCGCAACATAAACATAACCATAGCTCATGGCAATCATTCCCAAATCTTTTTTGCGGATGCGTTTGCCCGATGCAGCAAATTTTGCTATTGCAGCAACCGGAGTCGATTTCGATGCCTGACCGCCGGTGTTCGAATAAACTTCGGTATCCATTACCAAAACATTGATGTCTTCGCCAGAGGCTAAAACGTGATCTAAACCACCAAAACCAATATCGTAAGCCCAACCGTCGCCACCAAAAATCCAGATTGACTTCTTAACAAAATATTGTTTCAACGACATTAATTCATGTGCAACTGGATTTGATTCGTTAGCCAAAGCTGCAATTAATTTTTCGCTTGCCACAATCGATTTTTTAGCGTCTAATCTGCCTTCAATCCATTCTGCAAATGCTGCTTGTGTTTCAGCGTTGACCAAATCTTTTGTTTCTTCCATGCGCATGGCAATACGTTGGCGCAATTGAACTGTTGCAATTGCCATTCCGTAACCATACTCAGCATTGTCTTCGAACAAAGAGTTTGCCCACGCTGGACCTTGACCGGTTTTCAAATTGGTTGCGTAAGGCATCGATGGAGCTGAACCACCATAAATAGATGAGCAACCGGTAGCGTTTGCAATCATCATCCGCTCGCCGTAAAGTTGTGTGATTAATTTAATATATGGAGTTTCGCCGCAACCGGAACATGCGCCCGAAAATTCGAACAATGGTTGTGCAAATTGACTGTTCTTAATATTTTTCTCAATTTCTATTCCGGCAGTTTTGTAACCGATTTTGTAGTGCATATAATTCCAGCGTTCTACTTCTTCCAACTGACTTTCCAACGGTTTTAACACCAACGCTTTATTTTTAGCCGGACAAACATCGACGCAGTTTCCGCAACCGGTACAATCGTAAGGACTGACTTGAATTTTGTAACGCATTCCTTTAATCGGCGCTAAACCAACCATCGCTTTTGTGTTTGCAGGTGCGTTTGCTAATTCTTCTTCTGTAAGCACGAACGGACGAATGGAAGCGTGAGGACAAACATAAGCACATTCGCTGCATTGCGTACAATTTTCTACTTGCCATTCGGGAATCATTATTGCGATACCACGTTTTTCGTATTGCGATGTTCCAGCAGGGAAAGTACCGTCTTCGCGACCAACAAAAGCGCTGACGGGTAAATCGTCGCCGTTCATAGCATTGATTGGTTCCATTACATTTTTAATAAATGCAGGAATTTTGCGATCGTCAACTTTTGGTTTAACTTCAATTGACGCCCATTCTTTCGGGATTTCTATTTTTGTAACTTCGCCGCCTTTGTCAACTGCGTCCCAGTTCATGCAAACAACTTTTTCGCCCAATTTACCATACGATTTTTCAATAGCCTTTTTCATATATTCAACTGCTTTTTCGTACGGTACAATGTTCGCAACTTTAAAGAAAGCAGCTTGCATAATTGTGTTGGTACGTGCACCCAAACCGATTTCTTCGGCAATCATCGATGCGTTGATAACATAAAACTGAATATCATTTTCGGCAAGATATTTTTTCATGTGATCCGGTAAACGGTTTTTTGTTTCTTCGACGTCCCAGATACTGTTAAACAGGAAAGTGCCACCTTTTTTAAGACCTTTTAATAAATCGTATTTGTCGAGATACGCTGGTACGTGGCATGCTACAAAGTCCGGAGTGATAACCAAATATGGAGAACGAATCGGTGCGTCGCCAAAACGTAAATGCGAAGCTGTGAAACCGCCTGATTTCTTTGAGTCATACGCAAAATATGCCTGACAATATTTTTCGGTTAAGTCGCCAATAATTTTGATTGAATTTTTGTTTGCGCCAACTGTGCCGTCAGAACCAAGACCAATAAACCGAGCCTCGAAAATTCCATTGTCTGCAGTTTGAATGTTTGGTAATAATGGCAATGAACTGAAATTAACGTCGTCAACAATACCAATAGTGAAATGATTTTTCGGCTCTTTCATTTTCAGGTTATTGTAAACACCGAGAATGTGGGCAGGAGTTGTATCTTTTGAACTTAAACCGTAACGTCCACCAAAAATTTCTGGTGCGTTTGGTTGTCCATAGAATAAATCCCTTACGTCTAAATATAAAGGATCTCCATTTGCACCCGGTTCTTTGCAACGGTCAAGAACTGCGATGCGTTTTACTGATTTTGGAATGACGTTGAAGAAATATTTTGGCGAGAATGGACGATATAAATGAACGCTTACCAAACCAACTTTTTCGCCGCGTGCAATCATGTAATCAATAACTTCTTTTGTAGTTTCGGTTATCGAACCCATTGCGATAATAATATTTTCGGCATCAGGCGAACCATAATATGTAAACGGATGGTATTCGCGACCACACAATTTACTCATTTCCTGCATATATTCTTCAACCATGTCTGGTACTCTGTCATAATAAACCTGAGCTGCTTCTTTTGCCTGGAAAAAAATATCAGGATTTTGAGCAGTACCGCGCATTTCAGGATGTTCTGGATTTAAAGCGTGATCTCTGAAACGTTGTATTGCTGTGTGGTCAACTAATTTTGCTAATTCTTCGGTTTCGAAATACTCAACTTTTTGCATTTCGTGCGACGTGCGGAAACCGTCAAAGAAATGAACGAAAGGAACTCTTGATTTAAGCGTTGTCAAATGGGCAACAGCAGCAATGTCCATAATTTCCTGAACGCTACCTGTTGCCAACATTGCAAATCCGGTTTGACGTGTTGCCATAACATCGCTGTGGTCGCCAAAAATTGACAACGCATGCGCGGCAACTGAACGAGCCGAAACGTGAAAAACGCATGGCAATAATTCGCCTGCTATTTTGTACATGTTGGGTATCATCAACAACAAACCCTGCGAAGCTGTAAATGTGGTTGTTAATGCACCAGCTTGTAATGAACCATGTAAAGCGCCAGCTGCTCCAGCTTCCGATTGCATTTCGACAACCTTTATGGTTTCGCCAAACATATTTTTACGACCGTAAGCCGCCCATTCGTCAACATTTTCAGCCATGTTCGACGATGGAGTGATGGGATAAATTGCTGCAACTTCGCTGAACATATAAGCAATATGTGCTGCTGCATGGTTACCATCACACGTAATAAATTTTTTCTTTTCTGACATTTTGTTATTCTTTTGAATTATATAAAAATATTTTTAATTTTTCTTAGAATTGTTAGTCAACCGATTAAAATTTGAAATTCATTTTGTTTCCCAATTCACAAATAAAAACCTGCGAAAGTAAATAAATTTTTGAATTTTAAATACTAATAAAAATCAGTTTATCAAAAAAGTTGACCAATGAAGTTTGAATTTATTCTTGTTCGATGCAACCTTTAGCAATTAGGAATTGCCCAGTGGTATAGAGTAACATGATGATTGACGAAAAATAAATTTTGTGTTCAACAAAAATATTCCACGATAAAAAACTGTCGGAAAACATAAATAAAACTGCACCGACGAAAATATACCAAAAACTTTTACTGTTCGTATTTTTCCAACGGTTTAAAGACATTACAACCATGCAAAAAATTGCTAAAGTATAAACTGATACCGGAATTAATAATTCTTTTAAATGTGGTTGGAGCAAAACGAATAATGTTATTGCGTAAATTAAAATCGGAAAAATTAAATACGGTTTGCTTTTTAACAAACTAAATTTGTGTTTTGTCATTGTAAACGCATAAATGTAAATTAAATGCGTCGTAAGAAAACTTCCAAGTCCAAAAATAAAAAACAAAGGAGAAGATTTATCGAACATCAAAACCGTATCGCCAAGCCACGAAAAGAAAAATGCTGTCAAGATAATTTTGTGAAATTTGTTGATTTGATTTTTGATGTGCGAATAATAATAAACCATAAGAAACGGCATCAATATAGTTTTAAATATCAAACTCAAAGAAAAAATATGAACATATTCGCTTACAAGAAATAGAATTGTTAGCGTATAAAAAACCGGTAAGAAGAGTTTAGTTTTCATGTAGATTAAATTAAATGTATTTTACAATGTATCAATTGCATATAATGGATAAACATCTATTTTATCGTAATGCGCAAAATTTTCTAAAGACAATCGAATTCCTCTGTCTAATGTTTTTTCTTTTAAAAACAGGTACATACTTTGCATCGAACCTTTTTTGCCCGATTTTACTTCTATTGGTGTAATAACATTATTACGAACAATCAAATAATCTAATTCTGCATTACTGTTTCTGGCTTCGCGATGCCAATAATGCAAATCCATTTTTTCATAAGGCGATTGATATTTGAGCAATTCCAGACCGGCAAACATTTCAGCAAGCGCACCACGATTTACAATACTAATATCGTTGGCTAAAATTATTTCGTTGGTATCAAAATTGAGCATTTTTAAATATATTCCGGAATCAAATATAAACATTTTTTGTTTTTTGTAATCTGCTTCAGCACCAAGTGGTAAACCATTCGCATCAGTATGTGTAACTGGAAATACAAGACCGGCTAAAATAATTAAATTTAGTGCTTCTTTTAGCTGTTTATGATTGTCGAGCGATTGAGTTTTTGAATAAATAAATTTGCTACTTGTCTGCATAACAGCTGAAAGAAAAATTTCGCGAATACGATTTGAAGGTACATGTTGCTTATATTTTGCAAAATCGTCGTTATACGAAATTAACAAATCGTTAATTATTTGGCTACTTTCTAAATAATCTTGTGTTTCGACATATCTGGCAATGACTTCGGGCATACCACCAAGTATGAAAAATTTACGTAAATAAGTAATTAATCTTTCGTGAACTGATTCTTGCAAAGGTTTTTGTGGATTCGCATTTTGTTTAAGTTTGATTAATTTGTCTTCGCCAAATGCTGATAAAAATTCATTAAAAGATAATGGATACATGTACATTGAGCGAATCCGTCCCACACCAAACGATGGAATTTCGGATAAAGCAAATTCTAATAATGAACCTGCTGCAATAATATGTAACAAAGGTATATGTTCGTAAAAAAAACGCAGTGATTGGATTGCCGGAATACAAGCTTGAATTTCATCGAAAAATAATAATGTCTTGACTGGTTTGATTGGCGTTTTATAAATTGCTGTCAAATTTTCTATTATTTCCTGAACTGATAAATTACCGGTAAACAGTGAACGGATTTTTTTGTCAGACTCAAAATTAATTTCAACAAAATGTTCAAATTGCAATCCCAAATGTCTTACTGTTTGAGTTTTACCAATTTGCCGAGCACCACGTAACAAAATTGGTTTGTGATTTTCGGCGCTCTTCCATTTTATAAGTTCTGTATCTATTGTTCGTGTGATATACATTTTTCCAAACCAATAATTGATGTAATTTTACAAAAATCCAACCCAAAAATAGAGTTAATTTTCCAGTTTTCCAAATCAATTTCAGAAATTAATTTTTTAATTAATTGTTTTGTAATTATATGACTATTTTTTTCCCATTTTATTTATTACGACGTTCAAATAATACGTTTTATCTCCAAAAAAATCAATTCATCTGCTAAAAAATACAACTCGTCATCTTTTTCTTTCGCACCTTTTCAGGAACACGCAAATTTGTGTCAAATTAAAAATTGAAAAAAGATGAAATTATTTATTTTGATATTAACGACAATCATAATTAGTTTGACGGCATTTGCGCAAAACAAAATTTCCGGAACAATCTCCGACAAAAATAAGGAAATTATTGCAGGTGCAAATGTCTTTATAAAAAATAGTTATGATGGAACTTCGTCGAACGAAAAAGGCGAATATGCTTTTGAAACTTCAAAAACTGGAAAGCAAATTATTTCGGTAAGTTTTATTGGCTACAAAACTTTTGAGCAAGAAATAAATTTGAATAGCAAAGCAACAACATTAAATATTGTTTTGGAAGACGACGCCAACCAAATGAACACAGTTAATGTAACCGCCGGAACATTCGAAGCAAGTGATAAGAAAAAAGGAACTTTCTTAAAACCGTTGGATATTGTTACAACAGCCAACACATTGGCAGACATTTACGGCGCAATGAACGCATTACCCGGAACGATGAAAGTTGCCGATAAAGGCGAATTGTTTGTGCGTGGCGGCGAAGGTTACGAAACAAAAACTTTTGTTGACGGTTTGTTGGTTCAGAAACCTTATTCGTCAACCATGCCGGACTTGCCGTCGCGCGGACGTTTTTCGCCAATGCTTTTTTCGGGCACATTATTCAGCACCGGCGGTTATTCGGCAGAATACGGACAAGCAATGTCGTCGGCATTGATTTTAAACACGCAAGGTCTGGCAGAAGAAAATATGACAAGCGTTTCGTTAATGTCGCTTGGCGGCGGCTTAGCGCAAACTGTCAAAAACGAAAATACTTCTTTGTCTTTGTCTGGCGATTATTACAATCTTGCACCATATTACAATCTTGTAAAACAAGATTTGCAATGGTTGAAAATGCCACAAGGTTTGGATGGCAATTTAATTTTCAGACAAAAGATTGGAACAAACGGTTTGTTAAAAGTCATGGGAAGTTATACGCAAGGTTCGTCGTCAATTTCATATCCTAACTTCGACAATTTCCCAACGATGTATAACATTGCTTTGGCTGACAATCATACGTATATCAATTCGGTTTACAACACGCAATTGAACGACAAATGGATATTGTCATCGGGAATGTGTTATTCTTACGACCACGAACAAATTGGGCTTGGCTTGGACAATGTTCGCACGGATGTCAAATCATTTGAAGCAAAATATACTTTGAATTACACGTTGAACAACAATATCTCAATCAAATTTGGCAACAACCTGGTTTACAAAAATTATTTCCAGAATTATTTTGTCGATTCGACAAAACAAAACCTGACTGCTAAATTCGAAGACAACACCGGTTCGGCATTTGTCGAAGCGGAAATTAAATTCTCGACAAAATTAGCCGGTCGCATTGGTGTCCGCAGCGAATATTCGTCGGACTTAAAGAAAATGAATGTCGCCCCAAGATTATCGTTGGCTTATAAGACATCAGAATTTAGTCAGGTTTCGTTGGGTTACGGACAATTTTATGAAACACCACAAGACGATGAATTAAAGTTTTCGAACAATTTGGATTTCGAAAAGGCGACGCATTACATCTTAAATTATCAATTTACAAAAGACAGCCGGATTTTCAGAGTCGAAACATATTACAAAAAATATGACGACTTAGTAAAATACACTGATGTAACTCCATATATTTCTGAAGCGTACAACAATTCCGGTTTTGGTTATGCAAAAGGAGTCGATGTTTTTTGGCGCGACCAAAAGACTTTCGATAATTTAGAATATTGGATTTCGTATTCTTACATCGACTCAAAACGCAATAACAAAGATTATGTTACAACTGCAACTCCAGACTTCGTTTCGAATAACAACTTGACTTTTATCGGCAAATATTATATCAAATCAATTACTTCGTTAATCGGAACTTCATACAGCTTTACAAGCGGAAGAACGTATTACAATCCGAACAATCCAAATTTTATGAGCGACAAAACCGCATCAATGAATGACATCAGTTTAAGTTGGAGTTATTTGACGCATATCAAAGACAATTATACAATTTTATTTGTATCGGTTAGCAATGTTTTGGGTTTCGATAATATTTACGGTTATCATTATGCTACAAAACCCGATGCCGATGGAACTTACGAATCGTTTGCAATTAAGTCGCCGGCAAAAAGATTTTTCTTTATAGGACTTTTTATTTCAATAAAGTAATTAGGAATTAGGAATTTTACATTAATCATTTTAAAAATTAAAAACATGAAAAAAGTATTTTTAACTTACGTTCTGGGAATTGTAAGTTTAGTATGTTTCGGTCAGAATGCTGACTATGATGTCGTCATGAATGAGGCATTTCAATTTTTACAAAAGGCACACACAGCGGATAGTTTGCAAATGGCAGTCAATAAATTTGATCGGATTGCCAATGTCGAAAAAACAAAGTGGTTGCCGTTGTATTACGAAGCTTATTCTTTGGTTAACATTACTTATGCAATCAAAGACAACGACAAAAAAGATCAACTACTCGACAAAGCCGATGAATTAATTTCAAAAGCATTAAAGATCGATGAAAAAGAATCTGAAATTTTGGTACTGAAAGCGTGGGCTTTGTCGGCACGTATTCAAGTCAGCTTTATGACGCGCGGCGGAAAATATTCGCAACTTTCGAATGGTGAATTAGCAAAAGCAAAACAAATGAATCCCGAAAATCCAAGAATTTATTTTATGAACGGACAGAACGTATTTTATACGCCGGAATTTCTTGGTGGTGGCGCTAAAAAAGCAAAACCATTGTTCGAACTTGCAAAACAAAAATTCGAAAAATTTACTGCAACAAATTCTTATTCGCCAAGCTGGGGAAAAGAAATTAATGAGAAGATGATTAACAAATGTAATTAATTTGAAAACCTAACAAGGTTTTTAAAACCTTGTTAGGTTTAAATCCAAAAAAAAATAATACATTCGTTTTCTATTTTAAAAAATCAAATTTGCATGTCGAAATTTATTAAAATATTATTGTACATCGTAAAGCAAATGTTATTAGTAACAGCCATCGGTTTGTTTATAACATATTTGTTTAACATGGACGCAAAGATAACAATAACGGGCTTAATCATAACAGTCTGTTATTCGCTTTCAATCGGTTTGACTTTATGGAATGGCAACGCCGCTATTTCGGATATACTCGAAAAATATATTTCGTGGGAAAAAGAACCATTAAAACTTTTTTTAGCAATATTATTGGCGTCGCTTGTTTATACATCTTGCGCTACGATTCTCATTGATGCAATTTTTAACTTTGTTATTTTTAATTTAAATTTTAAGCTATTTATTCAAAATGTAAAATCTTCCATCTTTATTGAGATTGGAATTACATTTTTTATAATGACAATCATTTATTCCATCGAATTTTTTAAAGCATGGCAATTGTCAATTAAAAACGAAGAACTTTTAAAACGACAAGCTGTTGAATTGCAATATCAGGCATTGAGAAATCAGGTAAATCCACATTTTCTTTTCAATTCGTTAAACGTTTTGACTTCCATTGTTTATACTGATCAGGATTTGGCAGTCAAATTTATCAAACAATTGTCGGACGTTTACCGGTATGTTTTGGAACAAAAAGAAAACAATCTGATTGATTTAGAAACCGAAATGCAGTTTGTCGAAAAATATATTTATCTGCAAAAAATTCGTCATAACGACGGTTTAAAAGTCAACATAAATTTGTCGTCAACTAAAAATTTAAAAGTAATTCCGGTTTCTGTTCAGATTTTGGTCGAGAACGCAATTAAACACAACATTGTTTCGCCCGACGAACCTTTACAGATTGACATTTATAGCAATGGCGACAATTATTTAATAATTAAAAATAATCTGCAACTTAAAACTTCGGTAGAAGATTCAACAAACACCGGACTTGCTAATATTAAAGCGCAATACGAACATCTGACAAACAAAAATTTCGAGATTATTAAAGATGCAAATTATTTCACAGTTAAAATTCCGTTAATCAATTAAACATGGACGCACTTATAATTGAAGACGAAATTTTTGCATCGCAGCATCTCGAAAAATTGATAAAAAAATACGATGCCGGAATTTCAATTCTTACAAAACTCGATTCGATTAAGAAAACTGTAAAATGGTTTGAAGAAAACAAACAACCGGATATTGTATTTCTTGACATTCAACTTGCTGATGGTTTAAGTTTTGAGATTTTCGAACGCACACAAATTGATTCGCCAATAATTTTTACAACTGCTTACAACGAATATGCAATTAAAGCATTCAAAGTAAACAGCGTTGATTATTTGGTGAAACCAATCGACTTCAAAGACCTTGCCGGAGCAATCGACAAATTAAAAAAGCTACATAACTCAACTCAACCAAAAAATGTAAATCCATCTCCGGCAATTATCGATCAGGTGATGCAAATGCTTTCGAAACAATATAAAGCGAGGTTTCTCACAAAAATTGGTCTGCGTATAAAATCAATTCCGTCCGAAGAAATTATTTGTTTTTACAGTCTCGAAAAAGCAACTTACCTGCAAACCACAGAAGGCAAAAGTTATGATATAGATTACACACTCGATCAATTGGAAACATTGGTTGATCCGGCAAAATTTTTTCGTATCAACCGCAAATATTTAATAAATATTTCATCGGTCAAAGAAGCTTTGATTTTTTCTACAAACCGTCTCAAATTAATTCTTGTGCATAATTCCAGCGACGATTTGATTGTTAGCCGCGAAAAAGTTCAGGATTTTAAAAACTGGTTAGATAAATGATCATTTCGATTCGACAGCAATTAAAAAATGTTGTGTCCGGAAAAAAATTGCGTTCCCCGAAATTGCCGGAGTTGCCATACAAATATCACTCATCGCATTTTTTGCAAGAAGTTTATATTCGGCACCGGCTTTAATAACATAAATATTTCCGTTCTCCGACGAAAAATAAATTTTTCCGTCAGCCGCAATTCCCGATGCTGTAAATGCTTCTTTCAGATTTTCATTGTATATGAGCTTGCCCGTTTTTGCTTCGAAACAAGTCAGCGTTCCGTTGATTTGTAAGTTATAAAGATAATCGCCATAAATCAATGGCGTCTGCAAATATGCGCCGCCACGTTTGATGCTCCAGACAATAAAATTGTTTGTTGTTGAATCGTCTGCCAACGTAATATCTCCAACAGCATTGGGTTTTATTACATAAATCGGTGACATTTTGCCATGCGCATTGTTGATGAAAATTAAATTTTGTTCGACAACAGGAGTTGTTGCCGGAGCATCGCCGCCGCCGCTCATCCACCAGATTTCTTTACCGGTTTTAAAATCGTAACCACCAATATTTTTATAACCGTTTACAATAATTTCTGTTTGACTTTCCGTTTTTAAAATACATGGCGTTCCCCAAGTCGAAACTTCGTCTCGTTTGGTGCGCCAGATTTCGTTTCCATTTTCCAAATCAAAAAGCGCCAGATACGAATTGTAGGTTTTGTCGCATTGAATGGCAATTTTGTTGTCGTAAATAATTGGCGAACTTGCATGTCCCCATCCAACGCCGGTTTCGTTGTAAGGTCCCGGATTCATAATACCAAGGTCTTTTGTCCAAAGCAAATTTCCTTTAAAGTCATAACAATACAATCCTTCCGAACCGAATAATACAACCAAATGTTTGCCGTCGGTTGCCGGCGTACAATTTGCCTGCGACGATTTTGTATGACGTTTCGATTTTGGAATTCCTTTGTGCGCAACTTTTTCCCAAATTATTGTTCCTGTATTTTTATCGATGCAATAAACTTTAAATTCCAAAACACTGTTATCGTCAGCCATGTCGATGTCGCCATAAAGTCCGACTTTCAACGATTCGTCTTTTTTTTCGCTACAAGCTGTCGTTACAAAAATATAATTTTCCCAAACGACTGGACAAGAATGTGCAAGTCCCGGAATCGGAATTTTCCATTTTATATTTTTTAAACTGTCAACATTCCATGTCGTTGCAGTTTTAGAATTTTCCATATAGCCACAAGCCCATGGACCGCGAAAACTTGTCCATTGTTTGTTGTAATCAATTTGTGCAAAAAGTTGATTGTTAATAAACAAAATTGTGATAAATAATAACAAATTTTTCATGTGAAATTTGATTTGGAACGTTTAAAATTCAATGCGCGCAAAAATAGTTAATTAATCCTAATCAGATATTATTATCAAATATTTTTTTTAGTTTTGCAATGTAATTGATATTTATATATATCAGACAATCAAAAAAATATTTTATCTATGAAAAAATTTACAATTCTTTTATACATTTTTTTAACCATTCTGCCAACGTTTGGTCAATTAGTTGAACCGGTAAAATGGAAATACAGCGTAAACATAAGCAACGCACAGGAACCCGAATTGGTTTTCAGAGCGACAATCGAAAACAAATGGCATTTGTATTCGCAATTTTTTCCAGAAGGTGGTCCAATAGCTTTGAAATTTAATATAGAAAAAACAAAAGACTTTGAATTTATTGACAAAGTCAAAGAAAGTCCCGAACCGACTAAGGAATATGATGACATCTTTAAAATCGAAGTAAAGTATTTCAAAAATTCGGCAACATTTACGCAAATTATTAAACGTCTTACAAACAAATCGTTTGTCGTAAAAGCAAGTTTCGAAGGACAATCGTGTTTCGACGATGGCAAATGTATTTTGATTGATGGCTCGCATGAATTTACAATTCCCGAAACGAATGGTGGTCATGATATTTCAACAAATCAAGTCAACACAAAGCAAAGTCCAAGCAATAAAGAAACGCCTGTTGTTATTCCAGTAATAAATGACACAACAAAAGCAAACAGTGCACAAATTGATGAAACCGTGCGTTCGAAAACAACGCCAATCATTGCAAAAAATAATCCATGGAAAGACATTGAAAATTCGACAAACACATCTTTGTTTTGGTTTTTCATAGTCGCGTTGGGTTTTGGATTGACAGCATTGTTAACGCCATGCGTCTTTCCAATGATTCCGATGACAGTTTCGTTTTTTATGAACAGCAGCGAAAACAAAAAGAAAAGCAGATTCAATGCGGCGATTTACGGAGTTTCTATTGTCATCATTTACACTTTGCCAATTGCATTGATTATTGCCGGAGCAAATATGTTTGGAAAAGATTCTGTTTCCGGCGACTTTGCAAATTTCTTAAGTACACATTGGTTGCCAAACATTTTTTTCTTTTCGATATTCATGGTTTTTGCGGCATCGTTTTTTGGAATGTTCGAAATTGTTTTACCAAACTGGATGATTACCAAAACAGACCAACAAGCTGATAAAGGCGGATTGATTGGCGTATTTTTCATGGCGTTTACATTGGTGTTGGTTTCGTTTTCGTGTACAGGTCCAATTGTTGGCGGAATATTAGTGCAATCAACACAAGGCGGTCAATTTCTAAAACCGATTATCGGCATGCTGGGCTTTTCGATTGGCGTCGCGTTGCCGTTTACGTTCTTTGCTTTTTTCCCCGAAATGTTGAAACGACTACCAAAATCCGGAGGATGGTTAAACTCGGTAAAAGTTATTCTGGGATTTTTGGAATTGGCACTTGGTTTAAAATTTTTAAGTGTCGCCGACCAGACGTATCATTGGGGTTTGCTTGACCGCGAAATTTATATTGCGCTTTGGATTGCCATTTTTACAATGATGGGTTTATATTTACTTGGCAAAATCAAATTTGCGCATGACAGCGAAATGAAATATTTGGGCGTACCGAGACTGATTTTTGCAATCATTACTTTTACGTTTGTCATTTATTTAATTCCCGGCATGGTTGGCGCGCCGTTGAAAGCATTGTCAGGATATTTGCCACCACAAACTACGCACGATTTTGATTTGGAAAAAATGATTCGCGGCGAACATGCTTCAGATTTGTGCGACGTTCCGAAATACAACGACCAATTGAGTTTACCTCATGGACTAACAGGATATTTTGATTATTATCAGGCGTTGGCTTGTTCTAAACAATTGAAGAAACCAATTTTTATTGACTTCACAGGTCATGGTTGCGTGAATTGCCGCGAAATGGAAGCAAACGTCTGGGTGAATCCTCACGTCTTGAAAATCTTGAAAGAAAAATATATTGTTCTGGCGCTTTATGTCGATGATAAAAAAATTCAGGTTCCGCAAAACGAATGGTTTACTTCGGTTTACGATAAACAGGTAAAATCATTTCTTGGCAAACAAAACGCTGACATTCAAATTGTCAATTTTAACAAAAATTCGCAGCCATATTATATTTTGCTCGACGCCAACGGAAATGTTTTAGCGCAACCGAAAGCGTATGATTTGAACATAAATAATTTTATAACTTTTCTCGAAAACGGATTGAAAAGATTTAAAGAACTGAATCCTTGATTTTTTTATTTTATAATCAATAATTTTTCAGCTTTGGTTTTATTGTCTTTAATAATTTTGACAAGATAAAAACCATTTGTAAAACTATTTAAATCAATTCTTACATTGTTGTCATAACAATTAAAATTCATTTTAACGGTTCCAATCATGTCTGTTATTATAACAGTTGAATTGGTGATGTTTTCAATCATTAATTCATTTTGTGCCGGATTCGGATAAATCTTACAATTTAAAGTATTGTCAGAAATTTGTTGAACACCGGCAGGATCAACAGCAAATATTCCAAAGTTATCCAAAGCAAACAAATCACCATTTGAGCCGATCACCTGCCATGCAAATTGCACATTACCGGTTTGAAGGTACGCGCTGATATTAATGCGAATTTTATACCAATCCCAATTACTTTCGGTTGTTTGAACTTGCGCAACAGTCCAAATATTTTTCCAGTTTTTTGCACTGTCAGTCGAAATATAAAAATTCATTGTCGAATGATTTAAAAATAAAGTGCTGAATCCTGCATAAAATTCAACATCGACATAAGTCTGATTTTTCAAAAAATAATTTGGTGATATAAGCCATTCGTCCTGATGTTTGGTTGACCACATACAAAATGCAGATTTTGGGCTGGTTTTGTCTATCGTATCAAAAGGATGCGAATTGATCGCACCTCCCATCCAAGTAGTGGTTGAATCGATTATATTGCGTGTCCAACCCGCTGGTGGAAATCGATAATTCTTAGGATCAAAATTTTCTTGGTAAATGTAATTTATACTTTTATTGATAGTAACCTGCCAGACAGATTTAGTAGTTCCATTGGCTGCCGTAATAGTAAACGTTTTGGCAACTCCGTCGCTAAAAGACATGACCGAATCTGACGCCGGATAAATGCTCGCGCCATCGGAAATTATTATGTGCGGTTTGATGGAGTCTAAATTAACGGCGTACTGAACTTTGGCTGTTATAGTCAAATGAATAGTGTCAATTGAAATATATGCTGATGGTACACCCGGCATCAAAAAACTATCGAGTTTAGCGAGATAATTCTGTTTTGTAACTATCAACTTCCAATGTTTTACCGGCACTACTAATGAATCCTGTGCCTTGATAACATAATTAAATGCAACCGAATCTGTAACCGTAATTGTGTCGCCCAATTTTGGTGTCGATTTAGCGCCGATTGACATTGTAAATAACGGTACTAAGTTGGTTAAATCTGTTTTCCACAAAACTTCGCACGAAACAATATTTGCAAATGTATCGACATCGCATACTTTAGATAAATTTGGAAGGTTGAATGTAAGAAAATCTGCTTGTTCACAAATATTCGCCATTGTAACTGTTACCATCCACGATTGTTTATACAATGGGTTTGCTGCCGTAACAATATATTCTTTCGGAACATTATGTACAAATGCAACCACCGAATCTGATGCCGGAGAAATTGTTGCGCCATCCGAAATTTGAATGAACGGCGTCAATTTTGTTAAATCAGTACCGTTTAAAACAGTAATATTTACTGTATGTTTTACCGCATCAATAACTGCCGGAGCGGTTTGTGCTGCAAGTACAAAACTTTTAATGTCGGTTTGAGTATTTGCTGCACCACCAATTATTTCGAATCCATCAATTGCCATCAAATCTCCGTGAATTCCTTTGTATTGCCACGCTATTCTTATGCTATCGTTTACATAATTAAAAATTCCGATTTTTACATAACGCCAATTCCAGGCAGCAATAGAATTTGTATCAGTTTGTGCTTTCCAGAGCGTATCCCAGCCCGGATTATTTTTGCTGTAAATATAACAATTTAAAGTTGCACTGTCTAACCACGACCGGCTAAAACCGCCATAAAACGAAACCCATAAACTGGCATATCCGGCTGTGCTTATTTTAGGGCTTATAAGCCATTCGTTTTGACGAGGCTTTACATTGGAATACGGCACGACTGCTGATTTTTTATTGCTCGGGTAAATTAAACTGAAGGAATTTTGCAGCACATCTTTTGAAATCCATGTAGCAGATTGATTGGTTATACTGTCTGTCCAATTTTTGGGTGGAAAAACATTTCCATCAAAACTTTCGCTAAAAATGACTGTATCTGTTTGAATACTTTTAAGATTATTTTTTAAAGATAACTTACCGGTTTGCGATTGATATATTTGCTGAGAAAATACAGAATGCAAAAGAAAAATCAAAAAAGTAGTTAACAAAATTTTTTTCATTTTTAATATTTAAGGAACGTATTGCAAATTTTTGACCAAAATTGTTTAAACCTATTTAGTACTTACAATTTGTACTGTAAAAATCAAAGTTGAATACGCCGGAATACTGCTGCTAACAGCCGTACCTCCGTAGCCTATTGACGATGGAATTATTAATAATGCCGTGTCTCCTCCGTACATCATCGATATTCCTTCCTGAAAACCTTGAATCAATTGATCGACTCCCAACTGAAAGGTAAATGGCGTTGTGGTTGTTTGATCGAAAATAGTACCGTTGATCAACCTGCCAACATAATTTACACTAATCGTATCGCCATTTACGCATTTCTTACCGACGCCGGTTTTTTGTCTAATAAAATATAATCCATCGGCGGTTGGCGCAACGGTAATTTTGTTTGTCGTTAAATAATTTGTTAAATCGATTTGCTCTTGTTGCTGAGCGCTGGTGTCTTTTTTACAATTTACAAATAATGAAATTGTTAAAATCAAAATTGCGAATAAAATTTTTTTCATTGTTTTAATTTATTTAGTTTGTTAATTTATCGAAAACATCGAGTAACTGGACTTCGAAAATGAGTGTCGAAAAAGGTGGAATTGTTTTGCCATAACCTTTGTCGGCATAAGCCAGCGAGGACGGAATAATTATTTTGATGCGCTCGCCGATTTTCATTGTCAAAACGGCTTCTTCCAAACCCGCGATAACATCGCCTTTGCCGATTTCAAATTCGAATGGCTCGTGGCGGTCAACGGTTGAATCGAACTTGCGACCGTTGAGCAAATATGCCTGATAATGTATCGCAACCATTTTCCCTTTTTTGGGTTTTTCGCCGGCGCCTTTTTTCAATGGGATTATATAAAGTCCGTCTGGCAAGGATTTTATTTTAATGTTATTTGTTCTAATAAAATCGTCGAGTAAAACTTCTTCCTGCGTTTTCTTTTTTACATTTTCTTTTTCGACTTCAGCATGTGGCACAATTCCCTGAAATTTAACGTCGAAAATAATTTTGCTTTTTGGTTTGACGCCGTCGGGTAAAGGAACACGGCGCGTCTTTTCGAAAAAAGATTTTGCGTCAACCCAAAAACGCATACTGTCGCCAATGTGCATTATTGACAAACCGTCTTCAATTGATCCGCCTTTGTGCGACGGCTCATCGAGTTTCAACATCAATGGTTTGTTCAGATCATCGGTCGAAAATAAAACGGAATCATTTTCGGTTGTATATTTTACTCGAAGAATCATAAATTCGCCTAATTGTGCGCTGACGCTGTCATTGCTTTTGTACAGATATTTGTAAATCAAACCCGATTTATGAATTTTAAAATCGGCTTTTGGTTTGCACGAATACAAAGTTGCAATTAGTAAAACGAGTGAAAATAAAAAGATACGATTCATTAATAATATTTATTGAAAGACGAAATCAATTTGGGTGCAAAAATAATAATTCCGTTTATAATTGCTACAATTGCCGAAATTAAAACCGCACCTGCGGCAATATCTTTAATAACGCCGGCTTTGGGGTTTTGTTGCGGCTCCAGCAAGTCGGTTAAAAATTCGATGGATGTATTAAAAGCTTCGGCAGTCAACACAAAACCAATACATAAAACAATTATTGACCATTCGGTTTGACTTATTTTTAAAACGAAACCTGCGCAAACAACAACAATTGCGACGAAAAGATGAATCCAAAAATTATGTTGCGTTATTACCAGCATTTTGATTCCATTAAACGCAAACGCAAAACTTTTTATACGATTTTTAATTGTAAACTTTTTAGTCATAAATCTTTATTGACGAATAACATCAACCATTTCGCAGTCATAGACAATGATGGAACGCGCAGGAATACATTTCTGGTCGCCAAGAAAACCGTGCGCAAGATGCGGCGGCAAAATAAAATATGCTTTGTCGCCTTTGTGCATCATTAATATTGCTTGCTCCAAACCGGTTTCAACTCCACCCCTGCCCGCTTTAAACTTTTTCAATCCTGTTGAGTCCGACGAATAACAAAGCGTGCCGTCTAATAAACTTAATTTATATTTTAATGTAACCTGATTATCAACTTCAACCAATTTGCCATTGCCATTTTTATAAATCCAATACCACAAACCGGTTTTGCTGACGTCCATTTTCCATTGACGGCGTTTGACGTAAGCTGCAATCAATTCGCTGTCTTTGTCAATCATCATTTTATTGACTTTCATCAGCGGCGCTTGGTATTTCGAAAAGTCGGGCTGAACTTCTTTTGGTTGCTCATGTCCACACGAAATAAAAACGAAAATCAAAATTACAAAAATCAGTTTTTTCATTGTTTTACAACTTAGACAATTCGTTTTGATAATCGTTTAAAATATTTTCGAAGTCCGCCAATGTTTGATTATACGACACAAAAGACTTTCCGCCTGAAGCGTTCCGATGACCACCGCCATTGAAATGTTTACGTGCAAAAATATTTACGTCGAAATTGCCTTTCGAGCGAAACGAAATTTTTATGTGGTCATCTTTTTCCATAAAGAAAGCCGAAAAAAGAATTCCGGTTATTGACAACGGCATGTTTACAAAACCTTCGGTGTCGCCGTTGACATGGTTGTATTCTTTTTGATGTTCCAGTGTCAATCCAAAATATGCAGTGTGTAAATGTTGTACGACTTTCATTTGCGTGTTCAAACAAAATCCCATCAACCGCATGCGATCAACAGAAAAGTTATTGTAAATTTTATCGAATATGCCGTCCTTGTCAATTCCAAGTTCGAGAAGCTCTGCAACAATTTTGAAAGTTTCCGGATTCGACGAATTGTGGCTGTAATTGGCGGTATCTGTCATAATGCCGACATAAACGCAGGATGCAATGTCTTTGTTTATCAACTTCGGATTTTCGAATTGTTTTATAAACAAATAAACCAGTTCGGCTGTCGAGCAAGCTTCGACGGACGAAAAGCAATAGGTTGCAAAATCAACAGGTTCGGGATGGTGGTCAATCATTATTTTGGTTGCCGTCGATTTTTCTAAAAACGGTTGAATGTCGCCGCAACGTTTAGAGTCATTGAAGTCAAGACAAAAAATGGTGTCGCTTTTTTCAACAATTTCCTGAACCTGAATTTTATTTCTCGAAAATATTTTGACGCTTTCGTTGCCCGGTAACCAATGCAGATATTCTGGATAGCGGTCGGGAGTAATAACTGTAACATTGAGATTTAATTGCAACAAAAACAGACGCATCGCCATGGCGCTGCCCATTGCATCGCCGTCGGGCGATAAGTGCACTATGATTGCAATATCACTGCTTTTTAGAAGTTGGACTTCAATTTCTTTTATTTTTTTTTGCGAAAATATTTCTTTCAACGATTTAAATTTATAGTTTTGACACCCGAAAAATCTTTGCATTCCGGTAAAAAATTATCGGTACAAAGATGTTAATTTTTATAAACGAAAAAAAATTTAAAACACGTATTAATATTGAAAAAAATGGCAGGAACAATTACTTTTACAATGATTAAACCCGGCGCAGTGCAAGATCAGCACATCGGCGAAATATTAGCAATGATCAACAAAGCCGGTTTTTGGGTGATGGCAATGAAAATGGTTAGATTAAGCGAAAATCACGCGAAAGAATTTTATAAAGTTCACAAAGAAAGACCGTTCTATAATGACTTGGTTGAGTTTATGAGTTCGGGACCAATAGTTGCTGCAATTTTGCACAAAGGAAATGCAGTTGAAGATTATCGCAAACTGATGGGCGCAACAAATCCGGCAAATGCTGCCGAAGGAACAATCCGCAAACTTTATGCGCAAGATATGCAAAGCAACGCTGTACATGGTTCGGACAGCGACGAAAACGCAATGCTCGAAAGCAATTTCTTTTTCGCACAAAGCGAACGTTTTTACCGCGATGGCAATTTTGTATTATATCACGAAAATTTTATTTAGCAGGTAATCTTGAACTTTGACAAAGTATAAACTTTGTCAAAGTTTTGTTTTAACGTAAAATAAGGTCTTCGATAACCTGGGCGCCTGCTTTTGTGTTTATGGCATCGATAATTTTTTGTCGCATCATAACCAATTCGCCGCGAATAACAGCAGAGTTGAGATGCACAAACATAACTTTATTTTTAATGGTAACATTCAACGTGGCATCGGCAATGGTTTTGCCCATTAACTCGTACCAGCTTTTTATGACGCGGGTTTCAGTTAAACCGCTTTGCAGTTTCATGGCGCGGACATAGTCTTTTAGAACTTCGCCTAAAGATTGGGTGTTGCTGCGACGCATAATTTTTACGAATTTATAATTTTATATTTTATGATTCAACGTATTCAAACAGTTTATTTATTTATCTGCATACTTTTGTTGACGTGGATGTTCTGGTCGCCATACGCCGAAGTTTTTTATATCAGCAAGCAGTTCAATTTAAAAGTCTGGCTGCTGACTTTAACCGGCATCAACAACAGTTATCCGGCTGTAAAATTAATTTCTTTTTCCGAAACTTTGCCATTTCAAATCGTTAATATTTTGGTTTTATTATTTGCTATTTTCAGTTATTCGAAACGCAAACGGCAACGTTTTCTTTGCTTGCTTGCAATGATTGTCAATATAAATATGGCGTTTCTGATGCACATGAATATCCATGAAATTTCGAAAAATTATGATAATCATGTTGTCGATGTTCACTATTTATATCCGGCAGTTTTCCCAATTGTGATGTTGGTATTGATTGTACTTGCAGAACGTGCAATTAGAAAAGATGAAAAACTTGTCAGGTCGCTTGACAGGATTAGATAATGAAAACGCGTCTTGCAAATATTAATTTTTATTTTTGCCGATATATTTTAGCATTTCTTCTGCTTTTTTACGGAGCTTCTCAGTGTCAAAAATATTGTTGTTTTGTTTTTTCATGGTTATAATTTTTCATGTTTTAACCCTTCGAGGGTCTGCGACCGCTCGAAGGGTTTGTTCGTTGTAAACCCTTCAAGTGGTCGAAGACCCTTGAAGGGTTAAATTTTATTACGTTTTACAATAAATTATGTTCGCGTAATAAAGCAATTGTTTTATTTAATTCAGCTTCCAATTTTTTTGCGATGGTTATTTCAATAAAGGTAATTACCAAACCATCAATTCTATCGTCGAATGTGCGATATGGCATAATGCGCACGGTAAACCAACGATGGTCGTTGGTAGAAATGGCTGCTTCTTTAAATACAAGCGTTTGTAAGACTTCGAGAGCATGGTCAGCTATTTCGGGATATTGTAAATCGCTAACCATGTCAGTAAACGGTCTGCCAATGTCGGCTTGTCGCAGTTTGAATAATTTTGTAACCTGGTCGGTAAAACGGCGGATGTTAAGTTCCTTGTCGAGAAACAAAGTTGCGATGTCTGTGCTGTTCAACAAATTTTTCATGTCGTTATTTGCCAACATGTAATCGGTTATTTTGCTTTGCAATTCTATATTGACAGTCTGCAGTTCTTCGTTTAGACTTTGCATTTCTTCTTTCGAAGTTGTAAGTTCTTCATTGGTCGATTGCAGCTCTTCGTTGGTTGATTGCATTTCTTCGTTTGTCGATTTTAGTTCTTCCTGTGTTGTCTGCATTTCTTCGCGCGAGCTTTGCAGTTCTTCGTTGGCACGTTGTAATTCTGTATCCAATTCTTGTTCGCGATGTGTTGATGTTTGGTTTGCTTTTCTCGATTTTCTGTTCGCTGGTTTGGGAATGTCAGCCACGTCAGAAAAAACAATCATAATCGTTCCTTTAATTATTTCGGGCTTTTCAATTAATTGAAACGTAATATCGACAATCTGCGTTCCACCGTTTGTACCAATTTTTAAATTGTGTAATTTGACAGATTCGTAATTTTGTTTTGCTTTGCGTATAGCTCCGGGAAGTTCGTTGCGCAAACCTTCGCGCGACATGGAATAAATATTCATATTTGCTTTTCCGGCTGCCGGCTCTAAATATTTTCCTGTGCGACCGGTAATATATAAAATGTCGCCATCCTGATTTATCAAGATGCTGGCAGGCGCAAAACGTTGTAATAATAACTGGTCGGCAAGTGCCTGAATATTTTCGGATGTTTTGATAGATTTTATTTCGTTTGACGTTTGCTTTCTGGTACGCGAAAATGAACTTGGAAAATCGAACAATTCTGATGTTGCAAAACTTGTTGAACGTTTATAAAATTTCAACTTTGCGTCAACCTGAATAAATTGTCCGCTTTGCGAATTTTCATTTTCGGCGCTGCCAAGTAACATTACACCACCGGCATTGAGACTGTAATGAAATAAATTCATCAGTTTCTTTTGTAATTCCGGTTCCATGTAAATTAATAAATTGCGGCACGAAAGAATATCTAATTTTGTAAACGGCGGATCTTTAATAACATTATGTGGTGCAAAAACAACCATTTCGCGGATTGCATTATTTACGCGGAATCCATTTTCTTCTTTTGTGAAAAAACGGCTGATTCTTTCGGGCGAAACGTCGGCAACAATATTTAAATTAAAAATTCCTTTCCGGGCAATTTCAATGGCGTCGATGTCGATGTCGGTAGCAAAAATCTGTAGTGTAAAATTTTTGTAGTGCTTTATTTTTTCATAAGCTTCTTTAAAAACAATTGCCAGCGAGTAAGCTTCTTCGCCTGTAGAACAACCGGTAATCCATGCGCGTAAAATGTAACCGTTTGGTAAATCTTTAAATAAATCGGGCAATATATTTTCTTTTAATTTTTCCCAGACGGCATTGTCGCGGAAAAAATTTGTAACGCCAATGAGCAACTCTTTAAAAAGTATATCCAACTCTTTTGGATTTTCCTGCAGGAAACGAACATAGGTTGCAATTTTATCAATTTGATGGACATTCATGCGTCTTTCTATGCGACGGAACATTGTATTTTTTTTGTACAACGAAAAATCGTGTCCGGATTGCGTACGCAGCAAAATAATAATCTTTTCGAGATTGCTTTTGCTTTTGTCATCAATTTCGATTTTTTGCGTAACAGTAGGAGTATATTTAAGAAATGCAATCAGCCTTGAAGGTAATTCTTTGGCGTCTGCCAGAATATCGACAATAACAGTATTGATTGCGCTTTGTGGCATACCGTCAAATTTTGCAGTCAATGGGTCTTGTACCAGCACTATTCCTTTTTTTTCTTTTATTGCTTTTAAACCCATACTGCCATCGGAACCCATGCCCGATAGAATGACGCCGATACTTTTTCCTAATTGATCTTCGGCTAAGGAGCGAAAGAAAAAATCTATCGGAAGACGCAAACCACGAATTTCGAGCGGCTCAAACAAATACAAATATCCGTTTAAAACTGACATGCTTTTATTGGGCGGAATAACATAAACATGATTTGGCTGAATTTGCAAATGGTCGGTAACCTGAGTAACTCTCATTGATGTAGAGCGCTGTAAAAGTTCTGGCATTATGCCGACATAATTTGGGTCGAGATGCTGAATAACGACAAAAGCCATTCCGCAATTTTTCGGGACATTTCCAAAAAATTGTTCCAACGCTTCCAGTCCTCCTGCCGATGCACCAATGCCAACTACCGGAAAATTATTTGATGCTGTTATTTGGTTAACCGAAGTTTTTAAATCGTCAATTTTTTTTTGTTGCTTTTTATTGCTTATTTTTTTCATGCTTTCTAAAATATAAGCAAATATAGGTTTTTATTTTGGTTTACGGCGGAATTTTTAGTTAACCATAAATAGCCCTTCAAGAGTCTTTGACCGCTTGAAGGGTTTTGGGTTTGTATTAACGAAATGATATTAAAAATAAGTTATCAAACGTTGTCAATTATCCATTTTCTCGAAACGGTTTTCGTCGGGCAAATATTTGAGCTTGTGTTTTTTCAAAGATTCGTTAAATAAATCAAACGTCAGTTGACCGGTGCGCCATTTGTGCAATTCGAAATCCATCCGTTCCATTTTTGTTTCGAGACGTTTATTTCCGTCGTCTGTTTTTGCAGTCTTTTTAGTTTCGGGGACAGAGCTTTCGTTTATGGGCGTATTGCCACTTTCGGTGGTTTCCGATTTTTTTTTAAAATCTTCCAGAAAACTTCCTATATCGTCTTTAAAACTTTTCTTTGCCATGTCTTGATGATTTGTTATTACAAAATTAACGAATATTATTTAAAAAAACGTGTTACATTTAAACAAATCTTATTTCGCACCCGGAGGACAATTTCGTCGCAAATAATTTGTATATAACGTTGACAAATGCTCGCTTGTGCCTTCGCCTTCATAAATACCATGCGTGCGGTTTGGATATGGCATAAACTGAAATTGTTTGTTGTATTTTATCAATTCGTTTATCAACATTTCTGCATTTTGGTAATGTACATTGTCGTCGCCTGTTCCATGAATATATAATAAATTGCCTTTAAGATTTTTGGCATAAGTAATTGCCGAACCTCGCACAAAATCTTCTCTGTTTTCTTGTGGTAAACCCATGTATCGTTCCTGATAAATATTATCATAAGTAAGTTCATTTCCGACGGCAGCGATGGCAATACCTGTTTTGTAAATGTCAGGATATTGAAACATCAGGTTTAATGTTGCAGAACCACCGCCACTCCAACCCCAAACGGCTATTCTCGACGAGTCAACAAAATTCCACTTTAATATTTCTTTTGCAGCCATTGCCTGATCGTGAATATTTATGATACCAATTTTTCGGTAAATCGATTTTCGCCACGCGCGTCCTTTTGGCGCCGGCGTTCCACGATTGTCAAGTGAAATACTGATATAACCGTCGTCATTCATTTTTCCGTCATAAAGAAAATTTCTGCCAACACCAAAAACATCTTCAACTGTTGTGCTTGCCGGCTCAGTGTAAACATAAAATACAACCGGATATTTTTTATTCGGATTGAAATCACTTGGTTTTACAATCCAGCCATCCATTTCAATACTGTCTTTTGTTTTAATCTTGAAAAACTCGGTTGTTGTCTTTACTTGTAGCGAATCTATTTTCGAAATAATACTTTCTTTTATGTTTACAGGTTTATAATCAGTCATTGAAATAAACTCGCGGTACGGCATGGTAAAATGATTGGAGAAAAAATGTAAAGCATATTTACCTGTTGAAGAAATGTTATAATCGTGTGTTCCTTTTAATGTTGAAGGACTCAGTAATTCGAGCTTTCCATTGCCGTCGAGTTTTGTGCGGTAAAGATATTTTTGCGTTGCATTGTCGGGCGACGCCAGAAAATATACATAACCGGTTTTAGTGTCGGTATATTTGATGTCAATAATATCGAAGTTGCCTTTTGTAACCAATTTCTCCGGTTTGCCTTCGAGCGAAACCTGATACAAATGTCGCCATCCGTCTTTTTCCGATGTCCACAAAATATTTTTTCCATCGTTTAACCAGATGAAATTATTTGTAAAGTCAATTGTGTAAGGATTGCCCGGCTGATAAATGTCAACCCAAGCTTCGTCGGTTTCGTCCTGAATTATTTTTGCGTTTCCCGAACCAATGTCTGCTAAATAAAGTTTGCTGTCGTTCTGCTTGCGATTGAGTTGCTGAATAAGCAAGTTTTTCGATGTCGGCAAAAATTCCATTCTTACAATATAGTTTTGTTCCGGATCGCCGGGTATGTTCATCCATGTAGTTTTTTTATCGACAACATTTACAACTGCGACTTTGCAAATAGACGGTTTTTCGCCGACTTTCGGATATTCAACCGGAACAATTTGTGGATAAATGGAGTCGGTATTATTTAGCATGTAAAACTTTTTTATGCTGTGCGCGTCAATTTGCCAGAATGCAATTGATTTGCTGTCTGGACTCCACCGGAAACCGTCGCGGCAATTAAATTCTTCTTCGTAAACCCAATCGAAAGTTCCGTTTATCAATGTTACAGAACCGTCCGTTGTCAACGCTTTTATTTGCGACGTTGCCAAATCTTCGACGTAAATATTACTTTGACTGACATAAGCAACTGACTTGCCGTCGGGCGAAAATTTTGCAAACATCAACGATGATTTTGGCAAGATTTTGCCAACCTGAAAAAGCGAATCTTTTTTCAAGTCCAACACCCAATAATCGCCTTTTGTATTGAGTCGCCAAACGCGTTTTGTGTTGGTGAAAATTAAAACCTTTTGCTGGTCGTTAGAAAAAGTGTAATAGCTAATTTTAAGCGGCGTAGTGCTTCCTGCCGGAATTAATTTTTGATTTGCGATAAACACTTTTGCCTCGTTTTTTGGAAGCGTGTATTGTACAATTCCTGTTTTCTCAAGCTGATAATACGAATTACCATCGGCAGTCCATTTGATGCTTCTTCCTTGCGAAAAAACATGAAACGAAAAAGCGAAAACCATTACATAGACCAACAAAGTTTTTAGTCCAACGTTTCTGTTAAAAGAAAATTTAAATGTTTGCATATTAAATATTTTTTATTGATTTCAACATTACAATGTTTGCAGGCGTTCAAAAATATATTGTGTAATCTCTGGCTCGTCAACAAGCAGATTAAAATAATGACTGCGGTTGAAAAGCAAAACCTGTGTATTTTTAGTTGCAGTTAAATATTTGGCGTCGCGTGGTGCGCTGATACCGCGAACGATTGTTTCTTTGTTGGTAAACGAAACTTCGGTTTCTTTGTGTTTAAAAACCAAATTGCCTTTAAGCAGAATCATCAGATTTTCTTCTCCATTATCATCTATAAAATTGATGGTCTGATTTTTTTGCAATTCGCGAATCTTTAACAACCGCGCCAGTTTGATTAATTGATTTTCGGGAATACTAAAAAATAGGAAAAGTCTTTTTAATAATTTTAACCGCACACTTAACAACAAATCTTCGCCGTTGTCTTCGGACGCAAGTACGCCAATCAATTCGTGTTTTTTTGGCGACAGTTTGTGCAAATAATCAAAACATCGCGAAGCATTTTCGTCGAAAATAATTTTTGCTGCGGTCGAATAAATCAATTCGTCGGCGTGATGCAGGCAAAGAAATATTTCGTCGGGAATGTCGCTCTTGCGGATGCCAAGTAAAACTTCTTTTGCTTTGCTGGTTGTCCACAATTCAATTTCTTCGAAAACATATTCGATTTCGTTGCTTATTTTTTCGTTTACATTGCGACGGTGCAGTTTGCCAAGCAATTCAATTGCCTTCGACTTTGTCCAGATGTCAACTTTGTTATAATCGCGCAAAATGATATTTTTCAGACGCTCGTCGAACGCCAATTTTTTATGTTTGAAATATGGCGACAGTTTTTTGATGCGTTGGTTGATTGTAATTTTATCGAACAACGGAATCAACAAATGTTTAACGTCGAGACTGATAAAGTTTTCGATAATTTCGAGCGCAAAAATTGTGTTTTCGCCAATAATGTTTCGCTTAATTAATTCGATGATTGCCGGTTGATACATAAATCCAAGCAAATGGAAAAGCATTTCGAGATAATTATCACGTTCCAGTTCGAGCGCCTGATTTAGTTTGAGCGTATTCTTTTCTGATTCGATGTCTGATATTGAAACCATAATCCACAAAACATTATCAACGATTTCGTCGAGCTTGCGACGAATGAGGCTTGTTTCGGAATCGGCTGCCTGAAAACGGCAATAATGCAGCGCACGGATAACTGCAATCTGTATTTCGCGGTTTGGATAATCAAGATGTTTCAGCAATAATTGATTTGTTTCGGAAGTTCCGATTTTTGCATAAATTTCGACAATCTTTAGTAAAATTTTTGGCTCTGTTTTTTTGTAGAAATATTTGTCAAGCTCTGGCGTTATCCGTTTACCAACGAACATTAAAATCTCTGCAATTTGCTGGTAATATTTTTCGTCCTGAAAAATATCAATCAATTTTTTATAAAGCGTGTTCGAATTTTTGCGGAATGCTAAATTGATTGCCGACCGTCGTATTAAAGCGTCTTCGTCGTCAAGCAATCGAGATATTATGTTGTCTTCGTTTATAGTTTTATTTTTGACGAGATATTTCAGTACAATCAATTTGCCTTCTTTACTTTGATTTAAAAGATTTACCAAATCTGATGGATTGACTGCTTCGCTCATTGAAAAATCGAGATGGCTCATTGCCTGCTTTGCATTGACTTTTGTTTCGTCGCTGGCGCTATGATTAAAAAATAAATTTCCGGCGAGAACAGCAACTTTGTTATTCCATGTAGGTTCGATATGTTGCAAAATGGCGTTGGTAATAAATTCGTCATTCATTTGCAACAAAACGTCAATATAAGGTTCAACAATTTTGGGATTTGTTTCAGTCAGAATTAAAACGCTCATACGCGCCGTCTGAATGTTAACCTTTTTAATTTTTTTCGAAAGTATTTCTATGCCATAGGCATTTTTAAAACTGTCTTTCTTTTTTTGGCGACCAATTTCCATCAATATTTCGCGGATTTTGGCTTTGTATTGTTTATATAAATTTGTGGCGACTAAAATCCATGCAATCAAGAACGGTAAAAAGAACAACGGAAATAAGCTCAAGTTGTAACCATGTTCGGTGTGCAAAACATAATTTACAATCAGCAAAATTCCTCCGGCAATTCCGATGGCAATTTGCATAACGACGCCAACTTTTGTTTGCACCGCCAATTGCTGATGCGACGGCAATGGTTGGTACAAAACATTGATTGACGGATCGTCGAGTCCGCGCCGCAAAATGCGCTCGAAAGATTTGTTAAGCGCCATCAAGGTAATAAAAATAATACTTGCCGCGCCAACAAACAAACCTGCAACTGCCGCCAACAAAATAAACAAGGTTAACGAAATCGGCAAAATGGTTAAACCAAGTTTTACGCCGTAACGACTTAGGATGCGGCTCGAAAAATAGGAAATAATTAATTCGCCAATTTTGAGTCCACCAAAAACCAACGCCATAAAACTTGATATGGATTGAGGAGAACTGAACATTGCTTTGTTTGCCTGAATACTTGCAAGAAATCCAAAGTCGCTTATATAAATAATACTCATCGATAATATGGCGGAAATGAATATTAGCAAAAAATATTTTTCTTTGAACAATTGTAAATATCCGTACTTTTCGGCTTGCTGTTCTTTTTGTTTTTCGGTCTTTTTTTCTTCTGGAAAATTTTTATAAATCAAAAACAAAATGAATATGCTGACCAAAATTCCAACAACACCAATGTAAAGCAAGTTGTAAGCATGACCAACCACTGTCAATAATAATGGAATGGCAAGGTAACCAATAATAGAAGCAATAATTCCGCCCATGTTCATCAACCCGAACAATCGTTTAACTTGTCGCAGGTCGAGCATTTTTATGGCAATACCGCCGGTTTCAATTCCAACCAATTGTATAAAGGGCCACGCCCAGATAAATACAAAGAATGCAAGATATTTTTCGGGCACCCAATTCATTCCAAGTCCGGCAATAACTGTTATCAGCAGCATAAACAAAATGGCGCCCAAAAATAATGTGAATGAACTTACGATGCGTTGTAAGGCTGAATAAATAGAGGTACTTATATAACCGACCAATCCTGCCGCAATGTAGGCGAGTGGCAAATGTTCGGTACCAAAATGTTGAATAAAAACCGAATTTGCCGGAACAAAATAAAAGGCTATGAATAAGCCCAAAAAGAAAGAATGAAAAAAAAGCAAAAGGAACTTTTTTTTCTCTTCGGGTTTGATATTGAAGTTATCTAATATGAATGATTCGACAGTCAATGCGCTAAATAAAAATAAATTTATTGTTTGCTAAAGTAAATAATTCGTTTTAAAATTCCATCATTTTATTTAAGATATTCTTTGATGTGTTTTATTAAATCGTTGTAATAGATTTTTTTGTCAACTTCGTTTGCCAGATATTGCCTGACTTCTTCAATAACATTTGTACGTTTTGTCCAATCCTTTGCTTTTATTTCGGTTGCTTCGCGCAATTTAAAACACAATGCCCATGTGGCTTTTTGGTCGTCGAAAGTTAATTCTTCTCCATTTAATGACCAAATAGGTTTTACCGTCAAATCGTAACCTTTTGGAAATTCGTTCCACTGACCTTCGAGATGGTTTATGCGCAGCAAACAATAATAATTTACATGATATAATTCGCCAATTGTGTAAGTTTCTTGTTTGCTAAAGTCAATATAAGCATTGCCATTTGCCGATTCCAACAATTGACCTTTGGTTGCAAACATTCCCATTGGGCAACTGCCTTCCATAAAATAATCCAACATTTCGCCGGTGCGCAATGTTCCATATACAAATAAACGTATATTTGGAATTGTCAAATTGTTGACCATTTTCTATTTTCTATTAAATATTTTATTGCATTAATAATTCAGCAAATCAGCACATCAGCTAATCGACGTATCATTATTCATGCCACTAACATTCATTTCTATTATTTTTTAATTTATTTTTGCAACCAAATTTCAAACCAAAAATTTATAAAATGAACATAACAAATATTTGTGTTTTTTGCTCGTCGAGTGAAGCAGTGGAATTAAAACATTTTGAACAAGCTGAATTATTGGGCAAACATATTGCTCAAAACGGAATGACACTGATTTACGGTGGCGCAAAAATTGGATTGATGGGAATGTTGGCGCGTACTGCTAAAAATAACGGAGGCAAAGTAATTGGTGTTATTCCGACAAAAATAAAACAACACGAACTGGCTTACAATGACGTTGATCAACTTATAGAAACTGCAACCATGCACGAACGCAAAGCAACGATGGCGCATCTTGCCGATGCTTTTATTGCGTTGCCGGGCGGTTTTGGAACGCTCGAAGAAATTATTGAAGTGATAACTGCCAAGCAATTAGGATTTCATAACAAGCCAGTTGTATTTTTAAACTGCAACAATTTTTTCCATTCGCTTTTCGAGCAGTTCGAAAAACAATATTCCGAAAATTTTACAAAAACAGCTTACCGCGAATATTATCACATTGCCAACGATTATACAGACGCAATGGATTATATTGCAAACTATAAACCAGTTGATGGCGTTGCTAAGTGGTTTTAAAAAATTTTGTACATTTGACTTACAAATTCAAAACTTATAACGATGAATAAAATTAAACTTACTGACGATTTTGAAATTTCTCGCATAGTGCATGGACATTGGCGATTGGCAGACTGGAAAATGTCGAACCAAGAATTACTAACATTGACGCAAGAATGTTTAGAACTTGATATCAATACATTTGATCATGCTGACATTTATGGAAATTATTCTTGCGAAAAATTATTTGGCGACGCACTTGCGCTGAAAAAAGATTTGCGCAATAAAATTAAAATCGTTACCAAAACTGGTATCAAATTAATTTCGCATAAGTTTCCCGAACGCAAAATCAATAGTTACGATTACAGTTATAATCATATTGTTTCGTCTGTTGAAAATTCTTTGAAAAATTTAAGAACAGATTATATCGACTTACTTTTGTTACATCGCCCCTCTCCTTTTTTCGACGCGTCCGAAGTTGCAAAAGCATTTTCTCATTTAAAACAATCCGGAAAAGTTTTACATTTTGGCGTTTCGAATTTCAACATCCTGCAATTCGAAATGTTAAACGTTTTTTTGAACGACAAACTCGTTACCAATCAGCTCGAAATTTCACCTTATTGTTTAGAACAATTCGAAAACGGAAATTTAGATTATTGCGTCAAACAAAAAATAAAACCAATGGCTTGGTCTCCGCTCGCAGGTGGAAATCTTTTTAAGCCGGTTGACGAAAAATCTAAAAGATTAATAAATTGTTTGACTGAAATTGCTATTGAATTAAACATTCGGTCAATTGACAAAATTATTTATGCTTGGTTGTTGAAACATCCGGCGTCAATTATTCCAGTTGTCGGTTCAGGCAAGTTGCAACGCATTAAATATGCAGTCGAAGCGTTAAATATTGACATGACGTTGGAACAATGGTTTCGTATTTATAATGCGTCAACAGGAATAGAACTTCCATAATTTTTTTTACTACCTTTGCAACGAAACAGCAGGTCGTTCTATCGCTTAATTTTATTAAGAGGAAAGTCCGGGCAACACAGAGCATCAGGCTACCTAACGGGTAGATATTCGCAAGAGTATAGCTACGTAACAGAAAATAACCGCTTCGGAACTCTGAAGTAAGGGTGAAAAGGCAAGGTAAAAGCTTACCGGCGGCAGTGGCAACATTGCCGGCCGTACGACTACTGGGTTGCAAGATCATGTACACCGGCAATTAAGGGTTGCTCGCCCAATGTCGGGGGGTAGATCGGTAGAGCTTGTTGGCGACAACGAGTCAAGATAAATGATAGAATTTTAGCTTCGGCTAAAAACAGAACCCGGCTTACAGATTTGCTGTTTCGTTTTTTCTGATATGTTCTAAATATTTTTGCACGTATTTTAATTCCGACCACGAAACTGCATCGCCAAGCGCCTGTTTAGCTTCTGCAAGACGCGATTCTACGTTCTCAGTAAAATATTTTACAATCGTATTTAATTTTACTTGGTTTACCAACAAATTCACATCCAATTCGCCGGTGCCAACATAATGTGCCAAATGTCCTTCAATGGTTGAAACGCTAAAACTGCGTTCTTTGGCGACTTTTTCAATGGTTTTTCCAGACACAAATAATTCAAAACTTTGTGCTTTCGAGTCTGGTGTTTTTTCTTTTTTAACTGGCTCTTCAATTGGCTGTTTGGTTTGTTCAATTTTGATATTATTTTCTTTACAATAATTCTGAACCATCGTTACAATTTCATAACCAAATTGTTTTACTTTTTGTTTGCCAATTCCTTTAATTTTTTGTAAATCGAAAGTTGTTTGTGGTAAATCGTTTACAATCTGAACCAATGTTTTTTGATTCAAAATCATATATTCATCGGTGTCAGCTTCTTGTGCTTTTTCTAAACGCCACGCTTTTATTTGTGCGTACAAAATCGGGTGGTTACTTAGTTTTGCAAACGATTTTACATCAACCGTTTGTATTGCGCTGCGTTTCGGAATGTTTAATGTTGACTTTGCTTTTGTTTCTAAATATTTTTTAACATCAAATTTATCCAAACAGATTTTTAAACATGACATTTTAATAAACGTTTCGTCGTGCAGCAAATCAAGCGCTTCGATTATCGATTTTTTAACGGCTTTGTTGTCGGTTTCAACAATTGTTTCCGATAACAATTTGGTTACATGAATTTCGAGTTTGTCAAGAAAATAATTGGCTGCTTTTTTAATACGTTCCTGTAACGGATCATTTTCTTCAACCAATTTATTCTGATTTATAATTGTCGTTATTTGATTTTTAAATTTCTCGGCAACGTCTGATATTTCAACTTGAAAATTCGTTTTCATTTGCGAAAAATCATTCAATATTTTAACGTTAAAAATAGAATGGTTGTCATCAAATAATTTATGTACTGCAAACACTTTAAAACCAATAAATTTGAAATCGAAAAGTTCAATCAACATTGTTTTTTGATATTCGAGTTTCGAATCGTTTAACGTTTTTTCGTCTGGCTGATTTTGTTCAATTTTGGCAGTAAACGAAAACACATTTTCGTCGTCTTTAATACCACTGCGCGAAATTGGCGTACTCAAAACCATTCCTTCCAAAGTTTTGCAACGACTCAACGCAACATAAACCTGTCCAAATGCAAATGCCGATTGTGCGTCAATAATCGCTTTCTCGAAAGTTAAACCTTGGCTTTTGTGAATGGTAATTGCCCACGCCAGTTTTAAAGGAATTTGTTTAAAAGAACCGCTTACATTTTGTTTAATTTCCTTTGTATTTTCGTCGATGCTGTATTTTGTGTTTTCCCAGGTTTCAAGATTGACGCTAATGTCTTCGTAATCGCCTTTGCAGCGCACCAAAATTGATTCGTTTGATATTTCGGTTATGACGCCAATTTTACCATTGTAATAAAGTTTAGCCGGCGAACTGTCATTTTTTATAAACATTACTTGTGCGTTAAGTTTAAGAATCAGTTCACTTTCCGTGGGAAACATATACGGCGGAAAGTCGCCTACAATAACAGCTTTGTAAATATATTCTTTGTCATTAATAGCCGCTAATTTTGTCTGATTAATATTTTGTGCCTGATAATTGTGCGTCGTCAAAGTAATATAACCTTCGCTGTTCGTTTGTGAAATGTTTGGTTGATAACGTTTGTTTAATTCTTTCAACGTTTCGTCGTCAATATTGTTATCGCGTACTTTGTTGAGCAACGAAATAAATCGTTGATCGCTTTGTCGGTAAATATGTTTGAGTTCAATCGAAACGTAATCCGTTTGTTGCAATGCACGACTGCCAAAGAAAAATGCAGTTGAATAATATTTTTTCAGAATGTCCCATTCTTCGTCTTTTACAATGGGTGGTAATTGATGCAAGTCGCCAATCATCAACAATTGGACGCCGCCAAATGGTTTTGTTTTATCGCGGAAACGACGCAAAACTTCATCAACCTGATCGAGTAAATCGGCTCGTACCATACTTATTTCATCAATCACCAACAAATCTAAACTTTTGATAATTCTGATTTTTTCATTATTTAATTTATGGACTTCACCGGTCGTTTTAGCATTAGGAATATACGGACTAAACGGCAATTGGAAAAATGAATGTATGGTAACGCCACCGGCATTAATAGCGGCAACTCCCGTTGGTGCAACGACAACCATGCGTTTTGGCGATTTTAATTTAATACTGTGCAAAAATGTAGTTTTTCCGGTACCGGCTTTTCCGGTAAGAAACACGTGTTGATTGGTGTATTCTACAAAGTTGTGCGCTAATTCTATCTGCGGATTTATGTGTGCGTCCATTTATAATCTTGAATTTCTTGAATACAAAAATAATAAATAAAAAATTAAACCAGCTCCCAAGGTCTGATATGTTTGATGCCTTGATAATCTGAAAATTTTATTTCATCGAGCGAAACTACAAATTTTTCATAATTATCTTTTATGTCAAGTAAATTTCCAAACTCTCGGTCTATGGTTGCTTTATCGTTCAATAAATATGCAACTTGTACATAAATAGTTTTGTCTTTTTTCTTTGCTACAAAATCAATTTCTTTGTTATTAAAAATCCCGACCGAAATATGATACCCCATTCTGCGCAACTGTAAATAAACATAGTTTTCGAGATAATATCCAGTGTCTGCGGGATAATATCCAACGAGAAAATTTTTAAAGGACAAATCGTTCAGGTAATATTTACGTTCGCTTCCAAGCGTTTGTTTGCCTCGCAAATCGTAACGTTCAACATGATGAATAATAAATGTATCCGTCAAATAATTGCAGTACAACGAAAGCGTTTCGTAATTGGTTTTCTTTTGTTTGCTTTTGAAATATTTTACAATATTTCCAAACGAAGTCAAATTTCCAATGTTTGTAGAAATAAATTTAAAAATGTCTTCGAGCAACACCACGTCTTTTATTTGATGACGTTGTACAATGTCGCGCAGAACAATTGTATTTTTAAGACTTTCGACGTAATGGCGCTGCAATTCTTCGTCGTTAAAATGAAGCATTTCGGGTAAACCGCCCGTTTGCAAATATTGTAAAAAATTTTCTTTATTGACAGTCATATTTTTAAATCCTGCATATTCGAAAAAACTGAACGGTGCAATTTCGAATTCGATAAACCGGCCGGAAAGCATACTTGCCAATTCGCCGGACAATAGATTTGAATTTGAACCGGTTATAAATAATTCGTATTCGTTGGTAAAGTCTTGCGAATAAGAATTTACAAAATTTTCCCAGTTTTCAATATTTTGAATTTCATCGAGAAACAAATATATTTTGCCTTTGACATTTAGTTCCGATTTGTAATAATTAAACAACTTGTCAAGGTCTGTAGCATTTTTGATTTCATTGTACGCGATGTATTCTTTGTTAAGAAAGAAAATGTTTTTCGGATTGATTTTTTTTGAAACAAGCAAATAATTAATAATTTGACGCAAAATATAACTTTTGCCAACTCGCCTTTGACCAACCAAAACTTTGATTAATTTATTGCCAATTACTTTTGAAATTTTATCGATATAATCGGTTCGTAAATAACCTGTTTGTGGTGTCTGTCCGTCCCAAAAATTGTATTGTTTAATTTTTTGAAAAACCGTTTCCATAATTTTTTCAGTTATGTTTGAATTTTTCACAAAAATACAATATTTTTCAAACACACTTGAAAATTTTCAGAAATAATTAAATTTTTCAAGCATATATTAAAAAAATCAAATTCCTAATTCTTAATTCCTAATTCTTAATTAAATTGGACTTGCAGAACTTTTCATATTGCTAAAAATCATGTTTTTCGACTTTCGCATTATCTTTTATTTTCTACATTTGTGCAAAATAAAAATAAACAATAAATCAATCGAAACGTATGGATATTCAAGAAATTAAAAATGCACATTCACTTTTAAAAGAGTGGAAGTACGAACCAAAGCCGATTGACAAAGGCTACAATAACCGCACGCTATATGTAAATGTTGGCGACAATACCATCAAAGAAAAACCGGTAAGCGACGAAATGAAAAAGAAGTTCACCGGCGGCAAAGGTTTTGGTCTTAAACTTTTATGGGACGCAACAAAACCTGATACAAAATGGAACGATCCGGAAAACGAAATTGTTATCAATACAGGCCCGATTTGTGGAATCACACAATATTCAGGCACAGGAAAATCTTTGGTAGTTGCCATTTCGCCACAAACCAATATTGTTATCGACAGCAATGTTGGTGGTTACTTTGGGCCGTTCTTAAAATTCTGCGGTTTCGATTCGTTGGAAATTCAAGGCAAAGCGTCAAAAGAAGTAATTATTTTTATTGACGGCATAAATAATAAAGTCGAAATATTCGAAGCGCCACTCGAAGCCATTGACAGCCATCGTTTGACAGAACAATTACACGACATGTTTTCTGATAACGAAAAAGACAAACGCAATGTTTCAGTTGTTTCTGCCGGAACTGCTGCCGATCATTCGTTAATCGGCATGTTGAATTTTACTTTTTATGACGTCAAACGTAAAAAAGTCCGTTTGAAACAAGCCGGACGCGGTGGTATTGGTACCGTTTTGCGCAACAAGAAAATAAAAGCAATCGTTACAAAAGTTTCTGGTGTTACCGGTAATTTAAATAACGTCATCGATTTACCGGCAATCATGGAGCGCGGCAAACGTTTCAACAAAGAAATGCGCGACCTTGATGGTTCGCAAAATCAAATGAAAGCCATTGGTACTGCGCACTTGACGCACATTATGAATGATTACGATTTATTACCAACGCACAATTTTAAATTCGGAAGTCATAAAGACGCCATTAAAATTCATGCAGACGTTTGGAAGTCGCATTTTACACAAGGCATGGTTGACGGCTGCTGGATTGGTTGCAACATGTCGTGTACAAAGGGCGTTGACAATTATAAAATACGCACAGGCCCTTACAAAGACGAAATTGTTCTGGTTGACGGCCCGGAATACGAAACAACATCATCATTGGGATCGATTGCCGGAATTTTTAATCCCGACTTCACCATCGAAGCAAATTTTTATTGCGACACCTACGGAATTTGTACCATCAGTTGGGGAACAATTCTTGGTTTTCTGATGGAATGTTACGAAAACGGAATTTTAAACGACGAGCGCACAGGAGGTTTAAAACTTAACTTTGGTAATGCCGACGCAGCAATGAATTTATTGCACCAGGTTTCGCGTGGCGAAGGTTTTGGAATGACTGCCGGTCTTGGCGTTCGTGCGATGAAAGAACTGTTTATCAAAAACGGTTGGGGCGACGCACAATTTTTGCAAGACATTGCTATGGAAAACAAAGGTTTGGAATATTCGCAATATGTTTCGAAAGAATCGCTGGCGCAACAAGGTGGCTACGCTATGACCAACAAAGGCCCACAACACGACGAAGCCTGGTTAATTTTTATGGACATGGTTAACAATCAGATTCCTACTTTCGAAAACAAGGCCGAAGCATTACATTATTTCCCAATTTTCCGTACCTGGTTTGGTCTGCAAGGTTTATGCAAATTGCCTTGGAACGACGTTGAACCGGAAAATAATGGTCAAACTTCGGAACCTGCAAAAGTACCGGAACATGTTGACAATTATGTTGCCATTTACAACGCAGTTACCGGCGAAAATATTGATAAACATGAAATCATTCGCCAATCTGAAAGAGTGTATAACTTCCAACGCATTTTTAATATTCGTCGCGGTTACGGATTACGCAAACACGATGCTCAACCTTATCGCGCTGCCGGCCCTGTTACTGTGGAAGAATATTTGTCGCGTCAGGAACGTTACGATAAACAATTGAAAGAACAAGTAGGCGTCGATCCAACAAATATGACTGTCGAAGAAAAAGTTAAAAAGACAAGAGAATATCGCGAAGATCGCTACGAACAATTACTTGATGCAGTTTACGCGCGTCGTGGCTGGACAAAAAATGGCGTCCCGACAATTGCGCATCTTAAAGAAATTGGAATGGACTTACCGCAATTAATTGAAGTTGTTACTCCATTGCAATAAAACATTAATTTTGATATTTCAATTGCTTTTTTTATTTTTACATTTTGTAAGTAAATTATAGTATTAATTTTTATTTTATAACTGTGGAAGATAACGATGCACTTGAAGAATTGCTTGCTCTTTGCGAAAAAGGAATCGCATTGATTGAAGAACAACAAGCCTACGAAACTGAATTCATTAACGGAATGATTCACGATGTTTGCGAAGTTTTTGTAAAACTAAATGAAAATTATTTTGAAATTCCATTTGACGAATTCGAAAAAGCTTGCTTAAAAGATATTGAAATGATAACGCGAATTTTATGCGATGATTTTGCAAATTTGTATCACCATTACAAAGACAATAAGCCCGACAATTTTTTGAAAATGGATAATATATCGCCGGTTGTGCCTGAACTTGAAATGGATCAAAAGGAAATTGACTATCTTTATAAGTTGTTTCCGCCAGAACGCTATGACGAAGTTGAAGAAATAATTGTCGAACGAAAAGTGGAAATTGCTGCAGAATTGCACTATTACAGTACATTCTCGAAAGTTATCAAATCGTTTGTTGCAGAGTATATTGTTGATGCCGATTTTTTTCCATCGCGCGCGTATCGCGAATTAGAATTGCTGTGCAATTTGTATTTTCACGATATTGAAGGCGAAATATACGAAATTGCCAAAAAAGTGGGAAAAGAAAAAACTGATGCTTAATATTCATATTTTTCGTTCCACCAAAATTTCAAGCGTTCGCGAATTTTCTTTTCCTGTTCGTTAGTTTGCGGTTCGTAAAATTTGGTGTTCGAAATGTCTGTTGGCAAAAATTCTTGTTCGGTAAAATTGCCATCGAAACTATGCGCGTATTTGTAGTCTTTGCCGTAACCTAAGTTTTTCATTAACTTGGTTGGCGCATTTCTTATATGTAAAGGAACCGGTAAATTGCCTGTTTCGTTTACTTTTGCCAACGCCATTTCTATTGCCTGATAACCTGCATTACTTTTGGGTGACGTAGCCAAATAAATAACCGCTTCCGACAAAATAATGCGCGACTCGGGATAACCAATCATGTTGACAGCTTGAAAACACGAAGTTGCCAACAGCAAAGCATTCGGATTTGCAAGACCAATATCTTCGGCAGCTAAAATCACTAATCGTCGTGCAATAAATTTAACATCTTCGCCACCGGCAATCATTCGTGCCAGCCAATAAACTGCTGCATTCGGGTCGCTACCACGAATGGATTTTATGAATGCCGAAATAATGTCATAATGCAGTTCGCCGTTTTTGTCGTACATGGCAATGTTTTCCTGCACTTTTTCAATCACCAAGTCGTTTGTAATATTTATTTCTTCGGATGTTTCGGCAGTAACAACCAATTCGAGAACGTTGAGTAATTTGCGGGCATCGCCGGCTGCAAAACGCAAAATCGCTTCGGTTTCGGTCAGGTTTATTTTTTGTTTTTTTAGTTCGACGTCCGTTTTAATAACATGTTCCAACAGTTCCAGTAAATCTTCATTTTCCAGAGGTTTCAAAACATAAACCTGACAACGTGACAACAATGGTGAAATAACTTCGAACGATGGGTTTTCTGTTGTGGCGCCAATTAAAGTTACAGTTCCTTTTTCAACGGCGCTCAAAAGTGAATCCTGTTGCGATTTATTGAAACGGTGTATTTCGTCGATAAATAAAATCGGTCGCGATTGATTGAAGAACTTTGCTTTCTCAGCTTTTTCAATTGTTTCGCGTACGTCCTTTACGCCCGAATGTACTGCACTTAATGTGTAAAACGGTCGGTTGTGTATGTTGGCAATAATACTCGCCAGCGTGGTTTTACCAACGCCCGGCGGTCCCCACAAAATAAACGAATGAACGTTACCCGATTCTATCATTTTGCGCAAAACGGCATTTTGTCCGACCAAATGTTTTTGACCGATATAATTATCGAGCGTTGTCGGACGTATGCGCTCGGCAAGTGGCTGCGTGGAATATGTTGTCATAATAACTGTTGTTTGAAATTTCAAAATAAAAAATTGTATTGCTTTAGTAAATGTACTTGAGTCAATAATTGAAAACGTAAAATTAAAAATTTCCTGGTAAAAATAAGCCATTACCAAATCGCGTCAAATCAAAACTTTACTTTAACATCTTAATTTATAATGACGTTAAAAAACGTTAAATAAGATTAACTGTTAATAAATTGATTTGAATTATTGTAGCAGTCTATATAAATTTGCTTGGCAAAAAAATAATAAAATAAAATTATTTGTATTATGGTATCAGTTGATATTAAAGAACTTAACGAACGAATCCAACAAGAGAGCGCATTTGTTGAAATGCTTTCGTTGGAAATTAAAAAAGTGATTGTTGGGCAAAAACACTTAATCGACAGTTTGTTGATTGGTTTACTTTCGAACGGACATATTTTGCTCGAAGGTGTTCCGGGTTTGGCAAAAACATTAGCAATAAAAACTTTGGCCGATGCTATCAGTGTAAAATTTAACCGTATTCAGTTTACACCCGATTTATTGCCTGCCGACTTACTTGGAACAATGATTTACAGTCCCAAGAGCGAAGAATTTGTCATTAAAAAAGGACCTATTTTTGCCAACTTTATTTTGGCAGACGAAATAAACCGTTCGCCGGCAAAAGTACAAAGCGCTTTGCTCGAAGCAATGCAGGAACGTCAAGTAACAATTGGCACACAAACCTACAATCTCGAAGAACCATTTTTGGTTTTGGCAACACAAAATCCAATTGAGCAAGAAGGAACATATCCGCTTCCCGAAGCGCAGGTTGACCGTTTTATGCTGAAAGTTGTAATCGATTATCCTAAAAAAGAAGAAGAACAATTAATAATTCGTCAAAATCTTGCGAAAAGTTTTCCGACACCAAACAAAGTGTTGAGTTCGAAAGAAATTATAAAAGCCCGTGGCGTTGTAAAAGACGTTTATATGGACGAAAAAATTGAGCGATATATTTTGGACATTGTTTTCGCAACACGTTATCCACAAGAATACAAATTAGATAAACTCAAAAACTTTATCAACTATGGCGGTTCGCCGCGTGCAAGTATCAATCTTGCATTGGCTGCCAAAGCTTATGCATTTATCAAACGTCGCGGATATTTGATTCCCGAAGACATTCGTGCAGTTTGCCACGACGTAATGCGCCATCGTATTGGTTTGACTTACGAAGCCGAAGCCGAAAACGTTACCACCGAAGAAATTATTACGACCATTTTAAATACTGTTGAAGTTCCTTAGGAATTAATTAGGAATTACGAATTAGGAATTACGAATTTCTTTGTAATGAAAATAATTTTTTTCAACATTAATTTTCATGGAAACATCAGAACTTTTAAAGAAGGTACGAAAAATTGAGATTACCACGCGCGGATTAACCAAACAGGTTTTTGCGGGTGAGTATCACAGCGCTTTTAAAGGGCGTGGTATGGCTTTCAGCGAAGTGCGCGAATATCAGTTTGGCGACGATGTTCGTAATATTGACTGGAATGTTACTGCACGTTTTGGAAAACCATATATTAAAATATTCGACGAAGAGCGCGAACTTACTGTAACGCTTCTAATAGATTTAAGCGGTTCCGGCGAGTTTGGTACGCAAGTGCAACTGAAACGCGAGTTGATAACCCACGTTGCTGCGGTTTTGGCTTTTTCGGCAATTCAGAACAACGATAAAGTTGGCGTCATTTTCTTTACTGACAAAATCGAAAAATTTATTCCTCCTAAAAAAGGGAAAAGTCATATTTTGCGTATTATTCGAGAATTGATTGAATTTCAACCCGAACACAAAGAGACAAACATTGCAGAAGCATTGCGTTTTTTTGCAAACGCAATCAAAAAACGCAGTACTGCTTTTTTAATTTCGGACTTTATCGATAAAAACGAACTCAGTCAGGCGTTGCGCATTGCAAAATACAAACACGATTTGATTGCCTTGCGCGTTTTCGATAAACGCGAAACAGAAATTCCTGCAATTGGTTTTGTGAGAATGAAAGACGCTGAAAGCGGAAAATATTTGTGGGTTGACACGTCGAATAAAAAAGTACGCGAAACGTATAAAAAATCGCAATTGACAGCCAATAAATATTTAACTGAGTTGTTCAAAAAAAGCGGCATTGATTATGCTTCGATTTCAACAAGCGAAGATTTTGTAAAACCTTTGATGGAAATGTTTAAAAAACGTGGCATCAGAAGCTAATTTTTGATTTATCAAAAAAAGATATTGATTATGACATATATTCGTCAACTATTACTTTTAATTTTTATATTGACTGCGGGTTATGTGAATGCATTTAGCCAAAGCATTTCTATTTCTGCAAAAATTGATAAAAACAGAATTAATTTTTCCGACACGGCTGTCATTACACTCGAAGTGAAACAGCCAAAAGGAATTTTCATTCGCTTTCCGTTGTACAATGTGCGCGACAGTCTGGTAAAAGATGTCGATATAATTTCTTATTCAAATATCGATTCAACACCAGCGCCGAACAATATGGTAACTTTACGTCAACGTTTGATAATACAAGCATTCAATAGCGGCAATTTTGAGATTGGTCCTTTTATGTTTATGCAAAAAAATGGCAATACCTTTGACACATTGCACTCCAATTCTTTTATGCTCGAAGTTGCACAATTTACAATGGATACAACTTTGTTGCGCAACCGCGATACCGCAGCAGTTCACAAAGTTTTCGGCATCAAAGATCCAATTGATACTCCGTTTAACTTAGAAGAATTTTTTGCACGTTTTGGTTGGTTAGTTATTTTGTTCTATTTCTTGCAATTGGTTGCGTTTGCGGTTTGGTATTTCTATTTCCGCAAGGTTGGCTCGAAAGGAATTATGGAAATTTACAAACCCAAAGAGCCTGCTCATTTGATTGCGTTGAACGAACTCGAAAAACTGGAACACGAAAAGTTATGGCAACAAAACCGCGTCAAAGAATTCCATATTCGTTTGACAGAAATTCTCAGGAAATACATCGAAAACCGCTACGAAATTCCGGCGCTCGAACAAACCAGTTACGAAATTGTTGACAGTTTCGAACAAACTCGGTTATTAGAAAGCGGTTCGCTGGCAATGTTAAAAGAAATGCTTGTAAATGCCGACCTCGTAAAATTTGCAAAAGCTCAACCGCTTGCCGACGAAAACGAAGTCGCATTACAAAACGCTTATACTTTTGTAAAAAACACTAAACAAGAAGTGAAATTAAGAGAAGAAAACAATAATTAATATGGAAGAGATAGTTTTTGCACACAAGAGTTTTTTCTTAATTTTATTGGTATTCATTCCAATGATTGGCTGGTACGTTTGGCGGCAACGCGAAAAACAGGCGTCAATACAAATTTCGACAACCAATTATTTTAACAAGGCGTCCAGAACATACAAGCATTATTTGATACACGTTCCGTTTGTTTTGCGTTTAATAACAATCACAATGCTGGTTATCATTTTGGCGCGTCCGCAATCGGAAAACAGTTGGGAAAATTCGACCACCAAAGGAATTGACATTGTAATTGCACTTGATATTTCGAGTAGTATGATAGCCGAAGATTTTAAGCCCAACAGAATTGAAGCAGCAAAAGACGTCGCCATACAATTTATAAATGGACGCCCGACTGACCGTATTGGTCTGGTCATTTTTGCTGCCGAAAGTTTTACGCAGTGTCCATTGACCACAGATCATGCTGTTTTGATAAATCTTTTTAAAGACATCAAAAGCGGAATGGTCGAAGACGGTACTGCAATTGGTCTTGGTTTGGCAACGGCAATCAACCGACTGAAAGAAAGTAATGCCATCAGTAAAACAATTATTTTGTTGACAGACGGCGTAAACAATACCGGCGAAATTGCGCCATTGACTGCTGCAGAAATTGCAAAAACATTTGGCATCAGAGTTTATACAATTGGCATTGGTACGATGGGAACAGCGCCTTATCCGGTGCAAACTCCGTTTGGTGTTCAGTACCAAAGCATGCCGGTAGAAATTGATGAAGTTCTGCTAAGGCAAATTGCGCAAATGACAAACGGTAAATATTATAGAGCCACCGGCAATCAAAAATTGCATGAAATTTATGGAGAAATTGACAAATTAGAAAAGTCAAAAATTGAAGTTAAAAAATACAGCAAAAAACAAGAAAAATTTTTGATTTTCGCTGTGTTGGCTGCTATTAGTCTTTTGCTTGAAATTTTATTGAAAAATACAGTTTTAAAAAATATTCCATAATTGACAATGGACAATTGATAATTGACAATTAACCATTAACAATTAAAAATTAAAAAAGATGTTTGATAGATACGCAAATCCACAATATTTATATTTGTTACTGATAATTCCGGTGTTACTTGGATTGTACGTAGTTGTGCGATTTTTATATAACCGGAGCATCAAACGATTTGGCGACTGGAATGTCATTAAACAATTGATGCCCGACGTGTCATTGATTAGACAAAGCATTAAATTTATTGTGCTTTGTATTGCGCTGGGAATGTTAATTTGGGCAATCGCACGTCCGCAATCGGGTTCGAAATTACAGCAGGTAAAACGTTCGGGCATCGAATTAATTATTGCGCTCGACGTTTCAAATAGTATGCTGGCAACCGACATCAAACCAAACCGTTTGGAAAATGCAAAACGAACCATCGAAAAAATATTGTCGAAATTGGACGAAGATAAAGTTGCATTGATAGTTTTTGCCGGTGACGCTTACGTTCAGATTCCGATGACGACAGATTTTTCGGCAGCAAAATTATTTCTTGCAACCGCCAATCCGGGTATCGTTCCAAAGCAAGGAACGGCAATTGGTTCGGCTATTGACTTAGCAATTAAATCATTTTCGCCAGAAGGAGATGTTGGCAAGGTTTTAGTAATTATTACCGACGGCGAAAATCACGAAGACAATCCGCTCGAAGCCGCAAAACGCGCAGCCGAAAAAGGAATTGTCATTCATACCATTGGGTTGGGTTCGCCGGAGGGTGCGCCGTTGCCTAAGTCCGAAGGCATACAGGATTTCAAAAAAGACAATGGTGGCAGCGTCATTATTTCAAAACTTGACGAAGCTACATTAACGCAAATTGCTGCAGCGACGAATGGAATTTACATTCGCGCAAACAATTCGAAATCGGCGCTCAACGCGCTTTTCGACGAAGTTGACAAAATGGACAAAAAAGAAATGGAAGCAAAAATTTATGCTGACTTTGACGATAAGTTTCCGATTCTGATTACAATCGCTTTGATTTTTGTTTTGCTCGATTTTATCATCCTTGAACGAAAAAACAGATTGTTTAAAAACGTCAACATTTTTAAATTAAAAATTTAAAATTTATTTGAGATGAAAAATATATTTTTAATCTTATTGATTTTTTTTAATGTAGTATCAATTGCGCAAACAGAGCGCAGCATGATTCGTCAGGGAAACAAAAGTTACAATATAAGCAATTATGGAAATGCCGAGGTTGCTTATAAAAAAGCACAAAGCGAAAAAGCAGAATCATTCGAAGCTAATTTCAATCTTGGCGACGCGCTTTATAAACAAAAAAAATACGATGATGCCGCCACTCAATTTACTGTTATGGCGAACACCACAAAAGACAAAGACAAACTTGCAAAAGTTTTTCATAACCTTGGAAATTCGTATTTACAGGCTAATAAATTAGACAAATGTATTGAGTCATATAAAAGATCATTGCAATACAATCCGTCGGACGTTCAAACGCAATATAATCTTGCTTATGCGCAACATTTGCAACAACAAAACCAGCAAAATAAACAAAACAAGCAAGACAAAAACGACAAAGATAAAGACAAAAAAGACAAACAAGATCAACAAAAGCAGGATCAAAATAAACAAGACCAACAAAAACAGCAAAAACAAAATAAAAATCAAATAACAAAAGAAGATGCGCAAAGAATTTTGGAAGCATTGCAGAACGACGAGAAAAAAGTACAAGAAAAACTGAATCAACAAAAAATGAAAGTCAAAAAAGTTTATACAGATAAAGATTGGTAAGAATTTATTAGGCGTTATAACTTTTTATATAAAATCGGAACGAAATATAAAAAAATGAAAAAATTATTTCTTTTATTCACAATATTTTTCATCTATTCAAATATTTACGCACAAACAGTTCAATTTACTGCGACGTCAGAAAAAGTTGTACAAGTTGGCGAACAATTTCAATTGGTGTATCAGATAAATCAGCAAGGTTCCGGTTTCCGTCCGCCCGATTTAAGCGACTTTATGGCGTACGGACCAAGTACGTCGCAAAACATGAGCAGCACTTTCATCAATGGAAAAATGTCCACCGAAGTTTCGTATTCTTATACTTATGTCTTGCAAGCTAAAAAAGATGGAAGGTTTACAATTAAACCTGCTGAAATTACTATAAATGGCAAAAAATATTCGTCGAATTCTGTTACAATAGAAGTTGTAAAAGGACAAACTCAAGCAACAAATCCACAAGCAGGAACAAACCAACCGGCAAATACCGGAAATGCAAACAATGCAGACATGTTTCTGCGTTTAAATCTCGATAAAACCACACTATATCAAGGCGAGCAAATTGTTGCAACAATAAAAATTTACACGCGCGAAAATCTTGCCGGTTTCGACAACATGAAATTGCCAACCTACAACGGTTTTTGGACACAAGACATTGATATACCAAAACAGATTTCGCTCAATCGCGAAAATGTTGGCGGTCAGATTTATCAGACCGGTGTGCTTAAACAAACTATTTTGGTACCTCAACGAAGTGGCGATATAAATATTGAAGCTTTTGATATTACTTGCGTAGTAAACAAACCAACTGGACGTCGCGATTTTTTTGGACGACCTATGTATGGCGAAGCAAAAGTAAAAGTTAACGCACCGGCAAAAACGATTAAAGTAAAAGCTTTGCCCGGCAACAAACCGGCAAGTTTCGAAGGCGCAGTCGGAACGTTTAAAATGCAGGCAACTATCGACAAGCAAGACGTAAAAACCAATGACGGTATTACACTCAAAGTAATTTTATCGGGAACCGGAAATATTAAACTAATTGATCCGATTAAAGTTAAATTTCCGGGCGACTTCGATACTTTTGATCCGCAAATTAACAACAAACTTACAACCACTGCAAACGGAATTTCGGGAACAAAGTCAATAGAATATCTGGCGATTCCACGCTCTGCCGGCGATTTTACGATCGGTCCAATTGAGTTCAGTTATTTCGATCCGAAAACCGAAAAATATACAACCTTGTCGAGTGAAGCATTTAAAATTCACGTTGAAAAAGGTTCGTCAGATACAACAAGAATTGTGTCTGGTTTTACAAAAGAAAATGTAAAAATTATTGGCAGCGACATTCATTTTATTCGCATTAACGATTACAAACTTAGCAAAAAAGGCGATGTATTTTTTGGAACAAATTTGTACTGGATGTTGTACTTAATTCCGTTTATATTATTTGTTGTAGTTTTCATTTGGCAACGCAAACGAATTCAGGAAAATGCAAATTTGCGTCTGCAAAAGAATAAATATGCCAACAAAATTTCGCGTAAACGGTTAAAGGATGCAGAGAAATATTTGAAAGCAAATCAGAAAGAACAATTCTACGAAGAAATACTCAAAGCCAGTTGGGGATATTTAAGTGACAAATTGTACATTCCGGTCTCGGAACTGACAAAAGAAAATGTTGCACAAACATTAGAGAAACATAATATTGATGCAGAATTAATTCAACAGTTTATAGGCGTTTTGGATATTTCGGAGTTTGCCCGATTTGCTCCGGTTGGCGCCGGCGAAGAAATGCATAAAGTTTTTGATGATGCAATTACGATTATTAGTAAACTCGAACAGAAACTTAAATAATTAATTGACAATTGATAATTGACAATGAAATTTTAAAATTGAAATAATTAAAGTCATGAAAATATTAAATATATTTATTTTATTATTACTTTTTACAAGTCAACTTTTTGCAGACGAAAATGCAGAAATGTTTAAAAAAGCAAATGACTTTTATAAAGAAGGAAAATTTGACGAAGCTGTTAAAAATTACGAAAAAGTTATTGCAAACGGTTTTGAATCGTCGAGTTTATACTACAATTTAGGAAATTCGTATTATAAACAAAATCTTTTCAGCAAAGCAATTCTATATTACGAAAAAGCAAAAGCGTTCGATCCGTCTAATAAAGACATTGCGTTTAATTTGGAACTGGCGCAAATACGTGTGGTCGATAAAATTGACGCTATTCATGATAATCAAATAGTCGTGTGGTCGCGGATGATTGTAAAATTGATGTCGTCGAATAATTGGGCGATTACAAGCATTGTGAGTTTTATTTTATTCATTCTGTTATTGTCGTTATTTCTTTTTTCACGAAACATGGGACTTAAGAAAACCGGTTTTGGACTTGGCGTTGCCGCTTTGATTATTTCGGTCGCGACATTCTTTTTTGCCATGCACCAGAAAAACGAATTATTAAACCGCGATACAGCAATAATTTTATCGCCAACCGTAACAGTAAAAAGTTCGCCCGATAAAAGCGGTACCGATTTATTTATTTTACATGAGGGTGTAAAAGTAAACGTCGAAGACAGCGTCATAGGCTGGAAAGAAATAAAAATAGCCGACGGTCGTGTCGGCTGGATTGAAAGTTTGTCGATTGAAAGTATCTGAAAATTTTATTTTAATTCTTTCAAAATTCTCAACGCTTCGTCAACATGCTTTTCTGCTTGCATTTGCGAATTGAAAAGATATACAACTTTCCCATCTTTGTTTACAATGTAAGTTACACGTCCGGGTAAAAGTCCAAAGAGATTTGATGGAACACCGAATAATTTGCGAACCACATTTTTTTCGTCTGACAAAAGCGTAAAATTTAAACGGTGTTTTTTTGCAAATTGCAAATGGCTTTCGACTGATTGTGCACTGATTCCTATAACCATTGCATCTGCATCGTTGAAAACCGCAAACTGGTCACGGAATGAACATGCTTCTTTGGTACAGCCGGGCGTGTCGTCTTTCGGATAAAAATAAATTACCAGATTCTTTTTTCCTAAGATTGAATTTATATCGAAATCCGCGCCGTTCTGATCTTTCAAACTGAATTGTGGCACTTTGCTACCAACTTCTATTTTTTCCATTTTTAAAAAGTTAAATTAACATATCAACCTAAAAACCAGAATTTGGCGTTTTCATGTATTCAATTAAAACGCCAACGCATCCTGTATTTTTTTCGTTTCTTTCACCTTCTTTTTCACCCACAACGGTTATTTGGACGATTAATTTTTTCGTACTTGACACCGTAAATATTTTGCGTTTTGAATAACTGTCGTCAGCATTGTCATAAATTACTTTGCGTCCGTCTTCTTCCATAACTTTTAGTTGGACGTCGCCTAATTTTTTTTCGTAACATAAAGTAACACTGTAATCGTAGCCGCCATAAGCCAGAAGCGGAAATTCTGATGACTGACCGATTGTAAATGCGGCGCTACGTGATTGACCGCTGTACTGAAATTCATCTTTTTCGTTAAACTTGCAATTCTTAGCATGGTATGTCTTGCAATTTTGTGCTGACGTTGAGTCGCTCATTAAAATTGCCAAAAAAATTATATAAAATAACAATATTTTTTTCATGGACGTAATTATTTAGTCAAGAGTGAATTTCGCAAGTCAGAAATTTTTGTCTTTAGTTCATTAAATTGTGTTTCGGATATAACAACTTTTGTACCACCACTAAGAACTATCTTACCGTTTTTATCGATGCTCTTCTTATTGTCAGTATTTTCGATAGTGCATTGTGCATAAATATTTTTTATTTCCGTCAATCCTTTAGTAATTTTTGTTATGTACGGGTCGTCGTTAAATTCTGCAATACAGACCAGTAAATTATCAATTGTGTTTTTTTGGTCAGCTACTCGTTGTATCATAAAATCATTGGGACTATACTTATTTACTGCGTTTGTAATTAAATATAAACCTTCGAGCCAGCCGCCCGATGCAATAAACATTAATGTTTTGCCGCTTTCGATTTCCATCAGATAGTCAACAATTCTGAAATACGATTCGTTCGAAATATTTTGCAACGAATCGACATTGTTCAGGTTGTTTTGAATGCGACTGACCAGCGGCTCATCAAACACTGACGAAATGCCTATTTTATCAGCTAATTTACGGACTAATGCAAAATATGTTATAGATGTTTGGTACTGTTCAAGCGAAACGCAGTAAGCCAAATCAGCCGAATAAATTCCCATAAACAGTGCTTGCGATTTCGAGTCAACCAACTTAATTAATTGTTCGGACGGAACTAATAGACTTTGTTGAAAACGTAATTTTTCGCCGCGCAATATTCCAAACATTTCGTCGGGTGCGGGTATTTGATAAAATGATTCGATAATTGCTGAAGTATTATCGAAACCGGTTTTATTTTTGACCTTCGTTTTTGTGGTATCGTTTTTAAACGTTTCGACATTTTTGTCGCTGCTTGTAGGCGAACTGCAGTTTGTAAAACTGACAATAATCCAGCAGACCAGAATGCTAATTAACAAAGGTTTTTTAATTTTCATATATGCGATTTTTATGATTTACGTAACGATATTATTTAATTTTATCCATTCTATTTTGAAAACTTGCGTATGCAAAAATAATTTAAAACCCGTATTTGAAAAAGTTTTTTTATCAATTAAATTATCTTTAAATCTACTTAGTTGAATTTGGTTTTATAAATACGTTTTCTGTAAATTTTTTATACTCTATTAATATACCTACACAACCACTGTTATATTTGTTAGTATTTGTTTCTTGCGGACCCACAATAATTATTTGTATGATAAGTTTTTTAGTATTCGATATCGTAAATGTTTTGTGAGTTGAATAATTATCTTCCTCGTTGTCATAAATAATTTTATTTGTTTCGCCATCTTTAAGTTTTAGCTGAACAAAACGTAATTTTTTCTCGAAACAAACTGTTATTTTATATTTGTTGCCACCATAAGCAAGAAATGGAATTTCGGATAATCTTCCTTTTTTATAAAAACCGCTGTGCGATTGACCACTGATGCGATATTTTTCTTTCTCTTTAACTCTGCAATTTTTTGTATTGTATAAAACACAATTTTGCGCAGGTAAAGCATTGCTAAACAAAATAGCTAAAATGATTTCCAAAAATATCAGATTCTTGTTCATTATTTAATTATTAGAAAGAATTGAATTTCTTAAATCTGTGATTTTTGTTTTTAATGCACTAAATTGTTTTTCTGTTAAAATTATTTTCGAGCCACCGCTAATTAGAATTTGTCCATCCGGTGTCTTGACTGCTTTTGTGTTTTCCATTTTTTCGATAGTGCAAGTTGCATAAATTTCTTTTATTTCTTGCAATCCTTTTATCATTTTCGAAATGTAAGCGTCGTCTTTAAAAGACGAAATACAAACTAACATATTATCGATTGTATTTTTTTGATCGGCAATTCGTTGTATAATAAGATTATTGCTGTTATAATTTGTAACGACATTTGTAATTAAGTAAAGACTTTCCAACCAGCCGCCAAATGATATACATATCAAAGTTTTTGTATTACCTACTTCGACTAAATCATTTACAATATGCAAATGAATTTCTTCAGTAATTTCCTGTAAAGAATCGAGATTGCTGATGTTGTTTTTAATGCGATTTGATAGCGCATCATCAAACTTGGAGTAAATTCCAATTTTATCTGCAAGTATGCGCACCAATGCGAAATAATCCAACGATGTTTGAAATTGTTCGAGCGTTGCGCAATATGCTAAATCTGCAGAATAGATTCCTGTAAATAATGTCTGAGATTTCGAATCTACTAATTTATCAATTTGTTCCGGCGGAACTAATAAGCTTATTTCGAACCGTAGATTTTCGTCGCGTAAAATGCTAAACAATTCGTCGGGCGCTGGTATTTGATAAAAAGCTTTTAATAGCGGTGTTAAATTTTCGTCACTTGTATTATTTTCAATTATTAATTTTGTCGAATCATCAGTATTAGCTTCATTGTTTTTATTGTTACCCGAATTCATTTTGCATCCCATTAAAAATATAGATAGTAAACAAATAAAAACAAAAGGATTTGGGTTTAATTTTATTTTCACCGATTTGTTATTTTGATAATTTAAAAACATGATTCAATTATTTCGTCAGCAGCAAAGTTAGGCAACGTAACTTTCAACAATGGGTTTTCGTTCATCGCCCGTTTGATTGCAAATATCGCTTCGTCGTTGCGTGCCCAACTTCGTCGGGCAATACCGTTGTTTACGTCCCAGTGCAACATTAATTTTAAGCGACGCGCTGCATCAGCCGAACCATCGAGCAACATACCAAAACCACCGTTGATAACTTCGCCCCATCCTACTCCACCGCCATTGTGAATCGAAACCCAAGTTGCACCACGGAAACTGTCGCCAATTACGTTTTGGATTGCCATGTCAGCCGTAAAACTCGAACCGTCGTAAATGTTCGAAGTTTCTCGGTAAGGCGAATCTGTTCCAGAAACGTCGTGGTGGTCGCGACCCAAAACAACTGGAGCCGAAATTTCGCCAGACGCAATTGCTTTGTTAAACGCTTCGGCAATTTTAGTTCGACCTTCGCAGTCGGCATACAAAATGCGCGCTTGCGAACCGACGACCAATTTATTTTTACCTGCTTCTTTTATCCACAAAATATTATCCTGCAATTGATTTTTTATTTCGACAGGTGCATTCTTTGCAATTTCTTCCAAAACATCAGTCGCAATTTTATCGGTCTTTTCTAAATCCGACGTTTTGCACGACGTACAAACCCAACGGAACGGACCAAAACCATAATCGAAAAAAAGTGGTCCCATAATATCCTGCACGTACGACGGATAAATAAATGTGCCGTCATTTTTCATAATGTTTGCACCGGCGCGACTCGCCTCCAGCAAAAACGCATTTCCATAATCCCAGAAATACATTCCGCGTTTTGTCAGAATATTTATAGCATCAATCTGGCGTCGCAACGAAACCTGAACAAGTTCTTTAAACAAATGTGGATTTTCGACCATCAGTTTATTCGATTCTTCCAACGTCAAACCAACCGGATAATATCCGCCAGCCCAAGGATTATGCAGCGACGTTTGATCAGAACCTAAATCGACATCAATATTTTCGGTTGCTAATTTTTCCCACAAATCAACAACGTTTCCGAGATAAGCAATTGAAACTGTTTCCTTTTTTTCTTTTGCGACTTTAATACGTTCAATAATTTTATCAAGATCATCATAAACTTCGTCAACCCAACCTTGCAAATGGCGTGTGTTGGTTGGTTTAGGATTTATTTCGGCAACCACGCAAATCGCTCCGGCAATAACTGTCGCCTTCGGTTGCGCGCCCGACATTCCACCAAGACCAGATGTTACATAAAGTTTTCCGCTCAAATTGGTTTCGCCTTTTTTCAAAATTTTTCTACCGGCATTTAAAACGGTAATCGCCGTTCCGTGAACAATTCCCTGCGGACCAATGTACATATACGAACCGGCAGTCATTTGTCCATACTGCGACACGCCAAGCGCATTGAATTTTTCCCAGTCGTCGGGCTTGGAATAATTTGGAATGACCATTCCGTTTGTAACAACCACGCGTGGTGCGTCTTTGTGCGACGGAAAAAGTCCCATCGGATGACCGGAGTACATTACCAAAGTTTGTTCGTCGGTCATTTCTGCAAGATATTTCATGGTCAGCAGATATTGCGCCCAGTTTTGAAACACAGCTCCATTGCCTCCATAAGTAATCAACTCGTGCGGATGTTGTGCAATTTTTTCGTCGAGATTATTTTGTATCATCAGCATAATTGCGGCAGCTTGTTTTGACTTGCAGGGATATTCGTCAATGTGTCGCGCAAACATTTCGTAGTCGGGACGGAACCGGTACATATAAATACGTCCGAAGGCTGATAATTCTTTTGCAAATTCGACGGCGAGTTCTTTATGATGTATAGGATCGAAATAGCGCAAGGCATTTCGCAAGGCTAATTTTTTTTCTGTCGCCGATAAAATATCTTTCCGTTTTGGTGCATGATTTTTTGTGGAGTCAAAAAATTTTGGCTTTGGCAAAATTTCAGGAATGCCTGTCAAAATAGATTTTTGAAATTCGTTGGTCGTCATTTTTGAGAATTTATATCAGATTATCAAATGATTACTTTGAAATGTCAATCTAAAATTATAAATTCAAATTTATCGACTTTTTTGGAGAGAAAAAATTTTTAACGAAAAATTGACAAACAATTATTCTGAATCTTTTTAATTTATACTTTTGTGCAACAATTTTTAATAATAACATTTAGATATCAAATTATGAATAAACAATTTAAATTTATTTTTGTCGCAATTATTGCCGTTGCACTGGTAACATCATGCAATGTCGCAAAAAAAGACGAAAATGCAGTACCTGCTATCGATGCAAAAAACATGGATACAACGGTAAATCCGGGTGAAGATTTTTTCAGATACGCCAATGGCGGTTGGATGAAAAACAATCCGATACCCGAAGAAAAAAGCCGCTATGGCGCTTTCGACGAATTGGCTGAGAATAATCTGAAACAAATTCGAGGATTGGTTGAAGAAGCGGCAAAAAATACCAGCGCGGCAAAAGGCAGCAACACACAAAAAGTCAGCGATTTTTATAGCAGCGGTATGGACACAGTTGCAATTGAAAAAGCTGGTGTAACACCTTTGAAAGACGAATTTGAAATGATAAGCAAAATTACAAATACCACAGATTTGCAAAAACATTTTGTGCATTTACAATTAATTGGCGTCGGTTCAATATTCCAATTGTTTGCAGAACAAGATGCTAAAAATAGCACAGCTTTTATTGCCCAGTTGTGGCAAAGCGGCTTGGGACTTCCGGAACGCGATTATTATTTAAATCAAGACGACCGTAGCAAAGAAATTCGCGCAGAATATCAGAAACATCTTGCAAAAATGTTTGTACTTGCCGGCAACAACGAACAAGTTGCCGCGAGCAATGCACAAGTTGTTTTCGATATCGAAATGCAATTGGCAAAAGCTGCGAACAGCCGCTTAGAAAACCGCGATCCTCAAAAAACATATAACAAAAAAACAATAGACGAAATAAATAAATTAACACCCAATATTAATTGGACAGAATTTGTAACAAATCTTGGTTTTTCAAACATCAAAGAAATCAATGTTTGTCAACCAAATTTTTTAGTAGCTATCAACGGAATGATAAAATCTGTACCGGTCGATCAATGGAAAATATTTTTGCGTTGGAAAATTTTGAATCATTATGCTGACGATTTAAACAAAGCAATAGATGATCAAAATTTTGCTTTCTATGGCAAATTTTTAAGCGGGCAACCGCAAGAGCGTCCACGTTGGAAACGAATTTTAGATGCCACAAGCGGTTCGTTGGGCGAAGTTATCGGACAATTGTATGTCGAAAAATATTTTCCTGCCGATTATAAAAAACGCATGCTCGATTTGGTTGGCAATTTAAGAGTTTCTTTAAAATCGCGTATCGAAAAATTAGCTTGGATGAGCGACGAAACGAAAAAAGAAGCACTTGCCAAACTCGAAAAAATAAATGTCAAAGTTGGTTATCCTGACAAATGGAGAGATTATTCGGGATTGGAAATAGTTAAAGAATCGTACATTACTAATTTAATGAATAGTTCGAAATTCGAATTTGCATACAACTTTAATAAAATAGGCAAACCGGTTGATCGCCAAGAATGGGGCATGACTCCGCAAACTGTTAATGCTTACTACAGCCCGAACATGAACGAAATCGTTTTTCCAGCCGCAATTTTACAACCACCTTTCTTCAATATGAATGCCGACGATGCTGTTAATTATGGCGGAATTGGCGTTGTTATCGGTCACGAAATGACGCACGGTTTTGACGATGAAGGACGTCAATTTGACAAAGAAGGAAATATGCGTGACTGGTGGACAGCAAAAGACGCCGATGAATTTACAAAACGTGTTGGATTAATTGTTGACCAGTACAATGGTTTTGTTGTAAAAGACACAATGCACGTAAATGGCAAAATGACGCTTGGCGAAAACATTGCTGACTTTGGTGGTTTGACAGTTGCGTACAACGCATTTTTAATGACCGAACAAGGAAAAGATTTGAGCAAAAAAATTGATGGTTTTACTGCTGACCAAAGATTCTTTATGGGTTATGCGCAAATCTGGCGAACCAACATACGCGAAAAAGCTTTGTTGCGTCAATTGCAGGAAGACGTTCACTCGCCGGCACAATTTAGAGTAAACGGCGCTTTGTTCCTGATGCCTGAATTTTATAAAGCATTTGGTCAAATCAAACCGACCAATAAATTATTCAGATCAGAAGATAAACGCCCGGTTATTTGGTAAATATCAATTGACAATTGACAATGGATAATGGCGTCCCGTTTAGAATTGTCCATTGTCCATATCCATTAAAAAAGGTCATCAAAATTTTGATGACCTTTTTTTATGCTGTAAAACATAAAAAATTAGAATTAGTCGAAATATTTATTTTTATTTGCAAAAAAATAATTTAATCATGAAACAAATTTTAGCAAGCTTACTTTTCGTTTTAATTATATTTGTGTCGAATGTACAGGCGCAAAAAAATACATTGCACGGAAAAATTGTCGATGCAAATAAAATTTCGCTGCCCGGCGCAAGTGTAATAATTGTCGGTACTTCGTCCGGTACAAATGCCAACGAAGCCGGTGAATATCTTTTCAATCAGATTCCAACCGGAAAAATAAAAGTTATGGCGTCGTTTGTCGGATTCAAAACAACAACTGTTGATTTCGATATTCAGTCAGGTCAAAATAATTTAGACATAACTTTAGAAAACAATGATGTCAAATTAGAAACCGTAACAGTAAGGTCGCAAAAACGCGAACAACAAATTCTGGATGTTCCAATTGCTTTGACCGTTATCAACAATAAATTTATACAAGACAACAGTATTACGGAACTTGATAAACTGTCGGAATACGTGCCGGGTTTGCAAATAAGAATGCAGGGAACTGATCGTCCAAGTTTTGTTATTCGTGGCATTACCAGCGACGAAGTCAGTCCGGCAGCGCAACCCAGAATTTCGGTATTTTATAATGATATTCCAATAAGTCGCGCAAACGGTTCGGCAGTCGAGCTTTTCGACATGCAGCAAATTGATGTACTCAAAGGTCCGCAAGGAACACTGTATGGACGCGGTTCGCAAATCGGAACAATCAATTACATCAGCAATAAACCGACTAACAATTTCGGTGGATTTGTAACCGCCGGAATCGGAAACTTTAATCAGCAGGAATTGAGTGGCGCTATAAATATTCCAGTCATTAAAGATAAATTGTTGATGCGTGTTGCCGGAATTTATGATTATCAGGATGGTTACATCAAAAATACTTTTGGCGGAAATTTAAACGGAAAAAATATAAAGGCTGGTCGATTTTTATTGAGCTATTTGCCGACTGTCGATAATATAATTGACTTTGTTGTAAATTATCAAAAAGACGATAATCCCGGACTTGGTTTTATGAGCATGTCATATCCAAACACCGACGGAAGTACAAATCCGTTTGATTACGTAGCATCGCTCGAACAAGGCAAAAATCTTGCAAACCAACGCAGTCTTTTTGATGCTTCTTTGACGATAAAACATTTTTTTAATGCAAATAATTATCTGACATATATTACTTCGTTCCGCAAAATAAATACATTTACACGCTGGGACGGTGACGGAACTGCAGCGGCTGCAATCGATATGAGCGAAACCGATGGTGCAACACAATTTTTTACGGAATGGCGGTTCAATTATACCATAAATAACAAACTAACCGGAAGCATCGGAACAAGTTTCTGGAATGAGCAGGCAAGTCAAAATTATTGGTTCTCGCCAAACGAACAGAGCATGGTCAATTTGTTTCTTAACTCTGCTGCTTTACCATTCCCATTGGTCATGCCCAATGGTCAACCAAATGTGGTAACTAATCTTCCACAATTTCCTCAATTTGGACAATTGGGCGGAATGCCATTGGTTACAGATCATCAGGAAGAAAACAATAGTAATGCAATTAATCAAACAATTGAAGCTTTTGCCGATGCTAATTATCAACTGACCGATAAATTAAGCATCACTGCTGGTCTAAGAATTATTAACGATTGGATTGACTTAACCAACAGCGCAAAAATGTCTGGTGGAAGTCCTTCAACTCTTGGTTATCTTTCCGGCAACTATCCAAATTTATTTTTCAAGCCAAGTTCTACCAACGATATCAATACAAACACAATTGCGTTGACATATCGTGCCGGTTTAAAATATGCATTCGACGAAAACACAAATCTTTTTGCAAGCTTTTCAAACGGACGTCGCCCAAAAGTTTTGCAATTTACTTCTGCCGGCGAAAAACAAATACTCGATGCCGAAATTGTCAACAGTTTCGACATCGGTTTTAAAACTGTCGTTCAAAAAAATTTATGGTTTGACGCTGCCATTTATTATTACGTTTACTCACATTTTCAAACATCGGCTTGGGTGGCAGACGCAACAACCGGCAATTTTAATTATATCATACAAGATGGTGGAAAAGCATCGGCTTATGGCGCTGAAGTAAATACTAAATATGCAGTTTTAAAGGGACTTCAAATATTCGGTAATTACGCATTTATTCACGCGCGCTTTGCAGACAACGGTGTTGACGGAACAAAACAAGAATACGCCGGCAATACTTTTAGACTGACACCCGAACATAGTTTTGCAATCGGATTAAATGCGCGTGTTCAAATAGCAAAAGATTTATTTTTGTTTGCCATTCCGACTTACGCTTATAAAACTAAAATATTTTTCGAGGACGCAAATACTCCGGCATTGTCGCAAAATGGTTACGGTCTGCTAAATTTCAACGGTGGAGTTGAATATAAAAAATTGACGCTTTCGATTTTTGGCAATAATCTGACAGGAACAAAATATATTGCCAGCGCAGGAAACACCGGAAGTTTGTTTGGTGACCCGACACAAATACCGGGTGCGCCACGCATGTATGGAACAAAATTGAGTTGGAAGTTTTAAATAAACATTAATGATTTTTAACAAGAAAATTTTATTCAGACACAAATAATTAATAATTTTGTGCTGCGTTAAATTAGAAAATGTCTTGATGAAAAATCTTTCCATCTTATTTATTTTGTTACTTGTATTAATTACAAATATCTTTAGTCAGGAACGTCCGGTCCTTACAATTTCGGGGTATGTTACCAGCGAAAAAAAAGAATCAATTCCATTTACATATATATGGATAAAAAATATCAAAACCGGAACAATCGCAAATTTCAACGGTTTTTTTGCGATACCTTGTCATGCAGGAGATTCGTTGATTTTTTCGGCTGTAGGTTTCAAAAAGGCAGGTTTTGTAATACCGTATGATTCGAAAGACGATGTGAGCAAAGATATAGTTTTGGCTACCGACACAATTATGTTGCGCGAAACAAAAGCCTTGTCATGGAAAACATACCAACATTTCAAAGAAGCCGTTCGTGAGCTTGACATTCACGACGAAAATCTGATTTTCGCAAAAAAGAATTTTGAGTTGGTGATGAAAGAAATTAAAATGAAGCCTTATGAACTTTCGGCAAACGGCAATTTCCGCAATCAGATGCAAGCAATAAACGACCGCAACTATTACGGCAACGCACCACACAATCAGTTGCTCAATCCATTTGCATGGGCACAGTTTTTCAATTCACTTTTCAAAGGCGATTTGAATATACAGAATTAAATATGTCGAAGTTTAAAACTTTGCTATTCTTTCAAATTATAAATATGCAACCAGCCATTTTTCTCGACCGCGACGGCGTTATAACACTCGAAAAAAGTTTCATTACCAAACCGTCAGAATTAGAATATTATTCCGACACATTCGAAGCCGTCAGATTAATAAATCAATCGGGATATTTGGTTGTTGTTGTTAGCAATCAGTCTGCTGTCGCAAGAAATTATTGTTCGATTGACGATATAAATTTGATTCACGAAAAAATGCAAAAAGATTTCGAAAAACAAGGCGTCCATTTCGACAAGATTTATTTCTGTCCACATCTTTTTTCACCATCAAACCATACTATAAATCCATTATACAACATCGATTGCGATTGCCGCAAACCAAAAACCGGAATGTTTCATCAGGCAGCAAAAGAATTACAGATTGATTTGTCAAGATCGTTTATGATTGGTGATTCCGAGCGCGACATTATTGCCGGTAAAAATGCCGGTTGCAAAACAATTGGACTGATGCGCGGCTATGCGTTGAAAAATGCCAACGAAATACCCGATTTTATTTTTAATGATTTACTAAATGCGGTAAAATTTATTTTAAATTCAATTGACAACTGACAACTAACAATTAACAACTAACAATTGACAATTGATGCTAAATTTTTCTATCATAGTTCCCGTTTATAATCGCCCCGACGAGGTAAAAGATTTGCTCGAAAGTTTGAATGAACAAACTTTCAGCGATTTCGAAATAATTATTGTCGAAGATGGTTCAACTACAACTTGCGAACAAATTGTTACGGCTTACAAAGACAAACTGAATATCAAATATTTTTTTAAAGACAATTCGGGACCGGGAACAACGCGCAATTATGGCGCAGAAAGAGCAAGCGGAAATTATTTTATCTTTTTCGATTCCGATTGCATTATTCCGTCGCAATACATGGAGGCGTTGCAAAACTTTTTATCCGTCAATTACGTCGATGCTTATGGCGGACCCGATGCAGCGCATCCGTCGTTTAGTAATTTACAAAAAGCAATAAATTATTCGATGACTTCTTTCTTTACAACCGGTGGTATTCGTGGTGGTAAAGAGCGCATGGACAAATTTCATCCACGAAGTTTTAATATGGGATTTTCGAAAACAGTATTTGATAAAACAAAAGGTTTTTCGACCATGCGTTTCGGCGAAGACGTGGACATGAGTCTGCGCATTATCGAAAATAATTTTACGACAGCTTTGGCAAAAAAATGTTTTGTTTATCACAAACGTCGCAGCGACTTTAAAAAATTTTACAAACAGGTTTTTAATTCCGGCATTGCGCGGATAAATTTATACAAGCGACATCCGCAATCGCTTAAAGCAGTCCATTTGCTGCCAGCTTGTTTTACAATTGGAACAATTGGTTTAGTTTTATTAACTTTATGGAGCTATTTATTTATTTTACCTTTGATTATTTTTGCATCATTAATATTTATAGATTCAACAATTCGCAATAAAAATTTGCACGTCGGATTTTTGTCAGTTGGAGCGTCATTTGTGCAATTGATGGGTTATGGCTTAGGTTTTATAAAATCTTTCTGGCGACGAATCATTTTGAAAAAACCGGAATTCGAAGCATTTAAGAAAAATTTTTATAAGTGATTTCCAATTTATTTTATTGACAACATAATTCTCAAGTAATTTAGTCTATCAACCAAAGAATGAAAAAAATATTTTTTATTTTGCTACTTATTTCGACAATTACTGTGTTCGCACAAAAAAAAGACAAGCTCGATGATTTACTGCCGAAAGAACATGGCGAATTATTTTACCGGGGTACAAATGGAAAAATTTTAAGCAACGAAATGAATGCTGCTGTTGTTTTCGATTTGCATAAAACAAAAGAAGGTTTTACTATTCACGAATACAAAAAAACACCCGAAATTGGCTGGATTCATCTGGATGAAATTTATGTAACAGATGTTAAACCAAACTTTTTTAAAATGGACGAAAATTTTAAAATCACTTACCGCGAGATTGTTGATTCAACAAATAACAAATACATTTTTAAAGAATACAACGAAATTAAAAAGCTGATTAGAAAAGGAAAAACAAGTAATAAAATAATTCTGTCGCTCGAAGACACCGTAACCGTTTATAATGAACATGAAAAAATTATTTCGATGCAATTCTATAAAAACAACGAATTGATAGGAAACAGAAATTGGCACGACGATGGCTCGGAAACTATTTCGAATGTTTTTTTTGATTGCGACGAACAACCTGAATATCCGGGTGGCGCAAACCGATTGTCTGCAAATATCAAAAAAAGTATTATTAAACTTGGCGTAATTAGCGAAGACTATGATTTTACAAGTGTAAATCTAAGCTTCATTATTTTGAGCGATGGAACTGTAAAAGATTTGGTTATAAAAAAGGACTTGATTCAAATTTCGGGCAACGAAGCAAAGGAAGTCGAGAAACAAATAAAAAAATGGAAGCCAGCTAAATTAAACGGAAGTTACGTCAATTTAAAATATTCTATCGAAGTATTTTTTCAATAACATTTGGCTGGCGAAAAATAAAAAAATTCAATGAATATCTATGCTGGATTAAAGCGTCGTTATTATTGAAAAACGAAATCAACATTTTTGTCAATTTGCTGGCGTCTGATTATAGGTTGACGTTTGACAATAAAAAAAAAAATCGATTTTGAATAGTTCAAAAAAAAGATAACAGCAGAACTGATATTTTTTTCTTACTTTTGAAAAGAATAGATTAGTTTAAATATTAATAAACTTAATTAAACCATGCTACAATCTAAAATAATTTTGATATTACGAAATAGTTATTTCTTTAAACCATTAAGATTGATATATAGAATGTTTTCGAATTTTAAAATCGAAAATTACAAATTATATCAACAATTTTTGGTTGGCAAAAATGGAATCGAAATTGGTGGTCCCAGCCCTTTTTTCCAGCGCGTTATTCCAATTTACAATAAAATAAATTCACTCGATGGTGTCAATTTTAGTGCGTCAACAGTTTGGGAAGGTCAACTTGTTGAAGGAAATAATTTTAAATACGGTAATAACAAAACCGGTTTTCAATATATTTTAGACGGAACAAATTTAAATGAAATTGAATCAGACAAATACGATTTTGTCATTTCGTGTAATAATCTTGAACATATTGCCAATCCGTTTAAAGCGATTAAAGAATGGTTACGCATAATTAAATCCGGTGGATTGATATTACTGGTGTTGCCAAATAAAGATAGCAACTTCGATCACAACCGCCAGGTTACTAAATTTGAACATCTGCTTGATGATTTCAAAAAAAATATAGCCGAAGACGATTTGACGCACATGGAAGAAATTTTGCAGTTGCATGATCTTTCTATGGATTTGCCTGCCGGAAGTTATGAAAATTTTAAAGCGCGATCGCTCAAAAATGCTGAAAACAGATGTTTTCATCATCATGTTTTTGATATGGATTTACTCAAACAAATATTTCGGCATTTTCAAATTGAATTGCTTTTAACTGATTGTACCAAGTCAGATTTTATAATGCTTGGCAAAATATAATTTGCAAAACGTCCCCAAGAATAAATGATAAATAAAATCAAAAAGCAAATTCAACAGCCCGAAAATAAAAAATTACTATCCAATTTTATTTCGTTATCCGTTTTGCAAATGTCGGGGTATGTACTTTCGCTTTTGGTTTTGCCGTATATAATTATTGTGCTGGGAATTGAAAAGTTCGGACTTGTAATTTACACACAGGCATTGCTGTCATACTTTATCGTTTTTACCGATTATGGTTTTAATCTTTCTGCAACGCGCGACATTTCAATCAATATCGACAACCCTGAAAAAATATCTGAAATATTTAATAGCGTTTTGTTTACAAAAATTATTTTGGGACTTTGCAGTTTTGTTATTTTGACAGGAATCGTTTTTTGTTTTCCTAAATTGCGGAACGAAAGTTTATTGTTTTTTTCAAGTTTTGCAATGGTTGTCGGTCAAATTCTTTTTCCGGTTTGGTTTTTTCGTGGTGTCGAGCAAATGAAATTTATAACTTATTTAAATGTTACATCAAAATTAATTTTTACAGGACTTATTTTTCTTGTCATTAAAGTGCCATCGGACTATATTTATGTCAATTTATTTCAAGGCTTTGGCGACATCGTTTCGAGTTTTATCAGCATTATTTTTTTAAAAAAACGATTCAATATCAAGTTTGCATTTCCAACAATTCATCAAATCAAACTCGAACTTGTAAACGGCTGGCATATATTGGTTTCAAGTTTTGCTGTCAATCTTTATATGAATTCTAATATTATCATTTTAGGTTTTTTTGCCAATTCGATTGTATTAGGTTATTACAGCATTGCAGAAAAAGTGATGTTAATTATCAGACAATTGTTGGGCGTTTATTCTCAAGTAACATATCCGCATATCTGCAAACTGGCGCAAGTCGGACATGTCAGGCTAACAAATTTTTACAAAAAAGTTTTCGTACCATTTTTGTTAGTCATCATATTTTGCAGCCTTACGTTATTTTTGTTTTCGGACAAATTGGTTTTATTTCTCGCAAAAGGCAACAATCCAAATGTCGCGCATTTAATTAGACTCATTGCATTTGTGCCGGTAATTGTTTGTTTAAATATTCCTGCTTTTCAAACGCTATTGGCATATAATATGAAAAAAAATTATAGTTTTGTATTGACAACAGGTTCGCTCATCAGCATTGCAATCAATCCATTGTTGACTTATAATTTTCAGGCAACCGGAACCTGCATTTCAATAATTATTACTGAACTGTTGATAACGATTGGTTTGTATTTGATTCTGGAGTTGAAAAATAAAGAATACAAACTGTTTAATTTTTAATTGATGACAATGTATCAGGATAAAAGTAAAAAGTATTTCAACAATCCGCGTGTCGATTTAATTGGCTTAATTCCCAAAAATGAAAACAATAAAATTTTGGAAGTTGGCGCCGGCAGCGGCGATACATTGGTCGAAATAAAAAAATTAAAACTTGCCAAAGAAGTTGTGGGCGTCGAACTAATGAAATTAGACGATTCGCAACAAAAAAATTCTGAAATTGACAGAATCATTTTTGGAAATATTGAAACAATTGAATTGGATTTTCCCGGAGAATATTTCGATGTCATTATTTGTGGCGATGTGCTTGAACATCTTTTAGACCCTGCAAATGCTTTAAAAAAGTTACATAAATATTTAAAAACCGATGGCGTTTTAATAACAAGCATTCCGAATTTCAGAGAAATACACAATCTTTGCAAAATTGTTATACAAGCCGATTTTAAGTACGAAGACGAAGGAATTTTAGATCGCACACATTTACGTTTTTTTTGCAAAAAAAATATAATTGAATTGTTGATTTCGGCAAAGTTTACGCCTATTGAAATACATTCGGGATTCAGGTTATACAAAGAAACCGGAAAAAAGAAAATTTTCGATATTTTGACATTCGGCATATTTCGCGATTTTTTGACGGTGCAATACAAAATTGTTGCTCAAAAAAAATAGATTTTGTATGACAAACAATCAATTAAAATATGGAAATTGTAAACTTTGCGCAGTTATTACTTCTTACAATCCGAGTGTAAACTTTGAACAAACACTGGCGCAAATTTCCAAGCAGGTTGATAAAATTGTAATTGTTGATAATAATTCAGAAGAAAGAATAAAAGATTCGTTCCATACATTTTCAGACGATAGTAAAATACACATTATTTTTAATTCGACAAATTGTGGCGTGGCGACAGCTTTGAATCAAGGCATTTTATGGGCAAAAGAAAACGCATACAACTGGTTGCTTTTACTTGACCAGGATTCAGGTTTACCTGACAACTTTGTTGAAGATTTATTTCGCATTTACCAGCAAGCAATTTTTAAAGAACAAATTGCAATTATTGGTCCGAAATATTTTGATATTGAAAGCAGTAAACATCAAAAACAAGCGGGCGCTGAAAATAATAATACGTTCGATGAAGTCAAACATTTAATAACTTCCGGAAGTTTGATTTCAATGGAAGTTTTCAATAAAATCGGAATGTTTCAGGACGAATTATTTATCGATTTCGTTGATATCGAATTTTGTTTACGTGCCAGACGAAATGGTTACAAAATTATTCAAGTTCCGTCAATTTTGATGCAACACCGCATTGGAGCAGTGTCAATGCATAAGTTGCCGTGGAAAACAACCGGAACGTCCAATCACGCGCCAATGCGAAGATATTTTATGATGCGTAACAATATTATTGTCGCGAAAAAATATTTCGCTTTCGATCCGGCGTGGGCAATAAATTCGTTAATTATCAGATTTAAATCGGTGTTTCTACTTTGTCTTTTTGAAGATCAAAAGCGACTTAAATTAAAATATATTTTGTTGGGTTTAATTGACGGCATTTTTAGAAAAGTCAACCGCAAAGTCATTTAAAATCGAATCATTTTTTTTCAACAAAATGCAACATAAAAATTACATACAGTTTCATTTTTTTATTATTGTCAATAATTTTGCACAGTTCGAAAGCAATACGCAATTGGCTGTTAATAATTTGATGAAAAAAAAAGATCATGTTTTCATTCATATTACCGACAATTCGAAATCACAATTTAAATCGATAAGACATTGGTTGAATGATTCTTTTGATGAAATTTATTCGAACATCAATTTGTTTTCATCCTCGCTTGTATTTTTTGTACATCAGGACGTTTTTTTTAAAGACAATTTTTTAGATCAAATATCGACGATTTTTTTAAAATATAATTTTGAAAATGCCGGTATGTATGGTTTTGCAGGAATCGATAAATTTGGTGCAACACATTTTCAAATGAAAGATTCCAACTTGTTTTGTTGCACCGGCGATTTCGTGCCGTTGAAAGTCGAAACGGTTGACGAATTTTTTTTCGCCATCGAACCACAAATCTTTTTCGAAAAAAAAATTTTTCTTTCGAACATCAAAGGCTGGCATGCTTACGCGGCAGAACTTTCAATTATTTTGCACCAACATCAAATCAATACTTATTATTTACCGGTTTATGTCGAACACAATTCCAACAGAACCAATAATTTCGGTTTGACGAAAACGCATCAACAAATTTTCGATTTATACAAAACTGAAATTTTTACACCAGCAGGAAAAATTGAAAAAAAGAATTTTTACCGAAAACTAAAATCAAATTCCTATTCATTTTATGTAAATTATATCAAGTATAAATTTCAGAATAATTTGATAGAATCAATCAAAACAATTTTGCTCGACAAGTTTCATTTGAATTATAATGTGCATAGAATTGTAAATAAATATATTAATAGTTTTGACGAAGTTTATTTTGTGGTGCTCGAAAAACCTGAATATTTTCTTGATACTTTCAATTTCAAAATAAATAGCACAAAGATCGTTTTTAAAACTGTAGTCGAAGAAAATGAGCTGCTTAATTACCTTGATAAACAAGTAATTATTTTAGGCTTCAACAATACGATTGTTGGTTTTAAGCAAATAAAAAATTCAAATATCCAAATAAAAAATAATTCTTAAATTTGCCGTTCTTCAAGCGAAATAATTACTTGATTAAAATAAAGAAATTGATGACAAAATTCGAGAAATATATATACGATTTATTAAAAAAAAATCAGAAAGTAAAAGATATAGTGCGCGACTTTTACCAATTAATTTTTTCTTTAAAACCAACCAAAAGTGTTATAAGCCAGTATAAAATAATAAATCGCCAGAACTATTTTTTTGGTTTCCACGATAAATCGCCTTGGAGTGCTGATGGTAAATATTTGTTGGCAAATCATTTCAATATCAAAAATAGAAAAATATTACCATCTGACTTTATTGATGTCGGTTATTTCTATGGCGAAAATTTCGCTGAATTTAGCACGGTTGATAAAACGAGTGCGTTTAATTGGCAGCAAGGCTGTATGTTGCAGTGGGTTGGGAGTACCGATAAATTCATTTATAATTATTTTGATAAAACCAAACATATTTCGCGCATAAAAAATGTTGACAACCAATTGATTTGCGAATTGCCGCGCCCAATTGCAGCCCTATCGCCCGACGGCAAATATGCGCTTTCATATAACTTTGAACGACTTGCAAAATTAGCGCCCGGTTATGGATATGAAAATGCTAAAGATCTGGAATTAAATAATTACGAACCATCTCATGGACTTGTAATTATTGATATTGAAAATTATAGCGAAATCAAACTTTTTTCAATAAAGGAAATTGCATCAATCAATCGCGAAAAATCTATGGAAAACGCATTCCATTATTTTTCGCATTGTTTGTTTTCGCCATCGGGCAAAAAATTTGCTTTTTATCACCGCTGGACAAGAGATTTAAGATATACCTTTACCAGATTGTTCACTTGTAATCTGGACGGTTCTGATTTGTACAGTTTTCCAACAAATGGCATGGTTTCGCATTACGGTTGGCAAAATGAAAATTCCTTATTGGCTTATTGTGCAGTCTTGGGTACAGGTGATGCATATTATTTATTTGAAGATAAAACAGATAAGGCCATTCAAATCGGACTTAACCTTTTGACAGACGATGGACATCCTTCTTTTAATCCGGTCAATAAAAATATTTTTATTACTGACACATATCCTAACCGTTTCCGTCAAAGCACATTGTCAACATACAAGCTGATGGATAATATAAAAACTGACATTGCAATTTTGCGCCAGCCATTGCAGTTTAAAGACGATTTGCGATGCGATTTACATCCACGCTGGAATCGTGATGGTACAATGCTATGCTTTGATTCTGCGCATACCGGAATCAGGTCTTTATGTATATTAAAATTGAATCAATAAAACTGTATAAATGAATATCGAAGTACTCATAATTGCTGTTTTATATAAGACTTACAACGAATGTCAAAAACTAATAAACAGCATTTTAAATCAGAATTCAATTTCAGATGTCCGCGTAATTATTGTTGACAATTCTAGCGAATTGGCAAAAAATGAATTTATTGAACAATTTAATAAACCAGATTCAGATATTCAATATATTTCTGCACCACAGAATCTTGGCTATTTTGGAGGCGCTCAATTTGGTTATTCTCACTTTATTTCGACAAATCCAGTTCCTAATAAAGTAATAGTTTGCAATGTTGACGTGGTTTTAGAACAATCGTTTTTTTTTCAAAAATTAATAGAACTCAAATTAGATGACAATATTGGCATCGTGGCACCTTCAATTATTTCAAAACGATATAAAACAGATGCTAATCCAAAAATTGAGGAAAGATATTCGTTAAAAAAAATGAAATTTTACAGATTAATAAATTCCAATATGTTTTTCATAAATTTTTATCAATTTCTGTCGTATTGTAAAAAAATTATCAAACTAAAACCAGCGAAAAAGATTGTTACAGCAAAATATATTTACGCCCCACATGGCGCTTTTATAATTTTCACGAAAGAATATTTTGTAAGGGGTGGTTCATTCAAGCATTTTTCGTTTCTATTTGGAGAAGAAATATTTGTGGCAGAAACGGCATCTAAATTAAATTTAAAAGTGTTATATAATCCGGAATTAATTATTAGCGATTTCGAACATGCTTCAACAGGAATTTTTTACAAACCAATAATTTGCCGATATATGAAAATCTCGACTTTGGACATTATTAACCACTATTATTCAGCATAATGGAAAAAGTTTCAGTAATTGTTCCAACAAGAAATGAAGAAAAATATATTCGCAATTTATTTTCGAATTTAATTTTACAGGCTTATCCAAAAGAATTTCTTGAAATATTAGTTGTTGACGGTAAAAGTTCAGACGGAACCATTGAAATTATCAAAGAATTTGCGTCGAATTACAGTCATATTAAATATTTTAATAATCCTGACCAAACAGCGCCTTATGCTTTAAATATTGGAATCAAACACGCCACAGGCGATGTAATTATTCGCGTGGACGCACATTCCATTTATCCGTCAAATTACGTTTCGCAACTTGTTCATTATTTGACCGAATTAGACGCCGACAATGTTGGCGGTGTCTGGATTACGACTGCTGCAAACGAATCAAATATTGCAAATGTTATTGCTGAAGCAACTTCAAATAGGTTTGGAATTGGAAATGCTTTGTACCGATTAGTAAATTGCGAAATAAAACAAGTTGACACAGTTCCGTTTGGTTGTTACCGTCGCGATATATTTGATAAAATTGGTTTGTTCGACGAAGAATTAACACGTAATCAAGACGATGAATTTAATGGACGTCTTATTAATAACGGAGGTAAAATTTATTTAATTCCGTCGATTAAAATAATATATTTTGCACGCGAAAATTTAAGTAAAATGTCGAAAATGTTTTATCAATATGGTTTATTTAAACCATTGGTAAATAAAAAATTGGGCGCGCCATCTACGATTCGTCAGCTTGTGCCGCCTTTGTTTGTTTTGTTTTTAATTTGTCTGCCAATATTGCTTTTTATTCCGGTCATAAAAGTTGTTTCGATAGTTTTAATTGCACTTTATCTTGTAGCGTCATTGTTAGTAACTTTTAGAGTTTGTAAAAAGAAAAATAATTTAAGGCTAATCGTTTTGCCGGTTGCATTTTTTTTGATACATCTTTCGTACGGCTGTGGATATTTGTTGGGAATTGTCAGATTTCTGCTAATGAACAGAATGGAAAGTAAGCGAGAAATAGTTTTGAGTCGCTAGAAATTTATTATAATTTTGTAGTTTTCGAAAGATAAAAATTCGCATATGCAATTTATAAGGAAATATGTACCACAATTAATATTATTTAACATTTTTACGTTCGTAACAACTGTTTCTTTTAGTTGGCATTTGGCGCTAATATTTATTTACTCGTGGTTGTTTTTTTGTCTGCTTGACGTCGATTTTAAATCGAGTTTTAAACAGTTGGTAACAACAAAATTTTCGAAAATATATTTGCTTCATCTTTTGTATATTTTATTTTTATTTATAGGTGTGCTTTATTCTACAAACAAGGATAACGCTTTTGAAATTATTCTCCGACATATTTTGCTCATTATTTTTCCGGTGCTTATTGTCAGTTCTTATCGCATAATTAAATTAAATTTCAATAAAATTCTTTTAGCATATATTATGGCTAATACATTATTAATGTCAATTTATCTTTTTTTTGCCATATTTCGTACAGTACTTTTATTTGTTTCTTCATTATCGTATTATACAATTGACCAACTTTTACAACAAAGCAGCTCATTTTTTTTCTACGAAGAATTTACACAATTTGCGCATCCAACGTATTCAGCTGCTTCTGTTGTTTTGTCTTTATATTTACTTTATTATTTGGCGAAAAATAAATTGCTCCCTTATTATTTCAACAAAGCATTTGCGCTTTTTCTTGGTGTTTTTTTAGCGTTTTGTGTCTTTTTGCTTTCGTCAAAAGCCGGATTGATATGTTCGGTTGTAGTTCTATTAATTATTTTATTTTCGTGGATAATTGAACATCGAAACATATATACAATCAGTATTTCTATTGCTTTAATTATTTTAGTTAGTCTGACAATTACTACAAACCGGCGTCTCCGTACATCATTTACGCACGTTTCGAATAACACAAAAGCCTTGAATCGTACAAGTAAAGAAAGTACCGATTTGCGAATCCTTCTTTGGGAGTCGGCATCGGAAGTTATAAAAAATAATTTTGTTTATGGTGTTGGTACCGGCGATGCAGAAATAGAACTGAGCAAAACGTTTTTGAAAAAGAATCAAGTTCCTACGGTTTTAAATGCGCATAATCAATTTATCGAGATTTTAATTGAGCTTGGTATTATTGGATTGACCGTATTTTTAGCAATGTTTTTTATTCCACTTTTTTATTCATTGCGCTCAAAAAATTATTTGTTTGCAATTTTTGTCTTGATTGTTATTATCAATTTTCTTTTCGAAACCATGCTCAATCGGGTAGCCGGCGATATTTTTGTCGGGTTCTTTTTTAGTTTGCTTTTTATTTTTGGTGACGAAAAAGTTGAGTGGTTATCAAGCTAACTTTGCGACGTGCGGTAAATTATAAACCTGACTTATAACTATTGTTGTATCCTTTTTTTCTCTTCAATTAAATAATACATTGTTGCAATTAATCCGCGTTTGATAACTTTTTCGGGTGGAAATTCTATAGGATTGCTTTCGATA
>Ga0265327_10000401_pt1 | contig 81136 bp, 48 predicted proteins | sample 41621metaG_FD_202089 | JGI IMG/M metagenome (GOLD analysis project Ga0265327, IMG submission 202089) | Rhizosphere microbial communities from Carex aquatilis grown in University of Washington, Seatle, WA, United States - 4-16-21 metaG | ecosystem: Host-associated > Plants > Roots > Rhizosphere...
CCTAAATTATGTCCGTAAGTTGGCGAAAGGCATTTTATTTTTCCATTGAGATACGTTTTGTAAGCACTACAATAATTAATATCGGTTGTTACGGTATCATTAATGTAAACTATAAATCCATTGGGTCCGTTAGTTGGTGTATATGGATCTCCTGAAATTTGTGTCCAGATGCTACTGTTAGACCAATTTCCTGTTGTATTGGTTCTGTATTGAGGAACATTCAGAGGAATTGCCGCATCTAATCCTTCGGTATATTCGCCGGTAATATTCGCATCGGCAGTTCCAATACCGCTAAATGTTAAAGTATGACTTGATGTATTAATAGTTCCGGAATTTTTGCTCCAACTTGTACCGGGTGTCAACAATTTTGCAGATATATAATTACCTTCGGGACCACCCACGACATCGGCAGCAGAATAATTGAACACAAGGTTTCCATTAAATCCGGTAATACCGGTACTTGCTACTTCCCAATAATAGTTTAACACATTGGTTGGATCAATTACCGCAGGATGATGGTGATTAATATTATTGATTCGTATTGAACCGACAGAACCATTAGTTGTTATTGTTAAAACTGCCGGGGTATATTTACCCGGTACGCCAAGTGGATATGTAAATGTTGTAGGTGCAGCAATGATTGGAAATACTTTCAAAATACCAACGTTACTCCAAACGCCATCGGAAGTAATCATTTTTGCAATGCTGAATGATGTTGGTGTTGTTATGTTGCTTGTTGATGCGAGTGTAAGTAAATACCTGCCAACATTAAATACGCCATTTGTCAGGATTAAATTTTCATTCATGGTAATTCCGCTATTTATTTCTGCTCCGGCGGCATTGTTAAGATTTAATTGTCCAAATGTACCACTACCGTAAATTTCTTGTTGTGCTGTACCGTTTAAGACAATGCCGGTTGTATTATCGGTATATGATGCATAATTGTAAAGATAGTTTTTTACATATACGTAGTTACTGCCAAGAATAAATGTACCGCTCCCTAAGTTTAGATTATGATTTACGGTTGCGTTGTTACCAGATAATGTAATGCTGGTAAGCGGACTTATGTCTAAATCATAATAATCGGGTGCAGTTGTACCCGAAATGGTTTGTGCTCCGGTTCCGTTACCGGTACTCGTTGTTGGTGTAAAATGTGTTATATTGTTGTAGTGATTGTACGTTCCATTATTTGTAAAGTCTCCTTCAATTGTAACATCTAATATATTTGTCGAATTGGCATCAAATATACTTCGTGCATTTGTAAGTACAAGGTTGCCTTTAAGAACTAAAGGATTTACCATTAGTTTGGCTGTAGCATTTATACCCGCTCCGGCAGCTCCTGTAATGGTTAAGTTGAACAATGGAACTGTTGCATCAATCAAATATGTTTGTAAACTATTAGGAACAACATTAGTTAAAGTAATGGTACCACCGGTAACTGTAGAACTGGCAGGACGTAAGAATAAATCGCCATAATTACTAATAATACCACCGCCGCGAATAATTGTTATTGTACTTGTACCCGACATTTTAAATGTTCCGTTATTTAAAACTTCGAGTTTTGCGTTTGTAGTTGTAGCATTACTGCCTGCATAAATATTGACTGCACTGCTTCCTGATTGAATGTAGGTTAGCGAGCCTGTTGAAATGGATGGATTTCTTCGGATTTGTCCGTTAACATTTAATGTACCGCCATCAATTTCTAAAGTTGGAGCGCCGGCGCTCGAATATTCAATATCGTTATGACAAGTGGTTGGATATGTATTTTGACCTAAATAAACTGTACCTGTAAACGTATTTTTTAATGTCAGACTACCTGCTAAATAAACTGTATTTGCACTTGAATTGGCATTTGCTAAATTTACAATGTTTGCATTATTAATTTGTAGCCCGGCTGTAGATGGAATAGTAAATGAACTACTTGTTGTAATATTAAATGTCGTGCCTGTTCTATCGTAAATAAATGTTCCGTTTTGCAAAGTTAACCAACCATCAGTAAGTGTTGTTAATGTTCCAGCAATATTACATGTTAAAGTTGTAGATTGCGATGTGCCTTTATTAACTGTAACTGTTCCTAATGTTGTAACCGGATTTGCAATTGTATTCGTTATTGAAGCGCTACTTGAGCCAAAGAAAGTTAGTGGGATTGATGAAAAACTACACAAGTCATTTGTCGAAACACCGCTATGAGTTACACCGTCGGCATTATTTATCAAACTACCTCCAATAGACATACTTTGATTTGTTGCACTTGCATCGGCATATAAAGCTGACAATGCTCCAACAATTACATTGCCATTAACTACAAAATTTTGTGCTATTCCACCATTGCCGTACCAAATTAATGCGCCACCTTGAATATTCAAGTATCCATTTACTGTTATGGTTTTGGAAATTACTGTAGCTGGAGCTGTTGGATATGAAATATTCCATGTTGGGCAAAACCAAGAGTCTGCATTTTGTCCTCGTATAATTAAATAACCGTAAATTAATAAATTTGTATTTCCAAAAATTACATTCGAGCCACCTAATGGCGAAAGAATCAGATTGCCATAGCTTGAAATGTTATTGGGTAACCAATAAGTTGTTCCTGCGGTTGGATTGGTTGAATATAACTCTGTAGTTCCCAAGTTTGCATTATAATCAGAAAAATCGCCTGATGGAAAAGTAAATGTTGACTGGTCAGTATAACTTGTTGTTAGTCTAAAATTTCCATTTCCAGCGACTGACGATAAAACCATTCCAAATACACAACCGGGATTGTAACCTATATCTAATGCCGAACCTTTTTCTATTTGAAGGCTCGCACATTTTTGTACGCCTTGATTTTGCGTAGTCGTATTTGTTGTTAAATAAACAGAGTCATTATTACTGATAACAACAATATCATTGATGCCCGGTATGCCATATCCTCCAGCGCCGCCTTTGGTGCTTGACCATGTAGCTGCCAGTCCCCAATTTCCTGTTGTACTTGTTCCGGCGCTATAATATGTCTTTAGTGTTCCAAAAGAGCCTCCACCGGTTGTGTTATCGGCTGCTGTATAATCGCCATCTAAAATATTTGTACTGTTTGATGGTGATGTCCAGTCTGTAATTGTAAATGTACTGGTATTTATATTTGCTTGAACTCCGTTATTCCAAGTGTAATTGGTACGATTATAAACCGACGGAATATAATTAGCAAGCGTTCCTAATGTAATGTCGCTTGATGAATACTTAAAAGTATGTATTACTGAATTTGTAACAATTCCAGTAAAACCACTTGATTTAACGCGCCAGAAAAAAGTTAAGCTTTTGCTGTTTGGTTTATTTGTGGTTGACGGGTGTACATATCCCACAGGTGTAACTGTTATAGTTCCGTACGTTGTTGGAGCAGAAGTAAAGCCAAGTGAAGCTGGTGTATATGCATAAGTTGCTGCACGGTTAGTAGAAAAGCAACCAACCGGAAATACAAATGTAGTATTTGATGTATATGTTTTTGAAACGCCTCCATCTCCCGAGTTACCGGCTGTATGAATATAACATGTGCTACTAAAACCTGAACCGGTTGCTGTTATTGTTCCCGATGCTCCTATTGTTAGATTGTAAGTTGCTATATTAAATATTTTATTTGAAAGTAAATTCAGATTTCCTAATACATCGGTATTGTTTATCAACGAAACTGGCGCCGTCGCCGCATTGGTATTATTCAATTCCAAATTTTGAAATGCTCCGTTGCCATCGATGGTTTGCGCTGTCGTTCCATTTAATTGTATTTTACCGGTTCCTGTGTGTAAGCCAGAATTATAAATATTCTGTGCAATATAAATATTATCGCCATTATCGTTAAATGTTCCGTTTGTAAGATTAAAGTTGCCCGTAACATTTAAGGATGTTTGACTGCCAGCCATATTAACTGCAATACCAGAAGGCGTTGAAATTGTTAAATTATTTAATGACAATGCCGATGCAAGATTGACTGTAAATGTTTGCGTTGATGTTCCATTAAAAATTGTTGTATTTGTTCCGGGTGTATAAGTTGTTCCACTGGCGACTGAAAAGTTTCCACCAATTGTAACATTCAAATTATTTGCATTAAAAACACCTGATGTAAGTGTCAAATTACTTAAAATTGTTAATGTGTTACTTAGTTGTACTGCTGTTGTGCTGCTTGCTCTATTTATAATAACATTTCCCAGCGTTGCTGTTGACGAAATTAAATGTGTTGCGACGTCGGCTGTGCCACCTGTGCCGGTTGTGGGTATAAATTGGATTGTGCCACCGGTTACACTCAGATTAGATGTTGACGAATTTACTTGAAATGCGTTGAGTGGTGTTGTTGAACCGCAAACATCGTAAATATTCATTGTGCCACCGCTCATGGTAAATACATTTGTGGTATTGTTAAGACTAAATGTGCCCGATGCTGATGTTAATAAAGCATCGTTCGCTCTAACGGTATTTAGCGGTGCAGAATATAAATTGTTAGCATTTGTGAATGCAGACGGTGTTCGTTGAAATCTGCCGCGTAAAATTAAAGTTCCACCGTCTTGTTCGAATGATGCGGCAGAACTTGCTTGCGATAGAAATTGTTTTGTATCAACCGTTCCGCTTGTAATCACAAATTGTCCAGATGCAACGCTCGTTGTAATAATCCCTTCCGATTCTTTGGTAGAAAAGAAACCATTATCGACTTCTAATTTTCCATAAAGACAGAATGCGCTACCGGCGCCGGTTTGATTTAAACCGTTTGCTGCGCCTGTTCCACCTGAAACGCCGTAAGCTGCGTTTACTTCGGCATAATCGTCGGCAGTAGTTTGTACAATAACATCGACTCCATTTAATGTTAGTGCGCCATTTGCTGGTATATAATAATAAGTATTTGCAGGGCTGGCTGTACCGTCAGCATTAGTTCCTTCGGAAAGAGAAGGAATTACTGTTGTGCCTTCTAATATTAATGTACCGTTTCTTATCCATAATGCTTTTTTGACGTTTGGATTGGTTGCTGTTGCGCCGACCTGATCGCAGCCTGCAATGTTGGCGCCAAAAAGTCTGAAGTTAGCATAATTTACCGATGTATAAAGCGTAAGCGAATATGTTTGGTCTGATCCTTTATCGAGAATTAAATTATAAAAATCGGTTTGACCGGCACATAATAAATTATTATTAGAAGTCCCTTGAAAATACACTGTTGCAAAACCGCTTGTTGTACCTAATGTTGTTGGTGGAAATAGATTATAAACCGGATATGTCAGATTTGTAAATCGTACTGTACCGTTATTTGTAAAATCGCCGTCAATAACAATTCTATGTGATTGTGCGTCGTAATAATTTATAAATGGAGGCGCTGTTACGGTAGTAATTCCGATTGGAGTTGTTGTTGAATTGGTAACGCCTGTGCCAACTGTAAATGATGCACCCGAATTTACAGTTACATTACCATTGATAATAAGTTGTAAACGTTGTGCGGTATTATCGTTTAATTGAAATGTTCCGGCTTGTACAAGTAAATTGCCGTTTAATGTAAGTGTTGTAAGTTTATCTAATACTGTTCCACCGCTTGCATTTATTGTTAGATTGTTGTAGGTTGTTTGCGAAGGTAAGGTTATTGCTGTTTTATACATGGTTGTTCCGCCAACTGCAGTAACAAATGTATTTGTTGTAATAGGTGTCGGGAAAACGGCTGACGAAATCATTAATGTGCCTTGACCGGCTAAAGAACTTAATCCACTTGTAAATTGATATGTTGAAAGGTCTAAAAATCCACCGGCATCGATAGTTATATTTAGATTTGTTGTTGCAATATTTGCAGGAAGATATACTGTTATTCCGGGCATTATTTCAACAATGTCATTATTTGATGGAACAGTTGTAGCTGTTTGCGTGGTTCCACTGGGGTCTAATGTCCAAGTTGATGTACTATTCCAACTTCCATATTGGTAAGAATAATAATTTAGTGGCACTGTAACTGTCCACAAGGTGCTGGTGGTTGTTATGCTGGTTGTGCCGGTTACTGTTAATGTGAATGGATTTGTTGATCCCAATGTTACTGCTCCTGTTGGTGGTGTTGTCCATGTTCCGATTGGTGCCGGACTATATTTAGCCGCGCTTGGAGCGTTTCCCTCTGATTGACTATATTGGAAAACGGCTGTTATTGTTTGTCCGCCTGCGCTTGTTTTCACATCCCAATATTTATCCAGATAATAAATGCCTAACGTGCTTGTTGGTACAGCTCTGACGCTGACAGTTCCGGTGGTTGCTCCTGCAGTAATTGTAAGTGTTACCGGCGAATAATTATTTCCGCCACCAACCGGATATATTGTTGCTGTATTTAATGCCGGAGCATTCATTATAAGATAACCGGAGCCATCTGTGGCTATCATATCTGTAGATGATGCTGTACTGCTGCCTGTAATGGCAGTATTGGTGATTGTTAAATCATAATTGCCAATTTCTAAAATACCTGAGGTCAATGTTAATGTACTTGCAACTGAAACTGCGCCGCTTAGGGTTATTGTTTTAGTGGCTGAAGTATTATTGATTGTAAGATTATAAAAAGAACCTCCTACCGTTTGATTTGCTGTTGTACTATTTAATGTAACTGTTCCGGCTCGTGGGTTAAATGTTCCGTTGTTTACGAAATTACCTCCTAAATTTAATGCGAAATTACTTCCACTTGCATCTAAAGTTGAACCATTGTTAATGGTAAGCGGTGCGTTATTAAAAGTTTTGGCTGCGCTTAGTGTAATTGTTCCGGTATTGGCAATAATTACACCGCCGGTGGCTACGAAAGGAGTTAGCCATTCAGCGCCGGCTGTTCTTGCAGTTGTAGTATTATATTGTAGTGTTGCTGCTCCGCCATAAGTAAGCGTTCCTGTTATTGTAATTGTTGCTGTTCCTTGCATTGAAAGTACATTACTTACTGTGGCTGTTGTTGCAGTGGCTATAGTTTTTACACCAGAATTTGAAAGTGTAAGATTATAATAAGATTTTCCTGCAATAGTTTGTATTCCAGCTAAACTATAGTTCACCGTTCCTGTGTTTAAAGCTAATGTTACCCAAGGAAATGTAGCTGCTGTACAATTATATGTGCCTGAATTTAAATTGAGTGTTGCTGCGGTTGTAATTGCATATCCACCATCGTTAAATACACTGCCTGATGTTACATCGGCAATGGTGAGTGTCGTTATTGTTGGCGCTGCTAAAGGAGTTATACCGGCTGTATTATTTGACTTTACAGCATAATAATTATATCCTGCAAAAGTTTGTGCCGAAGTTCCATTAAAGTTGACAGTTCCGCTAAGTTTTGTAAAAGTTCCACCTGCGCCAAGATTTCCACCAATATTAATTATGCCTGTTCCTGCTCCGGTAAATGATAATTGAGCTTGTCCGGCAGTTCCCGAAAAAGTAATATTACCGGTAACATTTATAGTTCCGGTAGAAACTGAAAGGATTGTATTCCAACCTCCTGAACCAGCGCTGGCAATTGCAACACTTGCCGCGTTTAATGTACCTGTAAGAACTGAGATTGTACTGTTTGTTGCGGCTGTTTGTGCGTTCATAGTAACTGCGCCTGTAACAGTAAGTGTAAATGCGCCTCCAAAAGTAACACCGTTTGCGTTGGCGCCGCCTGCAATTGTTAATGCTCCAATTGCATTTGTTATTGTTTGATTAACTGTTACAGTTGTATTATTTAAAATAGTAACTGTACCGGCGCCTGCATTTTGCCCGGGATAAGAAGTAGAAGTGGCTCCAGTCCATGTTCCGGCTGAAACGCATTGCTGCCAATTGGCTGCTGTTGTCCAGTTCCAAGTACCAGTAAGATTGGTTTTGTAATCGCCAACCGACTGCCCCCTGCTCTGCCCCCAAGCCATTGCCATTAACACGGCTAATACAAATCCGACAAATTTGCCGGTTTTGATTTTTCTACTTAGTGTTTTTGTGAACGTATTCATAATCTTATTTTTTATTTTTTCCGCTGTACATTGATATACGCAAATATATATCCGATGTTTCAATCAAAATTATTTATTTGATTAAACAGCGTATTCTTTTGATAAACGACGCGATAAAAGGAATGAAAAATTTAGCTTAATAAATTGACAATTGATAATGGACAATGGACTATTTGCAATGCGTTAAAAAATAGTTTATTATAACGTTTGACCGCGTAGTGGGCTTTTAGCGATAGAATACCAATTTATACAAATGTTTATTCTGCCCCCGACTGAACGAAACGATTTATTGATACTATTTTTTCTGTCGCTATATGACATCTACGATGTCATTTAAATTTTAAACTGACATTTTGGCATAAAAACTTGTTTTTCTTGTAAATTTTGCAATTTTACATGACTAAAACTTGTTTTACGGTGGTTTTAAAGATATTTTTATACGTATAAGCGACATTTTTCATTGACTTTTCTGTTTTTGAGAGCGATTGGACGACATTTTCTGTGGTATGTTCTATTTTTGTAAGCGATAGGAGCGACATTTTCTGTTGACTGTTCTATTTTTGTAAGCGATAGGAGCGACATTTTTTGTTGATTGAGGGAGATTTTTTGTTGATTGCCCCACTTTTTTGAGTGATAGGACTGACATTCTGGCATGAATGAAAGCGGTTTTTTGAAAGACAAAACAAATTAAATCTGCTATCATTACCGTTTTTTGGTAACATGGCAGCGTTTAATTCTTTACGGAACCAAAACTTTCAAAGCATTATGATTTATTGTAATTCTTATTTTTTTGCCAAACATTATCGGTTCGCCGTCAATATGCGCTTCGAGCGGTTTTTTCGATTCTACTTCAATTTCTTTTGCACGCACAATGGTAACTAATACCGACTGATCCATTGTTTTGAGAAAAAGTCTGAGTCCCATCATAAGCGCTGCGATTGCCGGAAAAGGTTTTAAGAAACAAACATCAATCAGACCGTCGTTTATTTGTGCGTCGGGCGAAATGTAAGCATTGTTGCCGTATTGCGACGAGTTGGCAAACGAAATAAGAAAATACTTTTTTCGCTTTTTCTTATACACTTTTCCATCAATTTTTACTTTGTATTTCAACGGTTTATAATTCCAGTATTCTTGCAACGTAATTTTCATGTACGACCAGAATCCGCGATGTTTAGTATTCGAAAATTTGTGCCCAATGTGTGCGTCGAAACCAATTCCGGCGATATTTACAAATAAATATTGATTAATGTTTGCGGTATCAATTGTTTCGATGTGATAATTATTGATTATTCCGATTGCTTTTTTTATATCTATCGGTATTTTAAGATGACGCGCTAAACCGTTACCCGAGCCGGTTGGAATAATAGCGATTGCTTTATTTGTTCCTCTTAATCCTTGACAAATTTCATTTACAGTACCGTCGCCACCGACAGCAACAATAATATCAAAATTGACGGCGGCATCGCGCGCAATCTCAATTGCATGTCCTACGCACTGTGTATATGCAAATTGGTAATCGAAATATGGATTTACTCCTTCGTTCGTATTTAAAATTTCCGGAACAAGTTGTTCTAAAGTTTTTTGTTTTCCGACGCCCGAAACGGGATTAATTATAAACAGGATACGAAGTTTCATTAATTTTAAGAAATACTAAGACGTTGTTTAAATTTTTTTAAAGTTCCGTAGGAACGAAATCTTTGTAGAAAAAATAAACCGACACAATTTTAAGCAGCGTAGCTGCGAAATCTCAATTTATCAAATATTTCGGTGCTCTGCACCTTTGGGTGCACGGCTTTATTTTTTTCTACACAGATTGCGCAACTACGTTGCTATTTTATAAACACATTAAAATAATTGATTAAAATTAATTATAATCAACGTCTAAAACTTTGACAAAGCTTTAGAGCTTTGTCAAAGGTTTATTATTATATTTTTTCGACTTTTACCGCTGTGCCGTAAGCCAATACTTCTGTAACGCCTTGCATAACTTCGTTGGCGTCGTAGCGCATAGATATGATTGCGTTTGCGCCAATTTTTTCAGCATGTTCCATCATTATTTCAAAAGCCTCGATGCGTGTTTTTTCGCACAACTCCTGATAAATTGTGATGTTTCCGCCCCAAAGTGTCTGGAAACCGCCGGCTATGTTGCCAAACAAACTTCTTGAACGTACTGTTATGCCTCGTACAATACCTAAATTCTCGGTAATTTTGTATCCCGCAATTTCGAGCGCTGTTGTAACCAATCTTTTGTCCATAGTATCATCTATTAATTGCATAATAATTGTTTTTATTAAAACTTGTACAAAGTTAGCATTTATTCGTATTTTACCAACAAATCTTTTAGATAAGGTTCTATCATTCCAAATAAAATATTGTTCAAATCGTCTCCGTCTTTCAAAGTAATTGATTGCAATTGCTCACCGCTTTTGCTGACAACAATTTCGGTAACCAATTTTTTGTTTGGTTCAGTTTTGCCGAGCTTGAGTTCTTGTATTTCGTTTCGCAGCGCGGCAATTAAATCAGAAATTTCGTCGGTTTTTAAATTCGATACAATTTCTACAATCTGGTCTTTTTTCAAATCGGCAAGTCTGTCAGAAATTGCGTCTTGCTTGTTTTTCGGTTCGCTTTCGTCAACATAATGATCGTCAATTTCGATAAGTAAACCGTCGGGCAACAAATCGCGTTTCATAATATATTCGGCATAACTTGCGTGGTCGAGTATTGCAACGTCGCTGCCAGAGTGCCATACGCCAAAATCGTAAATATTTTCTTTGGTGTGGTTAAAAATTGCAAATTCGAGTTTAGGGTCGCGCATTGCAATGGCAATGTCGCTGTCGTGTCCTTTGGTCTTTGTAAAAAACTGGTTGTCAAATTTTATTCCGTCTTTATTTACGCTTGCAACTTGTACGTTCGGTTTTAATTCCTGTAACTTATTATATAGTTGCGTCATTAATGCGTCTGATATATTATTTCCGGCAATAATGGGTATGCGCGACTTGCTTGCGTCTGTACCAAAGAAATGTTCCATTATTTTCGACGCCAAATCGATGGACTGACCGACTGCCGGCGCAAGGTGCATAAATATTCCGGGACCTGCATTTAGTTCTATGATTCCAAAATCTTTTGCCGCCCAGGGTTGCGAAATATCTTTTGTGATAACGTCGATGCTTAAAACGTTGATATTGAAAAATCGCGCAATGTTTTCGGCAAGTTCAATGTTTTTTGGGTGGACTGTGTCGGTTACGTTTATCGATATGCCGCCTGTAGAAATATTTGCGACGCTGCGCAACCTGACAATTTCGTTTTGTGCCGGAACATAATCGGTTGTTTTGTTTTGCAGCGCAAGATATTGAATCATACTGTCGTCAATACGAATTTTTGTCAATGGCGAACGTGGTGCGTCCGAGCGCATTTCGTTTTTATTTTCGACATCGATTAACTGACTGATTGTATTTGTTCCGTCGCCGGTAACTGTTGCGGGTTCGCGCTTTATTGCTGCTGCAAATTTTCCGCCTATTAATAGTAAACGGTAGTCGTCGCCGTCAATTTGTTCTTGTATCAACGCGCCTTCGAATGTTACGCCTTCGTCTTCCGACGTTTTTATCAAATTATTAAATGCTGCAACGGCTTGTTCGACAGAATTGATGCCTGTTGAAACGGTTACGCCTTTATGACTTGTGATTGGTTTAATAACGCACGGAAACCCAATGCTTTTCGATTCTTCGGTTATTTCTTCTTCGGTAAAACAATTTACTGCCAATGGCGTCGGGAAACCGCATGTTTCCAACAGTTCGGCAACCATGTCTTTGTATTGCGTAAATTCGATGTCTTTTATGCTGTCCGAATTAAATATGGTTGACCGTCCGCGTTGTTGTTTTTTGCCATAACCCCATTGCAACTGGTTTTCTTCGAATAAAAAATGTACCGGAATTCCTTTTTTGACGCCCGCTTCGACAAGTGAATATAATGTTGGACCGCCAAAAATGGTTTTGTTAAATTCTTGCTGGATTGTTGCAAAGTTTGTGTCGAAATCGAACTTGTCATTGTTTTCGTTCATGGCAATAAACCATTCGCTTACAAAATTAATTGTATTCTTGACAACATTTTCGTCAAAAAATTCAATGGCTATAACCCATTCGTCGTTGTCGCGCGAAATACTGTATTTCTCGCAAAACAAATTGAGATTCATTTTATTGATAATCGACAAACTTTTGGCAAACAATTCTATAACCCGATTTGGGAAATCTGTTGCAAGTTGCGGTAATTTAGCCAACACACGGTCTTTGTAAAAATCGACAACTGGTCCTTCGGGCGCAATGTAAATATTAAATACCATTGCTTTGCGGTCGAGATAATTATTAGGTCCTGTGTATGCGTAGAATTTGCGTACATTAAAATCGGTGGTTATTTCATTTTCGTCGCTCATAATTTTTCCTCCTGATGTTTTTAATTTATTGCAAATTATAACGTTTTGGTTGCAATTATTTTATTTATAATCGTCATTAAAGTCAGTTTCAACAAATTTAGATTAATTTTTGTACAAACTTGTAACATTTATTATTAATGCGCAAAATTTTTTGTAGAAATTATTAAAAAAAAATTTTAGAACGGATAACCTATGCCAACGTTGAAAGTCCAGTCTTTGTTTGTTAAATCTCCTTTGCTCCACCAGGCTTGTTGTAAATTATCAATCGAAGGATCAATAAGTTTTAATCCAAAATCAAACCGCAACACAAAAAAAGAAAAATCGAACCTGAATCCAAATCCTGTTCCGACGGCAATTTGTTTATAAAAAGAGGAAAGTGCAAAATTGGTGTTGTCGCCGGGCGTGGTTTGTTGCCAAGCCCAAATATTTCCGGCATCGACAAATAGCGCGCCGTCGAGTTGCGAAAAAATATTGAATCGAAACTCGGCGTTCGATTCTAATTTAATATCGCCCAATTGATTTGGAAAACCTGTCAGCGCTTGAGAATATCCGCCGGGACCAAGGGCGCGTACCTGCCATGCGCGAATGCTGTTTGCGCCGCCCGAAAAATATTCTTTTACAAACGGCATGTCTTCGCCCGAATTGCCGTAAGGTAAACCGCATCCCGCAAATACCCTGAACACAAGTTGATCTGGTTTCTTTAAATTTTGATTGTGTTTCGCAAGCATAAAATAATATCTTACATCAATGTCGCTTTTAAAATACTGCGCATATCTTTCGCCTAACATAAAATAACTTCCGCTGTTTTTTTGTTGGTTTAAAAGTTTGTCAAGAATGCTCAATAAATTTCCAGCCGATTCAACAAAATATCTTACAAAAATGTGATCGACATTTAGTTTTTTCATATCTTGCGTGTTGTACAAAAAAGTATAGTTGGACGACGAAATTAATTGATTTTTATAACTGTCAGTTATGTATAAACTCGAAATATAATTTATAAAATCGGCAGATTCGTTTTTGACGATAATTGTATTAAAATCAATTGGGTTTAAAAAATGTTTAATGAATGGCGAATCTTTTCCGCTCCAAACATATCCGAAAGTGAAATTTGCAATTGTGCGCGTAAAATCAGGTCGTCGCTGGTAACTATAAGCCAAAGAAATGTTTGTGCGCGGATTATATTCCATTATAAAATTATCAGAACTTATCGGAATTAAAAATTGTGGCAACTGCAAACGTGTTTCAATGGCGTATTCAACGGTATTTAAAAAGTTTGAGTTTGTAATTGCAGTGCCTGTTTGGTTAACGGTGCTTTGTGTTTCGAGCGCGCCTTTGAGTTTAAGGTCAAATAATTCGATGCCTTTAAATATATTTTTGTGTTGATAAGCGTAATTGCCCGCCAGTCCGATATTGCCCGACGAATTTGTTCCTTCAACTTCGAATTGAAACGACTGCAACGTATTTGGCGTCAATTTTATATAACAATCCAGTAAATTGTCTTTTGAAGTTGAATCTGTATTTTGTCCTTCGGCAAATTGAATATTAATCAATTTGAACAAACGCAATGCAATCAGTTGCCGGTATGTTTTTTCGACGTTACTTAAACGATATAAACTGTCTTTATATAAATGAATTGACTGTATTAAAACTTCGGGTTTAAAAATTGGTTTATCGGCGTACATTAATAAGATACCTTTTTTCTGTAAAACTGTATCAAACTGATTTAAATATTTTTCCTGTTCCTGTAATGCTTTTTTTGTGTTGTAATTCGGGTATAAATATATTTTGTTTATTTTAAATAATTTATGTCTAATGTTTGTTGAATTAATATCTGGCAATGATGACGGATTTTTAATTATCATTGTCAAATCGACCCAGTAATTAAAGCCCTTTTTCGATTCTTCAGTCAGCGTGTCTGCATGAAAACGCAAATAATCTGGAGAGAAACCAAAAAATCCGTTGTTCTTTAATAAATTACTTATTCTGTCTCGTTCGTTTTGCAAAATGTCCACATCAAAATTAGTTCCGGTTTTCAACAAACTTGCTGATGTATCGGCAATTATAAATGGCGTTAATAAAGTGTCTTCGAAATTATATTTAATTGATTTGATGCGATATGGTTTTTGCGATTTTATAATATAAGTTACAACAGCTTTTTTTCCGGTAAAAACAACACTGTCGATAACTGTCGAATAGTAATAACCTTTGCTGTGCAAGTAAAGCCGCAATTGTTCCGAAGTTTTTTTGGTTTGAAATTCGTCCCAGATAATTGGTTCTTCGCCCAATGTATTTTTTACCCAATTTGTAAATTTGTGCGGCTTAGAAGTGCTTGCCAGATTATAAACCATCAGATTAAATTTGGCATTGAAAAAAATAAGCATCCGTCGGTTTGTTTTCTGGCGTACAAAACTTTCCAAATCCGATTTGTCAATAAAAATATTATCGCATTTAATTTGTATCCTGTCAAGCAAATATTTCTGTTCGGGTATAGTTTTGGTGGTGCTGCACGAAGTGAGCAACAAAATCAGGAACGCCAAAATGTACAGGATATTTATATACGTTAATTTTTTTTTCACAGATATTTTTAAATGACGAATTGGCGACAAAAATATATTATTATTTTTGTCTGTAAAACGAACTACCGAAACAAATATTTGCGATTAATTTTATTTGAAAGAATTTTTTTCACTCAAACAATTTTATGATATGATTCATAAATACTTAATTAAACCTATTGTTATAATTATTTTAATAATTTATAACGTAAATTATTTTTTGGTCAAACATAAAATTATTCGCCACGAAATTTTTAAAAAATTCAGTAACACAATTTTTTTTCGTTAACAGTTTATCGTTCGAACTGTAAAAGAATTTCAGTTTACATGGTTTTTTAATCAGCGCAGAGTCGGTATGTCTTTTGATAAACTCAATTTAATTACCTTTGGTGGACATTTCAAAAATCTGTTTAAAATTGGCAACCATCATTTTCAAAAAAAAATATTTTTCGAAATTGTAACAAATAATAATTATAATCTATAAAAGTTAGGTACGATGTTTGAAATTAAATAATGTTTTACTATAATTGTATTTTATTTCTATGCCTATGTCAAAAATTACTACAAGAAAAAACCGGCTTTTGCTTTTCGACATTTTAGGCTTTATCTTGTATCCGTTGAACTTTTTCATCAATATTTTTGCAAAAAAAGAAAGTTTAGGATATATTCGAGATAGTGTTATCATTTTATTTGCATATATCGCCCTATTTTCTTGTGGATGCGCAAGCGATTCCATTGAAGATAAACTAAAAAACGACTCAGCATTTATAATCCCAAAAATAGATTCGTCGAAATATGTCGAAATAATTTTACCCGAATACATCATTCATACCGATGACAAAATAAAATACATAAAAGACACAATTCAAAAAGACACAAGTCATCCCAAAAAGATGCAGAATGTACAAAAAGTAGATGATATTTTAACAGATGTAATTTATATTGAAGGCGGAACATTTATGATGGGTTGCGAAAACGGCGACGATGACGAAAAACCAGTTCATAAAGTAAGAGTAAACAGTTTTTATATAGATAAATACGAAGTAACCGTAGCGAAGTTTAAGAAATTTTGTAAAGCAACTGACCGCCAAATGCCAAACGCTCCACCGTGGGGCTGGCACGATAACGAGCCAATGGTCAACGTAAGCTGGACAGACGCGCATGATTATGCAATTTGGGCTGGTAAACGTCTGCCAACCGAAGCAGAATGGGAGTATGCAGCAATTGGCGGCTCGAAAAGCAAAAACTATAAATATTGTGGAAGCAACGATGTTAAAGAAGTTGGAGTTTACAAAGAAAATTCCAATAATCATCCGGCTCCGGTCGGTTCAAAAAAACCGAATGAAATTGGAATTTACGACATGAGCGGCAACGTTTGGGAATGGTGCGAAGATTGGTATGCAAAAGATTATTATAAAAAAAGTCCTGAAGACAATCCCAAAGGACCAAAGGCTGGAGATTCGCCTGTATTACGCGGCGGCTCGTGGCATAACTCCGATGAAAATTTACGTTGCACCGAACGTTCCTTTAATCCACTGCCGGCATATCGTTATTTCAATATCGGTTTTAGATGCGTACAAGATTTAGTTCCAATAAATCTCGAATAATTGACAATTTATTTTTGAATAAACATTCCAAAACATGACCTAAATTTTGAAATATCATGGAATCAAATAACGACACAATAAACACCGCAAACGCAGCAGAAAAATTAACGTCCGAAAAAAAACATGCGCCCGAATACAAAGGTAAAGCGCATAACTTCGATCCAGTACCGCGTGAAATTCCTGTAATGACCGACACAGTTTATATACGTGACAGACTTGACGATCAAATGAACTGGCTCGACCGTAAAAGTTCGTTCCATCAACAACAGTACAAAAATTACAAACGCTTAGAATTTGGTATATCGGCGGCAATACCTATTCTTATCAGTTTTAGCACAATGCGAATAGTTGAAAATGCCGAAGCTTTCGGGATGCCGTTGCATCTCAATACCATCTTTCAAATTACTTCGGCAGTTGCCGGTGTGGCGGTCGTCATATTAAACAAAATGCAAGAACTCGAAGAACATTTTAAGCTATGGAAAGATTACCGCGTTACAGCCGAATCGCTCAAACAAGAACGTTTGCGTTACCTTACCCGTACAGAACCTTATGACGAAGCCGATGCATATCCGTTGCTGGTCGAAAATGTCGAAAGTATATTAATTAAAGACATTCAGTCGTGGCGGTCAACAGCAAAAAAACAATCGGAGAAAAAATCAGCCAATAGCAGTTCGTCCGTAGAAAAGAAAACACAAGTTGCCGACGCTGAGTAATTGATTTACATTAAACATGTTGTTAAACAGAAAATATTTAATTATTAATTCTTTTTGAAAATTTGATTTTCCATTCATAAATTAATATCTTTGAATGGACATTATTTTCAATTCACTTTTTGAATTTATCCAGACTGCTATCGCTATTTTTTTTTGAGAAAAAACTTTTATTGAGGACGTGTGCGCTTTAAAAAAATAAAAAAACAAACAGGATGAATGAAAAAGAATCTGAAATCAGAATTAAAGATGTAAGACTCGGAATGAATGATATTAAATTTTTAGAAGCCGAAGAGCCTCATCAGCATGAATTTTCATTTACCGATCTGGTGGACTGCAAACAGCTACAAGATTTAATGAATAACTTTTATGAACTGGTAGGGTATGGAGTTGGCATAATCGACAATACAAATACCGTACTTGTTGCAACCGGTTGGCAAGACGTTTGCACAAAATTTCACCGTGTACATCCCGAAACCTGCAAAAAATGCACCGAAAGCGACAACTATATTACCCAAATGCGACAACCCCACGAACCGGTTGAATACAAATGTCAGAATGGTTTGTGGGACATTGCTTATCCGATTATTATCGACGGAAAAATACTTGCTGGCGTTTATTTCGGACAATTTTTTTATGACGACGAAATTATTGATTACCCTTTTTTTGAAAAACAAGCAGAGCATTACAATTTTAACAAATTAGAATATATTAATAGTTTAAAAAAAGTTCCGGTAGTTTCGCGTAAAAAAGTTAAATCATTAATTTCGTATTATGCTAAACTTGCGCAATTGGTTGCTGACCTGGGATACAAAAATTTAATCATCAAACGCGAGCAAATACAGGAACGTTCAAACAATCATCAAAAGCTGACTGAGAGCGAAAAGAAATTCGAAAGTTTTGTAAAACATTCGCCGGATATTATTTATAAATATTCCAACAAACGCGGCGGGTTGTTTTGGTCAGAAAGAGTAAAAGACATTTTGGGCTTTAGTCCCGATGAAATAAAAGACAATCCTTTTCTATGGAACAATTCAATTCATCCCGACGATAAACCGGCTGTAGATAAGGCAGTCGAAGATCATCAAAAAGGCGAAACTTACAATATCGAATATCGCATCAAAACAAAAACCGGACAATGGATTTGGTTACACGATTTTTTTATGCACAAAACCGAAATCGGCGACGAAATAATCATTGAAGGACATGCGTCGGACATCACCGCGCAAAAGAACGCCGAACTGGCGTTAAAAGAAAGCGAAGAACATTTAAAATTAATTACCGATAATCTGCCGGTGTTAATAAACCATGTCAGCCGCGATTTGAAATATCTTTTTATAAACAAAACATATTCCAATATATTCGGCATCGCGCAAGAAAAAATTGCCGGCAAAAATATTATTGACGTTATAGGTCGAGAAGCATTTGAAAGAAGCGAAATTTATTTTGACCGTCTGTTTAAAGGCGAAACAATAAAGTTCGAAAATAAAATAACCGACAAGAAAAACAAGGAAAGAATTGTTCAACTCCAATTAATTCCGCAATTTACAAATAATATTGTAACCGGTTTTTATACATTAGGCATTGACATTACAGAGCGCAAGTTAACTGAAAAAGCGTTGGCAGAATTGCAAGACAAACTTAGCATGACATTAGTTGAACAAAACATTATTCTCGAAAATTCGCCAATGGGAATTTCGAAAATAATCAACCGGAAACAAGTTTGGGTAAACAACGAAATGAAAAAAATGTTTGGTTATACAAAAGAAGAAATGATTGACGAAACTACCAGAATGTTATATACATCGGACGAAGCATACAACAAATTAGGCAGTGAAGCATATACGGCACTTTCAACCGGAACAAGTTTTGAAACCATGCAGGAATTGATATGCAAAGATGGAAAACATAAATTTGTACGATATTGTGGAAAAGCAATTGCACCGCCCGATATGTCGCAAGGAACCATCTGGCTGCTCGAAGATATTACAGAAAAACTGAAAATTGAAAAAGAATTAAAAGAAAGCAAAATGCATTTGCAATCTATTTTTTCGTCGATGAATGACTTGGTATTTGTATTAAATAAGGACGGAATTTTTACCGATTATAACAATCCCATAGACAATCCCGAATTGTATGCTCCACCGGAATTATTTCTCAACAATCATTACAATCAAATCTTACCTCCAGAATTGGTAACACAATTAGACAAGGCAATTCAAAACGTAAAAGACACAAACACCACACAACAATTTGACTATAATTTACCAATTGGCAATACTATACAATGGTATAATGCAAAAATATCATTTTTAAAAAATGCCATTGGCGAATTTGCAGGCGTTACCACAGTAATCAGAAATGTTACCGAAAGCAAGCAAGCAGTACAAGCTTTAAAAGAAAGAGAAATTCAACTAAAAAAACTAAATGCCGACAAAGATCGTTTCATCTCAATTCTTGCGCACGATTTGAAAAGTCCATTTAATTCGCTCATAGGTTTATCCGATTTATTGATGCAAAACATTAATAAATACGATTTAAACAAAATTAAGAAATTTGTCGATTTAATTAACAAATCAGCCAAAAGCAATTTCAGCCTGCTCGAAGATGTGTTGATGTGGGTACGCGCACAATCCGGTAAATTGCCGTTCGAGCCACAGATACATAACTTTGCCGATATTTGCAACGACATAATTAGCACACTTAGTCTGACCGCAAAAAATAAAAATATTACTATTAAACATTTTGCAACAGAATATGTAGATATTTTTGCCGACAAAAATATGATTAAAACAATCCTTCGAAACCTCCTGTCGAACGCCATAAAATTTACAAATCATGGCGGTACAATAAATATTTATGCCATCGCAAATAAAACAGACGCAACAATTACAGTGTCGGACAATGGCGTAGGAATTGCGACCGAAATAACGTCTAAACTCTTTGATATAACACAAAAAATTTCGACCGAAGGAACCGACAACGAAACCGGCACCGGTTTAGGTTTGTTATTGTGCAAAGAATTTGTAGAAAAACATGGCGGAAAAATATGGGTTGAAAGCCAAGTAGGTAAAGTCAGCGATTTTACATTTACCATGCCATTGGGTGTCAATTAATAATTTACAGTTAAACCACCCACCATTTAGCTCTCCGTTTTTTTTGATAAAGTTAAAATTGTACACAAAATTAAAATTAATTGAAATTTTGATTAACAAACCGAAATGCCGGTTAAACTGTCAAAATAATTAGAGAAATGACGAATTACTGTAAATGAATACACGATATTTGACATGTTTAATTGAAAATTGATACAATAAAAATCGAAAATAAATGTTATTTTTGTATCGATTTTATTAAAAAAAAATCGGTTTCATCAAAATCAAACATAAAATATTTTGATACAATGATAACAATAAATATTTTCACAATATCTTCAATAGCATTGCCAAACATGGAACAATACCTGCAATTTATAATCTACAATTTTTCCAATACATTACTTTCGCAAAATATAAATTCGGCAGCTATAATCGACAGCGGTCTATGGCTAATGCTACTTGCCGGATTGGCTTATGCAGCGCACGTCATACAAAAACGCGAACCCGTCAATTAATTGTTTTAACAAAGTACAAAAAAATCTAAATATAAAAATTTCAGGCTTATTCCTGCCTTTATTTTTTTCGTAAAATTCGATTTGCAAAAAAATCAACTCATTGCAAAAACAGATATGGAATAAATTTTGTTTATGAGAAAAAGAATCTGGTTTCTCTTTTCGAAAAAGATTTTTGTTATTACTTTTGTTATTATCGAATAAAAAATCCAATGATAAAAAATTTAAGTCTTCATAACCGGCTAAATTTATTGATAATTGCAGTTTTAGTAATTGTATTTTCGGCTATGGGTGCTATATTGACCCAAATCCAGGAACGAAAAATTTATAAAGACATTGACCTGCAAATGCGACGGCAGGTTAACGAATTAACTACACTACTGCGATTTACAATTGAAGACGAAAACAGCATCAAAATAATTAAAGAATATTTCAAAGCAAAAAAGTTTTATGGTAATGGTTATTCATTTATAATCAACAAAGGTGGAATGTTCATTATCCATCCGACAATGGAAGGCGAAGACGTTTCGAATTCATCATTTTTCAAACAACTTTCGGATGTAGAAGACACTATAAAAACTTTTCAATTTCATTGGGAAAAAGATACGCTCAAACGTCATTTTTTTACGTATTACAAATTTTTTAAACCCAATCAAACTTTTGTTGGCGTTATTTATAGCGACGATTTTGCAGTCAACCAACTAAATAACTTTGCCGGAAGTATTATTGTGGCTTTTATTATAACAGTAATTATTTTTCTCGTAACAATATGGTTCTATATCAAACCTGTAACTTCCAAAATAAGCGAAATTGTCAATCAGATACAAATGCTTGCCAAAGGTCAAACCATAAAAAAAATAGATAATATTCATAAAAACGAAATAGGTAATATAGTAGAATCAATCAATGCACTGCGCGACGGGCTTGAGAATATCGCAGAATTTTCGAACGAAATTAAAAACGGAAATCTCGAATCGAAATTTGTACCACTCAGTTCGCAGGATATTATTGGAAACTCGCTTCTTGAAATGCGCGATAGTTTAAGAATTGTCCGCGACGAAGAACAACGTCGGAAAAAAGAAGAAGAAATTCAAAACTGGACTACCAAAGGAATTGCATCAATGGGCGAAGTGTTGCGCAGACAAAGTGAAGATATCAGCATTTATTCCGACGATGTTTTAAAATTTATAATAAAATATGTCAAAGCAAACCAAGGCGGATTTTTTTATTACAAAGAAGACGACCTCGAAGGAAAATATTTAGAACTTATTGCCATTTACGCCTACGATCGCCGCAAATATTTCGAGAAAAAAATTCCACTTGGCGAAGGTGTTATCGGGACTTGCGCCGTTGAACGCCACATGATTTATATGACCGATATTCCAAAAAATTACATGTCCATACAATCGGGTTTAGGCGAAGCAATTCCAAAATTTTTAGTCATAGCGCCACTCAAAACCGACAAACAAATTCTCGGCGTTATCGAATTAGCATTTTTGCGCGTACTCGAAAATTGGGAAATTGAGTTTATCGAAAAAATTTGCGAAAACATATCTATAACCCTTGCTAATATTCGCATCAATACGCAGACAACTTTCCTGCTCGGGCAATCGCAACGCCAGCAACAAGAGTTGACACAACGCGAAGAAGAAATGCGTCACCATTTGATAGAATTGCGCAAAACACAAGAAGAAGCTGTCCAAAAAGAATTTGAAATGCGCGGCGTTTTAAATGCCATCAACTCAACTGCGTATATGGCAGAATACGATTTAAACGGCAACATCATTTATGCAAACGACCGTTTTCTCGAAAAATTTAATCTCAAATTAGCACATTTAGAAGGTAGAAGTCACCAAGATTTTACATTACTTAGCCAAGACAATTTGTATTACGATAATTTCTGGACTGACCTTCAACGAGGAATCAGTCGCAAAGAAACCGAACATTTTTTACTCAATGATGGTCGCGAATTTTGGTTATCAGAATTTTACAATCCAGTATTTAATAAAGACGGAGAACCATACAAAATCTTAAACATCAGTTACGATTTATCCGAAACAAAACTTCAGGAACGCAAGTTGGAGCAGCAGGCAAAAGCAATGGGAAAGCAAGAAGCCGAAATCAGACAAACCATGAAAGACATTATCAACACGCAGCACGAAGCGTTGCTCAAAGAAGCTTATATTCAAAGAGCGTTTGAAGCAATCGATAAAACATTTATCCGCGCAGAACTTAGCCTCGATGGCGGTTTACGAAGTTTCAACCCAATATTTATCAATTCAACCGGCTACACGAAAGATGAACTCAAAGAACAAAAATTATTAAATTTACTCGATAACGAAGAATTTGAAACATTGGCAAACGACTGGAACGATTTACTTTCGGGCAAAACACTCCACAAACTTATAAAATTAAAAACATTTTCAGGCGAATCGATATGGTGGTTGGCGACATTGCATCCTATAACAGATTTCGAAGAACATTTGACCGGTATATTTATGGTTGCAATAGATAACACTGAATGGCAATTGAAGCAGCTACTCTTTGAAGAACAACAAAAACAAGTGCAAGCACACGAAATTCAATTAAAAGAACTTAACGATAAATTAAATGGCTTGAAAGAAGAAACACGCCGCCGCGAAAATGCACTAATGCGCGAACTCGAACGCGGCAAAAAAGATAAAGACATTAGAAAGATGTTTAATTTATAATATTTTTGCTGCAAATTTCAACACAATAATATATGAGATACAGCATAACACTCGAAATTATTAAAACCGACGATCCGCAGGTCGTACATATCATTCAAGATTATCAGTACTTCGTCGCTATGTGGATTGAAAATTTGTTGTCACTCAAAAAAGAATCTATTGCAAACACAATTCAAAAGTTTTGTCTAAGCAAACCAATGATCAAAAACAAATTATACACATTTACAAATATCGATTTTGGAAAAACAATCGTTAATTACAATATAATTCAGCTTACACAACAGACCGGTGAATTTGTTTTTTCCACGTTACAAAACGACATGATTGAAAAAATTTTTCTCGAACAATTCGAAAATCAAATTTTATCGCTTCCGGGTAAAAACGCAACTGTCGAATTTAAAGTTACTTCGATACAAAAACTTTCGCAACCCGATTTTTCTAACGATATGAATTTTACAACTGTTGCACCGATGACACTTAATTATAAAGACCACACCACCAATATTTACAACGAATACATGTATCCAAAAGGCGAACGTTTCAACGATTTGTTCTTTTTAAATCTTCAGGAAAAAACAACTATGCTCATGAATCTCGACAACGATTTTAAAGAAATCGATAAAAATAAATTAAAGAAATTTTCATTATTATCAGCAACAAAATCTAAATCAGTCATACTAAAATCAAACAATGTAAAACCCTTAAATGTAAAAGGATACGATTTTTCTTTTAATATAAAAGGTCCCATTGAATTTTTAAAAGCAGGATATTATTTAGGTTTCGGTGAAAATAATTCCTTAGGATTTGGAATGTGCGACATTGCAACAGATAACATCTTGTAGAAAAAAATATTCATCCTTAAATAAATTGACTGTAAACCACATCAAAAAAAAATTGTCCACAAATCAATAAAAAAAAGTCAAAAAAAAATTTGTATTTCATTCAAAAAAACTAATTTTGAGAACAAAGAAAAACATTAAATTTAAAAATTAAGCCGATATTTTTCCGGATAAAAAAGCAATTATGAGTACATTGGTTAATAAACATTCAAAAATTTTGGTGCAAGGATTCACCGGCAGCGAAGGTACATTTCATGCACAACAAATGATCGACTACGGCACACAAGTAGTTGGTGGTGTTACGCCCGGCAAAGGCGGAGAAAAACATCTCGACCGTCCGGTGTTTAATACGGTTGAAGAAGCCGTAAAACAAACCGGCGCCGACGTATCAATCATTTTTGTACCACCAGCATTTGCCGCTGATGCAATTATGGAAGCTGCCGACGCAGGCATCAAAGTAATTGTTTGCATTACAGAGGGAATTGCCACGCAAGACATGGTAAAAGTTAAAAGCTATTTGACCGGAAGAGATTGTCGATTAATTGGTCCAAACTGTCCGGGAATTATTACGCCCGACGAAGCAAAAGTCGGAATAATGCCCGGATTTATTCACCGCAAAGGAACAATTGGAATTGTTTCGCGCTCCGGCACACTTACCTACGAAGCAGTTGATCAAGTTACAAAAACAGGACTTGGACAATCGACCTGCATTGGTATTGGTGGCGACCCTATTATAGGCACAACAACCATCGAAGCAATAAAACTTTTTATGGCTGACCCCGAAACCGAAGGAATAATTATGATTGGCGAAATTGGCGGTGGTATGGAAGCCGAAGCGGCATACTGGATTAAAGAGCATGGCACAAAACCGGTTGTTGGATTCATTGCCGGACAAACTGCTCCTAAAGGAAGACGCATGGGACATGCCGGCGCAATTATCGGCGGCACTGCCGACACTGCTGCTGCAAAAATGCAAATCATGCGCGAATGTGGAATTAACGTTGTTGAATCGCCAGCAGACATAGGCGCAACGATGTATAAAGTTTTAAGAGGCTAATTTTTAACATTTATTTGGCACTAATGAATTAAATTAATTTGTAATCGGCTTTATCTTGCAAACAGGTAAAGCCGATTTATTATTGGTGAGATTAATACCTTATCTACAATAATATTTAATTACTTATGCACCGTAGTATCGCAAACCGTGTTATTAGCGCCTTGCAAAATCCAAACGTAAATCAAACTCCTTTGTTCTTCGCTTAGTGGCGGACCTTTTGGCGGCATAGGCGACCATGTACTTGTAATTCTTGAATATGCCTGACTGCTTCGCGGATTTCCGGCAGTTATGTCTTTCATAATTCCGGCATACGTATTAAAAGAACCTTTACGACTACCATTATGACATCCGCTCATAGCACAATTTGTCTCAAAAATAGGCAATATCTGCGTGTCAAAACAAACTGACGGCAATTCACCTAAACCGGGTGGATCGTGTTTACAAGATGTCATTGGAATTAATGACATTCCTAAAAATATCAAACACAAATTAAATAAATTCAAAAATTTCCTCATAATTATTTTTAATAATATTAATCTGTAAATTTAAACGTTTATATAATAATTATTTAAGGTTGGCTAAGAATAAAATTTCATATTGCCAAAATTAACGCAATATTTTTATTAACGCAAAAAAATTAAAATCTAATTTAAAAACGTATGTTAAATTTACTTAATCAATAATATTTGTCAAACAAAAATAAAATTTTTATGAACAAACGCATTATTTTTGTAAATGAAATACTAAATTTGATGCCCTATAACGTTATACAATTTTACCGATATTTTTTAACATGACAAAATCTGACAAAGTTTTGAAAGTATTAATAAAAATAACAATATTTTGTTTATTTATTTTTGTTGGGACTTTGCCGGCTTTTGCGCAGGGCGATTATTATTTTGTCGAAAATAAGAAGCAGTGGGACAAACAAATTTTATATAAAGTCGATTTACAAAACGGCGCTTTGTTTCTCGAATCGAATTGTCTGACTTATAATTTTGTCGATCCACGCGACGTTCAGCACGGGCACGACCACAATCCGTTTACCGATTCAATCAATCAAATCAACGCAGGAAATAATAAAAGTAACCTGACGCACTTTCATGCTTACAAAGTATCGTTTCAAAACGCAAAAAGTTTGCCGACGGTTGTGCCGTCAAATTCTGTAACCGATTACGTCAACTATTTCAAAGGCAACAATTCAAATAATTGGATTAAAAAAGTCAAACGATTTAAAGACATCGAATATCAAAACGTTTACGACAACATCAACTTAAAACTTTCTACGCGCAACAATGCGTTGGTTTACGATTTTATTGTCAATCCGGGTGGCGATCCGTCTAAAATAGAAATGAAGTACGATGGCGTCGATCAAATTAATATTGTCGATAATAATTTAGTCATCAAAACGTCGGTCAACGAAGTTACAGAAATTCAACCTTACGCTTACCAAAGCACAGCAAAAGGATACAAGCAGGTTAAATGCTCGTTTAATCTCGAAGGCAACACACTAAAATTTACATTACCCGAAGGTTTCGACAACACACAACAACTTATCATCGACCCGACATTAATTTTTTCAACTTATTCAGGCTCAAAGGCAGACAACTGGGGCTTCACCGCAACTTACGATGCCGCTGGAAATGTTTATTCCGGTGGAATAGTAAGCGACATCGGATATCCGGTTTCGACCGGCGCATTTCAAACAAACTATGGCGGCGGCTCGTGGGACATAGGAATCATCAAATACAATACTACCGGCACGCAGCGACTGTGGGCAACCTATCTTGGCGGTTCAAGCGCCGAATTGCCGCACAGCATTGTCGTCAACGAAAAAGGTGAACTGCTCATTTTTGGCGTTACAGGTTCAAGCGATTTTCCGATAACCAAAAACGCTTATTGTTCAACTTTCAAAGGCGGTTCGGCAATTACTTACGATTTTGGTTCAATCATTTTCAACAACGGAACCGATTTGTATGTCTCAAAATTGAGTAGCGATGGTGCGACATTGCTTGCATCGACATTTATTGGCGGCACAGCAAACGACGGTTTCAACTTTCGCGCAGAATATGACGTTGCCGCAACAATTATGACCGGCAACGATTCGCTTTATCACAATTATGGCGACGGCGCACGGGGCGAAATTATTGCTGACTCCAAAAATTATGTATATGTCGGGACATGTACTTTTTCCAGCGACTTTCCAATGTCATCACAAAGCATTCAGCGCAGCAATCACGGACGCGAAGAAGGAGTCGTGTTTAAATTGACGCCCGATTTGTCGCAACTTGTTTGGTCAACATATTTGGGAGGTTCAGCCGACGACGCAATTTATTCAATCGACTTAGATTCCAACGACGATCTCTATGTTGCAGGCGGAACAAACTCAACAGACTTGCCGGTAACAAACGGCGCATACAATACAAAATTCAACGGCGGCAGCGCTGACGCATTTCTGACGCACATTACACAAGATGGACGTACATTGGTTGGTTGCACTTATTTTGGAAGCAACAAATACGATCAGGCATATTTTGTGCGCACCGATTCGAAAGACAGCGTTTTTATTTATGGTCAAACCAATGCGCCTGACTCGACGCTCATTTACAAATCGAAATATAATATTCCGAACAGCGGTCAGTTTATAGCAAAATTCAATAATCAATTAACGCAACTAAGTTGGTCTGGCGTTTTTGGAAGTGGCAACGGCAAACCAAACATTTCGCCAACTGCATTTTCGGTTGACGTTTGCGACAGGATTTACGTTTCCGGTTCGGGACGCGAATGGCCTAATGCAATTGGTTGGGTTTATAATTCGACGCTCGGATATTATGTTTACGATTTTGGTTGGGCAGCCATACAAGGCACAAAAAATATGCAGGTAACAACCAACGCTTACATGAAAACGACAGATGGAATGGATTTTTACCTCGGTGTTTTCGATAACAAAATGTCACAACTTGTTTATGGAACATTTTTTGGCGAACCTCACACCGGCGGAGCATCGATTATAAATGGGAAAGTTGTGATTGACGGTTGCTACAACAGCGGCAAAGATCACGTTGACGGTGGAACCAGCCGTTTCGATAAACGCGGAAATGTATATCAATCGGTTTGCGCAAGTTGCGGCGCGTGCGAAGGATTCCCTACAACTCAAGGAGTCTGGTCAACAACAAACAATTCCGACAACTGCAACAATGCCGTTTTTGTTTTTTCGCTGGCGTCAGATTTTACGCACGCTGGTTTTACACAGCCGTCTTATGGTTGCGCGCCACTTTCGGTAACGTTTAACAACACAAGCAACGGCTCAATTTATCTTTGGGATTTTGGAGACGGTCAAACGTCCACAGCTTTTAATCCGACACACACGTTCCAAAAATCCGGCAATTATACTGTCAAATTAAAATCATTTATTCCCGAAGGTTGCAATCTTGTTGACAGTGCGACACATCAAATTCTTGTTTTGTCAAATAAATCATCAACAAATCCGTCCGTCAGCATTTGCAAAGGCGACAATATTTTTATAGGCGTCGATGCAACCAACGATACAACCGTCCATTATCAGTGGTATCCGTCCACAGGTTTGATGTCGCCTACAAGTGCAACAACATTGGCGTCGCCGCAAACTACCACAACTTATTTACTCATTGTAAGCAACGGAACTTGCCGCGACAGTGTTTATCAAACAGTAAATGTCAAAACGTCGATACATCCCAAAGGTTCAATCAATTTTACATATAATGCAACGTGTTGGAAACATAACACACTTTTTACTTTAAACGACTCTACCGGTTTGAGCGCCATCAAATGGAATTTTGGAAATCCATCGACAGGCGTAAATAACACATCGTCGCTATTTAATCCGGTGCATTATTTCGATTCAATCGGCTCGTACAAAGTTACCATGATTCCGTTTGACCAATGTCCGATTGATACAATAACTGCAACAATAAAAATTTTGCCATCGGTTAATATCAGTTTACCAAACGTTTCCGATTGTTCCGGAAATGCGCATACGTTGGACGCCGGCGTACACTATAAATATTTATGGAACACCGGACAAACAACCAGAACAATTTCTGTAAGTCTTACAGGAAATTATTGGATAACTGTTACCGATACCGGCATTTGCAGCGGTCAAAGTACGGACACTGTAAAAGTTTATATTGCCGCAAATCTGTTATCGAAAAAATGGAACAACTGGTATTTCGGTAAAAATGCGGCGGTTACTTTTAACAGCAAACCACCCAAAGCGTCCGGCGTCAATATAACCCAAGTTTCGAAAGGCTCTGCTTCCATTTCAGACGACAATGGCAGATTACTTTTTTACACCAACGGCACTACGGTTTACGACAGTTTAAATAAAGTATTAACCAACGGCACCGGACTTTTGGGAAATTATTACGCCACGCAAATGTCGTTAATCGTTCCGTTTACAAACAATACAAACAAATATTATCTTTTTAATCTCGATTCAATCGCAGGTCCAAAAGGTTTGACATATTCAATTGTCGATATGTCAACAAAAACTGTGTTGTCGCCCAAAAATATTTTGCTTTACACACCGGTTACAGAAAAACTGACGGCAATAAAACATAGCAACCTGCACGACTATTGGGTTGTGGCGCATCAATGCAATAGCAATGCTTTTCTTGTTTATCTGGTAACCGATTCGGGAATACATTTGCAAAAAGTCATTAATGTAGGAACACCGCACGGAACCGGAACTGACAACGTCGGCTACATGCAATTTTCGCTCGACGGATACAAAATTGCATTGGCAAATTTTGCATCGAACTTTGCCGAAATTTTCGATTTCGACAGAACAACCGGCAATATTTCGAACCCCATAAAATTGAGCAACATCGACCAAAGTTATGTTTTTGGTTTAGAATTTTCGCCTGATAGAAGCAAATTGTACGTTTCGGGTTCAAAACTTTATCAGTTCGATTTGCTTGCCGGCTCTGCAGCACAAATCAGCGCATCCAAAACAATAATTTACGCAGGCGCAATTCAATCGCTGCAATTAGCAACCGATGGAAAAATCTATACAACTCAAAGTGGCTCTACATATTTAGGTTGTATCGCCAGCCCAAATTTATTGGGCAATAACTGTCAGTTTTCTGTTAATTCCGTAAGTTTAAATGGCGGCACATGTCAGTATGGTTTAAACAATATTATAAAAGATAAAAGTTTTTATCACGACTTTACTTATAAAATTGCATGGGCAGTTAACCACACAAGATTTACATTAACAAACACGTCGGACATCGACAGTGTTCATTGGTATTTTGGCGACGGACAAACATCTACTCTATTAACTCCATTTCATATTTATTCAAAAGCAGGAACGTATCAAGTAAACACAAAAATTTACGGTTATTGTTTAAACGATTCCATTTCGAAACTAATAACCATACAAAATATTTTAAAATCGGGTAACGGAAACGTTGGCGCGAATGACACAACCGTTTGTCTTGGAAATTCTGTAACTTACAACACCAACAACAGCTTGACAAATATTTTATGGTCAACAGGAAGTAGCGAACAATCTATTACAGTCAACATTGCCGGAAAATATTGGGTGCACGGCACCGATGTTGACGGATTCGTAGTTTCGGATACTATGACGCTTCGCAATTATGCTTTGCCCTCAATTTATCTTGGAAAAGACACAACCATTTGCACCGGCGATTCTATTATTTATGACGCAGGAGCAGGTAGAGCTTCTTATTTCTGGCAAAACGGATCGACATCGCAAAAATTTACTAACAAAAATGCTGGTAAAGTTTTCGTCAAAATAACCGATCAAAACGGATGTACAAATTCTGACACTGTAAACGTTAGTCAATACGCTTTGCCGGCAGTAAGTTTAGGCGCAGACATTTCAATTTGCGAGGGACAGTCGCTGCTGGTAGATGCCGGTGGAAATTTTAAAACGTATCTCTGGCAAGACGGAACAACAAGTCATTTATTACAAATTACAACTGCCGGAAAATATTGGGTAACTGTCAGCGATTCGCACAACTGCCGCAACTCCGATACAGTTCTGGTAACGGTCATTCCACGTCCTGCAGCGCCGTTAACCAAAGACACAACCGTATGGCAAGGTACGCAACTAAATTACAATTTCAGTACAACCGGAACAATTGCCTGGTACAACAGCAACTTTCAAATAACGCCATTTTTCACAGGTAATCCATATACAACTCCGGCATTGTACAATACGACAGTTTATGATGTCGAAAATATTGTAAACGGCTGCCCAAGCATCAGAAAAGAATTTACTGTTTTTGTAAAGACGCCATTAACAACAACAATGTCGTCATTGCCAAACACGGTTTGCTATTCCAACGATTGCAGTTGTCAATATGCGACCATCAAAATAAATGAAGTGATGGCAATGCCATCGCCATGGCCACTTCCTCTTGATTCTATTGATGGCTCAATTTACGATACGCTTAACTGGCGTCAAGGAGAATGGATTGAATTGTTTAATCCTAATCCATGCAAAACAGTTGACATTTCGGGTTACATGCTTGGTAACACAGCCAAAAGCGATGGTATAAAAAGTACAAGTCAGGTTTTTCGCATTCCTAATAATACAGTATTAGCACCTTATGGATTTGCAATTATTCGTGGAAAAAATGCACAGCCGGTTAATCCGTCATTATTAGTAAGTAATGGTGGTAAAACTATTGAAATTATAGTTAAAGATTCTTTATCGTTGTGTCTGAACGGTAGCTGGCGTTTTTGGCTACCCGACGCCGGAGGTTGGCTTGGGTTGTACGATAATTTCGGAACACCTTTAGATGCAATCAGCTGGGTTGACACAACCCGTGTTAATTTTAATCAAAAACTTTGCGCGCCACCGGGTGCGAGCGTAAGTCAGTTGGTTTCGTATAGCGAAATTCCGTCTTATCTTAAAAATTATGTTGGAGTGGTAATAAATTGGAACCGGTCATTTCAACGATCTATTGACGGACTCGGCTGGGTAGTGAACAATCCCGGACTTCCAACTTACGGAACATGCAACGGCGTGTGTTTGCAACCGCCCAATCCGGTACCTTGCTCCGGTTCGGCATCGGTTGTAACAAATGGCGGAAATACTCCATACACTTATAAATGGGACGATGCAAATCATCAAACCACTGCGACTGCCACAGGTTTGTGCGCCGGAACATATCATGTATTAATTACCGATAAATCGAATAATTTTAAAACGGACAGCGTTGTTGTAAAATCGACCGTACCACATATTAAAATTGGAAATGATACAACTTACTGTAACAACTTTACACGAATTTTGGACGCTGGTGTAAGCGGAATGTCTTACCAATGGAATACATTTCCGGTACAAACGACACAAAAAATTACCGTTACCCAACCCGGATTTTATTGGGTAAAAGTTACAACACCAATTGGATGCGTGGTTTGTAGCGGAATAAATATTTATCAGGATTTTACACCGACTGTTCATTTGAATACCAATGCGGCAGTTTGTAAAGGTAGTGCGCTAAGTGCCGGAATCGGTGCATACAATTATATTTGGTCAACAGGACAAACAACATCGAGTATAATAATAAATAAAGATGGGAAATATGTTGTACAGGTTTCTAATCATTGTGGCGTCGCAAAAGACAGTGTAAATTTGAAAATATATAATTTACCGGTCATCCCACTGGGTAAAGACACTGCAATTTGTTACGGAAAAACAATCACTTTCAACGCCGGTGCGAATATGCAATATTATTTATGGAACAATAATAACACGTCACAATATTTAACTACCGGAATTGCAGGAAAATATTATGTCAACGTAATTGATAAAAATAATTGTCAAAACAGTGATACTGTTAATTTGAAGATTTATGCACCACTCCAAAAAATCAGCATTATAAAAAGCGATGCTTTGTGTTTTGGCAGTGCAAGCGGAATGATTGCAGTTTCGGCAATTGGAACAGGAAAAAAATATGTTTATCAATTAAATAATTCTACGCAAACCGATAGTATTTTTACAAAATTAAGTAAAGGCATTTATTCACTTTCTTTTACCGATACCTTGGGCTGCAAATCCTCACCGCAAAGCGTAACAATTGCAGAACCCGCTAAGTTGATTTTAGGAACAGGATTTTATTCAACACAAGTGTCGTGCTACAATTATTCAGACGGAACAATTTATATGAAAGCGACCGGCGGTGTGCGTCCGTATTTATTTTCGCTTAATACCAATCCATTGCAGGTTGACAGTGTTTATACAAATTTGCCCGTCGGAAAATATGCAATGATGGTGCAGGATGCAAATGGTTGTAACCTGACTTCCGATGCGTTGAATATTATTAATCCACCACAACTTAAAATCGATTCGGTTTCTGTTGTCGAAAAAGATTGTTTTCACCTCGGTAGCATCGATGTCAAGGCGAAAGGCGGAACAGGGAGTTACAGTTATTCGCTCAACAATAATCCATTGCAAGCGAGTCCCCATCTTATTGCTTACAAAGGCGGTAATTATTTAATAAATCTTTACGATATAAAAAATTGTCGTGATACTTTACATAAATCAGTGCCGGAAAAACCCGATTTGAATTTCAGAATTACCAAAAACGACGAAACTTGTCCTAACCGTTGCGATGGTTCAATTAGTCTTGATATTTTTAGTGGGACGCCGCCATATACAATCAACTGGTACAATGGTTCAAATGACAACACCTTGCAAAACATTTGTTCCGGCGACCATAAATTTACTGTACACGATGGAATGCTTTGTGTTGTTGACAGCGCCATTCAAATAAACTTTAAAAATCCAGCGCCACTTGTTCACGCTGCTGCCGATAAAAATGTTATTACTGTTGGTTATAGCGCTCAACTTATCAGTACGCAAAGCACAAATTTTACATATTTGTGGACGCCATCAACAGGTTTGAATTTCGACAACATTTACAATCCGGTGGCGTCGCCAATAAAAACTACGCAATATAAAGTTACCGTTACCGATCAGGCAACCTGCACGGCAAGCGATTCGTTACTCATCGATGTGATGCCGGGTGATTGTGGCGAGCCATTCATTTTTGTCCCTAATGCTTTTACACCCGACAACAGCGAAGGTGGCAACAATATTCTTTACGTGCGTAGTTCAATTGTTACCGAAATGACTTTTACAGTTTATAATCGTTGGGGAAAAGTTGTTTTCGAAACTTCGGACATGGCAAAAGGTTGGGACGGTTCCTATAATGGCGAAAGAATGCCAGCCGGCGTTTATGTTTATTATTTGCAAGCAACCTGCAAAGACAAACAAGTTTTTACGAAAAAAGGAAACGTAACAATATTAAGATAATCTAATGGACAATTGACAATGGACAATTAATTATGATGACAAAAAAGTGGTTGATATTAGTGTTATTTATTGTGCTATTTCAGATGACAGGTTTTGCGCAAGATATGCATTATTCGCAGTTTGACGAATCGCCTTTGTTTTTAAATCCGGCATTGTGCGGAAATTTTAATGGCGACTACCGGTTGGTTTTCAATCATAAAAATCAATGGCAGGCAATCACCACGCCGTACAAAACATATTCCGTTGCGTTCGATACACATTTTGCATTGCCAAAAATATGGAGCAGCAATCTTGGACTTGGTTTATTGGTCAATAACGACAAAGCTGGAGATTTAAATTTTGGATTCACCGGCGTCAATCTGGTAGCGTCTTTACAAAAATATTTTTTTTCCGACAGCGCCTTGTCTGTTTCAGTTGGCGTGTTGACTGGATTTGATCAATACGGACTCGATTTAACAGCAATTTCGCTCGACAATCAATTCAACGGAACACAATACGACCCGAACGTAGCGCCAAACCAAGCATTACCGTCAAACCATTTTTCAATTTTAGATTTAGGCAGCGGCATGTTTGTTCAATACAAATTTACTGATAATATATCTTCTGGAATCGGAGGGCAAATTTCGCACATCAATCAACCTAAATTATCGCTGTTCGGTACCGACAATGAAGTGTTACCACGCAAAATAATGCTTCACGCTTTTACCGAATTTAAAACCAGCATAAATCTAAGTTTTATTCCAAGCGCATTGTTTGCACGACAGCAAAACTCAAACGAAATAGCAGCAGGTGGGCTAATTAAATTTTTCACCGAAAACAGAAACATACCAGCGTTTTACATCGGAGGTTGGTATCGTTTCAAAGATGCAAATATTTTAAAGGCAGCACTCGATTACAAAAATCTGCACGTCGGTTTGAGTTACGACATCAATACATCGTCGTTGGTGAATGCCAGCAAAGGACAAGGCGGTTACGAAATTGCGGTTACTTATATTATTCCGGTTCGTCAACTTTTATTGCCTGATGCTAAACGTTGTCCAGTATTTTTTTGATTTAAATGATGAAAATAATGTTCCAAATATTAAAAAAAAATACCGCAAAGACGCAAAGACGCAAAGCAATATTTAATTATTTTGCGACTTTGCGACTTTGCGGTGAAAAAAAAAATTGTAGCATTTGTTTGTTAGTCTTGCTGTTAAGTTTCTGTTATTTCGATGCATCGGCGCAAGGCAAAAAATTTTTGATACGCTCAGGCGACAATGCCATGAAAATTAAGAATTACAGCGCGGCAGTCAAATTATATTATTCGGCATTGCAAAAAGATACAAGTTCGTTGACATTCAAATTCAAATATGCCGAAGCGTTGCGATTAAACAACAATCCACAAGCAGCCGAAAAATATTACAAACAAGTTTTGCGTCGCGATACAATAAATTTTCCGACGACATATTGTAATCTGGCGTCTGCCCTAAAAAACGAAGGCAAATACGACGAAGCAATTAAATATTACCAGTTATTCATGCAGAAATTTAAAAGCAGAAAAATATCTGACACAAATTTAGCGCAAAACCAACTCGACGCAATTGATTATATCAAAAAGAACAATGTTATCGACAACAAAATTAAAATTACAAAATTGCATTTCGACATTGAAAATGTATTTTCGGAATTTGGCGCGTTTTTGCAGAACGATACAACGATGACATTTACAGCGCTCAGTTCAACAAAAGATGATACCACGCAATTTGTTTCGAAAATGTACAAAACCAGCAAAAGCGGCGACGAATGGCTTGACGTTACGCAGTTTGATACAACTTTAAACGGGTCAAATTTTTACAACGCCAATTATACTTTCAGCAAAAAACAACAGGCAATTTATTTTTCGCGCTGCGCAAATGGTAGCAATAAAATTCACATTTACCGATGCAAAATTTATAAAGGCAAACTTAAAAAACCTGAATTGTTGCGGCGTCCCATAAATATTGACACCGTAAACAGCACGCATCCATTTATTTTGAAAGCGACAAAAGGAGAAATCATGATTTTTGCTTCCGACCGCAAAGGCTCGCTCGGCGGTTACGACTTGTGGTCGGTAGCGATGGATTCGCTTGGCAGTTTCGGCACTGTGCGTAACTTAGGCGCGAACGTCAACACAACGCAAGACGAAATTACGCCGTTTTACGACCGTACAGATTCTACTTTATATTATAGTTCGAATAATTTTACAGGTTTTGGCGGCTTCGACGTGTTTAAAGCAAAAGGTACGCTTGAAAATTTACAAAAATCGCAAAACATGGGACAGCCCATCAACAGCGCAGCAAACGATTTGTATTTTTTTCCCGACACAAAACACAAGCGCGGATATTTTACATCAAACCGTCCGGGCTCTTACGTTTTTGACCGCGAAAGTTGTTGCAACAATATTTATACTTTCAAAATACCCGATCCTCCACCACCCGACTCGTTGCACAAACCGGCATTGATTTCGCAGCGTCCGCCGGCAATCGATACATTTCCCGAAATCAGTTCCAAACAAATTGTCGAAAAGATAAAAGACTTTTTGCCAATCAGTATTTATTTTGACAACGACAGTCCTAATCCGCAAAGCAACGATACAACCACGTCAGAAAATTATACCGATTTGATTAATGATTATCTTGAACGCGAAACCGAATTCGAAACGAAATATCAAAAGATGCAAAAAGATAAACAAAAAGCGAAAAAAGAAATAGCAGATTTGTTTAACAACAAAATTGAAAAAGGAAGTCTTGATTTGACAATGGTCGCCGAAAATGTAAATAAACTTTTAATCAAAGGAAAGAAAGTACAGATAACACTCAAAGGCTACAGTTCGCCCTTACACAGCGATCAATACAATTTCAATCTTTCGAAGCGACGAATTCAATCGGTCAAAAATTTTTTCCAGACTTATGACAACGGACTTTTCGAAAAATATTTGTCGTCGCACCAATTTACTATAACAGAGCAGGCATTTGGTAAAAAATTAGCGTCAAAAAACATCAGTTCAAACAGAAACGATGTCGCGCAATCGGTCTTTTCGCCCGAAGCCTCATTAGAGCGCAAAGTCGAAATTACAAATTTGTTGATAAAATAACGTTTTTTAAGATTAGATAATTTGCTGGTAAAAAAAAATGTAATATTTTTGATGCACAATACGTTTTAGTATATTACGATCTCAAACAACTGAAAATTAGTAACAATCAAAGGAAGCCGACATGAAAATTAATGTGCTTGAGGATACCTCACTCCTGAATGTGATGTATGAACACTTTAAAGAAGTATCCCGAACAAAACTGAGGCAGTGGATTCGCTATGGAAGTATCAATATCAATGGTCAATGCGTTAAAAATGCAAACACGCCCGTTAAAGCCGAAGATATTGTTGAATTTTTTAAACCCGAACCGTTGGACAGCAAGTTCGACACCGCTCCGTATCCCATTTTGTATGACGACAGATATTTAATGGCTGTCTATAAACCAGCCGGAATACTCGCCGTCGCGAACGAACAGGAAAAAGAAAAAACACTTTTCAAACGTCTTTCGAAATATTACACATCCGTTTCGAAAGGTCGCGAAAAACTTTTTGTTGTTCACCGTCTCGACAAAGAAGTCAGCGGAATTTTACTCTTTGCTAAAAACGAAAGAGTACAAGACATCATCAAGACCAATTGGTTTAAAGCTACAAAATTGTACTTTGCTTTTGTCGAAGGCAAATGCCCCGAAGAGCAAGGAACAATTCAAAGTTGGTTGATGGAAGATAAACGCCACAATATGTATTCTGTTGACCGCGAATTGCCCGGATCGAAATTTGCAATCACGCATTACCGTGTTCTTAAACCGATCGAAGAAAATACGTTGATTGAAGTGCGCCTCGAAACCGGTCGCAAAAACCAGATAAGAGTGCACATGGCTGATATTGGTTGCCCGATAGTTGGCGATTTCAGATATGGCGCAAGCAGCAAAATTTTACGACGTGTGCGTTTACATGCCTATTCGCTTTCGTTCCCGCATCCTGTAACCGAAGAATTGGTTAAACTGGAAATACCAATGCCTAAGAATTTTTTAACATTGACCGAAGAAGACGAAAAATACAAAGGCAGGTTTGAAGAACAAGAAATGCAACAAAGCAAATCGCCGCGACCACGTATTGCAAAAAAAAGAGAATATGTCGAGCGCGTTCCAATAAATCGCGATTCGTTCAACATCGAATTCGAATCGAACGATGGTGGATATCGTGGTAGCAGCGAATACGACAGCCGCGAAAAAAATTATAATAACGATCGAAGCACCGGCGGAAACCGATATGGAGGAAACCGCGATGCTGGCAACCGTGATAGTAGCAGCCGCCCTTGGACTCCAAGACGCGATTCAGGCAGCCGAGATGGAAGCAATCGCAGTTCGGGATACAGACAATCGGATAATCGTCAACCGGATAATCGTCAATCAGATAACCGCAGTTGGGGGAACCGCGATGGTAACCGCGACGGCAATAGAGATTCGGGGCAAGACGGCAATCGCGATAACAGATACCGCAGCAATGACAACCGTGCAAATGAAAATCGCAGCAATGACAGAGGTTGGAATAGCCGGGACGATCGCCGCGATGGCAACCGCGATTATAACCGCGATAACAAAGATAATCGGGACAATCGCGACAATCGTGATAACCGAGATAATAGATACAACAGAGACAACCGCGATAACAGAGACAACCGCGATAACAGAGATAACAAAGATAACCGCGACAACCGCAATAACAATCGTGGAGGTGGTTATAACCGCGATAATCGCAGACCTAATCCACGACAACGCGAACCGGATAGAGATGATTCGTACAACTCGTTAGATTAATATTTATTAAATTTTAGATAAAACCCTGTCAGCGTTTAGAATGTTGACGGGGTTTTTCTTTTTAGAAAATTGCCAACATTTAATTTATTGAAAATCTTATTAACAGTTTTTGCCGATCTTATCAACAAAATTTTGTTTGTTGCAAACAAATTTTAAACAGTTTAGTAACAACTTCTGCACAACTTGTCAACAAAATTTTATTCGTTATTAACAAGTTTTACACAAGTTACAGCTGATAATAAACAGATTTATCAACTCAATATCCACATTCTATGAACAAAAATTTAATTGTTATTAACAGACAATTCACAAGTTATAAACAAGCAATAAACATTTTATCAACAACTTTTCAACAGACAATTTATTCTAATTCTTTAATACAGATAATTTTAATTACGAACAAATGATATAATGAAAAACCATCTTTTTTTAATTGCGAAAAACAAAAATCATTTTAAAAATTCAACCACTTTTAAATTGTGAAAATTTTCGCCAATATTGTAATTTTATTCGCCAATTTTATGAAAAACTTATTAATCATGCGTCACGCAAAATCTGACTGGTCAAATGATGATGAAGATTTTGCACGTCCGTTAAATATGCGTGGGAAAAGAGCGGCTATAGCCATTGCGAAAGAAATTTTAAAACGCAATTGCGTTCCACAAATAATTTATTCGTCGCCGGCAAAACGTGCAGAGCAAACCACAAAAGCATTTGTTAAAGAATGCGATGTGTCAAAGGTCGAATGGATAAGTAATTTTTACGAAGGTCATACAAAAGATTATATTTCAGCAATTCAAAATACGAAGCAATCGTTTAACCGCATTATGATTGTAGGCCACAATCCGGTTCTTGAAAGTCTTAGCAGTTTATTGATAATTAAAAACGTTTTAAAACTAAAACTTACGACTGCAAATGTTGTTTCGCTAAGTTTTGACGTTGACAATTGGAACGACGTTGATGCGTACAAAGGTAAACTTGACTGGATTTTAACACCGAAAATGTTGGGCGAGGAAGAATAAATAAAATAATATTGAAATCAATCGGTTGATAAATTAGATGATAATAATTTAAAGTATTCAAACGAAAATCAAAATAATTTGAATAATCATAAAATCAAAAAAGATGAAAAATGCTGCAAATAAAACTTCGCTCCGTTCCGCTGCAGTTATTGCTGGCTTTGGTCTGCTAATTATGGCAATAGCTGCCCCCTTTGCTGAAATGTATGTATTCCCAAAGCTCGTTGTTCCCAATAATGCGATTGAAACAACCAATAATATTATTGCAAATGAACCACTTTTCATTGCTGCCATATTTTGCTATCTGATAACATTTATTTGTGATATTATTGTAGCATGGGCGCTATATATTTTGTTAATGCCTGTGAACGAAAAGCTCTCGTTGCTTACAGCGTGGTTTAGATTAATATATGCAGTAATTGCAATTGTTGCCCTACTCAATCTTGTTTCTGTTTATAACCTTACTGCATATAAACAGAATCAGTTATACGACCAAGTAATTTCTTATCTTAATTGTTTTAGAAATTATTTTTCATTTGCACTCATTTTTTTTAGCATTCACCTTTTACTTCTTGGTTATTTAGTTTTCAAATCAAAATATATTCATAAAATATTCGGGGTGTTATTGTTTATTAGTGGCTTGGGTTATCTATTGACTTCTTTGAAACCTTTTTTATTAAAAAACATTAATTTAGATTTTGCCTTGTTTACGTTTTTTGGAGAATTAATATTTATGATCTGGCTAATTATCAAAGGTTCGAGAATTCAGGAACCAATTTAAAAAATTACAGTTGCATCCGGTCTAAAAACTAAATTCAGAAAATTTCACCGCTAAGACGCAAACACGCAAAGATTATTAAATCAATAATATAGATTTTCGCATCTTAGTGGTGAAAAATACTTTTCGAAGTACGCTCAAACTTGAAATTTTATTTCGAAATAACTTCAAAAGGAACTGTCAATTTTTCACCATTTTCGTCAACCAAAGTCAAAACATGTTTTCCGAACGACGGATGCAAACCCATTTTATGAAATTGCTGCGTCTGACCGATATATTCTTGATCGATATGCCAGAAAATAATTGTGTTTGGATTGCGGTGTGCCACTTCGAAAATCGCCGCACCCGGACTTCCGTCTAATTCTTTCGGCACGTAAATCTGATGAAAATCGTCTGGATAAATAATTTGCATAGCATTGTGTTTCGATTGCAGGTTGTCGCCCAAACAATCAGCGCGATAAGGCGGCAGCGTTTTGTAAAACGCATTTTTCGATTTGAAAAACCATTCCATAGCCGGCGGCAAAATAAACCATTTGACGTGTTGCATGTTCGATGTCGATTCGCAGTCGCTGTTCACGCGGAACTTTCCGGTTTTGTCAAGATGAATAATTTTGTGAAACGGGCAAACCTGAAAGCGCGTTCCATTTTGCGGAATATAAACTGTATCGACATGCTCGCAATTTTCGGAAGCAAGATAACCACTTTCGCGGCAAACGGTTGTTTTTATCATGTCTTCGAAAGGTTGCGCGAACCATTGCGACGATTTAGGAAGACTGCCAAAAATCTCGAACAACACCGGAGCTGCGGCTTTGACGCCGACCAACTCGGGGCGACCTTCGCCATCGGCATTTCCAATCCAGACGCCAACAACATATCGCGGCGTTATGCCGATTGCCCATGCGTCGCGGAAGCCAAAACTGGTTCCGGTTTTCCAAGCGATTCGTTGCGACGAACCGAAAGATTGCCACTGATTTTCATCATCGGGACGTTCAACATCGAGCATTGCTTTGAACGTAAACCAAATTGCCGAAGCACTTAATGTATAATCTTTGTCAGAAATTTCCGGTTTTGGAATTTCAGTTTTGGTCAGGTAATTTGCCATTCTGAAATCCGATTTGTTGTATTTGAAATCTAATTTATCATAATTATTTAATGTCCGCGCCATCGATGCGTAAATGCTACATAAATCCCAGAGTTTACCTTCGCAACCACCAAGAATTAATGACAATCCGTAATGGTTTGGCGGTTTTGTGATGCTTGTCATTCCAAGTTTTTTCAATAAAAAATGAAATCGATCGACGCCGAAGCTTTGCAACATTTTAACAGCCGGAACATTTAACGAGCGCGCCAATGCACGATGCGCTGGAACGGCGCCATCGTAACCCAAATTATAATTTTCGGGAGCATAACCACCAATTTGTGTTGGAATATCGGGTACAAGTGCGTTTGGTAAAATTTCGCCAGATGTTAACATTCCTGCATAAAGCAATGGTTTTAAAACACTGCCTGTACTGCGGTCAGCCATAATAACATCAACCTGACAACCGTGTTTTTTGTCGTCAATATTTCCCGAATTTCCGACGTAAGCAATTGCATTTCCTGTCGCAACGTCAATAACAAGAGCTGCTGCATTGTTGATTTGATTGCCCGAATAAATTTCGGAATAATTATTTACAATTTGAGAAATGCGTTGCTGCAAATCGACATCGATTGTGGTTTTAACGATTTGATTTAATTTTTGATTCTTTGTCGCAAAATCTTTTTCGACACGCAACAATAAATGTGGTGCAAAAACCGGCATTGGACGAGGTTTGTCCGGAATCGGTTCGTCAAGCGCCAGACTGTAAGTTTCTTTGTCGATAATTTTTTTCAAATACAATTTGTGTAAAAGAGTGTTTCGTTTGTTTGTCAACAAAATACGATTCTTACCCGGATGAATTAATGCCGGACTGTTTGGCAACACCGCCAGCAAACAACTTTCTGCCCACGACAATTCCGACGCACTGCGTCCAAAATAGCGCCACGCAGCAGCTTCAATGCCGACAATGTTTCCACCGAATGGCGCATTGTTGGCGTAAAGGGCAAAAATATCTTTCTTGTGAAACGAAAATTCAAGACGGATAGCCAACAAAATTTCCCACAGTTTTTCTGCAATGGTGCGCGATTGATTCTTGCGCGAAATTCTGATAACCTGCATTGGTATTGTACTGCCACCGCTTATAATTTTTCGGGCTTTGATGTTTTGCACAAATGCACGCGTCAAAGAAATAATGTCAAAACCCCAATGATAATAAAACCGGTTGTCTTCGAATTGAATAACCGCAGTTTTATATTTTTCGGGAATTGTGTCAGACGCAGGAAAACGCCATTGACCGTCGGCTGCAATGCGAACGCCAAGTAGTCGCTGGTTGCGGTCAACCAAAACTGTTGACAATGGATCGTTGAATAATTGTCTTGGTAAAATCTGATAAAAAAACAAAATAAAAAGTAAACCGACAATTGTAATTATTTTTTTGCGACGCGACAATATTGAAAATCGGAAGTTCAAGCAAAACAAATAAAAACCTGCATCTGCCAGATATTTGAAAATAATTGGTTTGTAGGTTCGAATGTAATTTTTTATTGTGATATTTTTTAAAAGCAATTTCAATGATTTTTGAAAAATGTAATTTGCAAATTTATCATTTTTCGGTTTCAATAAACTCAAAAACTAAAAATGCTTAAAATTTTTGCAATTTTATGAGATAAATTTTGTTATAATAAAATACCTTCGTATCTTTATTTTTATTTACAAATAAAAATTTTAAAATCATGAAAAAGATAATCATCACAATTTTAATATGTTTAAGTGTTCAATTGATAAAAGCACAAAATATGAAAACTTTCTACGATTATACTGTAACATCCCTCGATGGTCAATCATACCCATTATCGCAACTCAAAGGCAAAAAAGTGTTGGTTGTAAACGTCGCATCGAAATGCGGAAACACGCCACAATATAAAGCATTGCAGGAAATTTATGACAAGTACAAAAGCAAGAATTTTGTAATTGTTGGCTTTCCGTCAAATGATTTTGCATCGCAGGAACCGGGTACTGACAAAGAAATCCGAGAATTTTGCACGAAAAATTACGGTGTAACTTTTCCGATGATGTCGAAGATTGACGTGAAAGGGAACGACATGGCGCCGGTTTACAAATGGCTGACTTCGAAAAATGAAAATGGTCAATTGGATTCTGAAGTGCATTGGAATTTCCAAAAATATCTGATTGACGAAAAAGGTAATCTGGTAAAAATGGTCATGCCCAAAGAAAAACCAGACAGCGAAACAATTATCAGCTGGATTGAAGGGAAGAATTAATTTAACGTTTCCAAGTCCTGCGACGTTGGAAAGTTTTTTCAAATAAACTTTCCAACGTCGCAGAACTTGGAAATGTTAATATCGATATTTTAAAATTTATTTGCAAAATCAAATACTATTTCGTTTTTTTGATTCATAAAATGAATGCCAATTAAATGAAAATTTTACAGATTGCAAATAAACCGCCTTTTCCTGCGGTTGATGGTGGAACAATCGCCATGCTTCAACACACTTTTGGATTCGTGAGTAATGGTCATTCGGTTGACATCTTAGCTATGAATACGCCCAAACATTTTGTTGACCTAAATAAATTTGTCGAAAAAGAATTGCCTGTTCCATCTTTTCATTTGCATTACGTAATTGTTGATGTGAAAATAAATTGGATGGATGCTTTAAGAAATTTATTTTTTTCCAAAATTCCATATAATGCCGAACGTTTTATTAATAAACAATTTGCAAACCAGCTCAACTTTTTATTGACTTGTCAGGAATTTGATATTGTGCAACTCGAAGGTTTATATCTTTGTCCGTACATCGAATTGATTCGTCAAAAAAGTAAGGCAATTATTGCTTTGCGTGCACACAATATTGAAAATGAAATATGGCAACGTGCGGCAGTCAACAAAAAAAATGTATTCAAAAAAATTTATTTTAAAATTATTTTTAACCGGCTTAAAAAATTCGAACAATCGTTTATTAATAAATATGATTTACTTGTTCCAATAACCAAACGCGATGCTGCTGTTTTTGAACAAATGGGAAATGTCAAACCAAGTTTTGTATCGCCGGTTGGCTACTCCAACTCGAAATCGTCTAAAGGAAAAACAAATATTTCGATTCCATCGCTTTATCATCTTGGAGCGTTGGACTGGTTGCCAAATCAGGAAGGTTTGCTGTGGTTTATAAACCACTGCTGGCAAGCAATACATAAACAATTTCCCGAACTTAAATTTTATATTGGTGGACGCAATGCGTCAGAAAAATTTATTCAGTCAATTAAAAAACCCGGAATCGTTTATTGCGGCGAAGTTCCCGATGCAGAAGCATTTATTTCGGACAAAGCTATTTTGATCGCACCATTATTTTCGGGGGGCGGAATGCGTGTTAAAATTATCGAAAGTATGTCGTTTGCCAAAGTTGTCGTTACTACAACAATTGGAGCGGAAGGAATTGAAATAAAACATCGGAAAAATATTCTAATTGCAAATGATGCGCAAAGTTTCGTTGAAAATATTTGCGCATTGTTAGAAAATAAACCGCTTTATGATGAAATTGCTAAAAATGCACTTACTTTTGTTTCAGAAAATTTCGACGCTAAAGTTTTAGTCAAAAGTTTAATTGATTTTTACTTGGAACAAATAAATGAATAATTTTTTCGATTGTTGATGTTAGAAACACTTTTTTGGTTTAATATATTTATTCTGGTTTATTCGTATTTCTGTTACGGAATATTGATTTTCATATTGGTACAAATTAAGCAATTGTTTTATAAAACCGACAAACAAACAAATACTAAAATATACGAGCCCGAAGTTACTTTGTTTGTTCCGGCGTATAACGAAAAAAATTATGTTGACGCAAAAATAAAAAACACCCTTGAACTTGATTATCCGTCTGATAAAAAGAAAATTCTTTGGGTAACCGACGGTTCAAACGACGGAACGCCCGAAACGCTTGCCAAATATAATTTTGTTGAAGTTTTGCACAAACCAGAGCGCGAAGGAAAAATTGCCGCCATGAATCGCGGAATGTCTTTTGTTAAAACGCCAATCGTTATTTTTTCTGACGCAAACACGCTGCTGTCGGGCAATAGCATTCGCGAAATTGTGCGACAGTTTAAAAATCCGAAAGTCGGTTGTGTCGCCGGCGAAAAACGTATTTTGTTAGATAACAAAACAGAAGCCGCATCGGCTGGCGAAGGCATTTACTGGAAATATGAATCGTTTATCAAACTCATGGATGCAAAACTAAATTCGTCCATCGGCGCTGTTGGCGAATTGTTTGCAATCCGCACTGCGCTTTACGAACCTGTCGAACCAGATACAATTCTCGACGATTTTATGATTTCGATGCGCATTGCCATTAAAGGTTACAAAATTCAATATGCGCCCAATGCTTATGCAATAGAAAATGCGTCGCAAAATATTAAAGAAGAAATGAAACGCAAAATTCGTATCGCTGCCGGAAGTTTTCAGTCAATACCACGATTAAAAGTTTTGTTCAATCCTTTTAAACACGGGCTTTTGTCGTTTCAATACATTTCGCATAAAGTTTTGCGCTGGACAATTGCGCCTTTGTCAATGGTAACGCTTGTTCCGGTTACATTTTTACTTACTTTTAAAAACACCGGCAACAGTCAAAATATTTATTCGTTTACTTGGTGGTTGATTGTCGTATTTGGTATCTGGGCAATTATTGGCTGGTTTTTCGAAAATAAAAAAATAAAATACAAATATTTATTTGTTCCTTATTACATTTGCATAATGAATGTAAGCGCGTTTCTTGGATTTTTCAGGTACTTAAAAAAAAGCCAATCAGTAAATTGGGAACGTGCTAAAAGAAAAGAATAATTTAAACGTCAAAAAAAATAATGGCAAAAGAAAAACTTGATACAATTGAAGAAGCAATAGAAGACATTAGAACTGGAAAATTTATAATTGTGGTTGACGACGAAGACCGCGAAAACGAAGGCGATTTTATAACCGCTGCAGCGACAATCACGACAGACAAAGTCAATTTTATGACGAAATTCGGACGTGGTTTGATTTGCGTTGCTTTGCCCGAAGATCGTTGCGACGAACTGGAATTGAACATGATGGTCGGCAACAACACATCGCTGCACGAAACCGCGTTTACGGTGTCCGTCGATTTAATTGGACATGGCTGTACTACCGGTATTTCGGCAAGCGACCGATCAAAAACAATTCGCGCGTTGGTTGACCAAAAAACAAAACCGGAGCATCTTGGACGTCCCGGACATATTTTTCCGTTGAAAGCAAAATCGAAAGGCGTTTTGCGACGCTCGGGACATACCGAAGCGGCTGTCGATTTATCGCGACTTGCAAATTTACCTGCCGGCGGTGTGCTCGTCGAAATAATGAATGAAGACGGAACAATGGCGCGTCTTCCAGACCTTTTGAAAATTGCCGAAAAATTTAACTTCAAAATTATTTCGATAAAAGATTTAATTGCGCACCGATTGCGTCACGAAAGTTTGATTGTTATGGGCGAACGAATTCATCTGCCAACAATTCATGGTAATTTTGATTTGATTCCGTTCCGTCAAAAATCGAATGATCTGGAACATGTCGCACTTTTGAAAGGCAACTGGACGAAAGACGAACCGGTGCTTGTGCGCGTTCATTCGTCGTGCATAACCGGCGATATTTTTGGTTCGATGCGCTGCGATTGTGGAAATCAATTGCATCAGGCAATGAAGCTGATAGAAAAAGAAGGCAAGGGCGCAATTATTTATATGAATCAGGAAGGGCGTGGAATTGGATTGTTCAACAAAATAAAAGCGTATAAACTTCAGGAAGAAGGACGCGATACGGTGCAGGCAAATCTCGATTTGGGTTTCAAAGCCGACGAGCGCGATTATGGCGTTGGTGCACAAATTATTCGTAGTCTGGGAATTGAAAAAATAAAACTGATTTCGAATAATCCAATTAAACGCATCGGATTGGAAGGTTACGGTTTAAAAATTGTTGAAAACGTTCCGCTGGAAATTCAACCCAACACACACAACCGTTTTTATATGAAAACGAAGCGCGACAAAATGGGACATTTCCTGCATCTTTTTCAATACGACACAACTGAATAATGCGATGTTTCCAAAGCAACACTAACGACACTTTTATCAACCTTGCTACCGAAGAATTTTTGCTCGACAATTGCGTTGACGATGTTTTTATTTTGTACATCAATCAACCCAGTGTAATTGTTGGCAAGCATCAAAATGCGTTTGCAGAAATTGATTATGCGTTTGTTAAACAAAATAATATTTCAGTTGCAAGACGCATTACCGGTGGCGGAACGGTTTATCACGATTTTGGAAATTTAAATTTTGCATTTATCTGTCGCAAAGCCGAAGTCAATTTTGAAAAACATACTTTATCAATTATTAATGCACTTAAAAAACTTGGAATTGATGCGACATTCGGCGGTCATCATTCTATTTTAATCGGCGACAAAAAAATTTCGGGCAATGCCGAGCATCTTCATAAAAACAAAACATTGCATCACGGAACTTTGCTGTTTGAAACGAATCTCGATAATTTAGAAAAATCGTTGAAACCGGTTAATCAAACTTTCAACGATAAAGCTGTAAAATCTGTCAAAGCAACTGTTACAAATATTTCGGAGCATCTTTCAAGTTCAATAACTATAAATCAATTCAGCGATTTTATTTTCGACAATGTGCGACAATATTTTGGAAACAGTTTTGTTAAAAACCTAACTGAAAATGAAATTGAACGAATTGAAAAACTTGCGGATAAAAAATACCGTCAATGGAAATGGATATATGGTTATTCGCCAAAATTTCAGCGCGTCAATTCAATTGGTAAATGGACTATAAATTTTTCTGTCGAAAATGGAATAATAAAACAAATGGATTTGAAAAATGATTCAACGAATTATCAACCGTTTTCCAATTCGCTAATTGGTTGCGAATTGTCGGAACAAAATATTAAATTGAAATTTGATAATTTTATTGAGGCTGTTAATTTATCTTTTGACGAATTTATAAAACTGACTTTTTGTTGAATTTAGAGTTTATAATAGTTCAAGAATCTTTTCCAATTGCACACCACGAGAGCCTTTGACAAGTATATAAAAATCCATTAGCGGATTTGTTTGCAACCATTCTTTTAAATCGTCGGTGTTGATAAAATGATATACTGATGCGCTTTGCTGCTGCCGCTTGAAAAATTTACCGACCATTATTACATGCGCATAATCTTTATCGGCAACTAAGTTGTAAATATTTTGATGTTCGGCATCGGCATAAGCACCGAGTTCAAGCATGTCGCCCAAAATTAATACTTTTTTGTCTAACGGAATTTGCGGATAAAAATTTGCAATTGCGGTTTGCATGCTTGTCGGGTTGGCGTTGTAAGCGTCCATCAAAACCGTATTGCGCATAGTGTTTATAATTTGCGAACGGCTCATTGTCGGTTTGTATGATTGAATGCTTTTGTCTATTAAATCGTCATCGATGGAGAAAAATTTTCCACAAGCAATTGCAGCCATCACGTTTTCGAAATTATATGCGCCGGCAAGTTGTGTTTGAATAGTGTGTTTGTTTATATCTGTTGCTTGTTCGTTAACTGAATGCCATTCCAAAATCAGCAAAGGATTCGCCTCGATAACACGCCCCGAATAAATACATTTGTCGCTTTGACCGTAAGTAATTAAAGCGCTAAGTCCGGCATTAGCGGCGGCAGTCATCAGCACTTCATTCATTTGGTTAACAAAAACAGGTTTGTTGTCTTTGGCAAGATATTGGTACAATTCTGATTTTGCTTGAATGACACCATCGAACGAACCAAAACCTTCAAGGTGCGCTTTGCCAATATTTGTAATGATTCCAAAATCGGGTTCTGCAATATCACAAAGTTGAGCAATTTCGCCGATATGATTCGCGCCCATTTCGACAACTGCAATCTGTGTATCGTTTTTAATTGATAGCAAAGTAAGTGGAACACCAATGTGATTATTAAGATTTCCTTGCGTCGCCACAACATTATATTGCGAGCGCAAGACAGCGGATATTAATTCTTTTGTGGTTGTTTTGCCATTAGTGCCGGTTATTGCAATAGCATAAGCACTCATTTGTTTACGATGGTAATTTGCCAGATTTTGTAATGTCTCCAATACATTATCGACTAAAATAAACCGTTGGTCAATTGCAGAATCTGCTTCGTCAACAATTGCATACAAAGCACCGCGTTCGAGTGCTTGTGATGCAAATTTGTTTCCATCAAAATTATCGCCCTTCAGTGCAAAAAATAAACTATCAGTTTCGATTTTGCGACTATCTGTTGTAATTGCATTACACGAAAGAAAAATTTGATGTATCTGCTGTATATCCATTAGTCTAAATTGTGATGTTGAGTTTTTCAAAAAAAAAAGCCCTCGAAATTAGGAGGGCATTTTTTTATAAATATTTAAATATTAATAACCGCCTTGACTACCTACACGAATCATTGCGCATCTGAAACCTATATCGTCAGTCGATTTATTTTGATCTAAGAAACGGCGGTTTGCAGGTACCATCCAATAAGCTCTGTCGCGCCATGAGCCGCCTTTATAAACGCGCGATTCGTCGGTTACAAGCGATGTCATACCTTTACCGTCTTTACCTTGAAAATACATTCTATTAGAACCAGATGCTTCATTGTCGTTGTTCCAATCAGTAGCAATAGCTGAGCGCAGGTCGCCATCCAAATAATTACGGTTATCGCTGCGGTGATAATTTTGACGACCTGCATTATCTTTGGCAGTCATTGTGTCACGCGGAATGCGTCCGAAATTGTCTTTTTCAACAATTGGTCCGTCTTCGCTTTCTGTTCGCATTTTCGTAAAAATATTACCCCGGAAAGGTCTGAAATCCTCATCGTCAAGCGCCGATGTTTGACGGTAAACATCAAGTACCCATTCGTTGACATTTCCTGCCATGTTGTAGAGTCCAAAATCGTTGGGCCAATATGAAGTAACTGGTGCTGTAATTGCTGCGTTATCATTTAGGTATCCGGCAACGCCCATCATATCACCACGTCCACGTTGAAAATTGGCGCGCATCTGTCCGCGTGTACTATGTCCGGTAACGGTTCCGTCGTTACGAAGAAAGTGCCCATTCCATGGATATAATCGGCGGTTGAAAATACGCTCGTCAACCGAATTGCCTATTAAACCGTAGGCAGCGTATTCCCATTCTGCTTCGGTCGGGAGTCTGTATTTGGGCAGCAATATTCCGTCTTCCATTCTTACAAGACGTCCGTCGGTTTTGCCTCCGAGTGGTTTATATGGTTTTTTTACGACGCCTTCGTACTGTCCAAGTAAATATGCTTCGGTATTAAAATTGTCTTTATCAATTTGATTTGGGTTGACAGCCAGAATTCCCATTTGAATTAGAATATTTTCATTCACGCGATCGGTACGCCATTCGCAATAGTCGCCGGCTTGCAGCCAGTTAATGCCAACAATCGGATATTCGTTGTACGACGGATGTCGGAAATAATACTCAACATAGGGTTCGTTGAATGCCAATCTTCTGCGCCATACCAATGTATCGGGCATCGCTTTTTTATAGACGTCGGGATACGAAACAAATACGCGACCTAACCAGAATAAATATTCGCGGTAGTCAACATTTCGGACTTCGGTCATGTCCATATAAAAAGATGGAAGCGTGATTCGACGTGGTATGTTGTTCCAATCGGACATGACGTCTTGCTCGGCGCGTCCCATAGTGAATGTACCGCCTTCTATAAGAACAAGACCGGGTCCTGTAACTTGCTCCTGTGCTTCTGAAACTTCGAAGCCTCCGTTTTCACGTTTGTTGTATTCCCATCCGGTTGTTTGCGAAACTTCGCCACCACCGCTTTTGCAGGAATATATATACAACATTCCGAAAATCATTATAATCGAAAATGAGATTTTCTGAATTTTCATAACTATATAATTATAAAGTTAAAATTGATAAATAAAATTTTTATATTCATGTTTTGTTCAATTCGTGTTTCTAAATTAATAGAACCACGAAAGTCTTTTTTTATTACGCTACAAAAATAATGACAATTCCGAATTTTTTTTATAAATATATAACTAAAATTCGGGGCAACTTATTGTTTCGAGTTTTTTAATTTTCTCGGGACAAGGTAGCCGCAAGGTTACAGAAATTTCGTGCGCTCCGCCGGAACCGATTCCGATTTTCGAAACTGGCAAATCAAAATTATATGCAAAATTAATATTCTCTAAATCTATTCCAAATAAAAATATAACTGAATCGTAATTAAATGTCATACTTTGGCGAACCCATGTACCAATCAACCACATGCCGCGTCCGGCATAAAGTCCATAACAGGCTTGTGTGTTGGCGCCCTGATATTGCAATATTACGTTTGGCGAAATATATAATTGTGGCGCAACTAATCCGTACGGATTTAAATAAATTTTTGCTCCACCGTGTATCGTGTATTTCCTCGGAATATTTGCATTTGTTTTAATTTGTGTAATATCGATAACTGCTGCGTGATTTACAGCGAATCCTCCATATAACATTTGGCTGTAATACAGCGCTCCAAATGAATAATCGTTGAAATAATGTGTCGGGTTAATATAAGGTTCGGATGATGGACTTAAAATGCCGGTTACATGGTTTATCTGGTCAGGAAAAATTAAATCGTTCCAACTGATGGATCGTTGAATGAATGATGTTTCGAGTGCAAGTCGCAAATTGCTATGAAGATCGAGACTAATGGCGTAAGCATACATTAAATCTAAACCGGTTGTGCTGATAAGATTCTTGCCTTCGTTGTCTCGATATATCTGAACACCAACACCGCCATTTAAAAAATTGCTATACAAATCATAGGACACGCAATAAGTTGTAAATGTATTTGGGAATGCTGGATATTCGTCACGATAATCGGCAGTAAATCTTGGACATTTTGTTGCGCCGGCGAAAGCTGGATTTAAATAAAGTCTATTTGCATAAAATTGCGAGAACTGCGGATCCTGCGATTTTAGCAATGTCGTAAAAAAACTAAAACTTATTATCAATACAAAAATTTTTCTAAGCATCAAAAACAAAATTTATGCGGCTTATAGCCATTTTTAAATAACAATAACTGTGCAAAATTACCGTTTGTTTTCTTACATTCGTAAAAAACTTTTGCGAAAACACTAAATTGTAAGTTAATTCGCAACAAAAATATCAAATAATTTATGAAATATCTTGCTTTTCTGTTTTGTTTTATTTCGACTTTTGCAATTGCCCAAAACAATTCAAAACTTTATGTATTAAAATGGCAACCAACAAAGCAAACTTCAGTTTCATCGTCCGAAGAAATTACACGAAAATTAATGTCTTTCGACGGTTCAAAATATCCTGATGTTAAAAGTCTTTTGCCTTACTTCGAAACTGTCATTCCCTTAGAAAACGCGGCATCGACTGATGTAAAACTCGAAAATGCCGAATATATTGCTTGTTCAAAAAACGAATTACCCGAAAAAAATATTGTCAATCAACTTGGCAGCGACTTTAAAATAACCAGTCGCTATTCTGTTCTACGTAAAAAATCAAATTTGGTTGTATCAATTTTGCCTTTGCGTTTAAATAAATCAACGGGCGTTGTCGAAAAGCTTACAAAATTCCAACTTTCATATATACCGAAAGCTAAACAAAATTCAAAAAAAACAATTACCAGAACGTATGCAACATCGTCGGTTTTAAGTACAGGAAAATGGTTTAAAATAAAAATTTTGACCGACGGCGTTTACCGATTAACTTACGATCAATTGACAAAAATTGGAATCTCAAATCCAGCAAAGGCGCGCGTTTTCGGTTTTGCTGGAATGTTGCCCGAAGACAATAGTGTGTTCAATTACGACGACCTTACCGAAAATACAATCATTAACGAAAACAATTCAATTATTTTTTATGCACGCGGACCTGTAACTTGGGATTACGACGCACAGACAAATATGTTTCTTCATCAGTTACATCATTATTCCGACGCAAGTTATTATTTTTTGACATCGGACTACGACAGCGGCATCAATAATTCTATGATGACTTTGTCTTCAGAAACCGGAGCGTCGAACCAAAACGTTACCAGCTATGACTTCCGCGCATATCAGGAAGTCGATTCACTAAATTTAATACAGTCTGGACGTCAATGGTTCTGGCGAAACTTCGATTTTAATACGCAACAAAATTTCAACTTTGATGTTCCCGGTCTGATTGCCGGTTCGACAATAAAAATCCGTACATTAGTAATGGCGCGCTCGTCTATTGAATCTGGATTTATGGTTCAGGTAGGAAATACAAATAAGTATTTTGACATTCCGGTTGTTGGCTTTGGATATACCGATACGTATGGCGCCGAATCGGAACAATCGTTTACAACACTTGCCGATAACAGCAACAAGATTTCGGCAGTTTATACTTACAATCAGCCGACACCTTCGTCCGAAGGATGGCTCGATTACATTACGGTAAATACGCGCTGCAATCTTGCATTTAGTGGCGGACAACTTCAGTTCCGCGATATGCAATCGGTCGGCGCCGCCAACGTAACCGACTTTACAATATCAAACACAAATTCAAATATCCGCGTGTTGGATATCAGCGACCAAGTCAATCCAAAAATAATTCAAACAGCAGGAACGTCAACCATAAATTTCAGATTAAAGACAGATCAGTTGCGCGAATTTGTTGCATTCGACGGAAGCGTTTATTTACAACCAATAACCACCGGCAGCGATGTCGGTCTTGTTGCAAATCAAAACCTGCATGGACTTTCGCGTCGCGATTTAGTAATTGTTACACCAGACGTTTTTCTGCCACAGGCAAACGACTTGGCGCAATTTCACCGGACCAACGATAATCTGTTGGTCGAAGTTGTAACTACCGGGCAGGTTTATAACGAATTTTCGTCGGGCTGCAAAGACGCCAGCGCAATTCGCAACCTTATGCGCATGTTGTACGACCGCGCAGCAACTGCCGATGACATGCCAAAATATTTGCTTCTTTTTGGCGACGGAACGGTTGACAACAAAACTGAAACGCCAAACAATCCAAATTTTATTCCGACTTACGAATCAGACGAGTCACTCGATCCAACGTCGTCTTATGTAACCGACGATTTTTATGGATTGCTCGACCAAAATGATATTCTTACCGGCACCGATCTCGACCTTGGCGTCGGACGCTTTGTTGTTAAAACCACTGCCGAAGCGCAAACTGCTGTCGATAAAATTAAAAGTTATGTATCGACCACAACGTATGGCGATTGGCGGACACAGGTTACTTTTATTGCCGACGATGCCAGCAATGGTCAAACATTTCACATGCAGGAGGCAGACCAACTTGCAACGCTTGTTGACACAACTTACCAATGGATTAACGAAGAAAAACTTTATTTAGATGCGTATCAACAGGTTTCAACACCAAGCGGTCAATTTTATCCGGCGGTAAATCAGTTGTTCAACGACAGAGTCCGACAAGGAGCGCTTATAATCAATTACACTGGTCATGGAAACGAGCAGGGACTTTCGGCTGCGCATATTTTGGGAATAAACGAAATTTTGAATTGGGACAACAAATACAAATTATTCCTGATGATGACCGCAACCTGCGAATTTAGCCGTTGGGACGATTACAACCGCTCCACAAATTCCAAATTGGTTTCTGCCGGAGAATTGGTTTTTCTGCAACCCAATGGTGGCGCCGTCGCATTGTTTTCTACAACGCGGCTTGTTTATGTCGAGCCAAATTTCGATTTAAATTTGCAGTTTTATTATTGTACTTTCAATCCGAGTTACCGTTTGGGTGACATTATGCGATTCACGAAAAATCAAAGCGGCGAAGGCGCCAACAAACTTAATTTTTCATTGCTTGGCGACCCTGCATTGCAATTGGGTTTTCCACGTCTTAAAAGTGTTGTAACAAAAATAAATCAGTCGCAAATTGTTTACAATAATGGTCTTCCTGTTTCAAAACCCGATACAATAAAAAGTTTTACAAAAGTTACTGTCAACGGTTACGTTGCCGATGCGTCAGGAAATCAAATTAATAATTTTGATGGCACTGTCGTTCCAACAATTTTTGATAAAAAAAATTCATTTAATACTTTAAACAACGACGGTGCCGGAGTTTTAACATTTCTGCAACAAAACAATGTGTTGTACAAAGGCGCTGCGTCGGTCAAAACCGGACAGTTTAGTTTTAGTTTTATTGTCCCTAAAGACATTGCTTACAATTACGGATTCGGCAAAATGAGTTTTTATGTTTCGAACAGCCAAAATCATTGTGCCGGTTTTTTCGAAGACTTTATTATTGGCGGCACATCATCCAATCCAATTAATGACAAACAGGGACCGGACATTAAATTATATTTGAACAATAAAAATTTTGCAAACGGAGGGTTGACAGATCAAAATCCGGTTGTACTGGCGTATGTGAGCGATTCGTCGGGCATAAACACAACCGGTAATGGTATTGGTCATGATATTTCTGTGGTACTCGACAACCAAACAAACAATACAATGTTTATTAATGATTCGTATGTTGCCGACGAAAATACCTACAAAAGCGGTAAAATTCAATATCCGCTACTCAACCTTACCAATGGTGCCCATCAATTGACGCTTAAAGTCTGGGACGTCTGCAATAATTCGTCAGAAGCGACTTTGGATTTTGTGGTTGCTCAGTCAACAGATTTAATGATTGATAAACTGTTTAATTATCCGAATCCGTTTACAACAAATACTTCATTTTACTTTATGCATAATCAAGCCGGTAGCGATATGCAAGTGTTGATTCAGATTTTTACAGTTTCAGGTAGGTTGATAAAAACCATCGAAACGCAAATCAACCCAACTGGTTATTTATCGGATCCAATTGCCTGGAATGGCTTGGACGATTTTGGTGATAAAATTGGCAAAGGTGTTTATGTTTATAAAGTGAAAGTGAGAAATTCCGCCGGTCAAACGGCAGAAAAATATAATAAACTTTTAATTTTAAATTAATTTATATTCAAACGAGACAAACAAAAAATGAGAAAATTAGTATTTTTAATGCACGCTTCACTCGATGGTTTTGTTGCAGGACTAAATGGAGAAATGGATTGGATAAAAGTTGATAGCGAGATATTCGATTTTGTTACTACATTGACCAACCTTGCTGACACCGCTCTTTACGGACGAGTGACTTATCAGATGATGGAAAGCTATTGGCCAACGGCAGGTCAAAAACCAGATGCAAGCAAGCATGACAAAGAACATGCAGCTTGGTACAACAAAGTTTCGAAAGTTGTTTTATCAAATACGCTTGTCGAAAATAAACTGAAAAATACAAAAGTTATAAGTAAAAATCTTTCGGAAAATATAATTAAGTTGAAAAACCAGAAAGGTAAAAATATTTTAATTTTTGGAAGTCCGAGCGCATCGTATTCTCTATTGTCCCTGGGTTTAATTGATGAATTCTGGATTTTTGTAAATCCGATTTTATTGGGATTTGGAGTTTCATTATTCAAAAACGTGCCAGCAATAACAAAATTAAAATTTAGCGAAACAAAAATATTTTCTTGCGGGGTTGTTGCGCTTCATTATAGTAAAATTTAGATCGGCAAAAATTGATAATAAATATCAAAGTGTTAGGATTTGGTCTAAAATTAATCAGTTAAAAATGATTAGCTTTGTAAATTAAAATTAAAAAAAAATGATTTATATTTTGTGCGTACGTTTATTATATTTAAATTTGGGCATGAAATTATAGTTTTTTCATGGTTTGATTAATAATTGTTTGATTGTTAACGAAATAGCCCTATATATTTTGGGCTATTTTTTTTGTTTAAAAATTAAAAGCTATTGATTGATAGCAACATGAATTTGTTTGATTCTGCGATTGTCAACTATTTTTATTGTAAATTGAAATTGTTGAAAAGTAATGCTATCATTTTTTTTGGGAATTTCGCCTTTCATTTCTAAAATCAAACCGGCTAATGTTTGTGCATCACCTTTAACGTTGTCAAAAAGGTCGTCGTTGCAACGCATAATTTTGCAAAAATCGTTCAATAAAGTTTTGCCTTCAAAAAGATAATTGCTTTCGTCGAGCTTTGTAAAAATCGATTCGTCTTCGTCAAACTCGTCCGAAATTTCGCCAAGAATTTCTTCGAGAACGTCTTCCATTGTAACCAATCCACAAGTGCCACCGTATTCGTCGATAACAACAGCCATGTGAATTTTTTTTGCCTGAAATTCGACCAGCAAATCGTTTATCTTTTTAGTTTCGGGCACAAAATAAGGTTTGCGAATCAAAGTTACCCATTTAAAATTTTCGTCTTTGTCGATAAACGGCAATAAATCTTTGATATATAAAATTCCAATAACATTGTCGAACGTTTCCTGAAAAACCGGTATGCGACTGTAACCGGATTCTACAATAATTGACATAAGTTTTTTAAAATTGACGGTGCTGCTGATCGCCAATACATCAAGCCGCGATTTCATAATTTCGTTTACTTCGATACTTCCAAAATTTGCAATTCCTTTAAGAATTTTTTTTTCGTCCGGCACATTTATCGAAGTCAAGTCGATGGCATGAGAAAGGTCGTCCAACGAAATGTTCTGTTTTTTTGACATAAAATATTTGTTGATATAATTGGTAGAATTCATTAACAATGAGCTAAAAGGATACAGTGTTTTGAGTAAAAAATATATCGGATATGCAACGCTCATGCAAAAATTTATTGGTTTATTCGACGAATATACCTTGGGCATAATCTCGCCGATTAATAAGATGATAAATGTTACCAAAACAACTTGAATTACAAAACCTAACAACGGATTAGTTTTAAAATCGACCATAGAAGCCGTTAAAAAAGTAGAAATAATGACGACACCCATATTTACAAAATTGTTTACAATAAGGATGGTGGCTAATAATCGTTGTGGCATACTCATCAATTTAAGAACCATTCTACTTTTGTTCGATTTTTTTGCTTTGATCCAATGAATGTTTGCCGGCGAAAGCGAAAAAAAACCCACCTCAGCGCCCGACATAAATGCCGATATTGATAAACAAAAAATAATAAGTAAAATAGCCGCAATTTGTGCAATCGAGAAATTTGCAAATTGAAGGATGATGGTATGAATTATTGTCGTCAAGGTTAATAAAAAATTTATCGGACAAAATTACAAAATTTTACCGATATAAACCATCGAAAATATTTTTACATCAAGTTAAAAAGGTAAATCGTCGGCTTCGTGTTCGATATTATATTGTGGTGCTGCCGGTTGTTCTGTTTCGTCATCATTCGTTGTTTCCGTTTGTGTTGTTTTATGTCGCCCAAGAACTAAATGAGTCGCTAAAATTTCGGTCTGGTGGCGGCGGGTGCCTTCTTTGTCTTCCCAGTTGCGCGTGCGCAGTTTGCCTTCGATATAAATTTCGCTTCCTTTTTTTATGTACTTTTCGGTAATCTCAGCTAAGTCGCGCCAGAGAATAATGCTGTGCCATTCGGTAATGCTCACACGCTCGCCGTTTTTGTCTTTATACGTTTCGGTTGTCGCGAGTGATAATTTTGCCATCGGCGTCTTATTTTCCAAATATCGTATTTCCGGGTCTTTGCCGACGTAGCCAAGAAGAATTACTTTGTTGATTTGCATATTGATAGTTTGTTTTAATTTCAACACAAAGATATTTATTTCGACGGATTGAACAAATAAAAAATTTTAAACTATTTTTTTAGATATAGCGAAAAAAATTTTAAAATTTGCAGCACAATAAAAAAAAGTCCGTCTTTAAAATAACAACGCGATTGAAAATCGATTCTCAACATAGCGAAAAAGAGTTGTTGGTTCTTTGTAAAAAGGGTGACAGTAAAGCGCAATTCGAAATATATAAACAATATTTCAAGGCAATGTACAACACCTGTTTGCGGATAGTAAATAATAAGACAGATGCCGAAGATGTGATGCAGGAAGCTTTTTTGGCTGCGTTTAACAAGATTGAGACTTTTCGGGAAGAAGTCGCATTTGGCGGATAGTTGAAACGAATTGTCATCAACAAATCGCTCGATTATTTGAAAAGCAAAAAGATGGCTTTCGAAGACATCGACAACTTTCAGGTTAAAGATGACGAAACACAAGAACCGGACTGGAACTCGATAGAACTGAAAGTCGATGAAATAAAAAAGGCGATTAATAAATTGGCAGACGGTTACAGAGTTGTGCTGACGCTTTATTTACTCGAAGGTTACGACCACGAAGAAATTGCAGAAATATTGAACATCAGCAATTCGTCGTCGCGGTCGCAATTGACAAGAGCAAAACAAAAATTGTTACAAAACCTGACAGCGTTTTAAAACTTTGTTTAGGTTTAAAATAAAAAACAAAATGACAACAATAGAAGAAATAATAAATAAAAATCGTACATCATTTGACGACGAATTGCCAGATGACGGACATTTTGATAGATTTCAGAAAAAATTGGAAATTGAAACCGGAACTCGCAGGTTGAAAATTTCGAACAGGTTATTGACACAAGCGGCGGCAGTTGTTTTATTGGCAGGACTGGCTTGGTTTATTGGAAATTATACGCACTTGAATTCGAATTTCAATAAAAAACAAACTGCGACGTTGAAAGATGTTTCGCCGGAATTTGCTGAAGTCGAACATTATTACGAAATGAATCTGAACCAAAAAATTAAAGAAATCGAAAATTTACAGTGTACCAATTTCGATAATCAAAAAGTTGTTGTTCTCAACGAAATGAAAGAATGGGACAAGTCGCTGAAAAGTCTGCAAAAAGACCTTTCGGAAAATACAAGGAACGAACGCGTCATCAATGCAATTATCGAATTATATCAAACAAAAATTGATGTTCTGAATGAAATTCTGAACAAGGTTAAACCAAATTGCTAAAATACAATCAAACAAATATCAAACGTAATCAAACAAAAATTAATAGTCATGAAAACTCTAAAATTATTATCAGGATTAGCGCTTCTACTGATGCTTTGCGGCACAAACATCAGCAGAGCCGGCGAGGATTTTACTAAAAAAATCCATCAAGATTTTACGACCAACGAAAACACCACTTTCGAATTTTCGAATAAATATGGCGATGTGAATATCAAAGATTGGGACAAGAAAATGATTACCATTGACATAACAATCAAAATCGAAAATACTGATAAGTCGGACGCCGATGATTTTTTCAAAAATGTAAATATTACTTTTTCAAATGTCGCTGATGTTGTAAAAGCTGTTACGGATTTTGAAAAAAGTATTCACAACGAAAAATTCAGTATCGACTGGGAAGTCAGCATGCCAAAAAATATTAAACTGAACGCCACCAACAAATACGGCAATTTGTTTATCAACGAAATGACCGGTTACTCGATTATCAACGTGAAATACGGTACATTAAAAGTAAACAAACTTTTGACCGGCGACACAAAACCACGTAGCGAAGTTAATCTGGGATATTCCAACGGTTCAATTAAAGAATGTAACTGGTTGAAATTGTCAATAGAATATTCGAAAATTGACGTTGACAAAAGCGACGCTTTGATTATTGTCAGCAAATATTCGAAACTGAATATCGACAAATGCAATTCGATTGTTTGCGAATCGAAATACGACACACCTTTTAAAGTTGGTACAGTTCGCAATTTTGTTTGCGAAGGAAAATATAGCAGCTATAAAATTGAAAAACTTTCTGGCAAACTTGACATCAATGCAAAATATTCTGACATAAAAGTTGATGAGATGGATAACGAATTCGAAAGCGCTACAATCGATTTGAGTTATGGTCAAGCTAAAATAAATTTCAGCGATAAAGCATCGTATCAGTTAAAAGCTTACGCTAATTATGGCGATATTCATTTCCCCGACAACGAAAATATAAGTCAGATTAAAAACAATTCATCAACAACAATTAGCGGAACAGTAGGCACAAACAAATCTACCAAAGCATTTGTAAATGTTAACGCAAGATACAGCGATGTAAATTTGAAAAAATCGAACGACGATTAATTTGAAATTTTAAATCTGCCGGATTTTAATAATCCGGCAGATTTTTTTTTGCTTAAATTAATGTTAACGCTTTCTTCATTGCATTTTGCAAGCCGTCTGGATTTTTACCGCCGGCAGTTGCGAAAAATGCTTGCCCGCCGCCACCACCTTGAACTTCTTTCGCTATTTCGCGCAACAGTTTCGAAGCGTCGTATTTTTTTGTGGCGACTAAATTTTCCGAAATTATCATTGTCAGACTTGCTTTGCCGTCGATGGCAGCGCCAACAAGAAAAATCAAATTTTCAATTTCGTCACGCAATTGGTAAGCAATTTCTTTAACAGAATCGGCTGAATCAATCTCAACTATTTCGGCAATAACATTAACGCCGTTTATTTGTTGCACTTTATTTTTAAGACTTTGTTTGAGATTTCTGACTTGTTCTTTTGCAAACAATTTGCGCAATTCCGAATTTTCTTTCATCAAACTTTCGATGTTCGATTTTAAGTCTTTCTGATTTTTGAACAGTTGTTTTATTTCTTTAAAATCATTTAATTGTTGGTTGATAAATTGTTCAGCGCCTTTACCGGTAACAGCTTCGATTCTACGGATACCGGCAGCGATTGCACCTTCAGAAATTATTTTAAGCATCGAAATTTGTCCGGTTGCCGGAACGTGCGTACCACCGCACAATTCGAGCGACGAACCGAATTTTACAACGCGCACAAAATCGCCGTATTTTTCGCCAAAAAATGCCATCGCTCCCATTGCTTTTGCTTCTGCCATCGGAATGCTGCGTTTTTCTTCGAGCGGATAATTTGCACGGATACGCTCATTTACTTTTGTTTCGACCAATGCAATTTCTTCATCAGTCATTTTTTGGAAATGAGAAAAGTCGAAACGCAATTTGTCCGGCGTAACCAACGAACCTTTTTGTTCGCAATGTTGACCCAGAACTTCGCGCAAAGCTTGTTGCAACAAATGTGTTGCCGAGTGATTGTTTGCCGTCGAAATTCTGTTTTCGGTATTCACTTGCGCATGAAATACTGCATTTAAATGTTGTGGCAACATTTCGACCAAATGAATAAATAATGTATTTTCTTTTTGCGTATCAATGATTTCAATTTTTTCATGTTCGTTTTGAATATAACCAGAATCGCCAATCTGACCGCCAGATTCAGCATAAAAAGGTGTCTTGTCAAAAATTAATTGATAAACTTCTTGTCCTTTGGTTTTTATTTTTCTGTAACGCAAAATTTTGATGTCAGTTTGTAAATTATCGTAGCCAACAAATTCATTTCCTTCAGCTTCGGTTAACACAACCCAGTCGGCGCGTTCAATGTGCGCATCTTCCTGCGAACGTCCACGTTGAACATTCATTTCTTCGTCAAATTCAATACGATTTACTTCCAGATTATTTTCGCGTAAAATTAATTCTGTCAAGTCTAATGGAAAACCAAATGTGTCGTATAATTTAAATGCATCTTTACCACTTACAATCTTGCTGCTTTTAAGTTGCTGCATAATCTGGTCAAGCAGTTTGATGCCGTTTTCGAGCGTCCTGAGAAACGAATGTTCTTCTTCGGTCATTACGCGCTCGATAAATGACTGCTGTTTTTTCAGTTCGGGATATTGATGTCCCATATTTGCAACCAAAACCGGAACTAATTTATTAATGAATGGTTCTTTCTGATTTAAGAATGTATAACCGTAACGCACAGCGCGTCGTAAAATACGGCGAATAACATAACCGGCTTTGTTGTTTTCCGGAATCTGACCATCGGCAATGGCAAACGAAATGGTGCGCAAATGATCAGCAATTACGCGCATGGCGATGTCGCTTTGTTTGTTGTCGCCATATTTAACGTTTGTCAACTTTGCAATTTCTGCAATGATTGGTTGGAAAACATCAGTGTCATAATTCGACTGCTTGCCTTGAACGACCATGCAAAGTCTTTCAAAACCCATTCCGGTATCAACATGTTTTGCGGGAAGTTGCTCCAGCGAATTATCTGCTTTGCGATTAAACTGAATAAAAACCAGATTCCAAATTTCGATTACCAACGGATTACTTGTATTGACCAATGTTTTGCCATCAATTTTTTTGCATTCGACGTCGTTTCGTAAATCGACATGAATTTCAGAACAAGGACCGCAAGGACCGGTGTCGCCCATTTCCCAAAAATTATCTTTTTTGTTACCGCGTAAAATGCGCTCTTCCGGTAAATATTTTTTCCAATAACCATGTGCTTCGGCATCAAAATCAAGTTTGTCGTCCGGGCTTCCTTCGAAAACAGTTGCATACAAACGGTTCTTGTCAATTTTAAGAACGTCAACCAAAAATTCCCAAGCCCAATCTATTGCTTCTTTTTTAAAATAATTTCCAAACGACCAGTTGCCAAGCATTTCGAACATGGTGTGATGATAGGTATCGTGCCCGACTTCTTCCAAATCGTTGTGCTTGCCCGAAACGCGCAAACATTTTTGACTGTCGGCAACACGTTTGTATTCGGCAGGTCGATTGCCAAGAAAAATATCTTTAAACTGATTCATGCCGGCGTTGGTAAACATAAGTGTCGGGTCATTTTTTACGACCATCGGCGCCGATTCAACAATCTGATGTTCTTTCGATTTAAAAAAGTCAAGAAAAGCTTGCCTGATTAGATTTGCGTTCATTTTATTTATAATTAAAATAGTTCTTTTATACTCAGTATTTTGATGAAAAAATAAATAATTTTTGACGGCGCAAATTACAAAATTTTCGAAAATAATTGTAATTTTATTTTAAAACATTAACTTTGCTTTTTCAATCTTGTAGATTGGCATGATAAATGACTTATTGAAAATCAATATGTTTTTATTATCGTGCTAAAATCTTAAACATTATGGCAAAGGTAAAATATCTCTTCAGTCACGAAACATTGAGCTATGTTAAAGTCGAAATAAACTGGTTTAAACGTATTTTGGCACAGTTAGCTCCGGCGTTTGTAATAGCAGTTATATTATTTTTCGCAGTAACATATTTTTTCGACAGTCCCAGAGTACGCGGTCTTAAACGCGAAAACAGAGTTTTAATAAATCAATATGAATATCTTAACGAGCGACTTACTTTTTTAAATAAAGTTCTCGATGACGTCAAACAGCGTGACGACAATATTTATCGTGCCATTTTCGAAACTGAACCCGTTCCGGCATCGGTTCGTTATGGAGGTATCGGAGGCGCCGACAGATACGCAATTTTTAATGGATTTGATAATTCCGAAATTATTATCAACACAACCCGCAAACTCGACAATGTTACAAAACAATTGGTCGTTCAATCGCGCTCGTTTGATGATGTTACTAAGTTGGTGAAAACCAAAAAAGAATTGTTACAATCAATTCCGGCAATACAACCAATTTCCAACATCGACTTGAAACACATGCCTTACGGTTATGGTCCACGCATCGATCCGATTTACAAAACACCCGCTTTCCATGACGGTCTTGATTTTGCAGCACCAATTGGTACAGATGTTTATGCAACCGGCGACGGATCAGTTGCCGAAAACGATTTACAAAAAGGTGGTTTAGGAAAAATGATAATGATTGATCATGGATTTGGTTATACGACAACTTATGCACATTTGAGTGAAATTTTTGTAAAAATCGGACAGAAAGTTAAACGTGGGCAGTTAATTGGCGCTGTTGGAAATACAGGAAAATCCACAGGTGCGCATTTGCATTACTCGGTTCATAAAGACGGAAAATCGTTAAACCCGATAAATTATTTTTTCAACGATTTATCGGCAGAACAATACGATCACATGGTTAAATTAGCAACGACTTCGGGACAAGCAATGGATTAATTTTTTAAAATAAAAATGACCTAAACTGTTTACACAATTTTTTTCTGACAGTTTAGGATTTTTTATGACATTTAAGTTTTTCCTTAAAAAAATTAAGTATATTTGAACGCTTATTAATTACAAAATCTTATGCCATACAAAGAAAAGCCTATTGAGAAATTGTATTATTCGATGAACGAAGTTGCGACGATGTTCAACGTAAATCAATCACTCATTCGGTTTTGGGAATCGGAGTTTGACATTATTAAACCGAAGAAAAATAAAAAAGGAAACCGGTTGTTTACTAAAAACGACCTTGACAATTTCAGGTTAATATATAATCTTGTAAAAGAGCGCGGAATGACATTGCCGGGAGCAAAAAAGAAATTGAAAGATAACAAAGAAGATACAATGCATAATAACGATATTATTCAAACCCTCAAAACATTAAAAGATATGTTAGTCGAAATTAGAGACAACATGTAGTTTAATTACGAATTACGAATTAGGAATGACGAATTTGCCGACGCAAAATCAAAATTCCTAATTCTTAATTCTTAATTCTTAATTAAATTGAATGAAACTAAAAGACATCGTCAGCCTCATCGAAAATATTGCGCCGCTACAACTCCAGGAAAATTATGACAATGCAGGACTTGTTACCGGTAACCAACAGATGGAAGTCAACGCTGCTCTGCTTTGTATAGACGTAACCCTTGCCGTAATTGACGAAGCCATTGCCACTGGCGCAAACCTGATTATTTCGCATCATCCCGTAATTTTTAGCGGACTTAAAAAACTTACAGGAAATACTTCGACCGAACAAATTGTTATTAAAGCCATTCAAAATAATTTTGCACTTTATTCAGCACACACAAATATCGACAGTGTTGAAAATGGCGTAAGTTTTAAAATGGCAGAAAAATTAGGTTTGATAAATTGCAGAATTTTGACGCCAATGAAAGGACAGTTGCGCAAATTAGTTACTTTCGTCCCTGTAGAACATTTACAAAAAGTAGAAGACGCCATTTTTGCAGCCGGTGCAGGACACATTGGCAATTACAGCGATTGCAGTTTTCAAGCCACTGGCAACGGAACATTCAAAGCATTGGAAGGCGCTAATCCTTTTGTGGGTGAATTAAATCAGCGTCATCACGAAAAAGAAATCCGTTTCGAAACCGTTTTTCTAAAACACCAGCAATCAAAAATTATTCGCGCATTGTTGCAAGCGCACCCGTACGAAGAAGTTGCGTATGACGTTTTCGCTTTGGAAAATCAAACCAATAAAATCGGTTTTGGCGTAATTGGCGAATTGCAAACCGAAGTTGACGAAATGACTTTTTTAGAAAAAATAAAAAAAGCATTTAATCTTTCGACATTAAAATACACTGCATTGTTAAACAAAAAAATAAAAAAAGTTGCGCTTTGCGGCGGCGCTGGAAGTTTTTCTTTGCAAGACGCTATAAGCGAAAACGCTGACATTTTTATTTCGGGCGACTTTAAATACCATCAGTTTTTCGATGCCGAAAATAAAATTATTATCGCTGATATTGGTCATTTTGAGAGCGAACAATTTACAACCGAAATTTTTTATGACGTACTTTCAAAAAATATTCCTAACTTTGCAGTCCAAATTTCAAAAATAAATACGAATCCAATTAATTATCTGTAAAATATGAACACTAAGACAACTCGAAGTAAGCCGGTCGAAAATATCGACCTGGCAATTGAAGATAAGTTAAAAGCGATGTATGAACTTCAAATGGTTGACAGCGAAATTGATAAAATAAAAATTTTGCGTGGCGAATTACCTTTGGAAGTCCGCGATTTGGAAGATGAAATTGCCGGTCTCGAAACACGCATCAAAAACCACGAAGACGAAGCGAAAGGTTTAAAGACTGCCATTTCGAACAAGAAAAACGAAATAAAAGAATCCGATGCTTTAATAAAAAAATATAACGCGCAACAAGCAAAGGTTCGTAACAACAGAGAATACGATTCGATTTCGAAAGAAATAGAATTTCAAAGCCTCGAAATTCAACTTTCAGAAAAACGCATCAAAGAATTTACCGCAACCATGAACGAAAAAAAGCTCATGATTGAAGATGCCACAAAAGTTTTAAAGGAACGCAAAACCGATCTGGAGCACAAACACGCCGATCTGGAAAAAATTAATTCCGAAACACGCGAAAAGGAAGAAGCGTTATTAAAAAAATCGAGAGACGTTGAAAAATTAATCGAACCACGTTTGTTAACTGCTTATAAACGTATCCGTGCAAACGCAAAGAACGGTCTGGCAGTTGTTTCCGTTGAACGCGACGCTTGCGGCGGTTGTCATAATAAAATTCCACCTCAAAGACAACTTGATATTCGGTCAGGTAAAAAAATTATTGTTTGCGAATATTGCGGTCGTATTTTGGTCGATAAAAATATTCGCGATAAAGACAAAGTCGAAAAAAAGGTTGAAGAAATTGTAAATGAATAAGGATAAATTTTTCATAATAAGATTATAGATTATTCGAAGGTTGTCGGCATGTTACGACAACCTTTTTTTATTTCCAAAAATTTCCAGAATGATTACAAAAATTTCGTCAAATAACAGCACGAAAATTGTAGAGGTTTTATGATTACAAATTTGAAACATGCTGTTAAAGAAACTAAACATTTTTGACGGAAATTATATAACGAAAAAAAATTATTGCGACATCAAACATAAAATAATTTAAAATGATACTTTTTTTTAAGCCAACAACTACAAGTATTTACGCAGTAAAAGCAAAACAGAATCTAAGCAAACCCGATTTAGATAAACTTAAATGGTTATTCAACGAAGCCCATCAAATCGATAAAGCTGTATTAGACGGATTTTTCGTTGGTCCGCGCCGCGAAATGATTACGCCCTGGAGCACAAACGCTGTCGAAATTACACAAAATATGCACATGGAAGGAATCGAAAGAATTGAAGAATTTTTTTCGGTTAAAAATGCTGATGCACCACACGATAAAATGTTGCAGATCATTTACCAAAATCTGAATCAGGAAATTTTTACCATCGACAAAAAACCGGAACCAATTATTTTTATCGACGACATTGCAACGTACAACCAACAAGAAGGTCTGGCGTTAAGCAGCGACGAAATTGAATACTTAAACCAAGTCAGCAAAAATATTGGCAGACATTTAACAGACAGCGAAGTTTTTGGATTCTCGCAAGTTAATTCCGAGCATTGTCGTCATAAAATATTTAACGGAACTTTTATTATTGACGGCAAAGAAAAACCAGAAACTCTTTTTCAACTGATTAAGAAAACGTCGCAAATAAATCACAACAAAATTGTGTCAGCTTATAAAGACAATGTTGCATTTATAAAAGGACCGGTAATCAAACAATTTGCACCGGTTACACAAGACAAAGCCGATTTTTTCCAGTTGCGCGAAATTGAATCTGTCATTTCGCTGAAAGCTGAAACGCACAATTTTCCAACAACCGTAGAACCATTCAATGGCGCAGCAACCGGCTCTGGTGGCGAAATTCGAGACCGAATGGCTGGTGGACAAGGCAGCATTCCGATGGCTGGTACGGCAGTTTATATGACTTCGTATCCAAGACTTGACAACGACCGCCAATGGGAAAAATTCACCGAGCCGCGCAATTGGTTATATCAAACACCCGAAGAAATTTTGATTAAAGCTTCGAACGGCGCCAGCGATTTCGGTAACAAATTCGGTCAACCATTAATTTGTGGAAGTTTATTGACTTTCGAATTTAATCACAACGCATTTAATCAAAGTAAAAAACTTGGTTTCGACAAAGTAATTATGATGGCAGGCGGCATTGGTTTTGGCAAAAGCAGCGACAGTCAGAAAGCAATTCCGCAAACTGGCGACAAAATAATTGTAATGGGCGGCGACAATTACCGGATTGGCATGGGTGGTGGTGCAGTTTCGTCAGTCGCAACCGGCGAATACAACAGCGGCATCGAACTAAATGCCGTCCAACGTTCGAATCCCGAAATGCAAAAGCGTGTTTACAACGCCATTCGTGCGATGGTTGAGTCCGAAGAAAATCCGATTATTTCGGTTCACGATCACGGAGCTGGCGGACATTTAAATGCGCTGTCAGAATTGGTGGAACACAACGGCGGCGTCATACATTTAGATAAACTGCCTGTTGGCGATCCAACGCTGTCGTCAAAAGAAATTATTGGCAACGAATCGCAGGAACGCATGGGACTTGTTATACACGAAAAAGATTTGCCTTTGCTGGAACGGATTGCCGAGCGCGAGCGTGCGCCCATGTACGTTGCAGGCGAAATTACCGATGACATGAATTTTTGTTTCGTTGACGAACAAGGCAACAAACCAATTGATTTAAAACTCGAACATCTTTTTGGAAAGTCGCCAAAAACAATTTTAACCGACGAAACAATCAACGAACTTTTGACCGATGTTGTTTACGACGAAAATTTACTGACACACTACATCGAAAATGTTTTACAGATTGAAGCCGTTGCCTGCAAAGATTGGCTTACCAACAAAGTTGACCGCTCAGTTACCGGTAAAATTGCGATGCAGCAAACCGCCGGCGAAATCCAATTACCATTGAACAATCTTGGAATTGTGGCGCTCGATTACGACGGCGTTAAAGGAATTGCAACATCAATAGGACACGCGCCGGTGGCAGGTTTGCTCAATCCGGCAACCGGAAGTATTTTGTCGATTGCCGAAGCGTTGACAAATATTGTTTGGGCGCCGATTGATGGCGGTCTGTCTGGAATTTCGTTAAGCGCAAACTGGATGTGGCCTTGCAAAAACGAAGGCGAAGATGCGCGTCTTTATAAGGCTGTCGAAGCTGCGTCGAAATTTGCAATCGATTTGGGTCTGAACATCCCGACCGGCAAAGATTCGTTGTCGATGACACAAAAATATCCTGACGGAGAAAAAGTTTATTCGCCCGGAACAGTTATCATTTCTGCTTGTGGCGAAGTCAGCAATATTCGCAAAGCCGTAACACCGGTTTTAAAAGACGTTGCAAATACACAAATTATTTATATTGACTTTTCGGGCGACTTATTTCATCTTGGCGGAAGTAGTTTTGCGCAAACGCTGGGACAAATTGGCAAAACTGCGCCGACAATTAAAAATCCCGAATATTTTAAAAAGTGTTTCAATGCCATACAATATTTTGTTGAAAACGATAAAATCCTTGCCGGACACGATATTTCGGCAGGCGGATTAATCACCACTTTGCTCGAAATGACTTTCGCAACCAGCAAACATGGCATTTTATTTAATCTGCAAGGTTTTTATGAAAAAGACAAAATAAAAATTCTTTTCAGCGAAAAACCCGGCGTCGTCATTCAGGTTGAAGACAGTTCGTTTGTAAGAAATTATCTCAAAGAAAATGCAATTGATTTTGCGTTGGTCGGACATTTAAAAACTGATCGCAAATTCAGCATCACGTCGTTTGAAAGAACGTACCAGTTGGAAATTGATCATTTGCGCGATTTGTGGTTTCGCACTTCGTTTTTGCTCGACCGTCATCAGTCGTCAGAAAAAATGGCGCTGAAACGTTTCTGGAATTACAAAAAACAAATATTGCAATTTACGTTTCCCGAAAATTTTACCGGTCAGATAGAAAAAGAATTTACAACATTCGGCAAACGTCCAAAAGCTGCGATAATTCGGGAGAAAGGCGTGAACGGCGACCGCGAAATGGCATACAGCATGTTTCTTGCGGGCTTCGATGTAAAAGATGTCCACATTACCGATTTAACATCGGGGCGCGAAACATTGGAAGACATTAGTTTCATCGCTTTTGTTGGTGGTTTTTCTAACTCTGACGTTCTGGGCTCGGCAAAAGGTTGGGCAGGCGCAATTTTGTTTAACGACAAAGCAAAGCAGGCAATTGATAATTTTTATGCGCGTGTTGACACATTAAGTCTCGGTGTTTGCAACGGTTGTCAAGTGATGGTTGAACTTGGTTTGATTTATCCAGACCATCAAATTAAACCGGCGATGTTCCATAACGAATCGCGCAAATACGAGTCCGCGTTTATCAATGTCGATATTGTCGAAAATAATTCTGTCATGTTAGAAAGTCTTGCCGGTAGCCGTCTTGGAATCTGGGTAGCGCATGGCGAGGGCAAATTTAATTTTCCGTATCAGGAAGAAAAATATCACATTCCGGTTAAATTCAGTTACAACGAATATCCGGGCAATCCAAATGGTTCAGATTTTTCGACCGCCGGAATTTGTTCAGACGATGGTCGCCATCTGGCAATGATGCCGCACTTGGAGCGTTCCATTTTTCCATGGCAGTGGGCGCATTATCCAGTTGAACGTAAGCAAGAAGAAACAACGCCATGGTTCGAAGCGTTTGTGAATGCACGCAAATGGATTGAAGCGAAAGCAAACGTAAAATAATTATGAATTAAGAATTATTAATCAAAAAACAAACTTATACATTGGTAAAGGTTTCAAGGGATTGATGAATAAATTATTGAAAAATAATTTAGTGAGATTAATATGAAATCTTTTGTTTGGAAAAGTTTTTTGAATTTGTTTTATTTTTTTTCTTTCAATTCCGTTGCGAATAAAACCCAATGTTAAATCTGTCATATCGGCAAGACGAAATATTTCTGCTAACTTAGATGTTCTAATAGCGCTAAATTTATGATGCTCGCTGATTGTGGTTGCAATTTCTGAAATTTTATTGTTGCTGAAATTTTTAGAAAGACAATATTTTGTCGCTAACTCGACGGAAGGTTTAATGTAATCGAAAGTTTTATTTGTCCAGATTCCTAAATCATGAAAAGCAGCCGCAACTGACAATGTTTCTAAATCGTTTTCTGTAACATTCAAAAGAATAACAAAATTATAAACGCGGTAAACATGATTCTTATATTGCCCGAAATTTTTGCCCAATTCGTCTTTATAAGAATTTAGAATTGTGTCTATTATTTCGTTTTGCAAAATGATTTCCATTCAATTTATCTTATAATTCCCGACCAAAATTGATAAATACCAAACACAGCGAATGCGATAACGGAAAATCCAATCGACATGCGACTTACTGCCGGTCCAAAATTTCTGGCGGTTGCAAAAAGCATTATCAAAGCAATTGAACAAATAACCAACGTCGCATAAAAAGCAAAAACAAGAACTATTCCATTTAAAGGTGCGTCGTTCCAAGCTTTTATTAATTGCGGTCCCATTATAAGACTCCAACCGAGATAAGGTCCCGGATTAAAAATGTTAACCAAAATTGCCTTGTAAAATTTTATCTGGTGCGTAACTTTTTTTCCTGCGTCCTGATGAAATGTGCGCCACGTTTTATAAGCGCCGTAAGCCAAATACAAAAGAAATGCTCCACCAACACATTGCAGAATTCGCAAAAATAAGTGCGGCACGTTTGTCAATATAACCAATACTAAAATTACAATCGGAATGTCGCTGATTATTGGCGCAAATACAATTGGAACTGTTTTTTGCCAACCATGCGTCAGACTTTGCGAAAACAGCAACGCTTGAAACGGACCGGGTTGTACAACGCAAGCAAACGAATAAACAATTCCAAAAAATAAATAATTAATCATCTTGTTTTATGTTATTCGCCTATCTTAAAATCTCAATTTTTTTATTAAAATTTTCGTTTTTGCTTTTGATGTTTAAAATATAAAAACCGCTTTTAAATCCTTTGGTATTTATTTTCAAACTGTCGCTTTGCGTCGATGTCTGAAATAAAAGTTTGCCCGAAAAATCATATAAATTAATTGTATAAATTTTAGTACTGCTAAAGTCAATTTTTATATAATCGTCAGACGGATTGGGATAAATATTAATTTCAGGAAAAACATTGTTTTTAATCGGCACTTGTATCGACGATTTCAGCACAATTTGATCTGACGGATCGAAAGCCACAAATGCCGGAAGTTTTTTAAAACTGAATGTTACCAATTGATTATTGATGTCGTTTACAAAGTGTACAATTGTGTCGGTGTTGTCATTAAATCTAACTTTTAGTTCGATTGGCATTTTAAAAAAACCGGTGTTCGTTTGTATTTGCGCAATTTTATAATCGAGATACCAAGTTTCGTTGCCACCGTCGCGAAAATAATAACTGCTGTTGTATTGCGGATGATTTGCCGTATAAATCCATTCTGCAAAAAACCACGAGTAATCCTGTCCTGTAACTGTGTTTACAAATTGTGCAAAATCGTTTATCGACGCATTTTTAAACCTGAAATCGTTGCTGTTGGCATAACTTTTTATGACATTGAAAAACATGTCGTCGCCCAAAACATAACGCAACAAATGTAGAACACAAGCGCCTTTTGCGTAAGTTACCGGATAATTAAAAAGTACATTTATCGACGGCGGATTGATTGCCCATGCCGGATTGGAAATTGCCCAACCGGGATTGTTGGCGGTATAACCAATTGCATCGCTTTCGATGGCTGATTTATATGCTGCATAGCCTTGCTCATGTTCCAGCCACAACGCTTCAATGTATGTTGCAAAACCTTCGTTCATCCAGATGTCAGCCCAACTTGCGCAGGTTATCATGTCGCCAAACCACTGGTGCGCAAATTCGTGCGAAATGATATTTATATCCCAGCAATTCGGGCACAAACTTGTTAATGTTTGATTTTCCATTCCGCCCCAACCAAAATCGCTGTTCAACGTTGCGAAACCATTTTTTTCGAAAGGATGTTCGCAAAAAATACTCGAATAAAATGTACACATATCAAGCACAGTCGCAGAAATAGATTTCACGTCTTCTCCAACGTTGTAATAAAACCTGAAAGGAATTTTTTTTGTTGTGTCTGACGCCGGCGACCAGTAAACAATTTTCAACTGATAATCGACTTTGCCTGACATGACGATTAAGTAAGTCGAAATTGGATCGCGACTTTTCCAATGATAATAAATTTCGTTGCCGGTATTTATTGAGTCAATCAAACTTCCGTTCGAACCAAGCAAAACATCTGTGGGTACGCGCACCAGCAAATCGGTTGTAGCTTTGTCCAACGGATTGTCCCAACAAGGAAACCAACATCGTGCGCCTTGTGGCTCGCAGTCGGTAAAAACAAAACCGGTGTTGACATAAAACGCGCCGTCGGCAACTGCTTTGTGCCGATAACTAATTCGCACAACGGCAGTGTCGCCGGTTTGATAAGTTTTGTCAAGACTAACAGTCAACGTATCATTGGTATGAATAAACGCTGCGCCGTTTTTTGAAATAGAATCGATTTGTAACGATGAATTTACCGCGTTAAGTCTAATCTGATTAATTGGTTGCATCGCTCTTAACGTGATTTCGATTTTGCCGGAAAAACTTTTGAGAAACGGCTCTACAAAACAATTGTACAAATCTAACTCAAATTTGTAATTAAGCACATCGAAACTATGGTAAACTGTTGTTTTATTATTGTTCGACAATGGCAATTGTTTAAAAGACATTTTTTGTGTCGAACAATTTTGCGCACCGCTTACAATTTCTTTATTTTGAGCCAACGCTGTCAAATAAAACATTGCTAAAATAAAGATAAATAGTAAACCTTTCATAATTGAAATGAATTTTTGAAACGACAAAACAGAACATTGTCAAAATCTAAAGCATTGACAATGTTATTTAGTTAAACGGAAATTGTTATTTAAAAATTTCTTTTCTGGCAGACAAGAACGTATTTTTTAATAGCGATACGATTGTCATCGGTCCTACACCACCGGGCACGGGCGTTATGTAACTGCAAAGCGGTGCAACTTCGTCGAATTTAACGTCGCCATATAATTTCCAACCCGATTTTGTATTGGCTGATTTTACCCGCGTAATACCAACGTCTATGACCACAGCGCCGGGTTTGATAAAATCGGCAGTAACAAATTCTGCGCTGCCGAGCGCGGCAATAATTATATCAGCCTCTTTACAAACTGCTGCTAAATTTTTAGTGCGACTATGCGCAATGGTAACGGTACAATTGCCCGGATAAGCTTTGCGACTCATCAATATCGACATCGGCATCCCCACAATATTGCTGCGACCAATGACCACACAATTTTTACCTTCGGTTTCGATGTTGTTGCGTTTCATTAATTCAAGAATTCCGAATGGTGTTGCAGGAATGTAAGACGGAATGTTAACAACCATCCGACCGGTGTTTACCGGATGAAAACCGTCCACATCTTTTGCCGGAGTAATGGTTTCGATAACTTTTGTTTCCGAAATATGTTTTGGCAACGGCAATTGAACAATCAATCCGTCAATGTCGGAATCGTTATTTATTTCGACAATTTTTTCGAGTAACTCTTTTTCTGAAATGTCAGCCGGATATTTTATTTCTGTTGACTTAAAACCAACCTGATGACATGCTTTTACTTTATTTGTAACGTAGGTTTCGCTTGCACCGTCGTTGCCAACAATTATTGCTACAAGGTGCGGCGCTCTGTTTCCGGCAGCAACCCAGGTTTTAACTTCTTCGGCAATTTCGAGTTTTATTTCGTTTGATAATTTTATTCCGTCAAGTAGTTGCATAAAATGTTAATTTGTAATCGGTATTCAGTAATCGGTATTCAGTAATCGGTATTCGGTATTCTGTAATCGGTAATCGGTAATCGGTAATCTGTAATCGGTAATCGGAGCACTGAATACCGAATACCGAATACCGAATACCGATTACAACATTTTTTCAATTCTTTTTAAATCCTCCCATCATGCGCGACATATTTTTGCCGGTCGAAAGTTGGTGCATCATTTTGCGTGTTTCGTCAAATTGTTTTATCAACCGATTCACTTCTTGTATATCGGTACCGCTGCCGTTTGCAATCCTTTTGCGACGCGCGCCGTTTAACAATGTCGGGTTACTTCTTTCTGTGGGTGTCATGGAATAAATTATTGCTTCGATATTCTTAAAAGCATTGTCGTCAATATCAATATTTTTCAACATCTTGCCGACGCCCGGAATCATACTTGCCAAATCTTTGAGGTTACCCATTTTTTTAATCTGGTTTATTTGACTCAAAAAATCGTTGAAATTAAATTCGTTCTTGGCAATTTTTTTATGCAGTTTTCTCGCTTCCTCGGTGTCAAATTGTTCTTGGGCTTTTTCGACCAACGTAACGATGTCGCCCATTCCGAGAATCCGGTCTGCCATACGTTCTGGATAGAAAATATCGAGTGCGTCGAGCTTTTCGCCCATACTCACAAACTTGATTGGCTTATTCACCACCGACCTGATGGACAACGCAGCACCACCGCGCGTATCGCCGTCGAGTTTTGTCAAAACGACGCCGTCGAAATCAAGTCTGTCATTAAATTCTTTAGCAGTATTTACAGCGTCTTGTCCTGTCATGGCGTCAACCACAAATAAAATTTCGTGTGGCTCAATTGCTTTTTTGACAGCTGCAATTTCGTTCATCATGTCTTCATCAATTGCAAGACGTCCAGCGGTATCGACAATGATTACGTCGTAACCGTAAATTTTTGCATGTTTGATTGCTTCCTTTGCAATTTTGACGGGGTCTTTGTTGTCGTCTTCGGAGTAAACCGGAACGTCAATTTGCTGACCAAGCACTTTCAACTGCTCGATAGCTGCCGGACGGTAAACGTCGCCGGCAACAAGCAACGGACTTTTGCCGCGTTTTGTTTTTAAAAAACTTGCAAGTTTCCCCGAAAAAGTTGTTTTACCCGAACCTTGTAAACCGGCAATTAAAATAACGGTAGGTTTTGATTTAATGTTGATGTCAACTTGCATGCCGCCCATGAGTTTTGCCAACTCGTCATGCACAATTTTGACCATCATTTCGCTTGGCTTTACCGATTTTAAAACGTCGTGCCCCATTGCGATTTCTTTTACTTCGTCAGTAAATTGTTTGGCAATTTTATAGTTTACGTCGGCATCGAGAAGCGCACGTCTTATTTCTTTCAACGTTTCGGCAACGTTTATTTCGGTTATTTTACTTTGACCTTTTAATGCTTTAAAGGAGCGTTCGAGTTTGTCGGATAAATTTTCAAACATGTGATTTTATGTGTAGATGTTATTTATTTTTTTGGCTGCAAAATTAAAAATTTTCAGTTAAATTATCTAAAAAATAAAATTTTAAATATTCTCAAAAAACGTTTTCACTTTGTCAGCGCAATTTTCGCCGTCCATTGCCGACGAAACAATACCACCGGCGTATCCAGCGCCTTCGCCGCAAGGAAAAAGTCCGGCAATTTGCGGATGTTGCATGGTTGTTGCATCGCGTGGAATTTTGACGGGTGTTGATGTGCGCGATTCTACGCCAACAACAACAGCGTCAGGCGTCAAATAACCGTGCATTTTATTTCCGGCAATTTTAAATGCCTGTTTTAATTTAATAGCTATCAAATCGGGCAACCAAAAATGCACAGGCGACGAAATTGTACCGCATTGGTAAGAATTTTCCGGTAAACTGTTCGAAATTTTATTGCTCAGAAAATCGGTCAGTCGTTGCGCCGGAGCTATTTGTCCGCCGCCGCCGTTTCTAAATGCGAGTGTTTCAAAATCATGTTGAAATTTAAGTCCAGCTAATGCACCGTATTGTTGAAAACCGTCTAAATCTTCGGAGTGTATTTCGACAACTATTCCCGAATTTGCAAACGGTGAATTTCGTTTCGACGGCGACATTCCGTTGACCACAATTTCGGTTGGCGACGTTGATGCCGGAACAATATATCCACCCGGACACATGCAAAAAGAATATACTCCTCGCCCATCAACTTGTTCTGCCCAGTTGTAAGTGGCTGCGGGCAAAAATGGATTGCGGTTTCCACGAAAATGATATTGAATGCTATCGATTAATTGTTGTGGATGTTCAACGCGAACGCCCATTGCAAATGGTTTTGCTTCGAGTAAAATATTTTTGCCATGCAACAATTCGTAAACGTCGCGCGCAGAATGTCCGGTGGCTAAAATAACGGCGCCGGCTTCAATTTTGTCGCTGCTTTGTGTAACAATGCCTTGAATTTTATTGTCTTTAATAAGAATATCGCACATTCGCGTTTCGAAAAATATTTTACCGCCGGCTTCGACAATTGTGTTGCGCATTTTTTCTATAATCGCCGGAAGTTTATCGGTGCCAATGTGCGGATGTGTTTCATACAATATATCTTCGGGCGCTCCATGATAAAAAAATGAGTTCAGAATTTTTGTAACGTCGCCGCGTTTGTTGGAGCGCGTATAAAGTTTGCCGTCGCTAAAAGTACCGGCGCCGCCTTCGCCAAAACAATAATTCGATTCGAGCGCAACGGTTTTAGTTCGGTTGATTGTTGCGATGTCGCGTTTGCGCTCATGAACGTCTTTGCCACGTTCAACAATAATGGGTTTCAAACCAATTTCGAGCAGACGCAGTGCGGCAAAAAGTCCTGCCGGTCCGGCGCCAACAATTATTACTGTTGGTTTTGTCGATACATTTTGATAATCGGGTTTTATAACAAATTGCGGTTTCGTTTCATTGACGCCCAGCAAAAGTTTCAAATTTATTTTGATGTCGCGCTGACGAGCGTCAATGGATTTGCGCAATATCCGGTGCCATTTTATTTCATTTAAATTTACTCCTGCTTTTGAAGCGGCGACCGGTAAAAAAAATTTAAAATCTGACGCATCTTTTGGCGAAAGTACCAGCGTAATTTCTTGTTGCATTAATTTGAGAATTATAAAGGTTCGTGTAAAAAATAAAAGTATCGTTTGCGACAAAATTAAGAAAAATACTCGAACGTTACGTCAAATTAAAAATTTTAAATACCAACGCAAAATACGAATTTGTTTTGAAACAGATATTTCAATAACAGGCAAACGGAAATCTTATTCGAAGTGAAATGAAAAATACCAAATGTTCGATTTCATTGATGAAATGGCTGTTGTGTATTGTGTACCGTCGGGTTGAAGCATGTTTCGGATTCCGGCAGAATATTTTATTTCGGTTGACAATTTGAAAAATGGAAAATAAAAATCAATGCCTGTGCCCATTTCATAATACATGTCGAAACTATTTAAACGTATTTTAGGCATTTCTTCGGGTTTTATTTTTTTCTGTGCTGCAAGGTCATACTTTGGATTGAAACCGGCGATGAGATATGGTCTAAAATTTTGAATACGCTTTGCTTTGTATTTTAACAACATCGGAAATTCGATAAACGTTGACTCAATCTGCATGGTGTATGTATTAAATTTATAATTTCCATGCGTGCTGTCTTGCAAAACTTTGTACAACATATTTCTCTGCCCGAAAGACAAAACAATCAAAAACCTGAAATCTAAAAACGGTGCAAGTCGAAAATTTACAATCGGACCAAGGTTAATGCCTGTATTGGTTTGGCTTTCGACGCCATAAACCTGATCGAGTTTAAACTTATTTTTTCCGGCGGACATTAAAAACGAATCGGATTTGTTGATAACGAAATCCATCGTATTAAAACCGACTGTAAACCCAAAATGGATTGGTTTTAAATCGTACTGCGGCATATTTTTCATTGTGTGGTCAGGCTGCGAAAATATGTTGAAAGGTAAAAACAATAAAAATGCTATGATTATTTTTTTCATATAACAATTGGAACCGGTTGTTCTTTTATTTCGTATGCAAATTTTTCTTATAAAACTTTTAAAACAATAAAATGTTGTATATCGTTAAAAATTTCTTAATTTAAAATTTTTCGGCATAGTAAATTGTCGCTACACCAAAAGTCAATCGATTTTGTTTTAGATTGACAAATCCGGCTAACTGTAATTCG
>Ga0265327_10000402_pt1 | contig 80983 bp, 77 predicted proteins | sample 41621metaG_FD_202089 | JGI IMG/M metagenome (GOLD analysis project Ga0265327, IMG submission 202089) | Rhizosphere microbial communities from Carex aquatilis grown in University of Washington, Seatle, WA, United States - 4-16-21 metaG | ecosystem: Host-associated > Plants > Roots > Rhizosphere...
AAAATTGTCAAAGGATTTGCGATTTCCGGTTAGCTGTTGAAGGGTCGCTGAATCCTCTAACTTGAGGAGCGAACGTGCATCATGGCGATAAGGGGCTGGGGCGGGATTTGCCCCTCAACGCAGCCCCACCGCCCCATGCAGCCTGTCCCCGAACAGGTTCGACCACTCCTCCGCCGACAGGCTCATGCGCCGCCCCCGATAGCTGGCCGGCAATGAACTGTCACCCACACGCGCTGCAGCAATCACCGCCGCCCGCAACGCGATGCGCGCCGACCAGCGCGAGATCGCCTCGAACTCGGCCGGCTCGATGCCGATCAGCGCCGCGCCCTGCACCCAGGGCCAGCAGGCGATGTCGGCGATCGAGTAGTCCTCCGCCAGGTAGTCGGCCTCGCCGAGCCGGCGCTCCAGCACGTTCATCAGGCGCCGCGCCTCGCGGGAATAGCGCTCGACGCCGTAGGCCTGGCCTTCGGGCGCATAGCGCACGAAGTGATGGGCCTGCCCGTGCATCGGACCGAGCCCGGCCACCTGCCAGGTGAGCCATTGCAGCGCCATCACCCGGCGGCGGAAATCCGAGGGCAGCAGCTGCCCCGACTTCTCGGCCAGGTATTGCAGGATCGCGCCGGTCTCGAACACCGACAGGGGCTCGCCGCCGTCGGCCGGCGCATGGTCGACGATGACCGGCAGCTTGTGATTGGGATTGAGCCGGCCGAAGGCAGGCGTCAGGTGGTGGCCGGCATAGAGCGGGTACTCGATCACGCGGTAGTCGAGCCCCACTTCCTCCAGCATGATCGCGACCTTGCGGCCGTTGGAAGTGCCGACGAAATGCAGGTCGATCATTCGCTCACCCGCTCACTCGGCCTTGATCCCGCGCTCGACCACCACCGTGTGCCAGCGCGCCGTCTCGGCTTTCATGTAGGCGGTGAACTGCTCGGGCGTGCCGGCCACCGGATCGATGCCGTTCTCGGCCAGCTTCTTCAGCACCTCCGGATTGGTCAGGGCCTTGGCATAGGCGGCGCCCAGCGCCTTGATCACCGGCTGCGGCGTGCCGGTGCGCACCGTGAAGCCCTGCCAGCCCTCGACCGCGAAGCCCTTGAGTCCCTGCTCGGCCAGTGTCGGCAGCTGCGGGTAGGCCGCGATGCGTGTCGCGCCGGCCGCCGCGATGGCGCGCAGCTTGCCGGCTTCTACATACGGCCGCGCGGTGGCGCGGTCGAGGAACATCAGGCCGATGTGGCCGCCGACCAGGTCCTGCACCGCCGGGCCGCCGCCCTTGTAGGTGATCGCGGTGAGCTTCATGCCGGTCTCCTTGGCCAGCAGCTCCATCGCCAGGTGATGGGTGGTGCCGACGCTCGGCGAGCCGTAGTTGAGTCCGTCGGGCGCCTTCGCCGCCGTGGCCTTGAGTTCGGCCAGGTCGTGCACCGGCAGCACGTCCGGGTTGACCACCAGCATGAAGTCGAACTTGGCGGTCATGGTGACCGGCGCCAGGTCCTTCAGCGGGTCGTACGAGAGCTTGTCGTACATGCTCGGATTGACCGCGTAGGTGGTCATGTCTCCGAGCAGGAAGGTGTAGCCGTCGGCGGGCAGCAGCCTGGCCACCGCGTTGGCGCCGATGATGCCGGAGGCGCCGGGCCGGTTCTCGACGATCACCGGCTGGCCCAGCGCATCGCCCATGCCGGGCGCCACGATGCGCGCGAAGAAGTCGGTGCCGCCGCCGGCGGGATACGGAACGACCAGCTTGATCGGCTGGTTCGGCCAGGCATCGGCGGCTTGGCTGGTAACTGCGATCGGCGCAAGCGCCGCAGCGAGCAGCAGCGCGATGAAGGAACGGGTGCGCATGGCCTGGGCTTTCTGAAGAAACAAGGGCGGCTTCAAGCGACCGGCATTGCAACGACCTCCGGCGCGGCATCTGCCGAGGCCGTGCCCGTGCCCGCATCGAGCTGACCCGGATCGCGCCGCAGGATGCGCGCGAACACGCCGGCCAGCGTGGCTTCAGGCGCGGCGACGGCGCCGAAGGAGCGCCAGCCCACATGCTGGTCCGGGCGCACCAGCAGCACGCCCTGGTCGGAGATCTCGCGCTGGTGCAGCCAGTCGTGATCCGGGTCGCGCAGCGCACCGGCGTCTGCGATCTCGGCCACGTCGATCGGCAGGCCGGTCCGGCGCGCGAGCTGCTGCGCCGCCGTCCGCCAGGCCTGGCCGCCGGCACCGGTCAGCACCAGCCAGCGGCCCGGGCGCACCAGGTCGAGCGTCGACAGGCGCTGGCCGTCGCGCTCGATCCAGGCATGCGGCAGGCGGTGGCCGGGCCGGGTGGTGGGCACGTAGTTCTGGCCCAGCGGATCGCGTTCGGGCGTGGGGGTGGCGTCGGGCGCCAGCGCACCGAGCTCGTAGTGGAAGCCCAGCTCGATGTCGTGCGCCTGCCATTCCATGCGCTGCAGCTCCATCACCTTGTCGAGGCGCGCGCGCCGGGTGCGGCCTTCGGGGTTGTCGGCGAAGAATCGCGCGAAGTTGGCCCGGCTGGTCTTCGGGTCGCCGCGCACCAGGCCGATGGCGCCGTCGTTCAGCGCATGGTTCTGGAAGGTCATCAGCGCCCACTGCACGTTGCTCGCGGCGACCGGCCGGCGCTCGGCCTCGTAGGCGTCGAGCAGGCTGTCGTGGGCCTCGCCCTTGAGCACCGCGGCCAGTTTCCAGGCCAGGTTGTGGGCATCCTGGATGGCCGAGTTCAGGCCCAGGCCGGTGGTCGGCGGATGACGGTGCGCCGCGTCGCCGGCCAGCAGCACCCGGCCCCAGCGGTAGCGGTCGATCAGCACGCCCTCGACGCTCCAGTGGCCGATGCCGATGATCTCCGGCGCCAGGTCGGGGATCTTCAGCAGCTCGCGCATGCGCGGCAGCAGCGAGGCTTCCTCGAAGCGCGACGGGTCGTCCGGACGGAAGCTGAAATGGAACATCCATTCTTCCGAATGGCGCCCGAAGCGGGTCGGCCCGAGCTGGCCCAGCACCCCGCTGGCCCACGAGCCGCCATCCGGGTTGACGAACCAGGTCGTCATCGAATGGTCGTCGTCCCAGTAGTTCGACAGGTCGGCCTTGAAATAGACCGTGACCATGTGGGCCAGGTCGGTCTGGCCCTCGAAGCGCGCGCCGACCGTCGGGCCGACCAGCTTGCCGCCGTCGGCGCCGACCAGGTAGCGGGCCCGCACATGCGTGACCCGGCCGCTGGCCCGGTCGCGCACCATCGCGCTGACGCCCGCGCCGTCCTGCTCGAAGGATTCGAGCTCGTGGTTGTAGAGCACGCTGGCCTCGGGCGCGGGTTCGGCGATGGAGCGCAGCAGCGGCTCCAGCCGCACCTGCGGATACAGCGTCGAGGTGCAGGGGCTGTGGCGCGCATAGTGGGTCAGCGAGCCGCCGCCGAAGGATTCGATGCGAAAGAAGGTGCGCCGGTCGAGCGCTCCGTCGCCCGCCAGGCTGGTGCACCAGCGGATGTGCGAGATGTGGGCCAGCGGCATCGAGCGCTCGTAGACCCGGTCGGCGACGTCGAACTGGCGCAGGATCTCCATCGTGCGCTGGCTGATGTAGCGCGCCTTGGGCAGCCGGCCCGGCGCGGGATGGCGCTCGACCAGCATGCTCTTCACGCCGAGCTTCGACAAGAAGATCGAGGTGCTCAGGCCGCAGCCTCCGCCGCCCACGATCAGCACGGGTACGTCGATGGTCTGGATGTCATTGCTTGTCATCGGGATTCGCTTCGCCTATTTGCAGAAGGAAGGCGTGCCTTCCTGGAAAAGAACCTGGCGCAGCAGGCGCCGGTGGCTTTCGGCCAGATCGCGCTCGGCCGGGTCGCTGCTGGGCGAGAAGACCGTGTCGAGGCGCTGCCAGTCGGCCGCCGTGAGGTAGTCGAGCGCGACCGGGATCACGTAATTCTCCTCGACCTCCATGTGGCCCAGGTAGCGGGTGAGAAAGTCCTGCGCGGCCTGCTCGAAGGCCTCGCGTCGGCTTTCGCCCATGACCTCGTAGGCCAGCAGGGCACGCTCCAGCGCCTTGATCGCGATCTCGCCGCGTCCATGGTCGTCCTCCAGCCGGCGCAACACCGGCCGCAGCGCCGGACAGCGTTCGCTGACCAGCGGGAAGAGGTGCAGGCTTTCCTTCGCATGGTGCGAATGCCGGGGCACCTCGTCGATGTAGAAGAGCATCGCCCGCAGCGCGCCGAAGTCGGGCAGGCGGCCCTGGCGCGCCGAGCGCTCGATCAGCATGCGGAACGAGCGCAGCACCGCGCGCACCGATTGGTGCTCTTCCAGGATGAAGGTGACGGCGCTCGGGCTCATGTCGGGCTGGCTGCCCGCCGATGATCGACCGGTGCGCGTGGCGGGTCTGTCCCTTCGGAGGGGGACTCCCGCGAGCCATGCTCACATGTCGAACACCTTGCCCGGATTGAGAATGCCCAGCGGGTCGAGCGCGCTCCTGATGGCGCGCATCGCGGCCATCTCGTCGGGCGTGCGGCTGGCGCCCAGGTAGGGCTTCTTGTGCACCCCGATGCCATGTTCGGCCGAGATGCTGCCGGCGAAAGCGGCCACCTGCTCGTAGACGATCCGGTCGATGGCATCCGTCTCGCCGCCGATCGAGTTGCCGTCGGTCGAGATGTGCAGGTTGCTGTCGCCGATGTGGCCGAAGAAGAGCGAATGGTGCGCCGGCCACCGCGCATCGAATGCCCGGCGGCAGGCATCGGCGAAGCGGCCGATCTCGGCCATCGGCAGGCTCACGTCGAAATTGATCGGCGGATGCATGTGCACCGGCAACTCGGCGGTGGCTTCACGGATCTTCCAGAACGATGCGGCTTGCGCATGCGATTGGGCGATGACGGCATCGGCCACGCCGTCCGCATTCATCGCGTCGCCGAGCAGGTCTTCGAGCGCTTCGCGCAGCCGCGCTTCGTCGTTGCCTTCCACGTCGATCAGGGCGACGAATGGGTGCGCGGATTCGAATGGCTCCCGCAGGTTCTGCCATTCGAGCGAGGTTTCGACGAAGTCCCGCCACATCAGCTCGTAGGCAGCCAGCGCGTGGGGGAAACGCGCGCGCAGCCGGCCCAGCAGGTCGAGTGCGGCCTCGAAATCGACGAGCGCCACCAGCGCGCCGACCCGCGCGCGCGCAGCCGGATGCAGCCGCAGCACCGCGCGGGTGATGACGCCGAGCGTGCCCTCGGAACCGATGAAGAAATGCTTGAGGTCGTAGCCCGTGTTGTTCTTGAGCATGGGCCTGAGCATGGGCAGCACGCGGCCATCGGCCAGGACCACCTCCAGGCCCAATGTCTGCTCGCGCATGGTCCCGAACTGCAGGACGCCGTTGCCGCCGGCGTTGGTCGCGATGTTGCCGCCGATCTGGCAGGAACCTCGCGCACCGAGATCGACGCCGAACTGCAATCCCTGGGCGGCCGCGGCCTCGCGCACCGCCAGCAGCGTGGCACCGGCCTGCACGGTGATCGTCGACGCAGCCGCGTCGATCGATTCGATGGCATTCATGCGGTCGAGCGAGAGCGCGACGCCATCGGCGCACGGTATGGCGGCACCGGCCAGTCCGGTCAGGCCGCCCTGCGGCACGACCGGCACGCGGTGCTCGCTGCACAGGCGAAGCACCGTCGAGACATCCTGCGTGCTGCGCGGGCGCACCAGCGCGAGCGGCTGCACCGGCGTTGCGCAGCTCCAGTCGGTGCAGCGATTCGGGGCGACCGCGTCGCCCGGCTGAACAGCGTCGGCGCCGATGGCCTCGACCAGGAAATCGAAAAAACTCATGTCAGGAATCCATTCATCGTGGCGTGATGGTTTGAGGCTCGAAATGCGGGTTGCAGTCTAGGCAGGGATGTCTGGGGCCGGGCGCCTTCTTGTTTGCTGGTATAAGTTTTTGCTTATGGCTGAGAAAACCCCCTTGCTCGATACGCAGTCCGCGTCGCTCCGGATGAGGCGCTTGACCATGGCCGAGTTGCGCGCGCTTGGCGCGATCAAGGCGGCCGGCACGCTGTCCGGCGCAGCCGATGCGCTGGGCGTGACCCAGCCCTCGCTGAGCCAGCACGTCCGCGAGATCGAGAGCAAGCTCGGCGCGACGCTGTTCGACCGGCATCGCCGCGGCGTCGATCCGACCCGGGTCGGCGCGGTGATGCTTCGGCTGGCGGAAGCGATGCGCTTCGATTTCGCCCACGCGGCGGAGGAATTCTCGATTGCGCTGCGCGCCGAAGCCCGCCCGATCCGGATCGGCAGCATGGCGCTGACCTCTGCCGGGCTGCTCGCGGTGGCGCTCGGCCGTTTTGCGACAGCGGGGGCGGACCCGGCTCCCTGCGTCGTCTTCGAGGCGCTGAGGGACACATTGCTGGAGTATCTGCGCCACGACCGGATCGACCTGTTCATCGGCCGCCTGCCCGACGAGGAGGCCTGTGCGGGATTCCACCGGGAGGTGCTCTTCCTCGACACCGCCGTGGTGATCGGCTCGGCGCGGCACCGCCTGGCCAATCGCTCCCACGTGAAGCTGAGCACGCTCGACGACTACGGCTGGGTCATCTCGGCCGAGGAGACGGTCTTCTATCAACAGATCGCGCAAGCCCTGCGCCGTAGTGGGCGCGACATGCCCGCCGCGCGGGTGCATTCGCATTCGATGATGGCCATACCGGCCATCGTGGCCTCGTCCGACCTGCTGGGGTTCATGCCCGCCTCCCTGTTCGCCGCCGGGACCATGAGCCGGTCGCTGCGGCAGATCGCGGTCGATCTCGAGTGGGAGCCCGCGCCTATAGGCGTGCTGATCAAGCCCGGGACAGCGCGGGACGAACGGCTGCAGCCCTTCCTGCGAACCCTGCGCTCGGTGGCGGCCAGCGCGAGGGTGGCGGCGCCTGCGCGCTAGGCGTCTCGGCCGGACCGGCGGACATCCCTGGCGCGCCTGGGCCCTTCCAGGGAGCCGACGCCGGCAGCCGCGCTTGGCTGTCCCCCTGCCGGGGGACAGGCGGCCACCAGCGCCGGTGCAATGATCCGCGGCGGAGCACTGCATCCAGACGGCGCCCATCGATCCCGGCCCACCCCAGGAGACAACGATGAACCTCATTCCCGACCTGTCCCGCGTCGCGCGCGCCGGCGTCCCCCGCGCGCCCGACCTGGCGGACGTGATCGAAGCCATCGGCAGCGAGCGCTTCGGCGCGCAGCTGCTGGGCTACCTGCACGAGATGTGCGGCGCCGACCATTGCGCGGTCTTCCAGTTCGGCAACGATTCGCTCAGCGAGGTAGTGGTCGGCAGCCACGACGGCACCAATGCCGCCAGCCGGCAGGCCTCGCGCTACGTCAGCCAGCAGTACTGGCGCAAGGATCCGGCGATGTGCGAGGCCCAGCAGCGGGTGCACAAGGAGCCGGTGGTGATCCGCGTCGACATCGGCGAGCTGGCCGACACCGACCTGCGCGACACCATCTACCCGCACATCCGCGAGCGGCTGGTGGTGGCCGGACGGCGCCGCGACACCGCCTACGGGCTGAGCATCCTGCGCAGCGACGTGCACGGCGCCTTCAGCGAGGGCGACGTGGGCCGCATCGGCTCGGTCGCCGACCTGCTGGTGTCGCTGCTGTCGCGCCATGCCGACCTGGTGCTGAACCGGCCCAACATCGCGCTGGCCCTGACCTCGCTGCCCGAGATCGAGAACTGCCTGCTGGCGATGACCGACCTGCCGCGGCGCGAGGCCCAGGTCTGCGCCCGGGTGCTCTACGGCCTGTCGACCACCGGCATCGCGCTCGACCTCTCGGTCGGCGAGGAAAGCGTCAAGACCTATCGCAAGCGGGCCTACCAGCGGCTGCAGATCGGCTGCGGACGCGAGCTGCTGACCTGGTACCTGGCTCGCTGGGGGGAGTGGAAGGGCGAGGTCTATTTCGGCGTGGCGCCGAGGCCGGCGCCGCGGGTGGCGCTGAACTAGCGTTCGACGCGGTTTCCAGACGGGGCGGGTGTCGAGGCGCGGCCTTCAGGGCGGCGCCGAAATTGCCGGCGTCTGTCTCGCAGCCACCGGCGCTGACCCATAGCGCTGCACCAGCGTCAACGCCACCACCGCGCAGCTGGCCACCAGCGCCCCGGTGATCAGCGCGATCGACCGCGCGCTCCCGTCGAAGGCCGAGCCCAGCCAGATGCTGCTGAAGGCAGCGCCCAGCGCCAGCAGGCAGCCGCCCAGCGCCGATGCTGCGCCGGCCTCGTGCGGAAAGGGCGCCGCCATGCCCACCTGCGCGCAGGGCTGCTGCACGCCGTAGCCGAGCAGGTGCAGCCAGAGCGCGCACGACAGGGTCCAGAAGCCATGCCCGCCGTAGAGCGCCGGCAGCACGAAGAGCGCCACCGACAGCCCGGTGAAGACGGTGCCGCGCGCCACCGTGCCGCGCACGCCGTGCGTCGCCAGCCAGCGGCGGCACAGCAGGGTGCCGGCCAGGTAGGCGATCGATCCGCTGCCCAGCACCATGCCGTAGACCTGCCGCGAGATGCCGAACTGCCCCAGGTAGGTGAAGGAGGATGCGGCGTAGAAGGCGAAGTAGGCGCCGTAGGCGAAGCCCATCAGCACCGTCCACGACAGGAAGCCCGGATGCCGGCCGATGGTGGCGTAGGTGCGCAGCAGCGGCCCCGGCCGGGTCGCATCGGGATTGCGCCGCCGCACCGTCTCCGGGAACAGCAGCCAGATGAAGCCCAGTGCCATGCCGCCGTAGACCGCAGTGGCACCGACCGCGCCGCGCCAGCCGAGCGACGAGGCCAGGATCCCGCCCAGGGGCGGCGCGGCGATCGCGATCACGCTGAACACCGACATCGCGGCCGCCGTGACCCGCGTGCCTTCGTGCGGCTCGTAGAGGTCGCGCACCATCGCCCGTGCGCAGACCATGCCCGCGGCCAGCCCGATGCCCTGGAGCGCCCGCGCCGCGAAGAACAGGGCGAGCGAATTCGCGCCGGCACTGACAGCGGCCGCCAGCACGTAGAGGCCGAGTCCCGCCAGCAGCGCCGGCCGGCGCCCGAAGCGATCGGACAACGGCCCCCAGGCCAGCTGCGAGAAGCCGAAGCACAGCACGAAGGCCGACTGCGCCATCTGCACGACGCCGGCCGAGACGCCGAAGTGCGCGCGCAGCAGCGGCAGCCCCGGCAGGTAGAGGTCGGTGCTGACCGGCTGCAGCCCGACCAGCAGCACCAGCGCCGTGACGACCATCGACTGGCTGATCGCGGCTCTCGGTGCTTGCGGCATGGCCACCGACTCTAGGGATTCGCGGCGCCGGCACAGTCCCCCCGCAGGGGGAGTGACTGGACCCGCGGGCCGGCTCACAGTGCCGTTGCCAAGCACCCACAAGACAAGCAGGAGACCCAATGAAATCGATCAAGTCAGGCAACCGCGCATGGCTCGCCGCCGTGCTCTGGGGCGCGGCGCTTGCCACGCCGGCAGTCGCGCAGGAGATCCCGGTCGCGATCTTCAACGCCACCACCGGTGTCTATGCCTTCGGCGGCGTGCCGATCCAGAACGCGATGCGCATGGCGCTGGAGGATGCCAATGCCTCCGGCATGCTGGGCGCAGCGAAGATCAAGATCTTCGAGGGCGACACCGCCGGCGAGAAGGCCCAGACGCTGAACCTGGTCAACCAGTTCGCGCGGCGCGACAAGGTCATGCTGATCATGGGCCCGACCACCAGCGGCGAGGCGCTCGGCGCGGTGGCCGCGGCCAACGACCTGCAGGTGCCGATGCTGTCGATCGGCTCGTCCAACGAGATCCCGGCCGCGGGCCCCTGGACCTTCAAGATCCAGGCCAGCCCGAACGACATCATGAGCTTCCTCGCCAAGTACGTGGCGGAGAAGTCCGGCATCAAGAAGATCGCGATCATCTACGACCAGACCAACGACGGCTATGTCGGCCAGAAGAACGCGCTGCGCGACGGCGTCAAGGCCGGCGGGGTGCAGGTGCTGGCCGAGGATGCGATCCAGTCCTCCGACTCGAACTTCCTCGCGCTGGCGACCAAGCTCTCGTCGCTCGATGTCGACGGCATCTTCATCGCGGCGCCGGCCGAGCTGTCGGCCAACCTGGTGGTGCAGTTGCGCCAGGCCGGGGTCGATCCGAAGGTGCGGATCCTCGGGCCCTCGACACTGGCGGCGCAGAACTTCCTGAAGATCGGCGGCAAGGCGGTCGAGGGCAGCTATCTGGTGGCCGACTACGCGGCCAGCAACCCGAGCGCGCTCAATGTCGCCTTCGTCAAGGCCTACAAGGCCAAGTACGGCTCCGATCCGGACAACTGGGCGGCGATGGGCTACACCCTGGCCCAGGTCGGCCTGCAGGCCATCAAGAACGCCGGCCCGAATCCGGACCGCGAGAAGATCCGCGCCGCGCTGGCCAAGCTCAACGGCGTGCCGGTGGTGATCGGCACCGGCGTGTGGACCGTCAATGCGGCGCGCCAGCCGAGCTACGGCGGCGTGCTGCTGACGATCAAGGACGGGAAGTTCGTGTCGATGCAGTGACGGCGGCAGTCCGGGCCGCGGCTTTCACCGCGGCTCGCGACGATCGCCGTGCTCAGGCCGAAGCGCCGGCCGCCTGCCGTTTTTGCGCGGTCCACTCATCCAGCGAGGCATGCGCGCGCAGCTTGGCGGCGTCCATGTAGGCCTGGCTCTCGGTGCGGGCCGTGACCTCGAGACGCAGCCCGTTCGGGTCGAAGAAGTAGATCGAATTGATGAAGTGATGGTCGGTCACGCCGAGCACCTCGATGCCGGCGTCCTCCAGCCGCTTCTTCATCGCCAGCACCTCGTCGACGGTGTCGACCTCGAAGGCGAAGTGGTGAACCCACGACGGCGTGTCGCTGCTGACGGTCGCGCCCTTGCCGTCCTTAATGTCGAAGAAGGCGACATAGGAGCCGTCGCCCATCTCGAAGAAGATGTGGAAGTGCGGCTGCGGCTCGCCGGTCGACGGCACCTTGTCGCCGCGCACCGTGTGGGCCAGCGGCAGGCCGAGGATGTCCTCGTAGAAATGCCGGGTCTCTTCGGCGTCGATGCAGCGCCAGGCGACGTGGTTGAGGCCCTTGAGCCTGACGGTTGGGGTCATGGTGGTTCCGTGGATGGGTCTCGAAAGGCTCGACCGACTCTATGCCGTGGTGGGCGCGGCTTCAGTCCCCTTGCAGTGGGACAGGCGTTGCGCGCGGCCTCGCTTAAGGTGGCCCGACGCACTCCTTGCAGCCCTCCGCATGCCCGATTCCGACCCGGCACAGAAGCCCGGCCTGCTGGCCCTGGGCGCCGCCGCGTTCGGCAGCAGCGCGATGATGCGCGTGTGCGACCCGATGCTGCCGGCGCTGTCGATCGGCTTCGGCGTCAGCACCGGCGAGGCCGCGCGCACGGTGTCCGGCTATGCGATCGCCTATGGCCTGCTGCAGCTCTTCTACGGCCCGCTGGGCGACCGCTTCGGCAAGCGCCGGGTGGTCGGCGCGGCGGCGCTCGGCTGCGTGCTCGGCAACCTGCTGGCGCTCTTCGCGACCGGGCTCGGCATGCTGGTCGCGGCACGCGTGCTGGCCGGCGCGACGGCCGCCGGCATCATCCCGCTGGTGCTGGCCTGGATCGGCGACAACGTGCGTTACGAGCGGCGCCAGGAGGTGCTGGCGCGCTTCCTCACCGCGACGCTGGGCGGCATGATCGCCGGCCAGTGGGGCTCGGGCGTGCTGGCCGACACCATCGGCTGGCGCTGGACCTTCGCGGCGCTGCTGCTGCTGTTCCTGGGGGTGGGGCTGTGGCTGCTGGCCGATCCGGCGACCCGCCGCGAACCGATGCGCGCCGCCGCGCCGCGCGGCCGGCGCCTGGACGGATTGCGGCAGGTGCTGGCGCTGCCCTGGGCGCGCTGGATCCTGCTCGCCACCGCGATCGAGGGTGCTTTCGCCTTCTCGGTGATGGCCTTCCTGCCGGCCTTCCTGTTCCACGAATACGGGCTGGGCATCTCCTGGGCCGCGGCCATCGTCGCCTTGTACGGGCTCGGCGGATTGGTCTATTCGCTCGGCGCCAAGGCATTGCTGGCCCGTGCGGGCGAGGCGGGACTGGCCTTCGGCGGCGGTGCGCTGCTGGCCGTCGCCTGGTTGGCGGTGGCGCTGACCGGCCATTGGCATTGGGCCATGCCGGCCTGCGTGATCGGCGGCCTGGGCTACTACATGCTGCACAACACCCTCACCACGCTGGCGACCCAGATGGTGCCGGCCCTGCGCGGCACCGCGGTGTCGCTGTTCGCGGCCAGCCTGTTCATGGGCATCTCGGTCGGCGTGAGCGCGTCGGCGCCGGTGGTCGACCGCATCGGCTATCGGCCGCTCTTCGCCGGATGCGGCATCGCGCTGCTGCTGCTGGGCGGTGGCTTTGCGCTGAGCCTGCGGCGGCGCGCCCTGGTGCCGCCTGCAGGCGCCCCCGGTCACGGCTGAGAATGGCCTGCCGAAACGTCCCCTGTCGAGGGGACAGACGGTTCGCAACCCAGCCTGCACAGTGCGGTGCAGCATCCGCGGAGAGCTTTCCATGACCACGACCAGCACCATTGAACGACTTCCGGAACCGCCCGTGCTGGACGTCGATCCCTTCGACGACGAGAACCTCGCCGATCCCTACCCCTTCTATGCCTCGCTGCTGCAGGCGCCGGCCGTCTTCATCGAGCCGCACGGTTTCTACGCGGTGGGCCGCTACGACGAGCTGGGCGTGGTGTCCTCGGATGCGGCGCGCTTCACCAGCACCGGCGGGGTCGGCCAGTCGGACATCCGCCAGCCCGGTGCCTGGCGGCCGAAGAGCCCGATCACCGAAATCGATCCGCCCGAGCACACCGGCGTGCGCGCGGCGCTGCAGAAGGTGCTGTCGCCGCTGGTGGTGCGCCAGTGGCGCGAGGCTTTCGAGCAGCATGCCCAGGTGGTGGCCGAGGAAGTGCTCGACAAGCGCGAGTTCGACGGCGTGAGCGACCTGGTCGAGCGCTTCGTGCTGGGCGTGTTCCCGCGCGTGCTGGGCATCGACATTCCGCCCGAGCGCCTGGTGATCACCGGCGAGCTCAACTTCAACCAGATCGGGCCGAACAACGAGCGGCTGCAGCGCGCGCTCAAGCGGGCCGAGCCGATCCTCGACTGGTATGCCGACCAGCTCAAGCGCGAGCGCATGCTGCCCGGCGGCTTCGGCGAGAAGATCTTCGAGGCCGAGGACCGCGGCGAGTTCGCGCCCGGCACCGCCGGACCGCATGTGCGCAGCTTCTTCAGGGCCGGCGTCGACACCACGATGGCCGGAATCGGCTTCACGCTGAACCAGCTGGCGCGCCATCCCGACCAATATGCGATGGTGCGCGCCGATCCGGCCAAGGTGCGCAATGCCTTCGAGGAAGGCATCCGCCACGAATCGCCGGCCACCCTGCTGTTCCGCACCACCGTGGGCGAGGTCGAGCTGAACGGCGTGCGGCTGCGGCCCGACACCAAGGTCGCGATGTACTACGGCGCGGCCAACCGCGACCCGCGCCGCTGGGACCAGCCCGAGAAGTTCGACATCACCCGCACGGTGCTCGGCGCCCACCGGGCCTTCGGCCATGGCGCGCATGTGTGCATCGGCCAGATGATCGCGCGGCTGGAGGCCGACTGCATCCTCGGCGCGATCGCCCGCCGGGCCAAGGCGATCGAGCTGACTGCCGAGCCGGCCTATCGCCTGGTGAACGCGCTGCGCACCCTCGACCACCTGCCGCTGCGCGTGACGCCGGCCTGATGGCGCCGCCGCGCGGCCGGGCCTGCATTTTTTCGAAGACACATTGCAAGGAAGACGAATGACGACATCGACGACGAGCGCCGGCACCGATCCCCAGGGCTGGCTCGGATTGGACGGGCGCGTGTGCGTCGTGACCGGCGCCGCCGGCGGCATCGGCGCCGAGATCGCGCGCGAGCTGGCGGCGGTCGGCGCACGGGTCGCGCTGCTGGACCGCGACGAGAAGGCGGCGAAGGCGGTGGCCGCAACCATCGCCGAGACGGGCGCCAAGGCGATCGGCGTGCATTGCGACATCACCGACGAGGCCAGCGTCAACGGCGCCGCCGAGGCCATCGCCGGGCAGCTGGGCCGCTGCGACGTGCTGGTCAACAACGCGGCCGCCATCTATGCCGACGCGCTGATGAACGTGAAGATCGACAAGTGGAACCAGCTGATGTCGGTCAACCTCACCGGCTTCCTGCTCTGCTCGCAGGTCTTCGGCCGGCAGATGATCGCCGGTGGCGGCGGCAGCATGGTGCACGTGGCCTCGATCTCGGGCGGCGTGCCGCAGCCCTACAGCGGCGCCTACAGCGTCAGCAAGGCCGGCGTGAAGATGCTGTCGCGCCTGCTGGCGGTGGAACTCGGCGAGCACGGCATCCGCAGCAACGTGGTCAGCCCGGCCATGGTCCGCACGCCGATGAGCGAGGTCATCTACAAGGATCCCGAGGTGCTGCGCCTGCGCGAGAACATCGTGCCGATGCGCCGCATCAGCGGGCCGCCCGACATCGCCGAGGCGGTGCTGTTCCTGGCCAGCGATCGGGCCAGCTACATCAGCGGCCAGGACATCCTGGTCGACGGCGGGCTCAGCCAGGCCTTCCTGAGCCTGATCCCGCGGCCCGGCTTCGAGAAGAAGGATTCGCAATGAGCGGCGCCGCCCGGTTCGAAGGCAAGGTCTGCGTCATCACCGGTGCGGGCAGCGGCATCGGGCTCGCGAGCGCGAAGCTGATGGCGGCCGAGGGCGGCATCGTGGCCATCAACGACCTGCGTGCCGAGGCGGCCGAGGCGGCGGTCGCATCGATCGGGGGCCAGGCCTTCGCCATCCCGGGCGACGTGTCGGACCCGAAGCAGGTCGCGGCCAACGTCGACGCTGTGCTGGCGCGCCACGGCCGCATCGACGTGCTGGTCAACAACGCCGGCCTGTTCGACCTGGGGCCGGCCGACACGCTGCCGCTGGAGCGCTGGCGCCGTTCGATCGGGGTCAACCTCGATGGGCCCTTCCTGTGGTCGCAGGCGGCGGGCGTGCGCAGCATGATCCCGCGGCGCCAGGGCGTGATCGTCAACGTCGCGTCGCCGGCCGGGCTGGCGGCGATTCCCGACAACATCGGCTATGTGTCATCCAAGCACGGCGTGGTGGGCCTGACCAAGTCGCTGGCGGTCGAATGGGGCCGCCACGGCATCCGGGTCAACGCGCTGTGCCCCGGCGTGACCGAGAGCGAGATGGTGCGCGAGTTCGCCCGCGCCGATCCGAAGATGTTCGCCGACCGGCAGAAGCGCATCCCGATCGGGCGCAGCGCGCAGCCGGAGGAACAGGCGCGGGTCATCGCCTTCCTGGCCTCGCCGGAGTCCAGCTATGTCAACGGCCTGATCATGAATGTCGACGGCGGCATGCTGGCGCTGTTCTCGGGCTACTCGATCAACGTCGAAGCGCCACCGGCGGCATCCTGAAAATGAAAGACCGTCCATGAAGGCCATCGTCTCCACCCCCGAAGGCGCCCTGCTGCGCGAGCTCGCGCAGCCGGTTCCGAAGCCCAACGAGATCCTGGTCCGGGTGCGGGCCGCCAGCCTGAACCGCGCCGACCTGGCTAGCCTGGCGGCGAAGGACGGCAGCGTGATCGGCATGGAATGGGCCGGCGAGGTCGCGGCGCTCGGTGCCGAGGCACAGGGCTTCGCCATCGGCGACCGGGTGATGTGCACCGGTGCCGGGGCCTATGCCGAGTACGCGGTGACCGACTGGGGCCGCGCCAGCCGCATGCCCGACGGCCTGCCCTTCGAGCAGGCCACCATCCTCACGCTGGCGCTGCAGGCGATGCACGACGCGATCGTCACCCACGGCCGGATGGCCAAGGGCGATGCGGTGCTGATCCACGGCGCGAGCTCGGGCGTGGGCCTGATGGGCCTGCAGATCGCCCGGCTGCTCGGCGCCCGGGTGGTGGTCGGCACGTCCGGCAACGCCGAGCGCCGCGCCCGGTTGCATGAGTTCGGTGCCGGCCTGGCGCTCGACCCGGGCCAGCCCGACTGGGCCGACCAGGCGATCGCCGCGACCGGCGGCAAGGGCTTCGACCTGATCGTCGACCAGGTCACCGGCCCGGATTTCAAGAGCACGATGCGCACCGCCGCCACCGGCGGACGCATCGTCAACCTCGGCCGGCTGGGCGGCGCCGGCGGCGAATTCGACTTCCAGTTGCATGCGCTCAAGCGCCTGAGCTACATCGGCGTGACCTTCCGCACCCGCTCGGTCGAGGAGGTGCGCCTGCTCAACCAGCGCATGCTCGCGGACCTCGGCGCGGCAGTGGGCGCCGGCCGGCTGGCGCTGCCCATCGACCGCGTCTTCACGCTGGCCGACGCGGCGCGGGCGCTGGCCCACATGCAATCGAACCGGCACTTCGGCAAGATCGTGCTGTCCGTCTGAAGGAGCATCCATGAACATCCAGCTGCGACCGCTCTTCGACATCAAGATCGACGTCGACGGGCCGCTGCACATGATCGGCGAGCTGCCGCAGGGATTCACCCGGCGGGTGGTGACCGCCACCGGCGGCCGTTTCGAGGGCGAGCGGCTGCGCGGCGTGGTGCTGCCCGGCGGCGGCGATTCGGTGATCGAGCGCGCGGACGGCGGCCTGCTGCTCGACGTGCGGCTGACCCTGCAGACCGACGCCGGCGAGCTGATCTACATGAGTTACTTCGGCCGGCGCAACGGCCCGCCCGAGATCCTGCAGAAGATCGTCCGGCGCGAGCCGATCCCGCCCGGGGCCGACTACTTCCGGGTGGCGGTGCAGTTCGAGTGCGGCGCGCCGGCGCTGCGCTGGCTCAACGACATCGTGGCGGTCGGCACCGGCACGCGCGAGCCGAACGGTCCGCGCTATTTCATTCATCAGGTGCTCTGAGGCCCGGCGATGAAGAAGACCGGCGAACATCCCTCGCTCGAGGAACGCATCCAGCGCCTGGAAGACCAGCAGGCCATCTACCAACTGATCAGCGCCTATGGCCCTGCGGCCGACAGCTGCAACATGGCGGACATCGCCCGCATCTGGGCTGCCGATGGCAGCTACGAGATCGGCGGCATCGGCACTTTCGAAGGCATCGATGGCATCGAGGCCGTCTTCAACGGCGAATTCCACCAGGCCATGGTGGCCGGCGGATCGGCGCATGCGTCGACCTTTCCGCATGTGGTGATCGATGGCGATCGCGCCAGTGCCACCCACTACGGCACGCTTTATGGTCAGCGCGAAGGCCGCTTCGTCTGCGTGCGGCTGATCGCCTCGCGCTGGCTGCTCGAACGCGCGCCCGATCGCGGCTGGCAGGTCAGGCGGCGCACCAACGTGCTGCTGGACGGCAACCCGGCCGCGCGCGAACTGCTCGCGCGAACCATGCAGGGGCCGGATGCGGCCGCTGCCGAATCGGGGCAGCGCGCATGACGATGCCAGAGGGTGCGCCGCTGCCATCGCCATTGCCACTTGCCGGCGTCAAGGTGCTGGAGCTCGGCTCGCTGATCGCCGGACCCTATGCCAGCGCGCTGCTGGCGCAGTTCGGCGCCGAGGTCATCAAGGTCGAGCCGCCCGGCGAGGGCGATCCGCTGCGCAAGTGGCGCAAGCTGCACGAGGGCACATCGCTCTGGTGGTACGTGCAGAGCCGCAACAAGAAGTCGGTCACCCTCGACCTGAAGACCGACGAGGGCCGCGACATCGTGCGCCGGCTCGCGGCCGAGGTCGACATCGTGATCGAGAACTTCCGCCCCGGGACGCTGGAGCAATGGGGCCTGGGCTGGGAGCAGTTGTCGGCGCTCAATCCGGCGCTGGTGATGGTGCGCATCTCCGGCTATGGCCAGACGGGGCCGTACAGCCAGCGGCCGGGCTTCGCCGCCATCGCCGAATGCATGGGTGGGCTGCGCCACGTCACCGGCTTTGCCGACCGGCCGCCGGTGCGGGTGGGCGTGAGCCTGGGCGACACCCTGGCTTCGCTCTACGGCGCCTTCGGCGCGATGCTGGCGATGCACCACGTCAAGGTGAATCGGGGCGCGGGCCAGTTCATCGACGTGGCGCTCTATGAGGCGGTCTTCGCGGTGATGGAAAGCCTGCTGCCCGAATACACGCAGTTCGGCCATGTGCGCGAACGCTCGGGCGCCAGCCTGCCCGGCATCTCGCCCTCCAGCACCTACCTGTGCGGCGATGGCCGCTACGCGGTCATTGCCGGCAACGGCGACGGCATCTTCAGGCGGCTGATGACGGCCATAGGCCGGCCGGACCTGGCGGAGGATCCGGCGCTGGCGCACAACGACGGCCGGGTCAAGGCCAACGACATGCTCGACGCCGCGATCTCCGAATGGACCGGCCGGCATCCGCTCGACACGGTGCTGGCCATCCTGGAGGCCGCTGCGGTGCCGAGCGGCCGCGTCTACACCGCCGCCGACATCGCCGACGACGAGCACTACCATGCGCGCGAGATGATCCAGCGCCACGAGCTGCCGGATGGCCAGCCCATCGACCTGCCGGGTGTGGTGCCCAAGCTCAGCCAGACGCCAGGACGCACCCGATGGGTCGGTCCCGGTCTGGGCGCCCATACCGAGGAAGTGCTGGCATCGCTGGGCATCGACGCGGCCGAGTACCGGCGCCTGGCCGAGGCCGGCGTGGTCTGACGAGACAAGAATTTCCAACCGCCGTCCCGAAGAGGATCCCCATGACCAAGATCGCGATCGTCTACTACAGCAGCACCGGCCACACCTACAGCATGGCGCGGGCGATCGAGGAGGGCGCGGCGGCCGCCGGCGCCGAGGTGCGGGTGCGCAAAGTGGCGGAGCTGGCGCCGCCCGAGACCATCGCGGCCAAGCCGGCCTGGGGCGCGCACCTGGACGCTACGCGCGAGGTGCCGCTGGCGTCGCTCGATGACCTGGACTGGGCCGACGGCTTCATCTTCGGCACGCCGACCCGCTTCGGGCTGCCCTCCGCGCAGCTCAAGCAGTTCATCGACACGGCGGGGCCGTTGTGGGCGCAGGGCAAGCTGCAGGACAAGGCAGCGGCGGTCTTCGGCGGCGCCGGCAACCTGCACGGCGGGCAGGAATCGACGCTGCTCGCGCTGCAGAACGTCTTCTATCACTGGGGCTCGATCATCGTGCCGGTGGGCTACACCGACAAGCTGCTGTATGCGGCCGGCGGCAACCCCTACGGCGTGAGCTTCGCCGACGGGCGCGGCAACGGCCTGCCGCCCGAGAAGCTGGAAGCCGGCCGCTACATGGGCCGGCGCATCGCCCATTTCGCGAAGCTGCTTGCGGCCGGACGTTCCGCCGCGGTGCAATGACCATCGGCGGCCGGAGCCGGCGCGAGCGAGCCTCCCACGCAGGCAGGCCATGGCACTGAAGAGCCCGAAAGGCAAGGTAGTGCCGGCGCAAGAGGACACGCCCGACGAGCCGGCGGGCGTGCAGGCGGTCGAGACCGGTATGCGGGTGCTGGCCGCGCTGATCGCGCTGGGGCCGACCTCGATGCTCAAGACCATCGCCGAACACGCCGGCATGCCGCCGCCGAAGGCGCACCGCTACCTGGCGAGCTTCTGCCGCGGCGGCCTGGTCGAGCGCAATCCGGCAACCGGCGGCTATCGGCTGGGACCGCTTTCGGTGCAGCTGGGACTGGCCGCGCTGCGCCACCTGAGCGTGGTCGACGTGGCCATGCCGGCCCTGGCCGAATTGCGCGACCAGACCGGCTATTCGACCGGCCTCGCGATCTGGGGCAACTACGGCCCGACCTTCGTGCGCTTCGAGGAAACCAACGACGTGGTCATCATCAGCGTGCGCGCGGGTTCGGTGATGCCGATCCTTGCGGCTGCCACCGGCCGCGTCTTCGGCGCCTACATGCCGCGCGCGATGACAGAGCCCTTCATCGCGGCCGAGCTGGCGGGGCGCTCGTCGATCGCCAGCGCCGCGGCGGTCACCGGCACCTTCTCGCACCGGCTGAGCCGCGCCCAGGTCGAGGCCATGTTCAAGGAGGTGCGCGAGCGCGGCCTGGCGCGCGTCACCGGCGACATGAACAAGGGCATCCATGCGCTGGCGGCGCCGGTCTTCGACCACGCGGGCGCCCTGGCCGGATCTATCGCGCTGCTGGGCGGCGCCGGCCTCTTCGACGCGGGCTTCGACAGTGCCAACGCCATCGCGCTGAAGGCCAAGGCGGCGGAAGTGTCGCGGCGCATGGGCGCGCCGCCGAACCGCGCCTGAGCCGCCCCGGCTACCGCCGGTTACCGCGTTGCGGGTTTGCGCTAGCCCGTGTCGCTTATGAATAACGTAATCTGATTACGAATTCACCTGGGCCGGCCGCAGCTCCGTCCCGATGCCCCGATCCCGCCGGAGACCCGATGAAGCCCGCCGCCCCCGCCGTCCAGATCCTGATGCCGATCCGCGCCTCGACCCGCATCCCGGACCTGGTCGAGGCCGTCGGCACCGGACGCTTCGCGGCCCGGCTGATCGAGTACCTGCACCAGCTTTGCGGCGCCGATCATTGCGCGGCCTTTCGTTTCGGCCAGGGTCAGCTCGAAGAGGTGGCCGCCGGCAGCATCGATCCGCAGCGCGAAGCGCGCGCCAAGGTGCGCCTCTACCTGCACGAGCAGATGTGGCGCAAGGACCCGGCGATCCACGAGGCCAGGCGACATCTCTCCGAGGCCTCGCGGGTGATCCATCTCGACCTGGGCGCCACCGGCTATTCCGAACTGCGCGCCACCGTCTATCCGCAGGTGCGCGACCGGCTGCTGGTCTGCGGCCAGCGCCGCGACGCGGCCTTCGGCCTCAGCGTGGTGCGCTCCGATCCGCATTCGGGCTTCTCGCGCGCCTCGGTCGACGAGATCGGCAGCCAGTCGGCGCTCCTGCTGTCGCTGGTGGCCAAGCATGCCGCCATCGTCGAGTCGCGGCCCAATCCGGCGCAGGCGCTGGCCACCCTCGACGAGATTGAGCGCTGCATCGAGGCCGCCACTACGCTGCCCCGGCGCGAGCGCGGCGTCGGCGCGCGCATCCTCTACGGCATGTCGACCGCCGGCATCGCGCTCGACGTCGGCGTCGGCGAGGAAAGCGTCAAGACCTACCGCAAGCGCATCTACCAGCGCCTGGGCATCGGCAGCGAGCGCGAGCTGCTGAGCTGGTACCTGGCGCTCTGGTCCGGCTGGCGCAGCCAGGCGCTGGAGCAGCAGGTCGCGCTGCCCTCCGGGCAGGCCCTTGCCGCCACCGTGCGCCATTGAATCTTCGGCCAGCGGCCGGCCGGCGCGCAGCAGCATCGGGTCCGGCCCTATTGCGACCTTGGCTAGAAGTACTATAAATAGTTCTACTCGATTCAACCGAAGGAGCGCACCTTGGAATCGCTGCATGCCAACCGGTCGGGGATGCCCGAGGATTTCGTGCTGGGGCGCAGGCCTGCCACCGCGCCGGCCGACCTGATCGACGTGGTCGAGGCGGTGGGCGGCGAGCGCTTCGGCGAGGCCCTGCTCAACTACCTGCGCGTGCTGTGCGGCGCCGATCATTGCGCGGTCTTCCTGCTCGAGAAGGACAGCGTCAGCGAGATCGCCACCGGCAGCTGGGACGGCAGCGAGACCGCGCACCGCCAGGCGCTGCTCTACGCCACGCAGCAGCACTGGCGCAACGACCCGATGATCTGCGAGGCGCGCCAGCGCGTGCAGCAGGGCCACGCGAGCATCGTGCGCTTCAAGATCGAGGAACTTCTCAACAACGACCTGCGCCACCTGATCTATCCAAAGGTGCGCGAGCGGGTGATGATCTGCGGCCGCCGCGCCGATGCCATCTTCGGCCTCAGCATCCTGCGCACCGAGGGCCAGGCGGTCTTCTCCGACGAAGCCGTGGGCCGGCTCTCCGGCGTCGCCGACCTGCTGCTGGCCCTGATGGCCAAGCACGCGGCGGTGCTGCTGCGCACGCCCAGGCCCGAGCAGGCACTGGCCTCGCTCGAGGAGATCGAAAGCTGCATGGTCGCGATGACCGACTTCCCGAGGCGCGAGCTCGAGGTCTGCGCACGCATCGTCTACGGCATGTCGGCGCCGGGCATCGCCGTCGATTTGGGCATCAAGCCCGAGAGCATCAAGACCTATCGCAGCCGAGGCTACCGGCGCCTCGATATCGGCTGCGAGCGCGAGCTGCTCAAGTGGTATCTGGGCATCTGGGGCGACTGGCGCGGCAGGCGCTACAGCCGCCTGCAACAGCGTCCTCTCGCGCTGCTCAACTGACCGTCCCCCACCTGGGGGACTGACGCCCCGGGGGGCGCATCGTGCAATAGCGCCTCGTCACTCACGAAGCGCCATGACTCAATACGAAAACCCCGGCCAACTGGCCGCCACGCTCGGGCAGCCGCTCGGTCACAGCGACTGGCTCGTGATCTCGCAGGAGATGATCGACCGCTTCGCCGAACTCACCGGCGACCGCCAGTGGATCCATGTCGACATCGAGCGCGCGAAGCGCGAGGCGCCCGGCGGCACCACCATCGCCCACGGCTACCTGACCCTGTCACTGCTCGGCGTGCTGCAGCCGCAGATCTACTCGGTGACCTGCCGCAGCATCCTCAACTACGGCCTCAACAAATTGCGCTTCCTGGCGCCGGTGCCGGCGGGTGCGCGCGTGCGATTGAGCGAGACCATCAAGGACGCGCAGCAGATCCCGGGCGGCTGGCGCATCGCCGCCGAGGCCACCCTCGAGGTCGAGGGCGCGACCAAGCCGGCCTACGTGGCCGAGGTCGTCTTCCAGTACTACGACTGAAGCTGCCACCATGAGCATCAACGGCAAGGCCTACATCGTCGGCGCCTACGAGCATCCGACGCGCAAGGCGACCGACATTTCGCTGGCGCAACTGCATGCGGACGTGGCCAAGGGCGCGCTCGCCGATGCGGGCCTGGGCCTGCGCGACGTCGATGGCTACTTCTGCGGCAGCGACGCACCGGGCCTCGGCCCGATGTCGATGGCCGAATACATGGGCCTGAAGCTGCGCCACGTCGACACCACCAACACCGGCGGCTCGGGCTACATCCTGCAGGTCGGCCATGCTGCGCAGGCGATCGCCGAGGGCAAGTGCTCGGTGGCGCTGATCACGCTGGCCGGCCGTCCGCGCAGCGGGCCCGGCCCGGTCGCCGAGGCCGGCTTCATGACCGACCCGGTGATGCCCGAGGTGCACTACGAGCTGCCCTTCAGGCCATCCACCGCCAACCTCTACGCGATGGTCGCCAAGCGCCACATGCACGACCACGGCACCACCAGCGAGCAGCTGGCCTGGGTCAAGGTGGCGGCCTCGCACCATGCGCAGCACAACCCGCTGGCGATGCTGCGCGACGTGGTGACGGTCGAGGACGTGATCAATTCGCCGATGGTGGCCGACCCGCTGCACCGGCTCGACTGCTGCGTGGTGAGCGACGGCGGCGGCGCGCTGGTGGTGGTGTCGCCGGAGATCGCGCGCCGGCTGAAGCGCCCGCTGGTCAAGGTGCGCGGCGCCGGCGAGGCCATCAAGCACAACGACGGCGGCCGCATCGACCTGTCGTATTCGGCGGGAACGGTATCGGCGGCCACCGCCTTCGCCGAGGCCGGCATCACGCCCAGGGACATCAAGTACGCATCGCTCTACGACAGCTTCACCATCACCGTGGTGATGCAGATCGAGGACATCGGATTCTGCGAGCGCGGCCAGGGCGGCCGTTTCGTGGCCGACGGCAACCTGATCTCCGGCGTCGGCAAGCTGCCCTTCAACACCGACGGCGGCGGCCTCTGCAACAACCATCCGGCCAACCGCGGCGGCATGACCAAGGTCATCGAGGCGGTGCGGCAATTGCGCGGCGAGGCGCATCCGAAGGTGCAGGTGCCCAGCTGCGACCTGGCGGTGGCGCACGGCACTGGCGGCCTGCTGGGCACGCGCCACGGCAGCGCGACCGTCATTCTCGAGAGGTGCGAATGAACTTCGATCCCGCCGCATTGCACAACGAGCCGGCCTGGTGTTCCGAATCCGGGCGACTGCTGGTCAAGCGCTGCAACGCCTGCTCCTCGCTCTACCACTACCCGCGGCCGATGTGCCCGTTCTGCATGAGCGAGGACACCGCCTTCGTCGAGACGGCGGGGCGCGCAACGATCTACTCCTTCAGCATCACCCGGCTGAAGAACGCCGAGCCCTACGTGATCGCCTTCGTCGAGCTGGAGGAGGGCCCGCGCCTCATGACGAACATCGTCGACACGCCGCTCGACCGCATCGCCATCGGCCTGCCGGTCGAGGTGGCCTTCCGCGAGCACGACGGCCGCCAGGTGCCGATGTTCGCGGCCACGAATCAATGAAGCCAACCAAGGAAGAGAGATGACGACGACAAGACTGGACGGCCGCGTGGCCATCGTGACGGGCGCTGGCGCCGGGCTCGGCCGCTCGCATGCGCTGCTGCTGGCGCGGCAGGGCGCGAAGGTGGTGGTGAACGACCTGGGCGGCTCGGTCAACGGCGAGGGCGGCGACAACGCGGCCGCCGACAAGGTGGTGGCCGAGATCCGCGCCTCGGGCGGCGAGGCGGTCGCAAGCTACGGCTCGGTGTCCGATCCGGAGAGTGCGGCCGGCATCGTCAAGACCGCGCTCGATGCCTTCGGCAAGCTGGACATCCTGGTCAACAACGCCGGCATCCTGCGCGACAAGAGCTTCATGAAGATGGAGATGAGCGACTACCGCACCGTGCTCGACGTGCACCTGTTGGGCAGCGTCTATGTCACCAAGGCGGCCTGGCCGCATTTCATGAACCAGAAATACGGCCGGGTGGTGGTCACCACCTCGGTGGCCGGCACCAATGGCAACTTCGGCCAGACGAACTACGGCGCGGCCAAGATGGGCCTGCTGGGGCTGATGAACTGCCTCACCATCGAGGGCCGCAAGAACAACGTGCTGACCAACGCGATCTCGCCCTCGGCGAACACGCGCATGACCGAGGGCCTGGTCGGCGAGGCGCTGCAGAAGCTGCTCGATCCGAAGTTCGTCTCGGCGGCGGTGGCCTGGCTCTGCTGCGAGAAATGCACCGACTCGGCCACCATCGTTGCCGCGGGCGGCGGCGGCTACGGCCGGGTCGCCTACTTCGAGACCGAGGGCGTGCAGTTCGATCCGACCAAGGACGTGACGGTCGAGATGTTCGACGAGGCCTTTCCGCGCATCGCCGACCTGTCGACCGCGCGGCCCTCGCCGATCGGCGTCTTCGGCCTGATGGAAGAGCGCCTCAAGAAGGCCGGGTTGCTGTAAGTGGAACTGGTCCAGGTCGCCTTCAGCGGGATCGCCATCGGCTGCATCTACGGGCTGGTGGCGCTGGGCTTCGTGCTGATCTACAAGGCCACCGAGGTCGTCAACTTCGCCCAGGGCGACGTGATGATGCTGGGCGGCTTCGTGGCCTACACCTTCTTCTCGCTGTGGCACATGTCCTTCGGCGTGGCGGTGCTCGGCACGGTGGTGGTGATGGCCGCCTTCGGCGCGCTCTTCGAGCGCTTCGTGCTGCGCCACATCCTGGGCCAGCCGGCCTTCGCGGCGGTGATGGTCACCATCGGCACCGGCTACGCGCTGCGCGGCATGGTGACGATGGTGCCCGGCTGGGGCACCGATACCCACCTGCTGAAGATGCCCTTCAGCGAGACCTTCCTGCGCGGCGGCGGCATCAGCCTGGCGATGGACCACATCGCGATCATCGCCACCACCGCGGTGCTCTGCGCGTCGCTCTACCTGCTGTTCAAGAAGACCCGTGTGGGCATCGCGATGCAGGCCTCGTCGCAGAACCAGCTGGCGGCCTTCTACGTCGGCATCCCGGTGCAGCTGATGCATACGCTGATCTGGGCCATCGCCGCCGGCATAGCCGCGGTGGCCGGCATCCTGCTCGCGCCGATCACCTTCGTGCACAACAACATGGGGCTGATCGCGCTCAACGCCTTTCCGGCGGCGGTGGTGGGCGGCTTCGGCAGCATCCCGGGCGCGCTGGTCGGCGGCCTGATCATCGGCGTGGTCGAGGCCATGGCCGGCTACCTGCTGCCGGAGGGCTTCAAGGCGATCGCGCCGCACCTGGTGGTGCTGCTGGTGCTGATCGTGCGGCCGTCCGGCATCTTCTCGGCCATGCGCAAGAAGAAGGTCTGAGGTCACGCCCATGCGCTTCATCTTCAAGACCCGGCACGAGCAGGACCTGCGGCTCTTCCGCGACGGGTTAGAGGCCGGCTGGTACCTGCTGCTGCTGCTCGCGCTGCTGGTCGCGCCCTTCGTGCTGGGCAACTACCTGCTGAGCCTGCTGAGCTTCGTCTTCATCTACAGCATCGTGGGTTTCGGCCTGATGCTGCTGAGCGGCTTCACCGGCCAGATGTCGCTGGGGCATGCGGCCTTCTTCGCTGTCGGCGCCTACACCGAGGCGGTGCTGCAGACGCAGGGCTGGCCCTTCATCGCCTCGGCGCCGGCGGCGATCCTGCTGGCGGCGGGCGCGGGCGTGGTGATCGGGCTGCCGGCGCTGCGGCTGACCGGCATCTACCTGGCGATCGCGACCATGTCCTTCAACTTCATCGTCGAGGAAGGCCTGGCGCGCTGGGAATCGGTCACCGGCGGCAATGCCGGCATGGCGGTGCCGGCACTCAAGCTGCTGGGTTCGCCGCTCAAGGCCGGGGTGCCGATGTACATGCTGTGCCTGGCCTGCGTGGTGGCGGTCGGGCTGGTGATCCGCAATGTGCTGCGTTCGCCCTCGGGGCGCGCCTTCGTGGCGATCCGCGACTCGGAGGTCTCGGCCCAGAGCATGGGCGTCAACCTTGCCTACTACAAGACCCGCAGCTTCGCGATCTCGGCGGCGGTGACCGGGCTGGCCGGCACGCTGTATGCGCACCAGATCAAGTTCCTGGGCCCGGACCAGTTCACCCTGATGACCTCGATCGAGTTCCTGATGATGGTGGTGATCGGCGGCATGGGCTCGCTGCACGGCGCGGTGCTGGGCGCGGTGTTCATGATCGGGCTGCCCGAGGCGATCAGCCGCATCAAGGTCTTCCTGCCGTCGGCCATCGCCGACCAGACCGGGCTCAATGCGACGGTGTTCGGCATCCTCACCGTGCTGTTCGTGCTGTTCGAGCCGCTCGGGCTCTATGGCCGCTGGGTCAAGATCCGCACCTGGTTCTCGCTGTTCCCGGCCTATCGCAAGGGCATGTTCAGGCGGCAGAAGAGCTACGCCAAGTCCGAAAGGCTTGCCTGATGGCTTTCTTCAAGGTCGACAACATCTCCAAGCGCTTCGGCGGCCTGACGGCGGTCGACCGCATCAGCTTCGAGGTCGAGAAGGGCGAGATCTTCACCATCATCGGCCCCAACGGCGCGGGCAAGACCACCATCTTCAACCTGATCAGCCTGATCTATCCGCTGTCGGGCGGGCGCATCGAGCTGGACGGCCGGGACATCACCGGGCTGGCGCCCTACAAGGTGGGATCGGCCGGCATCGGCCGGACCTTCCAGAACATCGAGCTGTTCGAGCACGCATCGGTGCTGCACAACCTGCTGGTCGGCTGCCACACCCACATCCGCACCAACCTGGTGGAAGAGCTGCTCTTCCTGCCGACGCTGCGGCGCAAGGAAGTGGCGCTGCGCGAGCGGGTCGAGCGGGTGATCGACTTCCTCGACCTGCAGAGCGTGCGCGACAGCCTGGTCAGCGGCCTGCCCTATGGCGTGCGCAAGGTGGTCGAGCTCGGCCGTGCGCTGTGCATGAGCCCGCGGCTGCTGCTGCTCGACGAGCCTTCGTCCGGGCTCAACACCGAGGAGACGGACGACATGGCCTTCTGGATCCACGACATCCGTGACCAGCTCGACATCACGGTGCTGATGGTGGAGCACGACATGGGACTGGTCTCGCGCGTGTCCGACCGGGTGCTGGCGGTCAGCGAGGGCCGGCCGCTGGCGCTGGGCACGCCGGCCGAGGTGCAGGCCCATCCGGCCGTCATGACGGCCTACCTCGGACAGTGACCGGCACCATGAGCGAACCCATCCTGCGCCTGGTCAACATCGAATCGAGCTACGGCCCGGTGCGCGCCATCCGCGGCGTCAGCCTGGAGGTGCAGCGCGGCAGCATCGTGACGGTGCTGGGCACCAACGGCGCCGGCAAGTCGACCATCCTGAAGACCATCTCGGGCATCCTCGACGCCGACAAGGGCCAGGTCTTCTTCGACGGCCAGGCCATCCAGGGCAAGGCCGCCAACTGGATCGTGCGCCAGGGCATCAGTCATGTGCCGGAGGGGCGCGAGGTGTTCCCGATGCTGTCGGTGCACGAGCACCTGGTGATGGGCGCCTACACCCGGCGCGACCGCGACGAGGTGCAGCGCGACATCGAGCGCATGTACGGCTACTTCCCGATCCTGAAGGAGCGCCGGGCGCAGGAGGCATTGCAGCTTTCCGGCGGCCAGCAGCAGATGCTGGCGATGGCGCGCGCGCTGATGGCGCGGCCCAAGCTGCTGCTGCTGGACGAGCCCAGCCTGGGCCTGTCGCCCAAGCTGGTGAAGGACATCTTCGAGATCATCGTGCGGGTCAACGCGGAAGAGGGCACGACCATGCTGCTGGTCGAGCAGAACGCCAGCATCGCGCTGGCCACCGCGCAGTTCGGCTATGTGCTGGAGGTCGGCCGCATCGTGCTCGAGGACACGACCGAGGCGCTGTTGCAGAAGGACGACGTGAAGGAGTTCTTCCTCGGCATGAAGGCCGATGGCGCGCGCGGCGAACGCCGCTGGAAGAAGAAGAAGCAATGGCGCTGATGACACTCAAGCAACAGCAGGGCCTGGCCGCCGCAGCGCCGCCTGTCCGTTCCGGATCCCGGCGGACCGGCGAGGTCCGGACGATGCCGCAGGGCGACACCGTTGCGCGCCGCTTCTGGAGCGCGGTGCAGCTGCGCGGCGACGGCATCGCGCTGCGCCAGAAGGAATTCGGCCTGTGGCAGGAAGTGAGCTGGCGCGCCTGCGGCGGCCATGCCCGGCGCATCGCGATGGCGCTGGCAGCGCTCGGCTTCCGGCCCGGCGACACCGCGGCCATCCTGTCGAACACGCGCCGCGAATGGGCCTACGCCGACTGGGGCGTGCTGAGCGCGGGCGGGGTGTCGGTCGGCATCTATCCCACCGACGCGGCCGAGCAGGTACGCTTTCTGGTGCAGGACTCGGGCGCGAGCATTCTCTTCGTCGAGGACGAGGAGCAGCTCGACAAGGCGCTGGAGGTGCGCGCCGACTGCCCCTCGCTGCGCAAGGTGGTGGTCTTCGACATGGACGGCCTGCACCGCTTCAGCGATGCCGGCGTGATCAGCCTGGAGGCGCTTGAGGCCGAAGGCGCGATCCACGACGAGCAGCATCCGGGCGAGCTCGACGCGCGGCTCGCCTCGCGCGGCCCGCAGGACCTGGCGATCCTGGTCTACACCTCGGGCACCACCGGCAAGCCCAAGGGCGCCATGATGTCGAACCTGAACATCACCAGCGTGATGGACAGTTACCCGATCCGGCAGGACGAGCGCGACGACAAGGTCACCTACCTGCCGATGTGCCATGTGGCCGAGCGGATGATCGGCTCGATGCTGACCGTGCAATACGGCAGCCGCATGAACTTCGTCGAGAACCCGGAAACCCTGGCGGCCAACATCTGCGAGATCGGGCCCAGCCAGTTCCTCGGCGTGCCGCGCATCTGGGAGAAGTTCTTCTCGTCGATGGCGATCCGCATGAAGGAGGCGACCCCGGTCGGGCGCTGGGCCTACGGGCTGGCGCTGGCCATCGGCTACCGACATGGCGACCTGCTGCTGGCCGGCGGCCGGCCCGGCCCGGGCCTCGCGTTGGCCAATGCACTGGCCAGCTGGCTGGTGCTCGGCAACGTGCGGCGCATGCTGGGCCTGCACCGGCTGCGCATCGCGCTCACCGGCGCGGCGCCGATCTCGCCCGAGCTGATTCGCTGGTACCACGCGATCGGCGTGCCGCTCTTCGAGGGCTGGGGCATGACCGAGACCTGCGGCGGCGGCACGCTCAATACGCCGGACGCCTTCAGGATCAGCACCATCGGGCGGCCCATACCGGTCAACGAGATGAAGCTGTCGGCCGAGGGTGAGATCCTGGTGCGCGGGCCGAACGTCATCATGGGCTACCTCAACCAGCCCGAGAAGACGCGCGAGGCGATCGACGAGGAAGGCTGGCTGCACACCGGCGACGTGGGCCGTATCGACGAGGACGGCTACTACCGCATCGTCGACCGCATGAAGGACATCATCATCACCGCCGGCGGCAAGAACGTGACGCCCAGCGAGATCGAGAACGAGCTGAAGTTCTCGCCCTACATCGCCGATGCGGTGGTGATCGGCGACCGCCGGCCCTACCTCAGCTGCCTGGTGATGATCGACCACGAGAACGTCGAGCAGTTCGCGCAGGAGCGCTCGGTGCCCTTCTCGAACTTCGCCAGCCTCTGCCAGGCGAAGGAGGTCCGCGAACTCATCCAGCAGGAGCTGGACAAGGTCAACCTCAAGTTCGCCCGGGTCGAGCAGATCAAGACCTTCCGGCTGATCGAGCAGAAGCTCACCGCCGAGGACGAGGAGCTCACCGCCACGCTGAAGCTCAAGCGCCGGGTGGTCGAGAAGAAATACGCCGAGCTGATCGTCCAGATGTACGCGGCGAGATGAGGCCCGCGCAGGCCCCGCAACGGTTCGAGACAACACCACCCAAAGAGGAGCAATCGATGACGACGCGAAAGACATTCCCATTGCGCCGGCTGCTGGCCGGCCTCGGCGCGGCGCTGCTGGCCGGCGCGGCCATGGCGCAGGCGGCGACGCAGGGCGTGACCAAGGACGAGATCCTGGTCGGCACCATCACCGACCTGTCGGGCCCGATCGCCTATGTGGGCAAGAACACCCGCAACGGCCTGCAGCTACGGGTGGACGAGATCAATGCGGCCGGCGGTATCAACGGCCGGAAGATCCGCCTGCTGGTCGAGGACAACGGCTACGACCCCAAGCGCAGCGTGCTGGCGGCGCAGAAGCTGGTCAACAGCGACGGCGTCTTCGCGATCCTCTACCACGCCGGCTCGGCCATGAACATCGCGGCCATGCCGATCCTGTTCGAGCGCAACGTCATCAACTTCATGCCGGCCAGCGGCGCGCGCGCGATGTTCGAACCGCCGGACCGGCTCAAGATCGCGCTGACATCGCCCAACTACGACCAGATGGAAGTCGGCGTGCCCTTTCTCATCAAGCAGAAGAAGCACACCAAGGTCTGCGCCATCTACCAGGACGACGAGTTCGGCCAGGAGCATCTGCGCGGCGCCGAGTCCGGCCTGAAGAAGGTCAACCTGGGCATCACCGACCGGGCCACCTTCAAGCGCGGCGCCACCGACTTCTCGTCGCAGGTCGCGAAGATCAAGCAGAGCGGATGCACCATGGTCGTGCTCGGCTCGCTGGTGCGCGAGACCATCGGCATCGTCAGCGAGGCCCACAAGAACGACTACAACCCCGACTTCCTGGCCGGCGAGTCGGGCTACAACACCCAGGTGGCGGAGCTGGGCGGCGCAGGCATGGACGGCCTCTATGCGGTGCATGCCTTCAACACGCCCTATCCGGACGACCCGTCCAAGGCCATGCGCGAGTTCTATGCCAACTACAAGGCCAAGTACGGCGAGGCGCCGCAGCAGACCGGCATGTACGCCTACTACGCGATGGACATCTTCGGCAAGGCGGCGGCCAAGGCGGGGCCGAACCTGACGACCGACAGCTTTCTCAATGCGATGGAGAGCACCACTTTCGCGAACCCCTTCGGTGGCGGCGAGTTCAGCATCAGCAAGACGGATCGGCTGGGTATCCGCGAGTTGCGGGTGTCGCAGATACAGAAGGGGCGGTGGACGAATGTGAGCGAGTTGCTGTCGGCGCGGTAGGCCAGGGTGCGGCAGGTGATCGTGAAACGCTGATCCGCATAACTACTGTTGGCTGAAGGCTTCTCGAGCGACGAGAATCTTCGGATGCTTCGAAAAATCCTCGCCGGCCTCGCACTGACCCTGGTCGCAGCCACCTTGCCCGCACACGCCGACGACGCGTGGCCCAGCGCCAAGCCGATCCGCATCGTGGTGCCTCTGCCGCCCGGCGGACCATCGGACATCGTGCTGCGCCCGATGGCAGCTGCCATGCAGAAGACCCTCGGCCAGGCGGTGATCATCGACAACCGGCCGGGGGCCAACGGCAATATCGGCGGCGCCGAGGTCGCCCGCGCCGCGCCCGACGGCTATACCTGGCTCTGGACGACCGACACCTCGCTCAGCATCAATCCGCACATCTACAGGAGCATCGGGTTCAAGCCCGAGGCCCTGGTGCCGCTCGACTACGCGGCGCGCTTTTCGCAGACGCTGGTCTGCAATCCTTCGCTGGGCTTCAAGACGCTGCCGGACATGATCGGCTATGCGCGCAGCCATCCGCTCGACTATGCGAGCGGCGGTGCGGGCTCGCCGGGCCACATGGTCATGGAAATGCTCTCGGCCCGTGCCAACGTGAAGCTGACCCATGTGCCCTACAAGGGACCCGCGCCGGCCATGCAGGACTTGCTGGGTGGCCAGGTGCAATGCGGCTTCCTGGCCGGACCGACGGTGCTGCCGCAGATCCAGAGCGGCAAGCTGACCGCACTGGCCGTGTCCGGTGCGCAGCGCTCGCCGCTCATGCCCAACGTGCCGACCGTCGCCGAATCGGGCTACCCGGGCTTCGACGGTACCTTCTGGCTCGTGCTGATGGGGCCACGCGGCGTGCCGGCGGACATCCAGAAGCGCTTCCTCGCCGCGCTCGACGAGGCGATCCATGCGCCGGGGCAGCAGGAGCGCGTGTCGGTCGCGGGGATCGAGATGATCGGATCGACGCCGGAAGAGGCGCAGCAGCGCACCAAGGCGCTGTCGGCTCAGTGGGGCAAGGTGGCGAGCGACATCCACCTTCAGGTGGAGTGAGGGGCTGCAGCTCGAGCTGGGATCTTATCCGCCTGGATTCCGTGATAGGTCACGACCTCTGCCCGCGATTCAAACCCGAGCTTGGTCGCGAGGGACACGGAAGACTGGTTCTTGCTCCAGCAGTCCCAGTCGGGAGTGAGGCCATGGTTCAGGCAATGCTCGATAAAGGCGCATGCGACCGCCATGGCGAGTCCCTTGCGCTGATGACGCTCGGAAGTCCAGATGTCGATGTCGTGATGCTTGCGCCACGCGAAGCACGTGTAGCAGATGCTGACGATGGCGCTTTCGTGGATCATGCAAAAGCCAATGCCATCCCGCACGAAGTCGCGGGCCGACCTCCAGTAATTCTTGCTATAGGGCAAGACTTCGTCGCGCACCTGCTGCATGAGCGTTTCATCCATTCGTCGAAGCTCGAACCCTCTGGGGATGCTGGATCGCCAGTCTTCGTGTGCGGCGAAGGTCGAGGGGTTGAGTGCAAAGTCCAGGCGACGGCGCTTCGTCGCCGCGTTGCCCATCAGCCGATCCAGAATCGGTTCCCAACGCTCGGGATGCGCGAAAAGAATGAAATAGTCGGCCCCATGGAATTCCATCAGCCAGCGGCAGGCGGCCTCTCCAAATGCGCCTTCAGCTTCCCCGGCCAGGGTGCACGCGCCGTTGTTGTATACGAGGGCAGCGCGCGGCTCGACGACATCGTCCACGAAGACCTTTCCGTCGCAGATACCCGCAATCACTGAGTTCGGGATGGTCATGCCATATGGGAGGCTCTCGAAGAAGCGAGAGGCACGATGAAAATCTGGCGGAATCAGTTCGTGCATCGTGGGAGCGAGGCGCGTTCGCCAAGAATGACTGTCGTTGGCCGGATGCAGTCGGTCGAGTCGTTCAATTGCTCATGCGCCGTCAGGCTCCGGCGCGTGGCAGGCAACGCAGAGTTTGTTCCCGTCGGGGTCTCGAAAATAGGCGCCGTAGTAGTTCTCGTGGTACTCCGGGCGAAGACCTGGCGGGCCTTCGCAGGACCCACCATTTGACAGCGCGATCGCATGCGCCTCCCGAACGTTTGCCCGCGAGGCAGCGTCGAAAGCAACCATTTGGCCGTTGCCAGGGTTGTGCGGGTTGCCGTCGTAGGGCCTGCAAATGACGAAATATGGGCGAGCGCTACCTGCGCTATGCCAGCCAGCCCACGGCCTTTCTCGCTCACAAAAGCGCAGATGTACGCCAAGGCTGGTCATCAGTGCGCTGTAGAACTTCAGGGCGCGTTCGAAATCGCTGACGCTCACAAAGATGTGGGAAAACACGCTGGATCCTCAGTAAGCAGGAAAGGGTGGTCTCGACTGTCCGATGTCGGCCGCATCCTGCCGGACGATGAGGGGGTGTGCACGCGCTTCGCTGCAGCGTTGGCGTCGGGGCCAACGCGATCTCCTTTGCAATCGAACGCCACTTCCCTTTTTCTGCGCAAAGTGTTCAAGATATTGAAATGCAAGCCAGATCGAAGCAGCCGACTCGGGAAACATTGATGGAGCGCGTAGCTAGGCTGGCGCTCTTCTATGTGGTCTTGAGTGCGCTGTGTGCGCCCTTCTTCCCGCTTTTTTCGTTTCCCAGGTATCCGACCTCACCATGGGGCTGGCTTGCCTACTTCGCTTTGCCCATCCCCTTGTATGCAGCTGAAGGGTGGATGGCAAGATGGCGCGCCCAACGGCCATTTCGGGATCTTGGCGCCATCGACTCTCTCGGGCGCGGCATCGAAAGATCTCCGCTTCGGTTGGTCTACACCGTTGTTCGGGTCAATCATGGGCAGGCGAATCCGACAGCGCTTGCATCATCGCTGCGGCGCCCACGCCGGTTCCTTTTTGCGACGGCGGGAAGTCGGCCATGCTCTTCGCGAAGGTCTTGAGCGGCGGTGCGATCAACGGCAACAGCCACGATTTCTCCTTCATCCAGAGGAGGTGTCCCCCGGTGTCTGGCGTTCGCTCGTAGGGGTCGAGCTTGATGTCGATGATGAGCCCGCCGGGAATCTTCTCGATGTCGCCCAACCACGTGTTCTTGATCGCCAAGTGGATCTTCCACTGGTCGACTCTCACAGCGTCCAAGTGCGTTTCCGCGAAAAAGAAGAACTCGCGACGATGAGACTTGCCGCCGGGTCGGGTCAGCATGTCCAATTGGTTGTAGCCGTCGAGATGATTCTTGAACGTCTTTCCGTCGACCGTCATGCCCTCAAGAAGCCGGTCCTTGACGTCAGGATCGCCGGCGGCGGCCAGCAGGGTGGGGACCCAGTCTTCGCTCGTCATCAGTTCACCCGTCCAGGCCCCCGCCGCGATCTTGTCTGGCCAGCGAACAAGCATCGGCACGCGAAAGCCCCCATCCCAGGTCAGCCCCTTCTCGCCCCGAAACGAAGCGGTCCCCGCCATCGGCCAGTGCGCGAGGTTCACGCCATTGTCGGAAGTGAAGAGCACGATCGTGTTGTTGCGCTGGCCCGAGTCGTCGATCGCCTTGAGTACTTCACCGACCAGATGGTCCAGGTGCAACACAGCATCGCTGTACGGTGTGTGGCCGCTTCTGCCCTCCCATTCCTTGCTGACATGGATCTTCTGATGCATGCGCGAAGGCGTGAACCAGAGGAAAAACGGCTTGCCTGCATCTGCCTGATCCTTCATCCAGGCGATCGATCGACGGGCGACTTCGTCGTCGAAGGTTTTCATCCGCTCCGCACCGAGGGCTCCTTGATCTGTAATGACCTGCTTGCCGACGCGGCCCCAGCGAGGGTCCACGGTGGCGTCATCGTTGTCGGTCGCCAGTGCATGAATAACATTGCGCGGCCTTCCTTGGAAGGCCGGATCCTTCGGAAACTCGGGCTGCTCCGGCATCTCCATCATGTTCAGGTGATAGAGAAAGCCATAGAACTCATCGAAACCATGAACGGTCGGCAGATACTCGTTGCGATCTCCGAGATGATGCTTCCCGAAATGGCCGGTGGCGTAGCCCCGGTCCTTCAGGAGCTGCGCGAGCGTGATGTCGCCGTCCTGCAGCCCGACCTTGGCGCCCGGTTGCCCGACCGAAGTCAGACCGGTGCGAATCGGGTACTGACCCGTGATGAAGGCGGCTCGCCCAGCCGTGCAACTCGGCTGGGCGTAGTAGTCACTGATGGTCATCCCGTCGCTGGCCAAAGAGTCGATGTTTGGCGTGTGCACTGCGCCCAGACCGCGGTGGTAGGTCGACAGGTCCATCGGCGGCATATCGTCGACCATGATGACGACGATATTCGGTCTCGCCTCACCCGCCCGGCTATCGGGAGCATCCGGTCGCTTTGCGTTGGCCATGTTCAACTTCCTTTGTCGGGACAACCAGACTTCTTGAATGCGACCCGAGCGCCGGAACCGGTCATTGCCAGCTAAGCGCCATCCTTTTCAATTCTCGAATCGCCAGCGCGGGCCAAGCCTCAAGAAGCCAGGAACTCCAGGCCGTGCCTCGTCGCAATGGCCCTGGCTTCGTCCGACGCCCTTTGCGTCGGGCTACCGGTGTCCAGCGCCGATACCTCGGCGATCAACGCATCGAAGATCCCGCCGGGCGAGCTGATGATCTGCATGCGTCCCGGTCCCGTGCCCGTGTTCACGAACCCGTGCGGCGTGCCGCGCGGCACGAACACCACGTCGCCGGCCCCGAGCTTGAGCAGCTTGCCATCGAGACGGAAGTCGTACTGCCCTTCGCTGACGATGAAGGTCTCGTCATAGGTGAGGTGGCGGTGGTAGCCGGCGCCTGCTTCCGGCACGTCGAGCGATTCGCACAGGGTGTAGGCGTTCCAACCCTCCGCGGCCGTCGTCTTGAACGTCAGCGTCATACGACCGAGCTTGAAGGTCTGGCCTTCGGTCGGCGCGAAATGTTGAGGCTTCACGGCGTGGAGCTCCTGGCGTGGCATGCAAGCGGCCATTGGCGGCGCAGGATTGCGCTGCCATGCTGATTTGGCCGCACGCGTACAGACACGTCAAGCAGAAGCTTGCCGTCCCGGGGATCCAACTTCATGAGTGAGCGATGAAGTTGGGGCAATTCATCAACCGGACAACAGGCGTCGACATCCGCTACTGAACTTCATTGCGCAACAGCGCTATGACCGCTGATGGCAGCGATAGCAGCCAGTCGATCAAACGGACGAGATCATCTCGAACCCGCCAAAAATCATCCGCTTGCCGTCGAACGGCGGCACCGCTGCAGATTGCATGCGCGGATCGGCCATGACCCTTTTCCAGGATTCATCGCGCGCCTCGCGTGATGGCCAGGTGATCCAGCCAAAGACGACTGTTTCGTCCGGCGCGCACTGAACGGCCAGAGGAAATGAAGTCAGCTTGCCTGGCGGCACATCGTCTCCCCAGCAGTCGACGACGCTGATCGCGCCGAACTCCTTGAACAAGCTGGCCATGGTCTGCGCGTGTTCTGCGAAGTCGGCCCGTTTGGCCGTCGGGACGGAGGCGACGAATCCATCGACGTAGGTCATTGCAGTTCTCCGGTTCAATGAGGGGACGGCCCCGCCGCCAGCGGTAGGCTTCGCTTGCGACAGTCTACCGGTGAGAGATCAGTCCAGGGTGCAAGTCAGCCGGGTGCTGGACGAAGTCGTCGGGCTCGCGTGGCCAGGCATGAGCGCTCCATCGATACGTGACGCTACCTATCTCCTGCAGGACCACGTACGTAGCGGCCCACCGCCGCGCCCCGACAGTGCTCCCGATCATTCATTGGCGAATGCTGACGAGACCTTCGAACGGCCGCCTCAGTCCCACGTAGGTGGTCGTCTACGTGTCCGCTCGGATGGATCGTGCAATGGCTCGTTCATATGCTCGTGCAGGCATTCCGCTTCGCTCGCCTGCTGCTGCTGCTTCGAAGTTCCACGTCTTGCGTTTCGTCGCCGCAGGCCTTCATGTAAACCCTAACTCGCGACGTGACGAGGAGTAGAAATGACATCCGCTCGATCATCCGTGCTGGCCAGCTCGATACTCGCTGGAGCAGCAACGCTTTCCTCCACGGCTCTGGCTCAGGCTCCTGCCCAGTCGCCGCCTCCGGGCCATCGGCCGAACGTCGTCATGCTCATGACCGACGACACCGGATGGACCGACTTCGGCGCTTATCTCGGCGGGGCCGCATTGGGTCACCCCACTCCCAATATCGACAGGGTTGCAAGAGAAGGTGCGATGTTCACCGACTGGTATGGGCAAGCCAGCTGCACTGCAGGCCGAGCTTCATTCATGACCGGCCGCATACCCGTGCGCTCGGCGTTGTCGGTTGTCGTGGTTCCGGGCGACCCGAATGGCCTAAGGAAAGAGACGCCGACGATTGCGGAGTTCTACAAGAAGAACGGGTACTCAACCTATTTCTCGGGCAAATGGCATCTGGGCGACAAGCCAGAGTTCTATCCGATCGAACACGGCTTCGACGAAATGAAGCAGTTCGCTGCGTACTATCCCGGCGTCTATGGCTACAGTGACACCTCGCCCAACGCGCATCCATGGTTTCCCAAAGGCAACGAAGAATACTGGAAGATGTATCAGGGGGTCGTCAACCTCTATGAATGGGAAGGCGTGGCGGGAAAACCCGCCGTCAAGGGCGACAACGGTGCAGTCATCACGCTGACGAATCTGGCCGATTTCGATATGAGGCAGACGGATTCGGCGATCGAATACATCAAGCAGCACGCGAAATCCGACAAGCCGTTCTTCATGGACGTCAACTTCATGAAGATGCACCAGCCAACCAGTCCGAACAAGATGTTCGCGGGCAAGTCTCACCTGGGCAACTACTCCGATTCGATGCTGGAACTCGACTACAACATCGGCCGGATCATGGACGAGATTCGTGCCGAGGCGCCTGACACCGTCGTGATCATCACCGCCGACAACGGCGCCTGGCAAGATGCCTGGCCCGATGCCGGCACTCATCCATACAGAGGAGAGAAAGGCTCGGCGTTCGAAGCAGGCTGGCGTGTTCCCGGCATCATGTGGGCACCGGGCAGAATTCCGGCCGGCCAAGTGCTGCATGAAATGATGTCGCATATGGACGTGTGGCCGACGACCGCAGCGATGGCCGGATTGACGCCGCCGGGAAAAGGTGAGATCAAGGACAACAATGGCAAGCCGATCTACTTCGACGGCATCGACAACTCGGCCTACGTCACGGGCAAGAACAAGCATTCGGCGCGGGACGGGTGGATCTACATCGACGGCGAAGTATTCGAAGGTGCTCGCGCCGACGTCGCGTTGACCCCCGAGGCGCCGGACGTCAAGATCGCCTGGAAGTTGCTCTATACGTCGAAGGACACCTGGATGGGGCCGACCTTGAACATGGGTGCCGTGCCATCGCTCTACAACCTGACGATGGACCCCTACGAGAAGTACGACATGATGTTCAACGGCGCGGTCGCGACACGCAATCCGCCCTCTTCTCCGGGACGCTATAGCGGCATGGACAACGGCTGGGCCATCTCGCTTGTCGACATCCCGCTGATGGAATTCAATAAATCAATCGTGAAGTATCCGAACATCGAGCGCTTCCCGGGGGGCGCGTCCAACGACATGATTCCCAATCTGCAGAACCCGAAGAATCCGCTTCCATACGACCCGATCAAGCTGCCGAAGACCGTCGGGTCCATCGGGGGCGGCTGAGCCCACTTGTGCACCGCGGTCCTGCGGCGCTATCCGCCAGCGTCCAGGCTCGAACTTGATGCCACTGCTACGGCAGACTGCCGCGCTTGCTTCAGATAGAGCCGAGCGGGCAAAACCACCATCCAACCCGAACCGCTAGAGGAGTTCGAACATGACCAAGAAGTTCTTCACCCGTATCGGCGCCATCCTGATGGCACTCGTGCTCGCCGCCTGCGCTGCGCCCCAGAGCGCGCCGCCCGAAGTCCGCATGGGCACCATCGAGCAGATCGCACCGACCAGCATCGCCTCAGACAACCATGCAGGCGTCGGCGCGGTCCTGGGCGGCATCGGCGGCGGCGCGCTCGGCAGCCTGATCGGCGGGGGCACCGGCCGCGACGTCGCGATGGTGGTGGGTGCGATCGGCGGCACGGTCGCTGGCAGCCAGATCGCAAAGCGCTACGACCAGCCGATAGCTGGCCAGCAGATCTTCGTTCGCACCACCAGCGGCGTGCTGGTCGAGGTGACCCAGCCGGCCGTCGCGGGGCTGCGCGTCGGGCAGAAGGTACTCATCCAGGGCGCGGGGCAGGACGCGCGCGTCGTTGCGCAGTAGCAGCCCGGCCTGGGCGAAGCGGGACGCGTGCATCGCTGCGTCGTTCCGCGCCGCGGAAGTCCGAGGCAGCGCCTTTCTGAACAAGCGCTCGTAGGTCGTGCACGGATCGGTCGATGGCATCGGGGCCTCCTGTGGGCTGCGCCATTGGGTCTTTCCAACGCGTGCGCTGGAAAGCTCCAGGCAGCCTTCGGCTCAGGCGCCGGTTCCGGCACCTTTGCCAAGCGGCAGCTCCGTTGTGAACTTGGCTGTCGAAAGCACGATGTCGCTTGAGTAGCTTTTGAGCTCAAGGGCTTCGCCGAGTTGCTGCTGCGCGAACACTTGGTAGTCGGGCAGGGACCGGGCACAGATCACCAAGACGAAGTCGGTTTCGCCTGCAACGCAGTGGCACTGCAAGACCTCCGGCAGCTGGCGGACTTTCCGCTCGAAGGCGAGCGTTGCCTCCCTGGTCGTGCTGCGCAGCGACACCCTTGAAATCACCAGCACCGGCCATCCGACCTTGGCGGGGTCCAACAGCGCAATCTCTCGCTGTATGGCCCCCTCGTCCTTCAACCGTCGGACCCGCTTGAGACAGGCAGAGGGCGACAAGTTCACGCGGTCGGCGAGCACCTGGTTCTGGATGCTGGTGTCGGCTTGTAGTGCGGCCAGGATGGCGAGGTCGATGCGGTCGAGTGTCATGGCCTGTTCCGTTGTGGCAAGAAATTTTCAGTCGCGGAGGTCCTTCACAACGACGCCGGATGCTCCGATCGCTGCGTAGCATGACCATTTTGGCCATCTACTCCGAAATCCGTGTCAACAATCTCAGTTCCAGAAGCCTTGGCTCAGCGTCCGCACCAGCTGACCGTACGGAGCATGGCCTCCATGGCACTGCTCGCGGTCCTATGGGGCCTGTCGATTCCATTGACGAAGCTCGGATTGCAGGACACGTCGCCGACGACGTTGACAGCGCTCCGCTTCGCCTTTGCAGTGCCTCCGCTGATGGCCTACGTCGTCGGGCGGCACCCTTTGCCTCGGCAGGCGCTGCCGAAGGTCCTTGGCCTGGGCATCGTGGGCATCTTCATCGGGCAGGTCGCCCAGGCACTCGGGGTCGCCGGCACTTCAGCATCCATTGGCACCATCGTCTCCGCCACAATCCCCATCTTCATCGTGCTCTTTGCTGCGATCAGGCTCAAGCAGACAGTAACGACCTTGCAGAAAGCCGGCATCGCAGCCGCCTTTGCTGGAATCGCAGTGGTTGCCTTGGGCCGAGGCGGCGGTGTGGAAGCATCGGCAGCGGGGGTTGGTTTCATGCTCCTCTCGGCGATTGCCATCGCGTTCTACTACGTCTGGAGCGTCGAGCTGACACACCGATATGGCGTCGCCACGGTCGCGGCCTGGAGCACGCTGTTTGGATTCCTGGCGCTCGTTCCGTGGGCAAGCTGGCAAGCGCTACGTGAACCCTTCGCGCCGTCCATGACATCGCTGGCCGTGGCGGCCTATCTCGGACTCGTCGTCACCGTAGCCGGCCTGTTCATGTGGCTCGGAATCCTCCGGACGGTGCCAGCCCGCGTCGCGGCGGCGGTTCAGTTCTTGCAGCCGATTGTTGGCGTTGGCGCCTCAGCGGCGATGTTCGGCGATCAACTCGGGCTGACCTTCGGCATCGGAGTCGGTGCGGTGCTGATCGGGCTTTGGCTCACCTTGCGCACGGCATGACGGCCCGGGCCGATTGGGCGGCTGCAACTGGTCCAGGAGCGTTGCGGCTGGATGGGCGAGATCTTCGGCTGAGTGCTGCGGCGCCCCTTGCAATTTCGGCCTCGCTTGCACAAGATCGGGCGCCATGCCGCACACCCTCTTCACGAACGCGAACCTCGTCCTCGACGGCTTCGACACGCTGCAACGGGCCTTCGAGGTCCTGGTGGAGGACGGCAGCATCCGCGCGGTGTCGCGGACCGCGATCGACCCGCCCGACGGCGCCAGGGTGATCGACGTCGGCGGCCGCACCCTGATGCCGGGCCTGATCGATGCGCATGCCCACGTCATGGGGCTCTCGCTGACGCCGAAGAACATCGCCTATCCGCCTTCCGAGATCGCGATCGCGTCGGAGCACTACCTGCGCAACTGCCTGATGGACGGCTTCACGACCATCCGCGAGGCGGGCGGCGCGGACCATGCGACCGCCCATCTGCTGGCGACCGGCGCGATCGTCGGGCCGCGGCTGTTCTATTCGGGCAAGGCCCTGACCCAGACCGGCGGCGGCGCCGACTTCCGCACGCCCGACGAGAACCTCGATCCCTGCGGCCACGTCGGGCCGTTCTCCAACATGTCGGTGATCGCCGACGGCGTCGACGAGGTGCGCAAGGCGGCGCGCGAGGAGCTGCGCAAGGGCGCCACGCAGATCAAGCTCTTCGCCTCGGGCGGCGTGGTGTTTCCGGCGGAAGGCCATGCGACGCGTTATGAATTCTCGGAAGCCGAGATCGCGGCCGTGGTCGAGGAGGCTTCGGCGCGCAACACCTACGTCATGGCCCACGTCTACACCGACGAGGGCGTGCGCCGCTGCCTCAAGGCGGGCGTGCGCTCGATCGAGCATGCCAACTTCGTCAGCGAGGAGACGGTGAAGATGATGGCGGATGCGGGCGCCTTCCTGGTGCCGACCTTCATCTCGCTGCAGCAGCGCGTCGAGAGCGCGGCGCACACGCATCTGCCGGAAGCCATCGTGCGCAACATCGAGCGCACGATCGAGCGCGGCCGCGAGGTCTACGGATGGGCCCGTGCCCACAAGGTCGAGATCGGCCTGGGCACCGACCTGTGGGGCCCCGAGGCGCAGAAATCGCAGCTGCGCGAATTCGAGTTGCGCCTGGCGCTCGACACGCCGGCGAACATCCTGCGGTCGGCCACCGCGACCAATGCCGCGCTGCTCATGAGCGAGGGCCTGCTGGGCACCATCGCCGAGGGCGCGCATGCGGACCTGCTGATCGTCAACGGCGATCCGCTGAGCGACCTGCGCGTGCTGCTCGATCCACAGAAGAACCTCAAGTTCATCATGAAGGACGGCGTGGTCTGCAAGGACGAGATGCCGGCCTGAGGACGACGACGAGGCGCGCCACCCGTCGATCGCCTCATACATCGCCTCATCGATCGTCTCAGCGTTCTGCCGGCGCGGCGGCCAGCGCGATGTCCATCTGATAGAAACCGAACACATGGGCCCGCTCCGCTGCGTGGCCGGTCGCGGCACGGTAGGCATCGACCACGTCCTGTACGAAGGCATCGCGCCGGTCCGCGGGCAGCCGCGAGGTCCAGGCGCCGAAGCCTGCGCTGCAGAAGTCTAGGAAGGCCTGGGCCGAGCGGAAGTCCCACTCGCGCGCCTGCGTGTGCTGGCTCAGCACGCGCAGGCCCTGCGTCTCGGCCAGTTGCGCGTACTGCGGCGCGGTCAGGCGCAGGTAGGGATCGACGAAGCCGGTGAAGCTCGGCGCCCAGCGCGGTAGCGCGCGCGTCGCCTCGGCCACTTCCTCGAGGCTCGCGATCTCGCCCTTGATGACCAGCCGAAGCATCGCGCGGCCCTGCGGCTGCAGCGCCGCGGCGATGCCGCGCAGCGCGCTCGCCTGCTCGGGCACCCAGTGCAGGGCGTTGAACGAGACCACGACATCGAACTCGCCATGGAAGTCGAGCGCGCGTGCGTCCATGACCTCGAAGCGCAGGTTGGCGCGCGCCTGCGAACCCCCGACCGCGAAGTGCCGGGTCGCGAAATCGATCATGTCGGGCGAGGCGTCGACGCCCAGCACGCGGCCTTCGGGCACGCGGTCCGCGATGCGCGCGCTGAGCTTGCCTTCGCCGCAGCCGACGTCGAGTACCCGCGCGTCGGGTGGCAGTTCGAGCCGGCCCAGGACCTCGCTCGCCATGGCCTCCTGCAGGCTCGAGTGCCGGGCGTAGGCGAGTGCGTTCCAGTCGTCGGCCTTCTTCGGTGCGCTGTCGTGCGTCATGCGGTGCTCCTGTTGTTCGTTTGGGGTGTGCCATCGCCCTTGCGCGTGAGCGCGGTCATCAGCAGGGCCAGCGTGGACACCGCGACCAGCAGGACCATCGCGGCCTGGTAGCCGGCCAGGAATTCCGTCGGCGACGCGAGCGACTCGGCCGCTGGCCCATGCGGCGTGGCACGCGCGTTGTAGACCGCGGTCGTGATCGCCAGGCCCAGCGCGCCGCCGAAGTTGTGCAGCGTCCAGCAGGCACCGGTCGCGACGCCACTCAGGGCTGGCGGAAGGGCAGCGAGCGCGGCCACGGTCGAAGGTCCGAGTATGCAGCCCCAGCCGATGCCCATGCAGACGAAGGCCGCGAGCATCGGAACGAGGCCGCTGGACGCGCCAAGGCTGGCCTGCAGCGCCGCCGAAAGCGCCAGAAAGCCGAAGCCGCCCATCAGCGGCAGCGCCGTGCCGCGACGGTCGGCCAGCCGTCCGGCCCAGGGCGAGACCAGCGCCATCGTCGCGGTGGTCGGCAGCAGCGCGAGGCCGATCTGCGCGCTCGCCTCGCCGCGCACATGCGCCAGGTAGAGCGGCATCAGGAAGAAGGCCGAGCAGTAGAAGAAGGCGAGGCTCGCGCTCGCGAGGCTGGCGACGAGGAACTGCCGGTTGCCGAGCAGGTCGAGCCGCAGCAGCGGTGAAGGCACGCGCCGCTCGACCTGCCACAGCGCGACGAGCAGCAGCAGGCCGATCGCTGCCGTGCCGAGACTGCGGGCCGACAGCCACCCCCATTCGGCGCCGAAGCCGACCAACAGCAGCAGGCAGGGCAGCGCGACCAGCAGCAGCACCAGCCCCGCGAAGTCGAGCCGCTCGCCGGGCCCGGCGCTGCGCGACTCCTGCACATGGCCGAGGCAGAGCGCGAAGCCCAGCAGGATCAGCGGCACGTTGAGCATGAACACCGAACGCCAGCCCCAGGTCGCGACCAACAGGCTGCCGAGCACGGGACCGATCGCCAGGCCGACGCCGTTGATGCCGAACAGCAGCCCGATCGCCTTGCCGCGTTCGGCTTCCGGGAAGGCATGCGCGACGATCGCGGTCGATGCGGTGTAGAGCACGGCGCAGGACAGGCCCTGCAGCGTGCGCCAGCCGACCAGCCAGCCGAGCCCCGGCGACAGCGCGGCGCCGAGCGAGGCGGCGCCGAAGGCCAGCATGCCGGCATGGAGCACGATGCGGCGGCCGTGCAGGTCCGCCGCGCGCCCGGCCGCGACCATGAAGGCCGACAGCGCCATCACGAAGGCCGTGATGATCCATTGCGACTGCCCGACGCTGGCGCCGAAGTCCTTCTGGATCGCAGCGATCGCAGTGTTGACGATCGTGAAGTCGATACAGCCCAGGAAGCTCGCGATGGCGACACCCGCGAATGCGAGGTGGCGGCTGCGGCGCTCGGAGCCTGCGCTGCGTTCGGGCGGGGATGCATGGGTCAAGAGGCCCTCTCCATTCCGAGGAGGTGCTGGATCGTGAGTCGATCGGGAGCCCGACTTTGCCTGATTCACGGCACCTGCGCGAGCCTGTCCGAGTGGATCGCCGCCATCGGTCCACGTTGATCTTCCAGAGGACGCAAACTCGCCGGCCTCTACCAGCTAGGCCAGCTCTGCGGGACCTTCCTCAGCTTCTGCGTGGAATAGCCTAGCGCTTCCAGCCGCCGCACGGCCGCGGCATAGTCCTGCTCGGAGATTTGCGGCGTTCGCGCCATGATCCATGCATAGTCGCGTTCGCTTCGACCAATGATCGTGAGCCGATAGTCGGGATCGAGATCGACGATCACGTACTCCGCCTCGATCGGCCATACGAATTCCATGCCCCACACCGCGCCTTGCGTGCGGGGCCGGACGCGCCCTACCGGTCGCATGGTCTTGACCGGCGCCTCGAAGCTGCCGTCGCGATACTCGAAGGTGGTTTGAATCGTGCCGTCGGCGCGCAGGGCGTAGGACTCCCGCGCATTGAATGCATCTCGCTCGAGCCGAGTCGGGATGCTCCCAATCACGTACCAATCGCCCATGAAACGCCTCAAGTCGACATTGGCAACTGGCGTGATCGTTGGCGGCCGGCTTGCGCAGGCCGTCAGCCCCGTAGCAAAGACCAGCGAAGCTGCCGCAAACCATATCCATCGTTTCATTGCTTGCCTCTGGTGACCATGTTCCCTGTGTACGCAGGCGCGGTGCTCGTGGATCAGACGACCAGAAGGCCCGCATTGGGGCTGTTTCGCAACGGGCGCCGACGCTTTCGGTCAGACAGTCGCTAACGAGATCCCACCGCAGCCTGGCTGGATGTTGAGGCGCCAAACGCATTGCCATCGGATCGATGGCCTTCACCATTTGCCTTTTTGCCGCTACGTTGACTTGAGAAGAGCCTGAACCTTCTGACAAAACGCCGCCAGCTCGAAGGGCTTGGTCATCACCTGCATGCCCAGTGGCAGATGGCCATGACTCAGCACGGCATTCTCCGCATACCCTGTGACGAAGAGAACCCGCAGAGTCGGGTTGAGGCTTCGGGCAGCATCTGCAACATGTCGACCGTTCATCCCGCCAGGCAGTCCCACATCCGTCACCAGCAGCGCAATCGACTTGTCGGTCTGCAGCAGTTGGACAGCACGCGCGCCGTCGTCAGCCTCCAGCACCCGGTAGCCCGTTTCCCGAAGCATTTCCGCCATCAAGGCTCGGACCGAAGCATCATCGTCCACAACCAAAATGGTTTCGCTGCCCGTGTCCAGTGCTGGAGTGGAATAGTTGGAAGTCTGGGCAGACGCATCCTCGTCCCCGGTGTAGCGAGGCAGGTAGATCGTGATCCTGGTGCCTGAGCCCTCCTCGGAGTAGATGCGTGCCTGTCCACCCGATTGCTTTGCAAAGCCATAGACCATGGACAATCCAAGGCCAGTGCCCACACCGATTGGCTTGGTCGTGAAAAAGGGATCGAAGGCGCGGGTAATCACATTCGGAGGCATCCCCGTCCCGTTGTCGCTCACCGAGATCGAGACGTACTGGCCCGGCAGCATGTTCTGCCGTCCCGCCGTCAGCTCGTCGAGCGAGCGGTTGGCCGTTTCGATCACGATGCGCCCGCCGTCGGGCATGGCGTCCCTTGCATTGATGCACAGATTGAGCAGCGCGTTCTCGAGCTGGCTCGGATCCGCATGCACCGGCCACACGCTGATCCCTGCCACGACATCCAGGACCACCTGAGGACCGATCGTGCGTCGCACCAGATCCTCGAACCCACCGATCAACTGATTGACCTTGACGACCTTGGGCTCCAAGGTCTGCTGACGTGAAAAGGCAAGCAGGCGATGCGTCAGCGCCGCAGCGCGCTTGGTCGCTGTCTGCCCGATGTCGACGTATCGCGCCAGCACGGTGTCGTCCGGCGCACGGCGTTTGAGCAGCTCGAGGCTGCCAGAGATCGCCCCCAGCAGGTTATTGAAGTCATGAGCAAGTCCTCCCGTCAGCTGTCCCACGGCCTCCATCTTCTGCGACTGTCGCAGCGCGGTCTCGGCCTTCATCAGCTCCGCGGTGCGCTCTTGAACCTGGACTTCCAGCGAGTGCGCCAGCGCCTGCAGATCCTGCTCGGCACGGCGCCGCTCCACGGCCTGTCGCGTTCGATGCGCCACCTCGCGAATGAGGCTTAGCTCTTCGGCTGTCCATGGACGCGCAGTGGCGTTGTTGAGGTAAAGCAGTGCTACGAAATCACCTGTTTCGCTCACGGGCATGTTGATGGCTGCCTGCGCGCTGATGGAAACCAGGGCATCAGCGGTGTCCCGCGTTCTCGGATCCGCATACGCATCCGAGAAGACGACCGTGTTGCCCCTTTTGAGGTCCTCGATGTAGCTGCCGTAGTCGCGAAACCGAAGCGTTCCTGCCAATGACTCGATGCCTGGTGCATTCCAGTCGCGTTCGATCGTGATCGTCTCCGCCACTGGGTTCACGAGGCCGTACCCGGCACGACTCACATCCAGCGCCCTGCCAAGTGCTTCCGCAGCTCGAAAGCCGATCTCCGCCGGCTCCAGAACCGCGCTGTATACGTCCCGGTCGAGTGAATCCAGGATCTCCGTGCGGCGCAACGCCAGCATGATGTCCGTGATGTCCTGCGACACCCCCGTCATTCCGTTCGGTGCGCCATTGGCGTCGCGTTCGAGGCGACCTACAACGCGCACCCAGGCCAGCCGTCCGTCGGGCCGATTGATGCGGTATTCGATGCGATAGACATCGCCGGTTCGAATTGATTGATCTACCGCCTGCCGCATGCGCTCGCGATCGTCGGGATGGACCGCGTCGCGCAATTGCTCGTAAGTGAAAGCTTGCGTCACATCGCGGCCGAAGTTTCTCTTGCAATGGTCCGATGCGTGAAGGAATTCGCCAGGCAAGGCGAGCTGCCAGATACCCAGCTCTCCAGCATCCGTGGCTGCGCGCAACCTGGCTTCACCAGCCTCGACTTCACGAACCCGATCCGCCAAGGCTGCGGTCAAGGCCGCATTTGAATTCTGGAGGCCGAGCACACGCTCACGCTCCAAAGTAACGTCCACCTGGCTTGCGAAGAAATAAGCGACTTCGCCGTTGAGGTCCCGCACAGGGCCCAACAACAGGCGATTCCAGAATGGCTCACCCGTTTTACGGTAGTTCAGAACGTCGATCTGTACCGAGCGACGCTCCAATACCGCTTCGCGAATCTGTCGCACGGCTTCCGGGTCGGTGTCGGCTCCTTGCAGGAAGCGGCAGTTGCGGCCGATGATTTCATCGCGAGGGTAGCCGCTCAATCTACAGAATGAGTCATTGGCAAAGACGATCGGGTTGTCCGGCTTGCGCGGGTCGGTAATGACCATCGGCATCCGGGTGGCGCGAACAGCCGCAACGAAGGGGTCGGTTCCATCGTCCAGGCCCACGAGTCTCAAGTCGTCTGCAGCCGCCGGATTCATCGGGATGTCCATTCAAACCTCGTCACGCCCAGCTGCAAAATTGGCGGATACGCGGCAAGCTGGTGAAAGGCAAAGCGTAGGCCGATTGTCAATCTACCGCATTTGGCAGCTCGCGCTTGCGCAAACGCCAGTTCGGCACCCCGGCTCAGCCATAGAAGCGGGTTGGACAGAAAAAGCGCCGTGATGCCGCCGCCCCGGTTCAGAACCTGGCGACCAACGCCACGCCTGAAGCCATCAGGACCGCGCCAACGATCCGCCCGGGACTCAATTCGTGAACTTCCATGCCGAACATTCCGAAGCGATCGACCGCAAGCGACATCAGGATGTTTGCGGTAATGGTGAGGCCGGCGAACGCTCCAGCGCCAACTGTGCCCACTTCATGGGGGGACCCCAGGCCTGAAGGGCGCCGGCTGCAAGTATCAGCGGATAAAGCCACATGGCTCCGACAGATTTCATGATCCGTCCTTTCAAAAAATCAAGCGTCCCGCCAACGCCGCGATCAAGGCCGGCGGCATCGCCACCAGACCCAGGCGAAGGAAGCGCGCGAACGACACGTCTTCGCCTTCGCGCCGCACGGCGGTGAGCCAAAGAATCGTTGCCAGGGAACCGGTCACGGACAGGTTCGGTCCGAGGTCGACGCCGATCAGCAGCGCGTCGACCACCGACTGCGGCGGCGGCTTGATCGCGACCGTCGAACTGGCGATCAGACCGGCAGGCAGGTTGTTGATGAAGTTCGAGCCGAGAGCGATGGTGCCGCCGCTGATCCAGGCAGTCCAAGTGGGTGCCTGCCCAACGCCATGCGCGAGCAGTCCGGCCAGTTGGTCGATCACGCCCGTCTTGGCCAGGGCTTCGACCAGCACGAACAGGCCGGCAACCAGCGGCAGGACTGCCCACGAGACTTCGCGCACGGTCGCCCATGGCGACTCGCGCACCATCGCCAGGACGAGCGCCGTCGTCGCGACGCCCATGATCGCGGTGGGCAAGCCAAGCTGTCGGTCCATCGCAGATGCGCCGATCAGCACCACAGCGGTCAGTGCCAAGCCCGCCATGGCCGCGCGCGCCCCACGCGATAGCGGCTCCACGGGCAGATCGCTCTCGCATTCGTGCGGCAATCTGCGGCCCTCGATGAATCGAAGCGCGAGGTATGTCGCGACGATCGAGAGCACCGACGGCAGCGCAAAGCTCTTGAGCCAGGGCAGCAGCGCCGGCGTGTGATCGCCGTAGAGCACGATGTTCGCCGGATTGGAGATCGGCAAGACGAAACTCGCCGCATTGGCAACGAGGGCGCAGATGAAAAGATAGGGCAGGGGCTCGACCTTCGCCTTGCGCGTGGCGGCATAGACGGCCGGGGTCAGCACGACGGCGGTCGCGTCGTTGGACATGAATGTGGTGACCAGGACCCCAGCGGCGTAGATCACAAGAAACAACCGCTTCGGCGAGCGTTGCGCGAGGTTGACTGCGCGCACCGCGACCCAATCGAAGAGCCCTTGTCGGCGTGCGGTCTCCGACAGCAGCATCATGCCGATCAGGAAGAGATAGACATCGCCTCCCTTGGCCACTGCCGACAACGCGGCGCCCCAGGGCAGCAGGCCGAGCAGCACCAGAAGCGTTGCGCCGCTCAATGCCCACACTGCTTCCGGCCAATTGAAAGGCCGTGCAATCACCCCGGCCGTGGCGAATCCTGCGATCGACCAACTGGCAACGTTGGCTCCAAGCGGCGAGAGCATCATCGGGCGCCCTCGCCAATCGTCAGACGCAGGCGATTTTTCACCGCGGTGCGGCCGAGACGATCTTGGCGCCCTTCCATGCCGGGCGGCGGGGGCATGGCGCTTCCGGGTGCCGGCAGATGGTGCTGTCGACCGGCTTAGAGACAGGCAATGTCCGCTTCGTGGACGATCGCCATTGGAAGTCATCGGCACGTCGCATCACCAATCTCCACCATTTCGATTCGGTCCCAGCTGAAGTCCCGCGAGGCCTGCGGCAGGCCATTCGCCGACCGCATGAACCGCATGTCCCAGCGCGACCGGCGCCAGGCGCTTCGGGGTGAAGTCGGCGTCGCGCACAAGAAAGTCCACGCGGTCGTGGACCGTGCCACAGGCAACCACGAGCCGATGCAGGCCCTGGTTCGAGACTTCGACCTGCGCCTCCCACCAGCCGCCCTCGACCCGATTCATCGCCACGCGAGGCCCTTCGTCGATGGCAGCGAACATGGTGTCGGACGTCTCGCCGAATAGCCTTGCTGCGACGCACACCTGGCCCGGCCGCGGTATTTGTCGCGAGTCCGCGGGCCGAGTGACGAGCCGCAAGTCGCACGGCGCGATGATTTGCACATGCGGCCACGCGGCACCGATCAGCCTGAAGCGCCAACTCGGTACCGCGTCGTGCACGCAGACGATCGAGAACCCGGGCATGCCATCGCCTTCCTCGATCTGCGCGGTCGATCGTGTTGCGCCGTAGACCACGCGGCCGTCGTTGAGGAGCTCGTTGTAGTGGGTATGGCCGGTGTCCACGAACGCGACATGGGCCTCCGCGAACAAGCCAGCGAGTGCATCGCCGCCGGCTGAGAGATCGCCGGGGTAGGTGTGCACGAAGACGAGCGGCGTCTGCCCACTGGCATGCGCCCGCGAAAGCTCACGGCCGATTCGACTGAAGTGGTGTGGTGTCACCCGGAAGTCCGGGCCACCGGCTCCAGCGCTGACCACGTCGACGAAGATGCAGCGGTGGCCAGCGAACACCTCGACCTCCGGCCGGTTGGCCGCGGCGAAAGCCGTCTCGTAAGCTGCCAGGCTGCCGCCTTCGAAATCGTGGTCGCCTGGAATGGCTCGCCATGGCCGCTCGAGCCGCGAGAGCGCGCCAACGATGGCGGCGTATTGGTCGGGCGAAGCATGGTTCGCGTTGTCGCCCGGCAGGAACAGGAAGTCGGCCGCGAGCGCGTGCGCATTGATCTCATCGACGATCGCCCCGAGCCGCGGCAGGCTGGCCCAGGCGTCCGCGGCGTCCATGTGCAGATCGCCCACGTGGATCCATGAAATGGAGGCTTTCAACCTGGAACTCCCTGGGGAGCGCAATCCGACGCTTTCGGCGCTCGCGTGCCAGCGCACGCTGGTCGCATCGATGCGCCGAAGCCGACCCACAGCGCAATCGAGCCAAGTGCGAAGCTGCCGAGGACGTAGAACGCCGTTTGGTAGCCCAGCAACTGGGCCAGCCAGCCGCCAATGGCGGGTGACAGGCTCGCGCCGAGCCCTTGCACCGTCATCACCGCGCCCTGGCCCACGTTGACCCGTCCGGTGCCGTTGAGCAGGCAGGCGACGAGGCCCGGCACGGCGACGCTCTGCAGTCCGGCGCCGATGCCGTCGAGCGCCTGCACGGGCCACACGCCCCAGGACTCGATGAAGCTGCCGGCAATCAGGCCGCGGATCGGCAGCGACGCGAACGAGATCAGCATCACCAGCCAGTAGCCGCGGCCCGCCGCCATGCGCATCGCAAGCAGCGCGGTCACGATCATCACGCCTTGCGCCACGACGACGGTCAGCGCGGTGAATGTGGCCGCATTGCCCTTGCCGGCACCGACAACGGCCAGGCCGTAGAGGGGCAGCATCGCTCCATTGCCCAGGTGGAAGAAGGCGAGCGCCGCGGCCAGGATCAGCATGGGCCGATTGCGAGCGAGTTCGCGCAGGCCTTGCGCCTGCCCCTTGTCTCCCGGCTGCGACGCCTCGTCCTTTTCGCCCTCCAGGCCACGCGCGGCTCGATGGTCGATCGCACGCTCGGGAATGGCGATGACGGAGGCGATCGCGAAGGCGCCGAATACGGCTGCGAGCACGAAGATCGCCGGCATCCCGAACTCGTAGCCGAGCCAACCCGACAGCCCCGCACCGATCATGTTGCCTGCATGGTTCCAGGCCTGGTTGCGACCGTTCTGCGCGTTGAATCCTTTCTGCCGGACGATCCCCAGCGTCATGCCGGCGACGGCGGGACCGATCGCAGCGCCGGCGATGGCTGTCGCGATCTGGCTCACCGTCACGACCACGCCGGACTGCGACCAGAGGATCAGGAAGGAGGCCAGCACGGTGCAGATGCCGGTCACGATCACCACCAGGCGCTTGCGCTCGGTGTGGTCGATGAAGGCCCCGGCCGGCGCCGTCATCAGCATGCCGGCGACACCTCCCGCGGTCATGACCGAGCCGATCGCGCCGGGAAGCCAACCGCGCTGCTGCAGGAAAACCCCGAGGAACGGCCCGATGCCGGCCTGCATGTCTGCCATGAAGAAATTGAGCGCACTCAACGCGCGGGTGGCGCGCGTTCGATCCGGTTCCTTCGATTCGGACCGAAGACGACCTTCAATGGCGGACTCCGAGGCTGCGGACGGCATGGATTTCATCCTTGTGGGGTAGGCAACGTTGGCGGCACAGCGCAGCCATTGCCTTCTCTTTCATGACCCGTGCCAGCCGATCACTCTTTTCAAATCAATGGGTTAGCCGCCCGCCATCGCTTCGAGCGACCGGTTCGGGGACATCGCCTGTCCGCTTTCCGGACGCCAGGAGGTCATTCCGTACTGCCAGCGCGATGTCTTCGAACGCCCCGCCGCAGGCGCTCGTCCGTGCCGCTCGCTGATGCATCAAGTGCATCAATACACCCAAACATTGCAATTCACAGAATGAAGGACGCGCCGGAAACTTCATCTCCACAGCGACTGCCATGTGGCGCAGTCCAAGAAGGAGACAGCCTTGGAAGCACAGCAGGAGCAGCTGCAATCGTGGATCGGTCGCAGCGAGACGGTCGAAGACACCGTGAACCCCACCCCGGTGGTCGCACTGCCGGCGACGCTGGATCATCCGGCGGCGCCGGTCGTTGCCGGAAGCGCGCTCCCTTCGCTCTGGCATTGGCTCTACTTCCTGCCGATGCACCGGCAGAGCGAGATCGGAACCGACGGCCATGCCAGGCGGGGTGGATTCCTGCCTCCGGTTCCGCTGCCGAGGCGCATGTGGTGCAGTTCGCTGCCGACAAATTGCCGGACTCGGCAGTCGACGCGTACTGGTCGGTAATCCTCGTCGGCGTGCCCGACTACCGCGTGGTTCCCAATGACTTGAAACGCTACAACTTCAACAACCATTCACCTCTGCAGAAGGAGGCCGATGGGTCGCTCAAGATCGGCATCGGGCCGACGCCACCTGCCGGCGTTCCGGAATCGAACTCGCTGCCGTCTCCGGAAGGCAAGGCGTTTTCGCTAACCTTCCGCACCTATGTGCCGAAGGAGGCGGTGATCAAGGGCGAATGGCAGCCTGCCGCGGTGACGCTTGCCAAGTAGTGGGCAAGTGCCCATAGTCGGCGCAAGCTAGCTTCTGCGAGGCTGGCGGGCCACCGGCATCCGGAATTCGGTGGTGGATGCGCGGCCCTATGATGATTCCAAGTCAAGGACTATCCACGGGACGTCGGCCGCGACGGCCTGTTTCCTTCGGATTGCGTCGCCTTGTTTTGAGTTTGCATTTGATGCGGCTGCATCGCGCACGCCCTGCTGCTTTATGGAGGTATGAATGGCTGGAAACGACGGGGATCGCGTGCCCATCGACTCGCAGAGCATCGACGCGCCGCTTTCGCGTGCGGCGGTGTTTCTCACGTTGACGGTCGCCGAAGGCCGAGACGCCTTGCAGGCCGTGTGCGGCGCCCTGGACGGTCTCGACGACCTGATCAAGACGGTCGGCTTTCGCGATCTCAACGGCCGGCTGTCGTGCATCGCGGCCTTGGGATCGGGGCTGTGGGATCGCTTCGGGATCCAGAAGCGTCCGAAGGAACTGCGGGCCTTCGCGCCGATCGAGGGTCCGATGCACAAGGCGCCGGCGACACCTGGCGACCTCTTCTTTCACATTCGGTCCGAGCGCGAGGACTTCTGCTTCGAGTTCGAGCGCTTGCTGCTCGATCAGCTGGGCAGCAGTGTCGAGGTGGTCGACGAGGTGATCGGCTTTCGCTACTTCGACTCGCGCGACTTGCTCGGTTTCGTCGACGGCACGGCCAATCCGGCCGGCCGCGATATCGACGGGTCGACGCTGGTCGGCGACGAAGATGCGGAGTTTGCGGGCGGCAGCTACGTGGTGGTGCAGAAGTATTTGCATCAGATGCAGTCGTGGGCCCGGGTGCCCAAGGACGAGCAGGAAGAGATCATCGGCCGCGAAATCGTCAGCAACGTCGAATTGCCCGATGCGACGAGCGGGCAGAAGTCGCACAAGACCCTTGCCACCATCGTCGATGACGACGGTGCCGAGCATGACATCCTGCGCGACAACATGCCCTTCGGCCGGCCCGGACAGGGCGAATACGGCACCTACTTCATCGGGTACTCCAGGCATCTTTGGGTGACGCAGAAGATGCTCGAGCGCATGTTCCTCGGCGATCCACCGGGCATGCACGACCGCCTGCTCGATTTCTCGACCGCCTGCACGGGCGCAGTGTTCTTCGCGCCCGCGCCCCGCACGTTGAGCGCGCTCGTGCGGGCTGCGCAGGGGTGAGCGCCTGTCAGGACGCGCCTTCCGCACCCAGAGCCGCCTGTGTCAGCGGATCACGCTGCCCGGCGAAGAAGCGATCCAGCACGGCGCTGAACACGCTGTCGCCCGCCCGCACAGCCGCGAACAGCGTCATCGACGAGCGCAGCTTCATTTCGTCCGTGGCGCCGAAGACCTCCAGGGCGGTGCGCCCGGGCGGCAAGGCCAGCAGGCGTTCGCAGCAATCGCGTAGCCGGCTCGCCAGCAGGGGATGAGCTAGGTAGGCGCGGGCTTCATTCAACCCGGCCAAGCCGTAGTGCCGGGCCATCGCGCTGCGGCCCAGCTGCCGCAATTGGGGGAAGACGAACCACATCCAGTGGCTCGTCTTGCTGCCCCGGTCGAGCTCGGCACATACTTCGGCAAATACCGGGGACTGGGCCTGGACGAAGCGTTCCAGGTCGAAGGGATCGGACGATGGCATCGGGGCCTCCTTGGGATCTTCCAGGTGCGAGTCATCCTATCCACGCTCCTGCCCGGGATGCAATCGACATGAGATTGATGGAACTTCGGACATCACGACTGCTTCTTCGGCCATGGCGCCCTGAAGACGAATTGCCGTTTGCGGCCCTGAACGCGGACCAAAGAGTCACCGAGTACCTGCTCGGCCCATTCACGCGCGAGCAGAGCGACGCGCAGATCAAAAACTTCCAGTCGCAGTTCGACCGGCAAGGCTTCGGCCGGTGGGCAGTCGAGTTGCCCGGCGAAGCAAGCTGCATCGGAATGGTGGGGCTATCGGAGATTCCCTACGAGCAGCACTTCACGCCAGCCGTCGAGATCGCCTGGCGAATTGCCCATCCGTTCTGGGGAAGGGGACTCGCCACCGAGGCCGCCAATGCTGCCCTGGCCTTTGGATTCGAAAGTGCCAGGCTGGACGAGATCGTTGCGCTGACGGTTCCGGGCAACCTGCGTTCGCGCGCCGTGATGGAGCGACTCGGCATGACGCGCGACTCGGCAGGCGACTTCGAGCATCCGCTCGTTCCGGTCGGCCATGCCCTCAGGCATCACGTCCTGTATCGCCTTTCGAGTTCGGATTGGAGAGCACACTAGCACAGAGTCCCCATCGAGCCGCATTGCTCACCCCACCCGCCGTTCCATCCCCTCCCAATACCGCTCCCGCAATACCCGCTTGAGCAGCTTGCCCGACGGATTGCGCGGCAGCGCATCCACCAGGTCGATCGACTTGGGGCACTTGTACCCGGCGATCCATTGCCGCGCAAAGGCGATCACCTCGGCAGGCTCGATCTCGAATCCGGGCCGCGCGACCACCACCGCCTTCACCGCCTCGCCCCATTTCGCATCGGGCACCCCGATCACCGCCACGTCGGCGATACCGGGGTGCCGGCTCAGCGCGCTCTCGATCTCGGCGGGATAGATGTTCTCGCCGCCGGAGATGATCATGTCCTTGATCCGGTCGCGCACATGCAGCAGGCCCTCGGCGTCGAGGTAGCCGGCATCGCCGCTGTGGTACCAGCCGTTGCGTATGGCCGCGGCGGTGGCCTCGGGCCGGCGCCAGTAGCCCGGCGTGATGAAGCCGCCGCGCAGCAGGATCTCGCCGGTCTGCATCGCCGGCAGGTCGCGGCCCCCGGCATCGACGATGCGCAGCTCGCAGCCGCTCGAAGGGCGGCCGCACGACGTCAGCCTTTCGGGACGCGCGGGGTCATGGTCTTCCGGCGACAGCACGGTGCCGACCGTGGTCGATTCGGTCATGCCGAACATCTGCAGGAAGCCGCAGCGCAGTGTGCGCAGTCCGCGTTCCAGCAGGTCGACCGAGATCGGCGCGCCGCCGTAGGTCAGCAGCTCGAAGGGACCGAAGTCGGTGCCGGCGCAATCGGGATGGTCGAGCATCGCCGCCAGCACCGCCGGCACGATGCCCAGCTTGGTGACGCGGTGCTGGCGGAAGGCCGACAGGATCAGCGCCGCGCTGGCCTCGCGCAGGATCACGATCGCGCCGCCGGCATAGGGCGAATACATGCCGTAGGTCGATCCACCGGCATGGAACAGCGGCAGCGGCACGATCGCCACGTCCTCGGCCGACCAGCGGCCATTGGCCTCGCTGTCGACCTGGCCCAGGTTGGCGATCAGGTTTCGGTTGCTGACCTGCACGCCCTTGGGCAGCCCGGTGGTGCCCGAGGTGTACATCTGGATCACCACCTCGTCGAGTTGCGAGGGCAGGTCCGGATCGCTGGCCGGCTGCGCATCGCGCCAGCGCGTGTACTCGACGCAGTCGTCGAAGCTAGCGTCGATGCAGATCACCTCGCGCACGCGCGGCAGCTGCTCGCGCAGCGCCATCAGCAGGTCGTGGTATTCGCGGTCGACGAACATCATCTCGACCTCGGCGTCCTGCAGGATGGCCGCGATCTCGGGCGGCGCGAGGCGCCAGTTGACAGGCACCAGCACGCAGCGCGACTTGGCCGCAGCCATGTAGAGCTCGAAGAAGCGATCGGAATTCCTGGCCAGGAAGCCGAAACGCGCCTGCTGCCCCGAGAGCCCGGCCACCAGCGCATGCGCGGCCTGGTTGCTGCGGCGGTCCCATTCGCGCCAGCTCGTCGTGCGGCCGTCGAAGATCAGCGCCGGCCGGTCGGGTGTGCGCTGGCCGTAGGCCCGCGGGATGTCGGCGAAGAAGCGGATGCCGGGGCGCTGCAGCGGCGGCGGTGTGACCTGGCCCATGGCTAGCGACCCTCGAAGCGGGCGGAGCGGCGTTCGAGGAAGGCGCGCACTGCCTCGCGGTGGTCCTGCGTCTCGGTCAGCGGGATCTGCTGCTGCGCCTCGACCTCGAGCAGCTCGGCCAGCGACTGCGACTGCGAGGCCAGCAGGTTGCGCTTGATGCCGGCCTGCGCCAGCGTCGGCCCATCGGCGAAGCGGCGCGCCCAAGCGGTGGTCTCGCCGGCCAGCGCATCGTCGTCGACCAGGCGGGTCGCCAGGCCCATGTCGGCGGCGGCCTGTGCATCGAAGATGTCGCCGGTCAGCATCAGCTCGCGCGCCTTGACCGGGCCGACCACGCGCGGCAGCAGCCAGGACACGCCGAAATCGGTCGCCAGCCCGATCTTCACGAAGGACAGGCCGAACTTCGCCGCCCGCCCGACGAGGCGGAAGTCGCAGCACAGCGCCATGCCCAGGCCGGCGCCCATCGCCGGGCCCTGGATGCTGGCGATGGTCACCTTGGGACATTGCGCCAGCGCGAGCGGGATGCGATGACCGCGCCGCACCCAGGACAGTTTCTGCTGGAAGCCCTGGTCGCCATTGGTGGCCATGCCCTTGACGTCGCCGCCGGCGCAGAAGGCGCGGCCGCTGCCTGCCAGCACGATCGCGCCGACCGCCGGGTCGGTGCCGAGGCGGTCGAGCGAGTCGATCAGTCCGTCGACCATGTCGTCCGACAGGGCGTTGAGACTGTCGGGCCGGTTCAGCGTCAGCGTGGCGATGCCGTCGGAGACGCTTTCGAGCAGGTCGGGGTGCTTCATGGCGTGGGTTCGGTGGACCGTCTTGCCGCCAGGGCTGCCGGTCGGGTTGAGGTTCGTGGAGTGCCCGTTGCCTTCGGGCATTTCAGGCGGGTTGGGCATTGGACAGGCGGGCGAATCGCGACTGGTGGTGGTCCGCATTGCCGAAGGCCATGTCGATCATCAGCAGGCGCTTCAGGTACTGGCCCACCGCCAGTTCGTCGGTCATGCCCATGCCGCCGTGCAGCTGCACTGCCGCCTGGCCGACTTCGCGACCGGCGCGTCCGGCCTGCACCTTGGCCGCGGCCGCCGCCTGCGCAAAGGCGGCGCCGCCCAGCTCGGCGGATTGGGCCGCATGCATCGCCAGCGACTGGGTGCATTCGAGCTGGATGCGCATGTCGACCACCCGGTGGCGCAGCACCTGGAAGCTGGCCAGGGCCTGGCCGAACTGCTTGCGCTGCTGCAGGTAGTCGACGGTGAGCCGGGTCGCCGCGCGCATCGCGCCGGTGGCCTCGGCCGCCAGGTAGGCCATGCCGAGGTCGAGCACCTGCAGGACCGCATCGAGAGCCGATTCGCCATCGCCGAGCACCGCTTCGGCCCTGACCTCGTGAAAGCGCAGGTGCGCGCCCGGCCGGTGGTCGACCATCGGGAAGGCCTCGACCGACAGTCCAGGCGCGCCGGCCTTGACCAGGAACAGGCCCAGCCCGCCGGCATCGCCGCGCGCGCCCGCGCTGCGCGCCAGCACGATGTGGAGGTCGGCGCCCGGTGCGTCCCAGACGCTGATCTTCTCGCCTTCGAGCACCCAGCCGCCGCCTTCGCGCAGCGCGCGAGTCTCTGCATTCGCCGGCGAGAAGCGGGCGCCTTTCTCGGCGAAGGCGAAGGCGCATCGCAGCTGCCCGGCGGCGATGCGCGGCAGGTAGTCGGCGGCCTGGGCTGCGCTGCCGGCACGCGCGATCAGGCCGGCGCCCAACACCACCGTCGACAGGAAGGGCTCCAGCACCAGTGCCTCGCCGAATGCGTCGCCGATCACGCCGTTCTCGACCGCGCCGCCGTCGAGCCCGCCGTGCGCCGCCGGCAGCGATGCGGCCAGCCAGCCCATCTCCGCGAACTGCGCCCAGGCGTGGGCCGAGAAGCCCTTCTGCCTGCGCACCACCTCGCGCCAGGCGGCGTGGTCGTATTCCTTGGCCAGCCAGTTGCGCACGCTGTCCTGCAGCATGCGCTGGTCGTCGTTGAGTTCGAGATTCACGTTGGCACCTTCGATGACAAGCGGCCTAGTGGCCGAAGATGGTCTTGGCCAGGATGTTCCGCTGGGTCTCGCTGGAGCCCGCGTAGATGGTGGCGGCGCGGCGGAACAGGTAGTCCTCGATGCGGCCGTCGGCGTAGGCGGGCGCACCGGGCGACTGGTGCGAGCCGTCGTCGCGGCCGGCATAGGGCATGCCGACGAAGCCCAGCGCATCGACCGTGAGCTCGGTGAGCTTCTGCATCACCTCCGAGCCGCGCAGCTTCATCATGCTGGCGGCGGCCATCGCGTCATCCGCCTCGCCGCGCACCAGGAGCCGCACATTGGTCATCTCCAGCGCCAGCATCTCGATCTCGAGCGCCGCCAGCCGGCTGGCGAAGACCGGGTCCTCGATCAGCGCCGCGCCGTCCTCGCCGCGCTCTTCGCGCGCGATGGTCTTGAGCATCGACAGCCGCCGCTTCGAGCGGGCCACTTCGGCCGAGGTCGCCCGCTCGTGGCCGAGCAGGAACTTGGCATAGGTCCAGCCGCTGTTCTCCTCGCCGACCAGGTTGGCCTTGGGCACCCGCACGTTGTCGAAGAAGACTTCGTTGAGGGTGTGGCCGCCGTCGATCGAGACCAGCGGGCGCACGCTCAGGCCCGGCGTCTTCATGTCGATCAGGATGAAGGAGATGCCGCGCTGCTGCCGGGCCTCGGTGTCGGTGCGCACCAGGCAGAACATCATGTCGGCCTTGTGCGCGTCGGATGTCCAGATCTTGCTGCCGTTGACGACGTAGAAGTCGCCGTCGCTCTCGGCGCGGGTGCGCAGGCTGGCCAGGTCGGAACCCGAGCCGGGCTCCGAATAGCCCTGGCACCAGTGCTCGTCCATCGAGACGATGCCGGGCAGGTAGCGCGTCTTCTGCGCCTCGGTGCCGTAGGTGTAGAGCACCGGGCCGATCATTGACACGCCGAAGAAGGACAGGGGCGGCGCATCGGCGGCGGCGCACTCGTCCTCGAAGATGTAGCGCTGCATCGGCGTCCAGCCGGGCCCGCCGAATTCGCGTGGCCACGAGGGCGCCGACCAGCCGCGCCGGTGCAGGATCTTGTGCCAGGCCACCACGTCGGCCTTGGCGATGTGCGACTGCAGCCGGGCCTTGGCGGCCAGCTCCCTGGGCAGGTTGTCGCGGATGAAGCTGCGCACTTCGTCGCGGAAGTCGCGCTCTTGCTCGGTCAGGTACTGTTCCATGGCTCGCTCTCGGGTTGCGCGGGCCGGCACGGCGGCCTGCGCTGCGGCCAATTCTTGGCCGGCACCGGGAGCGGGTCAGTCCCCCGACTGTGGGACAGCTTCAGAATCCGGCCTCGGTCCACCAGGGAAAGAAGCCCGGCATGTCGCGCGACACCTTGTCGGGAAACACCGGCGAGCGCTTCTCCAGGAAGCTGGCGATGCCCTCGCGTGCATCGGCGCTGCGGCCGCGAGACTGCACCGCGCGGCTGTCCAGCCGGTGCGCCTCCATCGGGTCGGCGGCGCCGGCCATGCGCCAGAGCATCTGGCGGGTCAGCGCGACCGACACCGGCGAGGTGTGCTGCGCGATCTCCGCCGCATGCGCATAGGCCGCCTGCAGCAGGTCTTCCGGCCGGTGCAGCGAGCGCACCAGGCCTGCGTGCAGCGCCTCGTCCGCGCCGACCAGCCGGCCGCTGAGGCACCAGTCCAGCGCGCGATCGAGTCCGACGATGCGCTGCAGGAACCAGGCCGAGGCGCTCTCGGGCACGATGCCGCGCCGGGTGAAGACCAGGCCGAAGCGGGCATCGGTCGCGGCGAAGCGCGCATCCATCGCCAGGGTCATGGTCACGCCGGCGCCGGCCGCCGCCCCATGCACCGCGGCGATCACCGGCTTCAGGCAGCGATAGAGGCGAAGAGTGAGCAGGCCTCCGGCATCGCGGGTGTCGGCCTCGGCATAGTCGAAGGTGGCGCTGCCGGCCGACAGGTCGGCGCCGACGCAGAAGCAGCGCCCCTCGCCGCGCACCACCACGGCACGCACCTCGTCGTCGCGGTCTGCCTCGTCGAGCGCCTCGATGAAGGCCGCGATCATCGACCCGGTCAGCGCATTGAGCTTGTCCGGCCGGTTGAGCGTGAGGGTCGCCACCCGGTCGGCGACCGAATAGAGCAGGGCGTCGGTGCTCGGCATCGTCGGCCTGCTCGCTTGCTCGGCAGGCGCCTCAGGTGCCGGTCTTCTGCTGTTCGCGCTCGTGCTTGGCGAAGGCCTGGGCCGAGGATTCCTGGCGCAGCGATGCATGCTCCGCGTACTGGTCCTGCATCACCTTCAGCGTGGACAGCCGGTTCACGTTGCTCTTGTTGAAGTGCGGCATCACGAAACGCGCGTACAGCTCGTAGGACTTGAAGGTCTGGTCCCAGTCGGCCCAGTCCACATGCTGGGTCAGGATCACGCCGAACTGGCCCTGCTTGCCGCGCAGGCGCTCGATCATCTCGATCGCGTCGTCCGGCGTGCCGATCACCGCGCGCTTCGATTCGATCAGCTTGTCGACGATGTCCCCGTCGCCCTCGAAGGGATTCGGCGACGACAGGTTGTAGTAGCCGGCCCACTTCTGCACCCCGTGGCGCACGTTCTCGCGCGCCTTCTCGCGGGTCTCGGCGATGTGCATCGGCGCGACCAGGCGCAGCTGCGCCGGGTTCATGGTGTTGCCGTGCTTGGCGGCCACGTCGTTGGCGATCTTCCAGTTGCTGCCGAGCACGTCGTAGCCGCCCTTGGTGGTGGCGGCGACGCACAGCATCGCCATGCCGTACTTGCCGGCGGCGCTGCCGCCCGACGGCGTGCCGGCGCTGGCCACCGCCATCTCCAGCGGCTGCGAGAAGGGCAGCAGGTGGGCGCGGGCGTCCTTCAGCGTGTACCAGTCGGTGGTCTCGGTGACCGTCTCGCCGCGCAGCAGGCGCACGATGCAGTCGATGGACTGCAGCATCATGTCGCGGGTCTTGGTCGGCTCGATGCCCATCATCAGCGCGTCCTGCATCAGGAGGCCCGGGCCGAAGCCGAAGGAGACCCGGCCGCGCGTCATGTGGTCGAGCAGGGCGATGCGGTTGGCGACGATCAGGGGGTTGTAGTAGGGCAGCGTCATCACGCCGGTGCCGAAGCGCAGGCGCGAGGTGAGCTGGGTCGCGGCGGCGATGAAGATGTCGGGCGCGCAGATGGTCTCGAAGCCGCCCGAATGGTGCTCGCCGACCCACAGCTCGTCGAAGCCCATGCGGTCGAGATGCTTGGCCAGTTCGAGGTCGCGCTCGATCAGCATCGTCGGGTTCTCCTCCACATGGTGATAGGGAGCGAGAAAGACGCCGTGGCGCAGGGGGACGGTGGACATGGAGACTCCTGGATGGGAATGAGCGTGGAATGCTTGAACGCGGGCCGCTGGCGGAAATTATCCAAGCGGGTCGAAAGTACAGTCAATAGGACTTCTAAGCGGAAAGAACGGCACAAGGGCTGTCGGCTTCAGGTGAACGATTCGATCTTGCCCATCCGTTCCACCGTTTCGGCGAACTCCTCGAGCATGTCGTAGATGACCTGCCGCACCGAGGTCTCTTCCTTCATGATGCCGACGATCTGGCCGACCGGGCAGGTGAGGAATTCCGGATGGCGCGACCGATCGATGCGCAGCTTGGCCTCGGTGTTGAGCACGGTCTGCCAGGGCATCGGCAGCGGCTTCAGCGCCCCGGGCTTTTCCCAGGCCTCGGTGAGCTTGCTGCGCAGCATGCGCCCGGGCTTGCCGGTCTTCGAGCGGGTCTGCACCGCATCGCCCGATTCGGCGGCGAAGAGCAGAGATTTCATTTCGGGCTCCAGGTCGCTCTCGCGCGTGCCGAGCCAGATCGATCCGCACCACACGCCCTGTGCGCCGAGCGCGAAGGCGGCGGCCATCTGGCGGCCGCGGCCGATGCCGCCGGCGGCCAGCACCGGCATCGGCGCCACCGCATCGACCACCTCGGACCACAGCACCATCGAGCTGACCTTGCCGGTGTGGCCCGCGGCCTCGGTGCCCTGCGCGATCACCAGGTCGAGGCCGGCCGCCTTGTGGCGCCGCGCATGCTCGACCTTGCCGGTCATGGCGCCGATCTTCAGGCCGTGGTCGTGCAGCTGCTTCACGATCTGCGGCGGCGGCACGCCGAGCGCGCTGACCACCAGCTTGATGCCCGGATGGCGGAACACCACCTCGAGCAGCTGCGGCGCGAATTCCGGAGTCAGGTGGATCTTGGCGATCTCCTCGGCCAGCAGCTGGTCGCGCTCGGTCGCCGGCAGCGGCGGGATGCCGGCCTCGTCGCAAAGATCCTTCAGGAACTTGACGTGCGCTTCCGGCAGCCGGGCGATGTCGTAGTGGTCTTCGCCGACCACCTCGAAGTTGTTCGGCAGCAGCAGGTTCACGCCGTAGGGCTTGCCGTCGCTGTGTTCGTCGATCCAGCTGAGCTCGCGTTCGAGCGCCTCGGGCGTGTAGTAGGCGGTGCCGAGCACGCCGAGTCCGCCGGCGCGGCTGACGGCGGCCACCACATCGCGGCAGTGGGAGAAGGCGAAGATCGGCAGCTCGGTGCCGAACATCGCGCACATTGCGTTGGGCATGTCCTGGTCTCTTTCTGGTCTCAGTTTTCCACGGCGCTGTGCGCCACCCGCACCCGAGCGAACCGACGCCCGCACGAACTTGCGGCCGCGAAGCCGGCCGCCCTTCCAGGGCACCCAGGGAACCGGCTTCGCCGGGCCCTAGGGTGCGCCCCCCTCCAAGCCGAAGGCGCCAGAAAGGGGGGAGCGGCGAAGCCGCATGGGGGGTGCTTCATAACCCTTTCCAGACCACCTTGCGCTTGGCATTGAACGCGGCCAGGCCCTCGCGCGCGTCCTGGGTCATCACATGCAGGCCGATCTGGCTCTCAGTGAAGGCGATGGTCTGCTCGAAGCTCATGTCGGCGGTCTGGCGCAAGGCGTACTTGCCGCGCCGGATGGCGGTCGGCGACTTGTCGAGGATGCGCGCCAGCAGCCAGTCGACCTTGTCGTCGAGCCCGGCAGACGGCACCACGTAGTTCACCAGGCCGGCGGCCCGCGCGGCCTGGGCATCGATCGGCTCGCCGGTGATGCACATCTCGTAGAGGTCGCGCTCGTGCATCAACGGGCGCAGCACGCTGAGGATCTGCTGCGGGAACATGCCGATCTTCACCTCGGGCATGCCGAATAGCGCGTGGTCCGCGGTCACCGCGATGTCGCACAGGCCGAGCAGGCCCATGCCGCCGGCCATGCAGGTGCCGTTGACGCGGGCAATCAGCGGCACCTCGACGTCGCGCGCATAGCGCAGCAGGTCGGCGAAGGGCAGGCGGGTCTGGTGGTACTCGTAGGAGAAGGCGTCGGTGCCGGTCGTGAGGTCGGCGCCGGCGCAGAAGGCCTTGTCGCCGACGGCGGTGAGCACCACGGCCCGCACGCCGCTGTCTTCCGACGCGGTGCGCAGGCCCAGGCCGATGGCGGCCATGACGTCGGGATTGAGCGCATTGCGGCGCTCGGGGCGATCGATGGTGATCGTCAGGACGGCGTCGGCACGCTCGATGCGGACATCGTCGGATCGGTGGAATTCACGGGGCATCGATGGCTGTCCGGCAAGAGTTGAAGATCACAAGGATGGTTAATAGGACAAGCATACATTCAACGGATGAGCTTTGCAAGGCGGCATGCCCGATGCCTGCTATTCGGGCTGGATGCCGGCCTCGGCGATCTTGCGCCCCCATTCGATGCGCTGGCGTGCCAGGTAGTCGGTGAAGGCGGCCGGCGGCATCGGCGCGACCACGCCGGCGACCGAGAGTTTCTCGCGCACCTCGGGCCTGGCTGCGATGGCCAGCAGCGCCTGGCTCAGCCGGTCGATCACCGGCTGCGGCGTGCCGGCGGGCGCGAAGACGCCGCACCAGGCCAGCAGCGAGAAGCCGGGCAGGCCGGCCTCGATCAGCGTCGGCACGTCGGGCAGGGCGGCCAGCCGCTGTTCGCCCGAGACCGCCAGCGCGCGCACCCGGCCGGCCTTGACCTGCGCAGTGGCGGTCGTCATGTCGAGGAACATGAAGGGGAACTGGCCGCCCATCAGGTCGGTCAGCGCCTGCGGGCTGCTCTTGTACGAGACCGCGGTCGCGGGCGCGTCCAGTCGCGTAGCGAAGGAGGCGCCCGCGATCTGGCTGACGCCCGAGCCGTAACCGAAGGAAGCCTGCGCCGGATGACTGCGCAGCCAGTCGCCCAGCTCGCGCACCGACTGCCAGGGCGCATCGGGCCGCACCAGCAGCACCATCTGGGTCTCGACCAGGTTGACGATGGGCTGCAGCTGCTTCACCGGGTCGTAGGGCAGCTTGCGGAACAGGAAGGGGTTGGCCGAGACGGTGGTGACGGTGGTCAGCAGCAGGGTGTAGCCGTCCGCCGGCGATTTCACCGCCGCCTCGACGCCGAGGATGCCGGAGGCGCCCGGGCGGTTGTCGATGGTGACGGGCACGCCCAGCGTGCCGCGCAGCTCGTCGCCGATCAGCCGGGCGACGACGTCGGTGCCGCTGCCGGCGCCGAAGGGCACGAGGATGCGCAGCGGGCGGTCGGGGTAGCCATCGGCTCGCGCCTCGGGCCAGGCCGCCATGCAGCAGGCAGCGGCGAGCGCCGATGCAAGAAGCTGCCGGCGGGTGCGGCCGGACGTGGCATGTCGGATCGGTTCGGGCAGTGTCATGGGTTGGCGGTGTGTGACTCGCGTTCGCGCGGCCTGGTGGCGCGCATCGCCGGATGTTCGCCGAAACGCGCGAACCAGGCAGCCGCCAGCGGCCGTCCCTCGCGCCAGCGCAGGGAATCGAAGCGGAAGTCCAGGTAGCCCAGCGCGCAGCAGCAGGCGATGGTGCCGATGTCGAAGCGCTCGCCGAAGTCGCCGGCCTCGGCCTCGATCGCGTCCAGCGCCGAATCGATCTTGGCCCGCTGCGCGTCGATCCAGCCATCCCATTGGCGCTCCGGCGGCCGGGCATTGCGTTCGTAACGGATCAGGATTGCCGCATCGAGCAGCCCGTCGGCCAGCGACTGCAGGCGCAGCGCCCGCCAGCGCGAGGCGTCGTCGACGCCGTGCAGCGCGCCGCCGCCCAGGCGGTCCAGGTACTCGCAGACCACCCGGCTGTCGGCCAGCACCCGGCCATCGGCGAGCACCAGCGCCGGCACCTGTCCCAGCGGGTTGTGTCGCACCAGCCGGGCATCGCGATGCACCGGGTGGGCGGCTTGCGACAGGCGTTCGATGCGCTCGCCGAGGCCCAGCGCATGGATCACCACGTTGACCTTGCGCACGAAGGGCGAGCTGGAGGAGTCGAAGAGTTTCAAGGCGGATTCCGTGCGAGTGCCGCCAGTAAATCAGCAACGGGACCGGCGGTGAGCCGGTTAAAGGCCTATTGACAGTTCTTTAAGACTAGATTCAACTGTCTGCCTGTCCAACCGGTCCGGCCGGCGATCTTCTTGCACGGAGCGTTCCCCCATGTCCCATGTCCGCCTGCGCCACGGCGTCTTCCTGGCGCCCTATCACCCGGTCGAGGAAGGCCCCACGACCTGGCTGCGGCGCGACATCGAGCTGGCCCAGCATCTGGACAAGCTGGGCTTCGACGAGATGTGGGTCGGCGAGCACCACTCGGGCGGCTACGAGATCATCGCGGCGCCCGACCTGTTCATCGCCGCGGCGGCTGAGGTCACGCGGCGACTGCACTTCGGCACCGGCGTGCTGACGCTGCCCTATCACAACCCGCTGATGATCGCCAACCGCATGGCGCAGCTGGACCACCAGACCATGGGCCGGGTCTCCTTCGGCTTCGGCCCGGGGCTGTTGATGACCGACGCGCTGATGCTCGGCCTCGACCCCGACCAGACGCGCGACATGATGCTGGAGGCCATCGACGTGATCATCCGCCTGCTGAAGGGCGAATGCGTTACCGCGAAGACCGAATGGTTCAACCTGGTCGATGCGCGGGCGCACCTGCTGCCCTTCTCGCAGCCGCTGGAGATGGCGGTGGCCAGCGCCGGCACCCCTTCGGGCGGACGCGCGGCGGGCCGCTTCGGGTTGTCGATGCTGTGCGTGGCGGCATCGCAGGCCGGCGCCTTCGACGTGCTGGCCAGCAACTGGATGCTGGCCAACGAGGTGGCCTCGCAATACGGCCACACGATGGACCCGGCCGGGCTGCGCCTGGTCGCGCCGGTGCACATCGCCGAGACCCGCGAGAAGGCCCGCGAGAACGTCAAGCACGGGCTGGAGCGCTGGATTCGCTACTACGACCTGGCGGCGCCCAACCCCTTCCCGCACGACGACCGCGACCCGGTCGACGTGCTGATCGATTCCGGCCGCGCGGTGATCGGCACGCCCGACGACGCGATCGCGATGATCGACCGGCTGCGCGCCAAGCAGGGCCAGTTCGGCGTCTTCCTGGCGCAGCACGTGGACTGGGCCGACTGGGACCAGTCGCTCAAGTCCTATGAGCTGTATGCGCGCTACGTGATGCCGCACTTCAACGGCGCCAATGCCAATCGCACCGCCACCTACAACGTGATGCACGAGCGCGGCGAGGAGCTGCTGTCGCTGCGGCGCGGCGCGGCCAGCAAGGCCTTCGCGCAGCACGAGGCGGCCGAACGCGCCAGGCGCAAGGGCGACTGAACCATGAACATGCAGCTTCCGATGCAGCCGCCGCAGGCGCCGATGACCGAGTTCAGCGCGCTGGACTTCCGCAGCTGCCTGGGCGAATTCATCACCGGCGTGACGATCATCACCACGGTGGGACTGGACGGCACCCGCTACGGCCTGACCGCCAATTCGTTCAGCTCGGTGTCGCTGGACCCGCCGCTCATCCTCTGGAGCCTGCGGCTCAACGCCACCAACTTCCCGATCTACAGCACCGCCGAGACCTTCGCGGTCAACATCCTGGCGGAGGACCAGGTGGACCTGTCGAACCGCTTCGCCAAGTCCGGCCCGAACAAGTTCGACGGCATCGAGTTCAGCGAGGGCAGCGATGGCGTGCCGCTGCTGGAGGGCTGCGTGGCGCAGCTGGAGTGCCGGCGCGAGGCCAGCTATCCGGGCGGCGACCACGTGGTCTTCATCGGCCGCGTGCTGCGCATCCGCAACAACGGCCGCAAGCCGCTGGCGCTGCGCAGCGGCCGCTACATGATCGTGCATCCGCACGAGCCGGTCTCGGCGCAGGACGGCATCGACCAGGAGAACATCGCCGCCCTGCAGGCGGTGCATGCCGCGCGGCCGGCGGTCGAGGAACTGGGCCGCGAGACCGACCGCACCGTGGGCCTGTCGGTCTGGGGCAACCTGGGGCCGACGATGATCTGGTGGCGCGAATCGTCGCGGCCGCTGAAGACCCGGGTGCGGGTCGGGCTGGTGGTGTCGCTGCTCGGCTCGTCGACCGGCGCGGTGTTCGCCGCCTATGCGCCGCGCGAGGTCACCGGCCCGCTGCTGGAGGCCGAGGTGGCCGCGCTGGCGGCGCGCCCCGACCCCCGCTTCGCGACCCGCGCCGATGTCGAGGACTACCTCGAAGGCGTGCGCCAGCGTGGCCTGGGCCAGATCATCGACGTCATCAGCGAAGGCATCAACGAGCGCGGGCACAGCGCCTTCAGCGCGCCGGTGTTCGATGCCAACGGATCGATCGTGCTGGCGCTGGCCATGATCGGCGACGCCGAGGAATTCGGTCCCGACGACCCGGCGATCGCGAAGCTGCGCGCCGCCGCCGAATCGCTCTCGCTGCGGCTGGGCTGGCGCCCCGGCCGGTCCGGGCGCGGTTGATCGCGGCCGCACGACCTACCTCAACTCAAGGACATCCAGATGGATTTCGAACTCAAGGGCCGCGTCATTCTGGTGACTGGCGGCGCTTCCGGCATCGGGCTGGCGGTGGCCCAGGCGGCGGCCCGGCAGGGCGCTCGCATCGCGATCATCGACAGCCAGGCCGCGCAGGCCGAGACGGCCCTGGCCGGGCTGCGCGAAGGCGGCTGCGAAGCGCATGCCGAGGTGCTCGACGTGCGCACCGAAGGCGCCTGCGACGCGGCGATCGAGGCCATCGAGCGCAAGCTGGGCCCGCTGGACGGCATGGTGGCCTGCGCCGGCATCTCGCGGCCGGAGCCGGCGGCTTCGATGAGCGACGAGACCTGGGATGCGGTGATCGGCATCAACCTCTCGGGCCTGTTCCGCAGCATCCGGCCGGCCGGGCGCCGCATGACCGAGCGCGGGCGCGGCGCGATCGTCGCCATCGCCTCGACCGACGGACTGGGCGGCCATGCGGCGCGCTCGCACTATGCGGCGTCCAAGCATGGGGTGGTTGGCCTGACCCGTTCGCTGGCGATCGAATGGGGTCGCCACGGCGTGCGGGTCAACGCGGTGGCGCCGGGCGTGGTCGACACGCCGATGCTGCGCCGCGTCACGCCGCCCGAGCACGTGGCCAACGCGATGGTCGACCGGGTGCCGCTCGGCCGCTTCTCGACCGCGGCCGAGCAGGCCAGCGCCTGCCTGTTCCTGCTGTCCGACGCGGCCTCCTACATCAACGGCGCGACGCTGGCGGTGGATGGCGGCCTCACCGCCGGTTACTTCACCCGCTGGAACGGCGCCGACTTCGGCTCCAACGCCTTGCTGGAGAAGGGCCTCTACGGCCCACCGGCCGCATGAGTCGAGTTCGAGAACCACAACCACAACCAAAGAGGCAAACATGAAACTGATCCATCGATGCGCCGTGGCGCTGGCCGCCGGTGCGGCATTGCTCGCCGGTGCGGCCCGGGCCGAGGACACCATCAATGTCGCGGCCATCTATGCCACCAGCGGGCCGGCCTCCATCTACGGCGGCCCGGCCGAGAAGGCGCTGCGCATGATGATCGACAACCTGCCCAACAAGTCCATCGATGGCCGGCCGGTGAAGCTCACCGTCTACGACACCGAGGGCAATTCGACCAAGGCCGCGCAGCTGTTCCGGCGCGCGGCCGAAACCGACGAGGCGGTGCTGATCTTCGGCCCGTCGACCAGCGGCGAGTCGCTGGCCATCTCGCCGATCGCCAACCAGCTGAAGGTGCCGACCATCAGCAACGGCGGCGCCGAGGGCATCACCAAGCCGGTCACGCCCTACATGTTCGCGGTCGGCCCGACCGACCGGCTGATGGTCGAGGCGATCATCGCGTCGATCAAGGAGCATGGCTGGAAGAAGGTGGCGGTGCTGTATTCGATGGACGGCTATGGCCAGTCGGGCGGCACCATCTCGCAGGAACTGGTCAAGTCGTCCGGCCTGGACCTGGTGGCGGTCGAGACCTTTGCATCGCAGGACACCAACATGACGCCGCAGCTGCTGCGCATCCGCGACAAGAATCCCGACGCGATCATTCTCTGGTCGGCCAATCCGGGTCCGACCATCGTGGCCCGCAATGCGGTCGAGATGGGCCTGAAGACGCCCTTCCTGGTGAGCACCGCCAATGCCACCATCGGCTTCATCAACCAGACCGGCGCGGCGGCCAACGGCATCATCGCCACCACGCTGCCGGTGGTCGCGCCCGAGGCCCTGGCCGACAGCGATCCGCGCAAGGCCATCATCCAGCGCTTCAACAAGCAGTACATGGACAAGTACGGCCTGCCGGCCGACCAGGCCTCGGGCCTGGGCTTCGACAACTTCCTGCTGCTGGAGGCCGCGATCAAGTCGATCAAGGGCCCGGTCACCCGCGAGAGCATGCGCAACGCGATCGAGAGCATCAAGATGTGCGGCGCCAACGGCTGCCGCCAGATGCGCGCCGACGATCACCGCGGCCTGACCAAGGACTCGATCGTCATGATGCAGATCAAGGACGGCGGCTTCGTCGCCGCCAAGTAGCACGCCGGCCTCGATGCAATCCTTCGAGCACGCGAGCCCCGAGCTGCGCCTTTTCTGCGGCGGGCAGAGCCTGTCGCGGCTGCCGCAGGAACTCGCCCGTGCGGGCAGCCGGCGCGCCTTCGTGGTGTGCGGCGCCTCGGTGGCGGGCGGTGCGGCGCTGCCGCTGCTCGTCGACTCGCTCGGGGCTTCTTATGCGGGGCATTTCGCGGGCGCGAAGGCGCACAGCCCGCTGCCGACGGTGGAGCAGGCCGCCCGGGCGATGCGCGAGGCCGGGGCCGATGCGGTGATCGCCCTCGGCGGCGGCTCGGCCATCGTCACCGCGCGCGCCGCGAACATCCTGCTGGCCGAAGGCGGCGATCTGCGCGCGCTGTGCACCTCGCGCGGCGCCGATGGAAAGCTGAGTAGCCCGCGCCTGAACGCGGCCAAGCTGCCGCAGTTCGTGGTGCCGAGCACGCCGACCACCGCGCTGGCCAAGGCCGGCAGCGCGGTGCTCGATCCGGCCACCGGCCATCGCCTGGCGCTCTTCGATCCGAAGACCCGGGCGCGCGCGGTGTTCGTGCATCCCGCGGTGCTGGCCAGCGCGCCGGCCTCGCTGGTGCGCGGCGCCTCGCTGAATGCGCTGGCGATGGCGGTCGAGGGACTCGAATCCGCGGCCCGCACCCCGATGGCCGATGCCGACCTGGTCCATGCCCTTCGACTGCTTTCCGCCGGCCTGCCGCTGCTCGGCACGCCTGGCTGCAACGACGACACCTTGGCGCAACTGGTCGTGGCCGCCTTGTTGTGCGGCCGCGGCACCGACCAGGCGGGCGGCGGGCTGGCCTCGGTGCTCGGCCATGCGATCGGGCCGCGCAGTAGCGTCGCCAATGGCATCGTCAATGCGATCGTCTTGCCGCACACCTTGCGTTTCAATGCCCCGGCGACCGTGGGCCGCGTCGATGCGGTGAGCGCTGCGCTCGGTGTTGCCGATCGCGGTGCCGGCGAGCGCGATGCCGCCGCGCAAGCCGTGGCCGCGATCGAGGCGCTGCTCGCCCGCCTGCCGATCCCGCGCCGGTTGCGCGATGCCGGCGTCGCGCGCGAAGACTTCGAGGCCATTGCCGACGAGGCGAGGCAGGACTGGTTCCTGTCGCGCAATCCGCGTCCGGTCGAAGGCCGGGCCGAATTGCTGGCCCTGCTTGAGGCGGCCTGGTAGGCCCGCCACATCCATCCCCAGAACACGACATTCAACAGAAGGACTTGCCATGGAATTCTCAGGACCGCTCGCCGGGGTACGGGTCGTCGACGTGACGGCCGTGCTCATGGGTCCGTCCGCCACCCAGATGCTGGCCGACCTCGGCGCCGACGTCGTCAAGATCGAGCCGCCGACCGGCGATGCGACCCGCAAGATCGGCCCGGGCGGCGACGAGAAGATGGGCCCGATCTACCTCGGCCTGAACCGCAACAAGCGCAGCCTGGTGCTCGACCTCAAGACCGCCGAGGCCAAGGAGGTGCTGCACAAGCTGGTGCTCGATGCCGACGTGCTCACCTACAACGTGCGGCCCGCTGCGATGGCTCGCCTGGGCCTGACCTACGAGGCACTCAGCGAGATCAACCCGAGGCTGGTCTACGTGGGCATGTTCGGCTTCTCGCAGCGCGGCCGCTATGCGCCGAGCCCGGCCTTCGACGACCTGATCCAGGCCGCCACCGCCATGCCCAGCGCGATGGCGGCGAGCATCGACGGTTCGCCGCGCTTCGTGCCGCTGAACCTGGCCGACCGCTCGGTGGGCCTCTATGCCTTCGGCGTGATCGCCGCCGCGCTCTATGCGCGCGAACGCACCGGACGCGGCCAGCGGGTCGACGTGCCGATGTTCGAGACCATGGTCCCGTACGTGCTGGGCGACCACCTCTACGGCAAGAAGTTCACGCCGGAGCGCGGCGAGTTCGGCTATCCGCGCCTCTTGTCGCCGGCGCGCAGGCCCTTCCGCACCAAGGATGCCCATGTGTGCTGCGTGATCTACCAGGACCACCACTGGAAGGCCTTCCTGGAGATCCTCGGCATGGAGGAGATGTACCGGACCGATCCGCGCCTGGTCAACATCACCACGCGCACCCAGCATGCCGACGCGCTCAACGAATTCGTCGAGAAGCACCTGGCCCAGAAGACCACCGCCGAATGGCGCGAGCTGCTCAAGGTGGCGGACATCCCGGTGTTCCCGGTCCATACCTTCGATAGCCTGCTCGAGGACGGGCACCTGAACGACATCGGCTTCTTCCGCGAGGAACAGATTCCCGACTTCGGCAGCATTCGCGAGACGGCGGTGCCCAGCGAGTGGTACGGCACCGTGCCGCAGGGCTACCGGCCGCCGCCCAAGCTGGGCCAGCACAGCGCCGAGATCCTGCGCGAACTGGGCTATGGCGACGACGAGATCGCGCGGATGATCGAGCGCGGCATCACCTCCGAAGGCCCCGCTGCACCCGCGGCCGGCCGCGTCGACAGGCAGCCGGTATGAAGGCCGCTGCACGCGCGCTGCGCATTGGCGGCGCATCGGCCTTCTGGGGCGACAGCGGCATCGGGGTCGAGCAGCTGCTGGAAAGCGGCGAATGCGACGTGCTGGTCTTCGACTACCTGGCGGAGCTGACCCTGTCGCTGATGGCCCGCGCCCGCGTGAAGGACGCCGAGGCCGGCTATGCCACCGACTTCGTGAGCGACCTGGCGCCGCACCTGAAGAGGGTGGCGGCGCGCCGCGTCAAGCTGCTGTCGAATGCCGGCGGCATGAATCCCCAGGCCTGCGCGCGGGCGCTGCGGGCGGCGGCCAGCGCGGCTGGCGTCGAGCTGCGCATCGCGGTGGTCGAGGGCGACGACCTGCGCGCACAGGAACCGACGCTGCGCGAAGCCGGCGTGCGCGAGATGTTCTCCGGACTGCCGCTGCCCGAGCGCATGACCAGCCTCAATGCCTACCTGGGTGCGCAGCCGATCGCGGCGGCGTTGGCACAAGGCGCCGACGTGGTGATCACCGGGCGCTGCGTCGACAGCGCGCTGGCGCTCGGTGCGCTGGTCCATCACTTCGGCTGGGGCTTCACCGACTATGACCGGCTCTCTGCCGGCAGCCTGGTCGGTCACCTGCTGGAATGCACCACCCAGACCACCGGCGGCCTCTTCACCGATTGGCTCGGCGTCGACGACACGCGCGAGATCGGCTACCCGATCGCGGTCTGCGAGGCCGACGGCAGCTTCGTGCTGACCAAGCCCGCAGGCACCGGCGGCCAGGTGGCGCCGCTGGTGGCGGCCGAGCAGATGCTTTACGAGATCGCCGATCCGGCGCGCTACATGCTGCCGGACGTGTGCTGCGACTTCACCGGCGTGACCCTGGTCGCCGACGGCCCCGACCGGGTCCTGTTCCGCGGCGCACGGGGCCGTGCGCCCAGCGACAGCTACAAGGTCAGCGCCACCTGGCACGACGGCTGGCGGGTGTCGTCGACGCTGACCATCGTGGGCGACGACGCGGTGCGCAAGGCCGAGCGGGTGGGGCGGCAGATCCTGGCGCGGGCGAGGCGCATGTTCGCCGCGCGCGGCATGGCCGACTTCGCCGAGACACGCATCGAGGTGCTGGGCAGCGAGCGGCCATCCTACGGCGAGGGCGCGCGCGCTGTCGACAGCCGGGAAGTCGTCCTGCGCGTGGCCTGCAGCCATGCCTCGCAGGCCGCCTTGTCGCTGCTGGCGCGCGAGTTCGCGCCCTTCGGCACCGCGGGCTCGCCGGGCACCACCGGCTTCAGCGGGCGACCGAAGGTGCAGCCGGTGTTTCGCATGTTCGCCTTCCTGTGGCCGAAGTCGAAGGTGCCGGTGCACCTGGCCATCGACGGCATCGGGCAGTTGCCGGTCGAGACCACGGCGGCACCGGCTTCCGTCCACGAGCTGCCAGCGGGAGCGCGCCATGCGCATGCGAGCGTGCCGGCCGGCGCACGCAAGCGGCTGCCGCTGCATCGGCTGGCGGTCGCGCGCAGCGGCGACAAGGGTGACACGGTCAACATCGCGGTGATCGCGCGCGAGCCGCGCTTCGTGCCGGCCATCGCCGAGCAGCTGAGTGCCGGCCGGGTCGGGGAATATTTCGCGCACCTGGTGCGCGGCGAAGTGGCGCGCTACGACGTGCCGGGCGTGCATGCCTTCAACTTCGTGCTGCAGCAGGCGCTGGCCGGCGGCGGTGCGGCTTCGCTGCGCAACGATCCGCTGGGCAAGACCTTCGCGCAGGCGCTGCTGGGCTGCGAGATCGAGGTGCCGGCGGACTGGTCTTGCTGAGCCCAGGTCTTGCTGCGCCAAGCTCAGCCGCCCTGGGTCCTGCCTGTCACCAGCTCGGAGATGTCGCGCTCGATGCCGAAGCGGTCGCCGCGGTAGACGAACTGGCCGAAGTACACCACCTTGCCGGCGCTGTTCAAAAACACCCGCGAGACCAGCGCGGCCGGGCTGCCGATGGGCGCCTGCAGCAGCGTCGCCTGTTCGTAGTCGAGCGCGGTCACGCGAATGCGTTCGTGGCCTTCGCTGATGCGCGGACGCGCATGCTGCGGCACCAGTCGGCTCAACTTCGAATGGCGTTCGGCGTTGGCCGGGAACAGCTTGTAGACCGACAGCGCGACGAAGTTGTCGGAGAAGGCGTAGACCATGCCGTCGTTCGCGTCGACCTTGCGGATGCGCATGTACTTTTCGAGCGCCTGGCCGGGGCCGGGAAAGTAGGGCGGCAGCCCGTCGAACTGCTCCTTCGACAGCACCTGGATCGTGTAGTTCTGGCCGTCGGAATTGATCGACCCGGTCGACGAATACAGCGGATAGGCATCGGCCCCGGGCGGCTCGAAGCTCACGAAGGTGCGCCGGCCGCGCTGGCTGGAGAGCAGGCCTTCGTCGGCCAGGATCTGCACCGCCTGGCGTACCGTGACCCGCGCCACCGAGAACTCCTCCACCAGTTGCTCGAGCGTCGGGATCTCTTCGCCGGACTTCCACAGGCCGCTGACGATGCGGTCGCGCAGGATGCTGGCGAGTTGCGCGTAGAGCGTGACCGGGCCGGATTGGAGCTGGATGTTTTTCATTGATTCAGTGAAAGACCTAATGTCTCATCTATAATACTACTGAAGAATGGATGCCCGCCGTCCGGCTTCTGGAGACTACTCAATGATTCGTTTCGACCATCGCGTTGCCATCGTCACCGGAAGCGGAACCGGCCTCGGCCGGGAGTATGCACTGCTGCTGGCGGCGCGGGGCGCCAGGGTGGTGGTGAACGATGTCGGCGGCGCCGTCGATGGCCAGGGCGGCTCGGCCCGGCCGGCGGCCGCGGTGGTCGACGAGATCCGCGCCGCGGGCGGCAGTGCGATCGCCAACCACGACAGCGTGGCCGATCCCGCCGGCGCGCAGCGCATGGTCGATGCCGCGCTCGCCGAATGGGGCCGGCTCGACATCCTGGTCAACAACGCCGGCATCCTGCGCGAGGCGCCGCTCGAGCGCATGGCGCTGGACGCGATCGAGGCGGTGATCGGCGTGCACCTGATGGGCACCATCCACTGCACCCGCGCCGCGCTGAAGCCGATGCTCGAAGCCGGCTATGGCCGCATCGTGCTGACCAGCTCCGGCTCCGGCCTGCTGGGCCTGGCCGGCCAGAGCATCTACGGCGCTGCCAAGAGCGCGATGGTGGGCCTGATGAACTGCATGCGCTTCGACCTGCAGGACAGCGGCGTGCTGGTCAACACCGTCGCGCCCAGCGCCAACACCCGCATGAGCCAGGGCCTGGTGCGCGAAGAACTCGCGCGCCACATGGCGCCGCACCTGGTCGCGCCGCTGGTGGCCTGGTTCGCCAGCGAGCAGTGCCGCCAGTCGGGCGACACCGTCAATGCCTTCGGCGGCTGCTTCTTCAAGGTGGCGCTCTACAAGTCGCTAGGCGCCCAGTTCGATCCGCAGCAGCCGGTGACGCTGGAGATGATCGACGAGGCCTGGCCCCGCATCGCGGACATGAGCCAGCCGGAGCCCTATCGCGGCACCTTCGCCAGCCTCGAACCCGGCCTGCGCCAACTCGGCCGGCTCTGAAAAACAACCCGGCGCACGGCGCCATCGAGGAGACATCCATCATGAAGCTTTCGCGACGTGCCTTCACATCGACGCTGCTGCTGGCGGCGGCGGGTGCGGCGGCCCAGGCGGCGCCCGGTGAGCCGCTGCGCATCGGCGCCATCCTGGCGCTCAGCGGCCCGGCGGCGGTATTCGGCGTGCCGGCCGAGCGCGCCCTGCGGCTGCTCTTCGATTCGCTCGGCCCGCAGGGAATCGGCGGACATCCGGTGGTCTTCACCGTGTTCGACTCCGAGGGCAACACCACCAAGGCCGCGCAGCTGTTCCGCCGTCTCGCCGAGAACGACAACGTGCACCTGGTGCTGGGCCCGTCGACCAGCGGCGAAGCCCTGGTGGTGGTGCCCCTGGCCAACCAGATGGAGATACCGAACATCTCCTTCGGCGGCGCCGAGGCGATCACCAAGCCGACCACGCCCTGGGTCTTCGCCACCTCGCCGACCGACCGTATGGTGGTCGAGAACCTGCTCACCGAATTCAAGCGTCGCAAGCTCACCAGGATCGGCCTGATCTATTCGCTCGATGCCTTCGGCCAGTCCGGCGGAACCATCTTCAAGGAACTGGCGGCGGCCTATGGCATCGAGGTCGCGGCCGAGGAGACCTTCGGCCCGCAGGACACCAACATGTCGCCGCAGCTGCTGCGCATGCGCAACGCGCAGCCGCAGGCGCTGCTGGTGTGGAGCGGCAATCCGGGCCCGTCGATCGTCATGCGCAACGCGGTCGAGATCGGCCTGAAGATCCCGATGTTCGCGAGCTATGCCTCCGGCTCGCGCTCCTTCCTGCAGCAGACCGGGCCGGCGGCCGAGGGCGCCTTCGTGCCGTCCTACCGCATCGTCGCGCCGGAAACCCTGCCCGATTCGGATGCGCTGAAGCAGCCGCTGATCGCGTTCTCCAAGCAGTACCGCGAGCGCTGGAACGCCGAGCCGGACCAGACCTCGGGCCATGCCTACGACGTGCTGCTGATGCTCAACGATGCCTTCGCGCATCTCAAGGGGCCGCTGACCCGCAAGTCGCTGCGCGATGCGCTCGAAACGGTGCGGGTCAACGGCGCCAACGGTCCGCGCCAGCTCAGCGCGCAGGACCATCGCGGCCTGGACAAGAGCTCGGTCGTGATGATGGAAGCCAAGGGCGGCCGCTGGTTCGCGGTGCAGAACTAGGGCGATGAGCGTCGACACGGTCCTGAACCGGCAATGGGTGCTGGCGCGCCGGCCGGTGGGTTTGCCTCAGCCCTCGGACTTCAGGCTGGTCGAGCATGCGCTGCCGCCCCTGCGCGAAGGCGAGGTGCTGATCCGTCACACGCACCTCGGCCTGGCGCCCGCCGCCCGTCTTCGCATGGGCGAGAGCCGCTCCTACCGCGAGCCGATGGCGCTCGGCGACGTGGTCTACGGCCAGGGCTGCGGCATCGTGCTGGAAAGCCGCAGGCCGGGCTTCGCCGCGGGCGACGAAGTGGTCTCCATGAGCGGCGGCTGGCAGGAGCACTCGGTGTCCAACGGCGCCGGGCTGAACCGCATCGACACCGCAGTGGCGCCGCCGACGGTCTGGCTCGGCGCGCTCGGCACCTCGGGCCTGACCGCATGGCTGGGCTTGCTGAACATCGGCCGGGCGAAGGCCGGCGAGACGGTGGTCGTCTCGGCCGCCAGCGGCGGTGTCGGATCGATGGTCGGCCAGATCGCCCGCATCAAGGGCTGCCGGGTGGTGGGCATCGCCGGCGGCGAGGCCAAGGTGCGCCATGCGGTCGATGACCTGGGCTTCGATGCCTGCGTCGACTACCGTGCGGCGGACTTCGTCCAGGCGCTGGAGAAGGCCTGTCCGCAGGGTTGCGACATCTACTTCGAGAACGTGGGCGCCGCGGTGCGCGATGCGGTCTGGCCGCTGATGAACGTGCGCGGCCGCATCGTGGTGTGCGGGCTGATCGCCGAATACAACGATGCGCAGCAGCCAGGGCCTGGCTGGTTCCCGATCCTCGCGAAGCGGCTCGAACTGCGCGGCTTCATCATGTCCGACCACCTGGAGCACCGGCCGGAATTCGTGCGCGAGATGGGCGGCTGGTACCAGGAGGGCCGCATCCACGTGCGCGAGGACGTCAGCGACGGCATCGAGCAGACGGTGCCGGCCTTCATCGGCATGCTGCAGGGGCGCAACTTCGGCAAGACGATCGTGCGCCTGTAGCGCAAGAGGACCCGAACATGCAGTTGGAAGGACGCGCTTGCATCGTCACCGGTGCTGCCGGCGGCATCGGCGCCGCCATCGTGAAGACCTTCGTTGCGCGCGGCGCGTCGGTGCTGGCGACCGACCTGGACATGGCGGCGCTGGAGGCATCCTTGGACGGCCTGTCGCGCGACCGCGTGCTGGCCTGCGCGCACGACGTCAGCGACGAAGGCCAATGGGCCGAGGTCACGGCGCTGGCGGCCGAGCGCTTCGGCGGCCTCGACGTGCTGGTCAACAACGCCGGCGTCTTTCTCTTCGAGGCGATCGAATCGATGACGCTGTCGCAATGGCGGCGCATGTCGCAGGTGAACCTCGACGGACCATTCCTCGGCACGAAGCATGCGATCGGCGTGATGAAGGACCCGCAACGCCGGGCGCGCGGCACGGCCTCGATCGTCAACATGTCCTCGGTGGCGGGCATGCGCGGCAGCGCGAATCTCTCGGCCTATTGCATGACCAAGGGCGGCCTGCGGCTCTTCAGCAAGGCGGCCGCGGCCGAATGCGGTGCCCTCGGCATTCGGGTCAATTCGATCCATCCGGGCGTGATCGACACCGAGATGGGCATGAGCGCGGCACGCCAGCGCCTGGAATCCCGGGGCATGGATGCGGCCAGGGCCTGTTAACGCTATGCAAGGGGTCGCGAAGCTCGCCAGAGCCTGCCCCTCAAGGCGCGCTGCGCCGTGCGTGCGTTGGCACGCACAAGCAGCGCAAC
>Ga0265327_10000403_pt1 | contig 80871 bp, 59 predicted proteins | sample 41621metaG_FD_202089 | JGI IMG/M metagenome (GOLD analysis project Ga0265327, IMG submission 202089) | Rhizosphere microbial communities from Carex aquatilis grown in University of Washington, Seatle, WA, United States - 4-16-21 metaG | ecosystem: Host-associated > Plants > Roots > Rhizosphere...
CCGGGTCAGTGTAGCGGAGTGGATTATTGATACAGTAGCTGTAACGATTGTAGCTCTGCGGATTGCTGAGATCGGGAATTCTGTCATCGGGTTGGATGAACCTGCCCAACTCCGGATCGTAGTATCGAGCGTTGTAATAATAAAGCCCCGTGACATCGTCCAACACCTGGCCCGTGTACCGCCGCGATACCTTGAACAGATTCGTGTTCTGCGTGTACCGGCTCTGCCCATACGCCGTGTACCCGTAGTTCTGCACCTGGTTTCCGTTCTGGTCCGTCTGGATGGAAGTCGAAGTCAGGTCGTCCTGATGATAATACTGGTAAACATTCGTTCCCGTCTGGTCGAACGTCGCCACCAGCCGCCCGCCGGCTGATACATGATATAACACCTGCCCCTGCTTCTCCTCGTAATCCCCGTCTATCCACACCTGCAACGCATTCGTCCCCGCCTGTTCCCACAATCGCGCCCCGTTGGCGTCATACCCAAAATACGTCGCCGTCCCATTGGTATTCAACACCCGGTACAACCGGTTGTTCACGTCATAATCCAGCCGTTGACCGCTGCGAAACACCGCGTTCCCGTTCTGGTCATACGTGTACCACATGCCATTGGCGTTCTGCACGCAATGCGGACGGATGGTTGAGCTGTAGACATACGTCCCGCTGCCCGTCTCCTTGTTCGTCAGCACGTTCCCTATGGCGTTGTACCCGTAGCTATATGTCCCGCTGGCGTTGGTCAACGAGAGCAACCGGTTTAAATCATCATACTGCAACCGGCCTACCGTGCCCGAGGCCAGCCCCGAATACACCCCGTCCGTCACGCCTGCAATGTTGCCATCGGCATCATACGAATAGGTCAGGTTTTGCAAATTCACCGTCTTGGCGGTGATGATCTGCTTCAACCGTTTGGTGGTGGGATAATAGCCGCAGGTGGTGGTCACCCCGTTGCCAAAGGCCAGGGTGGTCAACCGGTTTAAATCGTCAAAACTCCGGGCCGTGTAAAAATTGGTGCTGCCCAGCGCCACTTGTTGCAAGTGCTCACCCGCATCGTACCGGTTGGTGATGACCGGCCCGCCATTGGGATAAACCGTGGAAGTCAACCGGTCTACGTCATCAAATGTGTATTGATTCGTGTACGTGCGGCCATTCTGGCTTAAGTAACGAACAGCTTTGATAGTTCTGCCCCGCACGTCGTAGCTGAACTTTTGCCAGCCTTGGTCGTCCACGACCTGATACAACTGGCCGGGATAGACCGTGCAGGAAGTGTCACCGCCGTTTGAATCGTACGCCCAGGTATTGGTGGAAACGCAGTTGGTCCCGTTCCAGCCTTCGCGCCGGGTCAGGCGTCCGGCGGCATCGCTGTAATAACATTTAATCTGCTGGCCACGGGCATCAGTCTGCGTGTTCAACCGGCCTGCCAGATCGTAATCGTATTGCCAGAGTCCCATGTCCGGGTCGGCCACGGCCACGCGCTGCCCCAACATATCGTAGGTCATGCCAATGGAATTGCTGGCATTGTCCATGATGTTGGTCAGGTCGCCCACCTGGTTATAGGCCAGCTTGGTGGTGTAATTGCCGCTGGATGTGACCTCCACGATTTGATTGGTGCGGCCAAATGAATCCAACAGATACTTGTGGACCTTGCTCCGCGCATCCGTCACCACCACTGCCCAGGGATTGCTGCCGTCGCCATAGTCAATTAAAGTTGCGCCACTGGGCGAACCGGTATCACCCGTTTGCGGCGAAGGATAGCTGGTCGGAATGCCACTACCCCAAAATGACAATGCCACCGGAGAGAATGAGGCTAACCGCCCAATCGCGTCATACTGATTGCACATGCCGTAAACACTGCCACCAAGATAATAATAGCTGGAAAGCGAGGAATAAAACGGGTACGTCTGCGCCATTACTTCGCCATGCGGGTCATAGGCCACGGAAGAAACCCGGAATGAGCCATTGGTTTCCGACTGGTCCAGCACTTGAATTGGCCGGCCCAAGCCATCCAGATAGGTAATCGTTTCGTGGAAGCCCGTAGACGAGACGGGGTCATTTTTCCAGAGAATCACGTAAATCGGCGTGGTGGTAGTAACATAACTGTAGCCGGTGCGTTGCAGCGTGGCCGCACCGTACGGGGTGGTGGAAATATACGTCTGACTGGGACGCCACAACGCATCATACGAATTGGAAGTCACCAATCCCTGCTCATTCGTTGCCAGCAACACAAAGCCGGTGTTCGGGTCGTATAAAGTAAGGTTGGTCAGCGTACCGGTGACTGTGCGCCAGGCAAATGTTTCCGAGGCGGAATCATAGCTGGTGGCAGTCACCACCCCCACGGGATTGGTGGCGGTCAGTTCATTGCCGTAAACATCGTAAGCATAAAAGGTATTGGCGTAGGAGCTGGAGCAGGCCATTTCGCTTTTTTCCTGCACATTGCCCGTCGCCCCAAAATATTGATACTGCGTCTTGCGCAGCACATTGACCCCCGCCGCATCGGAACTCACCGTCACCGTGGCCGGTTTATCAATGATGTTGGGATTGGACAACGTGGCGTAAGTGTAGGTTGTATAAACCGGCGAGTCCGGCACATCGGTATAGGTGAAACTGTATGTGACGTTGGTGACTTCCCCCAAATCAGCTTCCTTGAGCAGGTTGCCCGTGGATGCTGCCAGATTATTGGATGTCACATCGTAAGTGTATTGCTTCAAGGTGGCGCGGGCATTGGCAGATGGCTCGGTGTCGAACTCAAAAACATTGGTGGCAAAGGGGAAATAAATGCCATTGGTATCCACTTCTACCTGGGTAATTTGGCTTAACGTCTCCTTGTACTGGTTGCCATCCGAGCCATAGGTAATCACATCAAAGGCCATCCCCGCTTTGAAGCGGGTGTCTTGATACTCACCATTTGCGCTCAAATCCCGGCCGCCACCTTGGTAAAAATAGGTCACGTTGGTGTAAAAATCACCCATGCCGGTGGGGAGCGATTCCGTGACCATGCCGAAACCGCGAAACTCGCGCCAGGTACGGTCATAATAACCATAGGCATAGGTGTATAAATTGGTGATGGCCGGCCCCATGTTGCCGTCTTCAATTACTGACGTGACCACATGCTGGGGAAACGGCAGGCGGGGATGCGAGCCATCGGAGTTGTCAAAGATGGAGGAATTGGTATAAGTCACATCCACCTCGCCGCCCATGCCATTCTGTGCGGAAGTTAACAAATCCGGGAACGGCCCGTTGTTGAGTTGTACCAGCAGACAATCGCTGCCACCCTGATTATTACGTACCACGCGGTCGGGCAACCCGTCGCCGTTCATGTCCATGAAAGTCGCGATAGTAGAGACACTGTCCCAAGATTGCATGCCGTAGGTGTCGCCAGCAGTGGTATCCACACCCGTCCAAACCACCGGGGTACTGCTAAACCCGCTGCCGGTATTGTAACGAACCAAATAAGAAGCGTGGGTGACAAAATTGGAGTATATGATGTTGGTGCTGATGACCATGTCCGGCAGGCCGTCACCGTTAATATCAATCAACTGCTTGAAATAGGTTCGAGTTGAATCCGACACTGCAAAACTTTCATTATTAGTCATGCCCCAAGACTGGGTCGTATCAAACAGTCCATGGCTGGGATACCCCGTCCCATAAGCTCCCAAATTCAATTGTACTCCACCGCGCACAATCCGGTCTGGCAGGCCATCACCGTTCATGTCCATGAAATCTGACAGGATGCCCTCATTTTGGTATTGCAACCGCAGGCCGTTAGTGTCGCCAACCCCCTGCCAGGGGATTGCATTTTGAAAGCTTTTGGTACCGGGCGCGTTGTTGATTTGCACTGGGAACTTGTTAGTTGTAGACCCCAGTTCCACCAAGTCCGCAATTCCATCGCCGTTCATGTCTATCAACATCACTTCGGCATCGGAACCGGGATCATACATTGAAACTCCAGGAGCATTCCAGGTGGGCGTAAGGGTCACATCGTTGGTACCTACATTGTTCCAGTCCTGAACCGGCCCAAAGCCCGTGCCCGTGTTGGTTTGCACTTGAAAATAGGTGCTGCTAGTGCTGGCTGGACTCATCACCCGGTCTGGCAGACCATCGCCATTGATATCCACCAATTGGCAGGAAGAAGCCGTTCCGCCAATTAGGGTATAACTCGCTGCACTGTAACTCCAATTGACGACGTTCCAGAAAAAGCCGTTCGAGTGAACTTCATTATCAACCGTCCAATTGTGCGCCGGGCCAAATCCATGGCCATTATTGGTTTGCACAATGTAATAGGTAAAGCTGGAACCTCCATATTGGCTGGAAACCCAATCGGGCAACCCGTCACCGTTCATATCAATCAAGGCGGTATACATGGTTGAAGGCGAGGTCAAAAGTGCTGACCCATTGGTGGCAGCCTGTGAAGTAATCGGCCAGCGTTGCACTGCCCCAAAGCTTTTGGACAACGCGGAATAATTGAATGTCATGGCCGGCCAGGCGGTTACATCATCGCTGCCATACTCGGTCACTGAGTCGAGCAATGAACGGCCAGTGCTGGGCGAGGCTGTATAATGCAGCAAATAATCACGCACCAAACTGCTGTTGCAATACACCTTGATATGCTGCAAAAGCTTGGCGGTGGAAATGGTCGCTCCCGAGAGACAGGAACTGGGCACGTCCGAACGGCTGGTCAGGCTGAAACTAACCGTACAATTGGCCGATAACGAATTATTGGTATTGGCATTATAACTGATTTGCGACAAGTAAAGCTGGTTGTCTCCCAAGCCGGAGGTTTGGTAGGCGATGACCGTCCGATTGCCATTGGCATCTTGAATGGCACTGAGCATCCATTTAAAGGTTCCGGCTAGAGTTGGCTGACCGCTTGGTCCAATAATCTGGTTGGTAGTGCCACCGCCAAAGGTGTATTGCCGTCCATCCTTGTCTATCACCAGCCAATAGCTGTTGGTGGGAATAAATTTTAAAAAGGCAGTGTTGATTTCCGGCCGATACGTGCCGTCGCCTGCCTTGACCAGCCGCCCGCTTTTCCCGGCCACAGAATAGATGAAGCCATAACTATCCGAATAATATGCGGAATTAGTCAGGGGCACCCCCTTGCGCGTCTCGCGCTGGATGTAGCCAAGGTCCAAATCCCAACCCACGCCACACCAGCCGTTGCCGTCTGAGGAATTATATTGGAGCGCCACTGACGGTTCAGAACCGCCACGGCCCGGTGGTACTTCAATGGGCACGGTATAATTGAAACGGCCCGTGTATAAATCAGTATGGTAATCCAGTTTTTGATTCGCCGCCGCCTGGTCGCCCAGCGGCTGTGTCAACGCTGGTACCGCACCGTAATCCAGAGTCTGGCTGTAGCCCACCCAAGGGAGGGCTAACAACAATGCCGCTCCCCACAGTTTTAGTATGCAATTCATCTTCATAGCCTTCAAATTTTGAATTATCCCCTGATTAATGCGGACAGGTATTGACGTTAAAACTGGCCGGCACCGCTGGATAAACCAGCTTTGGCTGCAATCCCAGCAATACCTTGTCCGAATCCGAAATGCCGTCGCCGCTCGTGCTGGGGTTATTGGGATTGGTTTTGGAAACCAATAGTTCGTAGGCGTCCGTTAGCCCGTCCATATCGGAGTCCTGGGGCGTGCCCAAGACCAGGAAACAGGTGGTATTAGGCAGGTTGGTCAGCATGTAGGTATTGCAATGATAACCTTGCCCCATCCACGCCCACGGTGCGCCGTTGGTCCCGAAGGCTAATACAGAATTGGCAAAGACATCGTAGGGTATCCCGTCAGCTCCGCCTTGGATTGAGAACGTTACGTTCATCGTCCCATTGCCTGCTGCCGTCGCAGTTACGTTGGTGATCCACACCGTGTAAGAAGTGGAACCACTGATGCAATTGGTCAGACTCATGATGTTGAGCAGGTCGCCAATGCCGGTAACGGCGTTGTAATTGGACACATAGGACGGGGATGAGATGGCGGAAGTGATGCTTACCATGGGCACATTCCATGGACTCATTATGTAGAACGGATAATACCAGTTGAAGATGGTTTGAATATCGCCTGCGTCCACCGGGTAGTTGTAGGTTTGGACCGTATTGAAATAACCATGAGATTGCAACAACCCGGTGCCATCACTGCCCAGGTAAAAACCGTTGGACAACACATCTGTGCCGGGGTAAAGCGTCATGCCGGGGCCGCTTGCGGCTAATGTGCCATCCAGATATAGTGAGGTATTGGTTGCACAATAAGTCATCGCGACAAAATGGAAATAGTTTGTCGTCCATGAAATAGGGGCGGACAGATACGTCGTTGCGTTGCTGGATAAGTCGTTGGTTTGGGCGGCGAAGTAGAGATTGTTGCCCACGTCATCCACGTAGATGCTCCACCAGCCGTAACTTGAGTCAGGGGTATTGCTGCCCACTTCAAATAATCGTCCATAGACGCCCGGTCCCGAACCACTTTGGCTGACGCTACTCCAATTGGGGGCAAACCAAAACATCACCGTCCCATTATCCACGGTCAGGTTGGTGGTGCCATCACTCTCATAGACATTGTATTGCAGCCAGGCGGGTATATTGGTGTCCACTACCAATGCTGTTCCACTGCCTAAAACATCGCTGTAGATGTTCGTGAACGAAACTGGCGTGTAGCCATAATCACTGGTCCAGCCGGTGGTGTCGTAGAATGACCATGAATTGAGCGGGGTATTGGTCGGGGCAATCCCACCGCTTGGATAGGGCTGGGCCAGGCTTCGGCTGACCCACAGCAAAAGTCCCAACATTGTCAGGTAGCGAACGAGCAGAGCCTCGTATTTTTGAGAAAAATTATTCCCGCTGGTAGTTGCCTTCATAAATAAATTAACATTCCCATTCTGAATGACGAAGGATTTTACATTTGCATTGTAGCTGTCAAGTTCAATGCTGCTTTTAGGTCGTCTTTGCGTGTGTTGGCCTGTTCCAATTGCGAATAAACACGCTCAATAAAGTCCCCGGCGCAGATTGGCCCCTCAATGAAATCCGCCGCACCAAATTCAAATGCCTGAGCCTGTCCTCCCGGACGGTAGGCTTTTGATACGAATATTATGGGGGTTCGATACGAAATGTGGCGTTGTTTGAGTTCGCGGCAGATTTTAAAGCCATTGATGTCCGGCAAATCCACGCTCAATACAATCACATCAAATTTATTTTCAAAGGCCAATTCCAAGCCGTCTGCACCATTATGCGCAGCCGTCACGTCAAACCCGGCCTGCGTTAAAAGAAACACCATCGTCATCGCCGCCGGCGTATGATTTTCCACCACCAAGATTTTAACCACGCCATTCATTTGCCAATTAGTATCCGCTGGATTGCCGGAATAATTCCCGTTGCTGGATTTCAGTTTTAACTCCACGCAGCAAAACAGGCAAGAACAAAATAACACATATATCGGGTTTTTATGCGGGCCGGTTCCTGCTTTCGTAACAGCCTGTGCGTCCGCCGTATCGTAAGCTCGTTGGCCAGCAAATCCGCTTTTACCGGAAACAGGCTCGTTTGAGCCAGGAAGAATTGGCGGAAAAATCCGACTTAAGCTACAAATACGTGGGCGAAGTTGAACGTGGTTCCGTGAACATTTCCTTGGATTCGTTAATGCGCATTTCCAAGGCTTTGAAAGTAAAGGTGCGTGATTTAATTGGTGAATTATGACTGCCCTAGGAATAGCTTTCCAAGCCAGATAATTTCCCATTTTTGCTGCTGGTGCTTCTGTTAGCTCAGTTTTTGCCGCATTTCCCCGCCGATTCATCTTGCCCATTTGTTGCATTTTTATGCAAAGACAAGCAAGCTCAAAATGATAGCTAATAGAATCTGTGCGATATGACCGCCGCATGATTGGCTTACTGGCTAATCGTGGTGACCAAAAAAGATCGCAGATTATTGGGTGAAGGCATCCGAAAACACCGCAAGCTGGCTGGCTTAACGCAAGAAAAGCTGGCCGAGCGGATAGACATCAATCCTGTTTATATGGGGCAGATTGAGCGGGGTTTTCGGGTGCCGACAGTGGATGTGCTGTTGCGAATCGCACGGGCGCTGAAAGTGCGTATCAGCGACATTTTTAGTGAACTCTGAATCATCCTCGTGGCTCCCCGTGAGTTCAGACTGTGAATAACTTCGTCTGATTTTTTATCGCGTTGGACAGGCAATGTCCAATCCGTCCCGACAGAATAGGGATATGAAAAACATAAAAAAGAACGGACAGCAAGGGGCAGGGGCAATGGCTAAATCGCGTAAATTGGAATGGTGGGAATCCATCACGCCGGGCGAGCGAAAGTTAATCTGCAACTTGATGGAACTGCTGCGGGGTGCCAAACAAAGCCAGCTTCAAGATGTGGCCAAGGCGGCGGCAGAGTGGGAACGCGGCATAGGCTGTTTTATCAAGGTGCGGCTTATGAACGGTTGTAGTGCAACTGGTAAAAAGAAGCTGAAACAAAAGCACGTCAGCATCACCATTGAACCCTACGCCGGCGGGAATAATTGAGCGTGAAGTCAGCGCATTCCCATCAGTTTGGCGTAACCGACCAGGTGCTTTTCCAATTCAGGATTCAAAGGGCACTGATTACGCAACCAGGCAAAAGCCCGCTCGGTTTCTTCACTGAGCGTCACGTCCGATCTGGCTTGGGCATTGTGCCCTTTAGTTTCGGGAGATTTCACAACCACTTCGACCAACCCGGCTCCCGTAACACGAGCCTCACGAGCCACGGCAACCGTGTCCATGCAACGGGCAGCAATGATTTCAGCCTGCGCTTGCGGGTCACTGACAAAGACATTCAACAGTGCAGTAAAGTTTTCATCGGACATATCCGTAAACTCACCGGCAAACAAACGACTGACAAAGCTACGGGAAATGCCGCTCTGTTTAGCGATGTCAGTTTGATTCAGGTGCCGGATTTCGGCCCGCCGGTGCAACGCAGTAGAAAGAAAGCTCATAATGGAATAATGAGGTTTGACGGTTGAAAAGATGAGAAGACCATGGGGACAACGGGCCTATGGCAGGCCATTAGTGAACCGCTCAGAAATGGGCGCGCTATTTTTTTGCTCATCGGTGCTCATTTTAAGCAACTGTGCGGATTTCGCAACATCAAGTCGAATTGACTTTCAACAATTTGGAAATCAATGAGAGCGGCGCTGCCAACTGATTTGCTGTTGCGCTTAATGAACGCGACGCCGGAGCAGTATGCTGCCGTGGAGCGCGTTTTGGGGGTGACAGGTGAAACTTTGCCGGAACCTGTCACCGATGATATGGCCGTCAAGTTGTTTGGGCTGGTCAAAGCCCTGGAATCAGAACGGCACTATCGGAAAGTACCGGTTCTCCAAGTGTTCCGCCTATACTGCCTTGAATCCCTTTCCTGCCGGGAGATTGCCAAAGTCTGCCGCTGTTCGTTGTCGGTGGTGGCTGACCGATTGAAAGCCATCGAGCAAAAATTGGGGCGCAGACCCGAAGAACTCCGGGCTTATTCCAGTTCTTTTGAACGCATTGCCGATTCATTGACGGACCATCGCGCACGCCGCATTCGCCGGGAAGATGCCATCAACGGCGACGAGCATGAGGAATTCTGAACGCAAACCGAACGTTCGGAATCATGACATTCCACAGTATCCATGCACCTATTCCCAATTTCGACCCGCCACTAATCGAACGCTCCTCCATAGGTAATGCGCGGCAAGGTAGCCGCCCAAGCAACAAAGTCATGAACAGTGAAACTTTTGAACGTGTGGACCCGGTCGGGAAAGAACCGGCGAGCGTTCTTGCGCCGGGACGGGATTAAGCCCGGCGCTTTTGAGTCTCGTCGTTTTTGAAGCGACGCGAAGGAACTGCCCGCCGGTGCGGTTCTTCCTAACAAAACCCGGAACAAAACAACACGAACAAGAAAGAAACAAAAACATGAAACTGAACATCGTCGGCCAACTGGCCGCTGAACCGCAACGGACGCTGCTGGTGGGCACCTATCAGGGCTATGAACTCCGCACCTTCCCCAGCGGCTTTTCCGTGGAGCAATACTCCATTCTCGTCGGCAAGCGCGTCCTTGACGTGGCCGTGCCGGTGCCCAAGGGAACGGATGTTAAAAACCTCAAACCCTGTGAATGGCCCGTGGGCAGCAAGGTGCTCGCCTGCGACATCAGCATCGAAGCGGGTGAATACGGTTTGCAGGCCCGTGCCAAGTCCTGCGCAGTCCTGGAAGATTAACGAGGGCGGGGAGCTGGCCCCGGCCCGGAGGGCCGCGGCCGGCTCCCTTCCTTGTCTTTTTATAACAAGTGTAAACCTGATGAAAAAATCCAATCCCATAAACACCTCTGCCGTGGCCCGCAAAGCCGAAACCTTGTATGCGAACCTTTCCAGCCTTATCGCCCGCGTGGGCATCGAGCGGGTCGGTTTTGTCACTCTCACAACTGCTGACAACTGTACGGATCGAGGAGAGTCCTTTCGGCGTTATCGTGCGTTCGACACCGGCTTGCTTCGACCGAACGGCATTGAGTCAATCTGCGTGCCTGAGCGGCAACAGCGCGGAGCAATTCATTTCCATCTTGCGGCTGCCTTTCCCTGGGACATTAGAAGTGGTTTCGATTTCACAGCCCTGCGCAACGCTGCGGCCATTAAACGCGAGCATTACCTCGGCGGGGGAAAATGGACTCCTGGCAAGCTGGACGAATTCAAACGGTGGGAGGGCATTTATATTAAGTCTGCAAATCAATGGCTTCGCGGCTGGTGGCGTCTCGTTCGTGAGTTTAACGAAAGCCGAAAATCAGCCGGATTTGGTCGTTGCGAAACATTGCCCGTTCTCTCGAACGCTGCTGCTCTCGCAAGATACGTTGGAGCCTACGTCACGACTGCGGTTGGCGCTCGCCAGTCTGGCGACAAAGGAATGCGCACTGTTCGTTATTCGCTCACTGAGAGAACTGCAAGCTGCCGTTGGGCCTGGCAGGATGGAAACGGGAGGATATTCCGCCGGGGAGTCGAACTCATGGAAATCATCCATGGCATGGGTGCCGTGGAGTTTGAACGGCTATACACGGCCAAGTGGCAATGGCGTTGGCGGCGCATCCTTAGAACCCTCGGCGAAAACTACGAGGAAGCACTTCTCGTTTGCGCGCAAATCCCCGAATGGGCCGATTTGCCCTCAAGAATGGGATTTCTCCGGGCGCTCGTGCACTCCCTTCAAAAGGAATACGTGCTGGACGTGAATTTTCTGGAATCTGCCCCTGACCATCCCTTTTGAATTATATGAATAGCCTCAACACTGAATCCGAATTGCGCGCCGTCATAGACGGTCCTAACACCACCATCATTTGCTTTCATTCCACCCGTTCGGCGTATTCGCGCCGGTTGGTGCAAATACTGGCTGAAATTGAAGGTGAGCTTTCTGGTGCCGAAATTTGCCTCGTGGATGCAGACGCCGCTGTGTTCCTGCCCTTGCTGGTTGAATTTGACGTGGTGGGTCTGCCAACCATCCAAATTTTTTGCAATGGCACTCAAGTTAAAAAATTGGTGGGGGAACGAAGCAGGAAATCCCTGCTCGGCATATTGGCCAAATTCGTCAAGCCGGCAGTCAAGCCGCAGAAATCTTAATGCAAATTTCCGGTCTGGCGACTTGCAGCCTGTCGGCGGCGGTCAGTCCGGGGAAAAGAGAAAGGTAAAACATGAACAAATACATCAATGGCCTGAAAAACGGCCTCAACAAAGCGGTCAACGCCGTTGGCGGCGTGGCGCGCAAGGCGGTTGACTTCGTTGACCGCAACGCCCGCAAGGTGGCCGTTGGCACGGTGACGGCGGGTGCCCTGGTCCTCGGCGGCGTGGCTCACGCCCAGACTGATGCAACGGTGATTGCGACTAACGCGCAAACCGCGTTCGGCGTGATTGCGCCCATCACGATCACGATTGCTGGCTTCTACGTGATCCTCCGTATCGCCAAGCGCGTCGTGCACTAAAATTCAATTCCTGCCCTGCCCATAGCCGAGGGAGTGAGGGATGGCTGTGGGCAGGGCAGGACCTGACCTTAAATATTAACCAATAATGATTATGAATTTCACCCAGGCATTTTGTTTCGCGGCCATGCTTATTGTCTTTGGCGCGATGGTATCTCCAAAAGTCGAATTACAACGCGCCGAAAAGTGGGCCTTGGCAGTTTTTGCCTTCTTCGTCGCGTGTCTGGTGCTCGCTGTTTGGTTGTGGGCGATTCGTGAGAGCCAGTTGGCCCCTCACAAAATTACCATGTCCATCAACGGGCACGTTCTATCCTCCTTCTGGACCACCGACCCGGCCCATATCGTATGGCGGGATGGTGGTGTTCCCGGCTCACCCTTTGGCGGGGTTCATCCCGTCACCAACTACTACTGGACCATCTGGCCTATTTTCAAATGAAAACCTCCCTCATGAACAAACTGATCGGCGCAAGTTGCTGTGCTCTGATGTTAGCCGCGCAAACGGCAGGTGCTTGGGACACCCATTACGATTTTTGGGTGTCTAACCAAAGCTGTAATTCAGACTCCGTCTATATTACCGCGACATTCAATAACCAGTCTGGCAGTGGTTCGGAAACAGAGGCTTATGGCCCATTTTCGGTGGCTGGCGGTCGGATGCAGGAGTTCACCGGGTCGGGTGGCTGGCCGGTCAATACGTTGCCTGGTTCGTCTGTTACGGGCATGGACGCGCAAGGTTACTGTTCCGGTGGCGGCAGTGAAAACTGGCCGAATGGGAGTACAACCATTTATATCACCGGAAATTTTACCATCGGGACGAACTGCCCTACACAGACTACCAGCACCAACGTAACCATAACGCTGACGAATAACACGTCTGGTTACGCTGACTTGACGTGGACGTATGACGGTTCCATTCAGCAGATGGATTTACGGACCTGCCCAGGAACGTCGGATAGTTCCACGGCAACAATTCATTATAATGCTGACGGTGGCGCACTGGACACTTTTTCAGGGAACGTCAGTTATGATGGCCCATCCCTCACGAATCATACCGTTACCCTGACCAATCCAGACGGCAGCGGGGTCGTCATGGACTTCTCCTGGATATTCAATGGCCAGTATGCGTACGTGGACCATAACATGATGCCAGGGAGTTCAGATTCCCATTCTGCCAATGTGAACCTGTGCGCGGGTGACACCTTCACCGGCCAAACTACGGCAACGGGACCGGCCTACACCAATGTTACGGGAACCGTGTCTAATCCATTTACGGATAAAACGGTTTTGGCCTATTGGACGTTCAACGGGCAGACGGTGAAGCAGGAAACTTTATTGCCGGGGCAATCGGATTCCGTGACGGAACAAATTCCGATGGGTGGCGCTAATACCACGTTTGCCTGGGGTTACACCGTCAATGGCAATTTTGGCGGCAACAGTGACAATCCTTTTGGCACCAACAACATTGGTATGTCCTATTCCAACAGCCCCAGCGGCGGCTCGGGTGGTTTCGGCGGCACTGGCGGCGGTGGCACGAGTGGGGCAACTGGTGGCGGGACAGGCACGGGTGGCACCGTGGGCGGTTCAACTCCCACGGGCACGAATGCCCCGATTTGGACCGGCAACATTTTTACCAACAATATTAATTACCCGGACCCTCCGGGTGGTGGCAATGGCACAGACACCAAAGGATTGGCGTTGGATTCCACGCTCCGGGCAATCGGCGGCACGTTGCACAATGACAATCTCGAAACGCTCAAGGGTTTGGGCGTCATTGACAAGGATGTGCAATCAGTAACCCAGGCTATTCTTGGCAAGGGTACGAATATAATCACGGTCAATGTTCCTGCGAACTCCAATATATGGGTGCAGAATTTTCCGAGTATGGGGCCAGTGACCAATCTGTTAGGCAGCATTGACACCTACGCGCTGGGCACTCAAACGGCAATGGGTGTCATGACCAATGAAGCCGGGCAACAAATTTCCTATCTGGCGATTTTGACCAATGACGTTTGGCAAATCGTCAAGGAAATGACCAACCAGCCTGCATTCGCTGACACCAACGGATATTTGGGCGGACTTTACACCAACAGCATTGACCTTAACACGAAGTTTGGGACGTTCACCAACGACGCCGGGCAACAAGTAGCGTATGAAGCGGTGCTTTCCAATGATCTTTGGATTATCACCCAGGAGTTGACCAACATGGCCGGAACATTGACGCAACAGGTCATCGTCAATTTTCCCACGAATATGACGTACACGTTTAATCAGGCGTCGAACGTCAACGTTATGAACTGGCCAACCAACTATGCCACGGAAAACACCTTGGAGGGCATTTCCAACCTGCTGGCGTCCGGGTTAATTGGCTCGAACGGTAATTTCACCCTGGATACAAACTTTGGAGCCTATCTTAACGCAACTTCGGACCTCGCGGGATATTCGGTGGCGTATGACGGGCCAACCACGTATGACGCCACAGTTTCAGCATCGGGAGCGGCAGCGGACCAGTCGGGCCTGACCACGCAGGAAACGGCTTTCGATACGTTGGTCGCCAACATTACCGACTTTAGTGGGAATGTCCTGGACACGTACCCACCCGTGGACATGACTTTTGATTTTGGCCCTTACGTTTCGGGCAGCACAGCCAAGGCGCTTGGTTTCAGCCCAAAGGCAAATGGCCTCAGTGGTGCTTCGGGCACAATGATGGATTTTGACCCTTTGCATTCCACCTGGGGACCGGAATTATTCAGCGTCGCCAAGCAGCTTTTCACCTGGCTGATTGCGCTGGCCTTCTTTGTCCGGGTCACGGAAGAAGCTTGGAAGGCGGTCATGGTTATCACGGGTGCGCATGGCATCAATCCGCAAGCCGTTCGCACGGTCATCAAAAATACGGGCACCTCCGGCCTGCCCGGCAACCCCAATGTCTAAATTTATGCCTGCAATTCTTGCCCCCATCATTGAATGGATTTGTACCGTAGCCTGGCCTGTCATTCTCCGCTTTGCGGGTTGGATCGGGCTTGGGAAATTGTTTGTGCTGGTCCGGGACTACCTCATGCTTTTCTTCGGGGAAAAAATCATGCAAAGCGTGGTGGCCGCTGTTTCTATCGCTATCTTGCTCCAAATATGGGCCGTTTTCCTGCTCGTGTTCTGGAACTTTTCGAGCCTCGAAGGATTGCGCGCCTTTTTCAGTACCAACCCATTCCAAGGCGTTTCCGCCCTGGCTGGTTCCCTCTATCTGGCTACCAACTTTTTCCCGTTCCACTTCTTTTTCGGGACGGCGATTGCCTATATCCAATGGCGTTTGACCGTCGTTCACGCCGCCGTCGTGCTCAATCGCATGGTGCGCATCATGCAGGGGATGTAATTATGGCCAATTATGAAAATGTGGTGTGCTTCACCTGCGGCCTGTTTGTCGCCTGGGCCATTTTCAAGGCGTTGCAAGCCCATTGACTCATGAAAATATTCATCGTCATAGCTTTACTGATGGTGGCCATCAGCGGCCATGCCCAAGACGCCACCAATCCTGTTCCTGTCGTCATCACTGAACAAAGCCAGTCCGACGTTTACCCAGCCTTTGCCCTGGGGTTTGGCTTTGGCTTGACCATTTTTGGCTTCGGTTGGGGCCTGCGGTTGGCCAAACGAGTGGCACGTCCAGACAATGGCTAAATCAAATCCATTACCTGTGCCTGCGCGCTTCAAACTGGTTTCGGTGACGGTCCAGCGGCCCAAGGGGCAATTTCGTTATGCCACTTGGCCAGAAGCCTGGGCCGCAATCTGGTCGTGGGTGGCTTTTAGCCAGGCAGTCCGTGTTTTTGAACAAACCTTTCGTTTATGAATCACGCAATCATCGGCAAACCGGGTGGTGGCAAGGGCATGTTGTCCATGCACCTGATTGTGGATGACCTGACCCATTCCAAACGGCCTGTCATTACGGATGTGGCGGTGGAGAAAGAGCCGTGGTGCACCGGAAGCCACGAGCCGCGCCGTGGCCTGCTGGATTACCTGCGGGAAAAACATGGACAGGAATTTGACGCGGCAGAACGCTTGTTCCGTCTGACTTCCGAAGGAATGCAGAATTTTTTCCTGTATCGTGCCTTGAACCGTGCCCAAGTGGAGAAGCTTGGGGCGGCACATCTGGTCGGCTATCGGGAGGTGACGCCATTGGACAATGTGCTGGTTGAATCAGAGTGGCGTTTTCATAAAGATTATAAGCTGTATGTCGCGGATCACCACAGCCACCTGGACAAACGTGGTAGGACGATAGTTGATTCGTGGGATACCCGGCTTGCGCTGGCTTCCGGTGGTCATCTATTAATTGCTGACGAAGCTTGGAAACAATGGCCTGCCCGCGGTTGGGCAACCACGGGGGAGGGGATATTATACTATTATTCCATGGTGCGGCGGTTCGGGGATGACAACTGGATTGTGTCGCAACGGTCGAATGATATTGATTCGATTTTGATGGAGCGGTGTCAGGATTATTGGGTCTGCAATAATCACGGGAAACTGCGTTTTGGCATGTTCCGCCAGCCAGCGGTATTTGTCGTATCGGTATATGACCATCGGCCAACGTCTTCCAGCGAGCCAATGCACCGCAAGCCGTTCATGCTGGACCGCAAGGGGCTGGCGCAATGTTATGACACCTCGGGCGGCGTCGGGGTGGCGGGCCGGGTGATGGCGGACACGGCCAACAAGGCAAAGGGGTTGCCCTTCTGGTCCATTTTCGTCATTGGGGCCGTTGGAATTGGCATTGCCATTTATCTGGTGCATGGCGGGCAGCATTTGATTCGTGGAATTTTGGGTAGCAAAAAGAAAGCTGCGGTTGCCCAGGCGGTCACGGAAAAATCTCCCAAACCACCTGAGCGGCCGGGTTCAAATGACCATGTGCCGGAAAAGCCAGCGGATAAAGCTGTCCCCACCGGGAACGGTACATCATTGGATACCAGCAAGACAAATGAGGTTTATTGCGTGGGGTACGTTGTCTTGGGGAATACCCCAACTGTATTTCTTTCAGATGGTTCTCAATACGAAGGTCTGGCCGATGGCGTCCAATCTGTCTCGCCAAAAGTAGTGGTGATTTCGGGCAAGTCTTTTCATGTGCACCGTTACAAACCTGCACCCGTGGAACATTCTGCATCCATAGACATCGAGCGTGCTCCCATTGCTTCCAGCGCGCCGGTCGTGAGCTATGAAAAGTCAAAGCCCATTAACGAGGCTATCATTCTGCCGGCAATTCACGCCCAGGGCGGTGAACCTCCGCCCAAACTGAATGGCATCGGAGCGATGAACAGGCAATTCTCACATGGCCGGCAAAACGAGCAGAACAATACTAGCGAGCAATGAAATATTGATATGAGCGATGACGGAACTCAAGCGGTGTGGACTATCTGGGCGGCAAGAAATTTGCCAGCGCGCTTGGATGTTGTGGCAACAGCGCGCTTGCTTGGCTTCGCAGAGCATGACATTCAGATTTTAATGGGGGCGGGCAAGTTAGAGCCGCTCGGCGACCCGGCTCCGAACGCACCGAAATGGTTTTGTGCGGTCGAGGTGATTCGGTTGGCCATGGACAGAGAATGGTTACATAAGGCTACACGGGAAATATCCAAGCATTGGCTCCGCAAGCGGGAACTCCGCCGGGTTGCGACAAGTGCTGCCTGATTTAAAAAACGCTTTTATGGTGGGCTGGCCGTCTCAAACTTGCTTATAGGTGAAGCTTCCTTATATTTATTGGCGGGATTTAAACATTCTGTTTCGGAATCCATGCTCAATAAATGAAAAACTTCTTAACTGTACTGGCACTCACTGCCACTTGTGCCTGGGCGCAGTCTCCTGTTTCAACGTTGGAACAAATTAAAATCGCGGCTGATGCCGGAGATCCGGCGGCTCAAGATAAAATGGCTGAAAGGGATTCAGCAAATGCAGAATCTTGGTATCGGAAAGCTGCCGTTCAAGGCTATGTTCACGCCCAGGGCAAACTTGGAGATTTGTTATTTTTGCGCACTCGATTAACGATTGGCGTCAAACCTGAAGTACGGGTCGCTACGGGCGAGGAGTCAATCAAATGGGCCACACTCGCGGCTAATCAAGGTGATAAACAGGGCCAAGCCACATTGGCGCAAGCTTACCTTGAAGGTAATCTAGTGCAACAAGACCTGATTGAAGCCTATAAATGGGGCGAATTGTCCGCCAAAAATCCATCCCCCGAATTTGTACTGTTTACCGGCGCTTTCACGCGTGACAAAGCAGTCTTGAAAATGACTGCTGAACAAATAGAGGAGGCACATAAACGCGTTGCTGCATTCGTCCCTCATCAGGTTGCAAAATCTGAGCTTCCAGAACCTGCATGGATTCGTGAAATCAAGCTTGAGGGCATCAGCGGCTCGCCCGACCATCGTCTGGCAATCATCAACAACAAAACCTTTGCAAAAAATGACCAAATGACCTTAAAGGTTGTTGGGAAGGACATTTTAATTCGCTGCCTTGAAATTCGTGAATCATCGGTGGTCGTTTCAGTTGAGGGAATGGACGGAACGCGCGAATTGAAATTGCCATAGTCTTCTTGTTGTTCTAAAGGTGCCACAACCAGACAATTCATTTCTTTTGTTTGCTACTACGTTCAAACGAATTCCGAAAAGCTTTCAGCTTTGCGTCTGCACCGGAGAACTCGTTGACAATAAGTTGGGCGGTAATCTGTTCCATCTTCATGCCACGCTCTGCAGCTAATCCTTTTAAGTAGTGCAATGAGGTAACTATGCTGGTCACGGAAAGTTTTGTTTCGCGTTCAAAATTAGCCGCCTCAATGAGCGTCAAGTCCTCAATTTGTTCATCCATAGTCGCATTAAGAAAATTACATGCGTAAATAGAGTACCGATAGAGCATGTATGTTTCACCAAAATCTTCACCTGATGAGCAATAACCTAACGATGGACGAGCAACGTCGGGCACTGAGCGAATGGTTGCAAAAAGTGCTTGAATCCCAATAAATACAAGGGTATTATTGCCTTGTAACTGAGTGTGTTACAGTCGGAACGGTAAAGCTTCCTCGTTCGATTCCGACCTCCGCCTCCACTCAAGGAATCTCCTGATTCCATTGAGCTTCTTAGCCGAGGCAGGCAAGACCTATACCCCCCTCCGATTGAAACTCACAATATCAATTCAAAATCGATTATTTGGACTGTACGGGATGGGTTCATAGCCTTCGTCCGGTTCTGCAAGGTCCGCTGAGGTATTCCCGGTGGCGGCTCCCTAAAACTCAATTCCCGGCTTCGCTCCCGTGTGAAACCTTCATTAGCGCGCCTGCGTCTGTCCATTAAGACCATTGAATTTAAGATGTTTATGTGTAATGAATAAGAGGCAGCTTTGAAAATACATTTAACCGAGGCGTTTTATGAATAATTCCTGCAATGATTGTGGTGGCAATGACCATGTCTGGCGTCCGAACCGGCGCGAGTTTCTCTTTGTGGGCTTGATTGGCAGCCTGGGCTTGACGATGGGCGATATTTTCAGGCTGCAAGCCCAGTCGGTTTCGCCATTGGCGAAGGCCAAGTCGGTCATCAACATTTTTTTGCCCGGCGGGATTGCGGCGCAGGAATCGTTCGATCCCAAGCTCTTGGTGCCCATTGAATACCGGGGGCCGTTGGGTACGGTGAAAACCAGACTCGATGGCATCTATTTTTCCGAGCAGATGAAGCACACGGCGGAGATTGCGGACAAAATCTGTGTTGTCCGTTCCATGACCCACGGCGAGGCGGACCATGGCCGGGGCACACACAATATGTTCACCGGCTGGCGACCCAGCCCGGCGGTGCAATATCCGAGCATTGGCAGCATTGTCTCGCACGAGTTGGGTCCGCGCAATGACCTGCCGCCGTACATCTGCATTCCGACCCAGCCCAATGATTATGCAGGCACAGGATTTTTGGGTTCGGCGTACGGCCCGTTTAGCCTGGGCGCTGACCCAGCCAACGGTGGCTTCAAAGTCCATGATCTGAGCCTGGCGACGGGCGTGAACGAAGCCCGATTTGCCGAGCGACGGGAGATGCGGGATGTGGTGGATTCGCATTTCAGTTCGCTGGAAAAATCCGACGTGCTGGATGGCATGGACGCTTTCTATCAGCGGGCCTATGCGATGTTGAGTTCGGACAAGGCGCGCTCGGCTTTTGACCTCAAGCAGGAGCCGGACAAGCTGCGCGACGAGTATGGCCGCAACGCCGCCGGCCAGCGAATGCTCCTGTCCCGCCGCCTTGTGGAAGTGGGTGCGCGGTTTGTGACGATGACCTACGGCGGCTGGGATCACCATGATAACATCCGTTCGGGCATCAGCAATCAACTGCCGGCGTTCGACCAGGCCTATGCCGCCCTCATTCGCGATCTTTCCACACGCGGGATGCTTGATTCGACGCTGGTTCTGGTGACCACTGAATTTGGACGCACACCCAAGATCAACAAAAATGGCGGGCGCGATCATTATCCGAAGGTATTCAGCATCTTGATGGCCGGTGGCGGGATCAAGCAGGGTTATGTGCATGGTTCCACGGACCCGACCGGCACCGAACCGGATGAAAATCCGTTGACGGTGCCCGATTATGCCGCAACGGTTTACAGCCTGCTGGGCATTGATTACGAGAAGACGCTGCTGGCGGGCAGCCGGCCGGTGAAAATCATCAAAGATGGCGAAATCGCCAGCGGAATTCTGGCCTGAGCGCGTGCCGGTGCGCCATTGCTGGAAGTTTAATATGTGGAAAAAATGCGGCATTTTTCTGGCGGCGCTCCTGCCGTATTGCGTTTTTGCCACGGCACCGCAGCTAACCGAAATCACACCGCCAGGAGGCGAGCGCGGAACGGAGGTTCAGCTTAGTTTTCACGGCAGCCGGCTCCAGGACACGGCGGAAGTCATTTGTTATGAGCCCGGCCTAGAGGTTCCGCAGCTAAACCTGGTTTCCAACAACCTCGTCCGGGCCATGGTTAAAATTGCGCCGGACTGCCCGCTCGGCGAGCATCATCTGCGGCTTCGCGCGGCGGGCGGAATTTCCGAATTGCGAACGTTTTTTGTGGGCCCGTATCCGGTGATCGCGGAAGTAGAACCAAACAACACCCCGGCGCTGGCGCAGAAAATTAAGATGAACACCACCGTGGAGGGCGTCATCACCGCTGAAGATGTGGATTGCTTTGCCCTCCAGGCAAAGAAAGGAGACCGCCTGTCGGCGGAGGTCGAAGGCATGCGCCTGGGGCGCGGTGTATTTGATCCGCGGCTGTTTCTGCTGGAAACCAATGGCACGGTGCTGGCGGATGTGGATGACACCTGGCTGGGCATACAGGATCCGTTTATCAGCCTCATTGCGCCCCATGACGGCACTTACATACTTCAGCTACGCGAAGCGACCTATGGGGGCGGAAACGATTGCCATTATTTGCTGCACGTCGGCAATTTCCCGAGACCAACATCCGTTTTTCCCTTGGGGGGAAAAGCGGGCGGGCCGGTGGCCTTAAACTTATACAGCGAAGCCACTGACGATTTTGTCCAGATTACGAGTTTGCCCGCGGCACCGCAGGAAAAATTTGGCGTCTTCGCGGAACTGGAGAAGCTTGCCGCGCCCTCGCCGAACTGGATTCGCGTGTCGCCGTTTCCCAACGTTTTGGTCAAGGGCGAGACCCCGGACCGGGAACATGCAACCTTGGTTGACATGCCGCCGCCATTCGCGCTCAACGGGATTATCTCCTTGAAAGGCGAGGCGGACTGGTACCGTTTTCAAGCCACGAAAGGCGTGCCGCTCGAAGTGAATGTCTATGCACGCCAGCTTCGATCACCACTCGATTCGATCCTGGAAGTTTTCGACCGGAAAGGCCGCAGCCTTGCGTCCAATGATGACGCCAACGGCGGGCCGGACAGCGCGCTGAAATTTACGCCGAATGAAACCACCAATTATTTCATCTGCCTCCGTGACACCATGGGCCGTTTTGGACGCGACTTTACCTACCGGATCGAAGTCACTCCGGAAGTGCCCAGGGTGTTGGTGAAGATTCCTGATGTTGCCCGCAACGACACGCAGTCGCGGCAGTTCATTGCGGTGCCGCGGGGCAGCCGGTTTGCCACGCTCATTTCCGCGAAGCGCGAGAATTTCAACAGCAAATTGCAGTTTAACCTGTCCGGTTTGCCGGCGGGCATGACGATGGAAGCGGATGACCTCGCGGGGGGTGAGGATTCCGAGCCGCTGGTGTTCGATGCCGCAGCGGACGCGCCCCTGGGCGGCAGGCTGCTTGACTTGACCGCCACGGGCACCAATGCAAGCGGCATGGTCACCGGCCATTTCCGGCAGGATGTGAATTTGATTGAAGGCCCCAATAACACCACGTATTACACCACCACGGTACACAAACTCTATGTGGCGGTGGTAAAGGAAGCGCCATTTCAACTGCAGATCGTCGAACCCAAAGTGCCGCTGGTACAGGCGGGCTCGATGGCACTGGAAATCGTGGCCCGGCGCCAGCCTGGTTTTGACGAGCCGATTGACCTGGCCATGGTTTGGAATCCGCCCGGCGTCACCTCGCAATCCGAGGCGACCATTCCGAAGGGCGCGACGAATGTCTTCTACCAGCTCAACGCCGCGGACGGCGCCGAAACCCGTGCGTGGAAGATTGCCGTGCTAGGCCATGCCGCGGTGGATGGCGGTGAGGTTTATGTTTCGTCGCAACTGGCCAGCCTCGCTGTTGATACACCGTTTGTGGGCGGGAAAATACAAACCCTGGTGGTGAATCCGGGCCAGGCCGCAACGCTCCAGGTGGATTTGCAGCAGCTGAAGCCCTTCGAGGGCAAGGCAAAAGTCCGCCTGCTCGGGTTGCCGGACAAAGTCACGGCGCCGGAAAAAACGATTACCACGGACGACCAGAAAATTTCATTTGAACTCGCGGTGGACTCAAAGTGCGGGCCGGGTGCGTTCAGGAATTTATTTTGCGATCTGGAAGTGATGCAAAATGGGCAGCTTATTCCCCAGACCATTGCCTCGGGCGGTATTTTGCGAATTGTGCCGTCCAAACCAGGACCCGTGAAAGTAGCCACCGCCCGGGAGACAACCCCATGAAGACGGCATTTTTACGATGGTTTCCAGATTTCAAGCGGTTGGTCGTCGCAGTGTCTTTAACCTTTATTTTTGTCCGTTGCACTGGTTGCTCGCCGCCGAACAGAAACGTCAACGTGACCGAACTCCAATGTTTTCCCGCTGAAATCAAACTGACGTCCGCCAAATCACGGCAGGAGGTCGTGGTTGAAGCCGTCTATGCCGACGGCATCACCCAAGACGTGACGGAGCGGGCCAAATTCAGGATGGGTAATTCCCAACTGGCGGGCATCGCCAAGGGGGTCGTTTCGCCGATTACCAATGGTGAGACCGAAATGCGCGTGGTATTTGGCGGCCGCTCTCAAATCGTACCCGTCTCCGTGTCCGGCGCGAACATTGAGCCGCCGGTCAGTTTCAAGCTGGATGTGATGCCGGTGTTTACCAAGGCCGGCTGCAACACCGGCGCCTGTCACGGCACCTCGCGCGGCAAGGATGGATTTCACCTGTCGCTTTTTGGCTTTGACCCGGAGGGCGATTATTTCCGGTTAACCCGGGAGCAAATTGGCCGGCGTGTCAACCTGGCGATCCCCACCGAAAGCCTCATCATCCAGAAAGGCCTCGGCGCCGTGCCACACACCGGCGGCGTGCGGTTTACCACCAACAGTGACCTTTATGCGACTCTCGTCAACTGGCTGAATGCGGGCGCAAAGGCCGACTCCACGAACATCGCCAAACTTACAGGCATTGAGATTTTCCCAAAATCCGTCGTGATGGAGGGGACGAATACCTCGCAGCGGTTCATTGTCCGCGGGCAATACTCCAATGGCGAAGTGCGGGATGTGACGCCGCTGGCGGTATTTATCAGCAACAATGACGGGACCGCAAAGGCGGCTGCCGACGGCGTGGTCACGGCCGGGCAGCGTGGCGAAGCGTTCATTCAGGCGCGATTCGGGGAGTTCAATGTGGGCGCGCAAATCATAGTTATTCCTAAAGATCTGCCCTATCAGTGGCCGACGAATATTGTGGCGAACAACTATATTGACGGTGCGGTCTATGCGAAACTTAAGAAGCTGCGCCTGACCCCCTCCGGAGTTTGCGATGATTCGACATTCTTGCGCCGCGCCAGTCTGGACATTACGGGTGAGCTGCCGGCCGCCGCTGAGGTGAAAAAATTTCTAGCGGACACTGACACCGGCAAACGTGAGAAACTTGTGGGTGAACTGCTGGAGCGAAAAGAATTTGCGGAGCTATGGGTGATGAAATGGGCCGAGCTCCTGGAGATTCGTTCCGATAACAACGTTGTATCACCCAAGGCCGCGCTGGTGTATTTCGAATGGCTGCGCAGCCAGATGCTCGCCGGCGTGCCGCTGGATCAAATGGCGGGAAAGCTCCTGACGGCTTCCGGCAGCACCTTGCGCGACCCGGCGGCAAATTATTACGAGATGGAGCCGGATCAGCAGAAACTTGCTGAAAACACGGCGCAAGTCTTCCTGGGCATGCGCATTCAATGCGCCCAGTGCCACAACCATCCGTTTGACCGTTGGACGATGAATGACTATTACGGCTTCGAGAGTTTTTTTGCGCAGGTTGGCCACAAGCCGGGAGACGATCCGCGGGAAAATGTCATATTTGACCGCCTTGAAGGCGAGGTGAAACATCCGGTGACCGGCGCGGTGATGCGTCCAAAATTCCTCGGCGGGGACGTCCCGGAAATCAAGCCGGGTGAAACCCGCCGGGAAGTGCTGGCCCGGTGGCTAACCTCGCCGGACAATCCTTACTTTGCGCGGAACATCGCCAACATCGTCTGGTCGCATTTCATGGGCCGCGGCATCATTGAGCCGGTGGACGACGTGCGCATCAGTAATCCGCCGTCAAACCCGGAACTGCTGGACGCCCTCGCCGCGAAGCTGGTGGAGTATCACTATGACTTCAAAAAACTGGTGCGGGACATCTGCGAGTCCCGGACTTACCAGCTGGACACGCGAGCCAATGACAATAACGCGACCGATGACCGTAATTTTGCCAGGGCGGGCATCCGCCGGATCCGTGCTGAAGTGCTGCTGGATTGCATCAGCGAAGTGACGGATACGCAGGACAAGTTTGCCGGCCTCCCGCGCGGCGCCACGGCGGTGGAAATCCCCGACGGGAACACATCGGATTATTTTCTCACGACCTTTGGCCGCGCCAGCCGTACGACGGTTTGCTCCTGCAACGTGAAGGTGGACCCGAATCTTTCGCAGGCGTTGCATTTGTTGAACGGCGATACGGTGGAAACCAAGGTGGAGCGGGGCGGCGTGGTGAAGGCGCTCCTCAAGCACGGCGACACGCCGGACCAGGTCATCTCGGATTTGTATTTGCGCTGCCTGAGCCGGGAGCCCACGACGAATGAACTGGCGGAGTTAAACCGCTTTGTCAAACCCGGTTCGGCGGCTGAACCGGTGTTGAATGACGTGTTTTGGTCGCTGCTGAACGCAAAGGAGTTTGTCTTCAATCATTAAGCGAATGCTGCCAGCAAAATCAAAGAAAAGTTTTTTTTACGCCGGGCCGCATGGCTTCATCCGCCGGCCCGGCCTCCGCTGTTTTGGCGTGCTGGCAGTCATGCTCTTCGCCGGCGTTGCCAGGGCGGATGACAAAATCACTTATCAGGACAATGTGCTGCCGCTGATTCAGGCGAATTGTGCCAAGTGTCATAACGAGGACAGGCGAAAGGCCGACCTCGACCTGACCAGTTACCGGGGAGTGCTCAAGGGCAGCGGCTCGGGCGCAGTAGTGGTTTCCGGGAATCCCGACGCGAGCAAGTTGTGGAAGGCGGTCACCCAGGCCGAAGATCCCACGATGCCCCCCAATTCACCCCCGCTGCCGGCGGCTGAACTGGCGGTGTTTAAAAAATGGATTCAAGGCGGGTTGCTGGAAACAGCCAATGGCCGCGCAGTGGCCCAAAGACCGGGCATGGATTTCACCCTCAAATCAGATGCGCTCGAAAAGCCCGCCGGCCCCCCGCCGATGCCGGTGAATTTGCCGGTGGCGGTCTCTATTCACACGGAGCACATGACCGCGATCACCGGTCTGGCTGCGAGTCCGTGGGCGCCGTTGATCGCCGTGGCCGGCCAGAAACAGGTTTTGCTGTTCAACAGCGACACGCTGCAGTTGCTCGGCGTTCTTCCGTTTACGGAAGGCGAGCCCGTGGGCGTGGAGTTCAGCCACAGCGGACAACTGTTGCTCGCCAATGGCGGCCGGGGCGCCGCGTCCGGGCGCGTGATGGTGTGGGATGTCGTCACCGGGAAGAAGTTGATGACGGTGGGCGATGATTATGACAGCGTGCTCGCGGCGGACATGCGTTCCGACCAGTCGGAGGTGGCCTTGGGCGGTCCGTCGCGCATCGTGAAAATTTGGTCCACCAAGACCGGCGGGTTGCTGCATAAAATCAAGAAGCATACGGATTGGATCACGGCGGTGGCCTTCAGCCCCAATGGCCAGATGCTGGCGACCGCCGATCGCAACGGCGGCATCAGCATTTGGGACCCCGACAGCGCGCAGGAGATTTTTACGCTGGCCGGCCACAAGGCTGCGGTGACTGCGTTGAGCTGGCGCAGCGATTCAAAGTTGCTCGCCTCAGCAAGTGAAGACGGCACGGTTAAACTTTGGGAAATGCAAGAAGGCAAGCCGGCAAAAAGCTGGACCGCGCATGGTGCGGGCGTGCTTTCGGTCAGTTACGGCCACGACGGGAATCTGGTTACGTGCGGCCGCGACAATGCAGTCACGCTTTGGGACGGCACTGGCCAGAAATTGCGCGACCTTGAAAAATGCTGCGACCTGCCGTTGCGTGCCGTCTTTACGGGCGACAATGTGCGTGTGGTGGCAAGCGACTTTGACGGCCAGGTGGCGGTCTGGAACGTCAAAACCGGGCGGAAAGCCGGCAGTTTGGACGCCAATCCATATCCGCAAACCAAACCAGTGGCAAGCCTGCAAGCAGCCTCGGGGAAGCATGATTAAATGATTGTGACCAGTGTAAGTTTCCACCGGTAACATTCCCGCACGGGTTCGGCAATCCAGCTCCGTGTAAAGTACTCGCCAATAGAGCAATTTTAGGACTGGCCCAGACTACGGAAAACCGAGCGGAAACCCGCTTGGCAAGAATCCCTCAGATGTGTGGAAATTGATGGCAAAGGAATGGGAAGTGGGGTTATGGAATATCCCCAATGTAAAAGGTTTCTTTGAATAATGCTTTTAAAAAGCAACTGATAGGGAAATATCAATGGAATCCAGTTCGTGTCAAATGCGATTACCCAACGGAATATTACGTTCCAGATTACAAATTCACAAAAGCTAATCGCGGCCAACTTCGCGAGATGGACTTCGTAAAAGCCAAACTCGGCGTCGAAGTACAGTTCGGCAAGTATTCATTCATGGTCTATAACGTGGCAGCCAAAATGACGATCTTCAAAAATCTAGGCCATATTGACGCTGGCGTTGAAATTGTCCCTGTCAAATCGTTTGCAGAAGAAATGTCGTCCGGCGTTTCATATTTTGAACAATTTGTTTGGGACTTAAAAAACCGTGGAGTTGCCGACATTGATATTCCCGTAATGATCCTCGGAATTGATGCCGGCCAGGGTTTAAGCAACTATTTCGTCTGCCCAGTTTTTGTCCAGGAATGCTTCATTTTGGGTTACCTGCGGCGCTGAGTTTTACATTAATGCTGATGGCTTGCCGGATGCCGGTATTGGGAATTTCAAGGACGTTCAGTGCGTGCGCCGCATCATAACTCAAGGCGCTGGCCGGAGCGGGTTGGCCATTGATGGTCGCCGCAGTGGCCTGCGCTGTGCCGGCTAATTCAATGCGATAAGTGCGCTGCGACATCTGCCCGGCATATCTGCCGTCGGTCGCCGCAATATTGATTTGCATCGAGTCGCCGTTTTTCACACAGGATAGTTTCGTACGTGCAAAACCTTTGGCCTGATAATCACTGGTCTGTCCATCGTCTTCGTAGAGCGCGGAACTTCCCGCTTCACCGTCATGGCCGGGATAAATACGCAACACCAGCTTGCCCAACGGCGTGGTGGCCATGCGCGGCGTATACGGTTGCATGGGCAACGGCGCACCGGCACGCACAAAGAGCGGTATCTGGTTAATGTCCGCGCTGACGGTAATATCTTTTCCAGTGGCACTGCCATCGGCAGCTTCACCAGTAAAATAGTTATACCACAAGCCCGGCGGCAGCCAGACCGTTTGCCCGGCAACGAATTTGTCGCCCTTGCCGGGAGTGACAATCGGTGCGGCGATCAGGTTGTCGCCAAAGAAATATTCGCCCGGATGCGCGTAGGCTTCGTCGGTGTCTGGATATTCCAAATAAAGGGGCCGGAGCAAGGGCGTCATGTCATCATAGCATTGGCGGGCGCTGGTGTAGATGTACGGAAACAATTGCGAGCGCAAATGGAATGACTGGCGCATGGAGTCCTCGAACGGCTGGCCCCACAACCACGGGCGGCGGTCTTCGCCGGAGGAATGCAGGCGGAGCGCGGCGGACAAGGAACAGAACTGGACCCAGCGGGCGAAGTTTTCCGGATTGCGCGCGCCCCAAAATCCGCCAGTGTCATGCGCCCAAAAGAAACAGCCCTGGTTGGCGGACGCAAGCGTGAAGGGAATTTCAAACGCGAGCATTTTCCAACTGGACTCGGCGTCGCCGGAAAATTGGATGGGATGACGCTGGTCGCCCCAGCCACCCCAACGGCTGTAGCCCTGCCCGCGCCGTCCGTTTTCCCCGGAATGCTGATAGTAAAGTTGATTGAGCCAGGGCAGTTGCCGCAACCCCGGTATGCCATAGACCTCCGGATAGAGATAATCCTGCTGCCAGTCCACCCACCAAAAATCCACGCCCTGCTTTTCCAGCGGTTCGTGCGCGGCCTTGAAATAAGCCTGCATGTAACGCGGGTCGCCCGAGTTAAACGGCGGATTATCCACAGTGCCCTTCGGCAACATATTCATGAATGCGGCATAACAATCTTCATTGTCCCGGACGCCATCGGCCGGATGATCATTCAGGGAAACAGAGATGCCGTCCTTTTTGAAATCCGCCAGCAAGCCAGCCGGGTCGGGTATCAATTTTTTATTCCATGAATAGCCCGTCCAACCAAGCTGGCCGGCGTGACCGTAACCCACCGTGGCATTCTTGGTGTGCCATTCCATGTCCATGACCAGGATGTCCAACGGGAAATCGTGCTCGCGAAAGCCGTCAACGATTCCGCGAAACTCATCGGCGGTGTAAGGATGCCAGCGACAATACCAGGCTCCGAGCACGTGCTTGCGCGGCATGGCCGCCGGGCCGGAAATCGCCTTCAGCGAGGCAAACGCGCCCTTGTAATCATCGCCATAGGCAAACAGATACCAATCCACACAGCGATTAATGGCCGTGCTGGGCGAAAGAATGTCCGCGCGGTTTACGCCGCCCCGGCGTTGCTTGGCCCAGCCGTTGACGAATAGGGGCTTGCCCGAATCATCTACGAGCGACCAGCCATCGCGGGACAACAAACCATCAGGCAGCGGTTGCGGCCCGCCAATTTCATCCAACGTGGAAAGCGGCCCGCCCAAGTTACCCGGATTTTTTTGGCCGGGCCGCCAGGTCTCCGTTTTCGTGGCGGCACTTCCATTGGCAGGCCCGGAAATGTAAACCACAAGATTATTAGAATTGAACGTCTTGCCGTCAGGATGATATTCCAAGCGCAGGCGTCCGGTATCAATAATTAACCGTCCGTTTTCATGGGTGATTTTGGAGCCGTTAAAACGGGCGTCGCGGCTGGCCGCAAAAAATGTTGGCTCGTCCACGAAAGCCAGGCTCGAATTTTTGGGAATATATTCCAGGCGCACGCACTCGGGCGTAATGACCGTGAATCGCGCGTTGTCTTCAATTACTTGCGAGCTGCTGCCGGCCCACGCGGAAAGATTGGAGGCGGTCATGCCCAGTAATATTAAAGCAACCGTGGCGGGGATAAATCGGCTGATCGGGTTCATAGTTCCATGTATGAGCACGGCACCCATTTCCCAAATGTTCGTTGGCATCACGATGCGGCTGGGGCGTCTCGGGTTTCGTGCCGGGGTAAATCGGAGCAAGCAAAGGCCGGTACTCGGCGAGCATTTTTTGCAAGCCCGATAACGCCAGAATGACCGCAATGAACTATTTACCGAGCGCGCGCAAGGTTGCCGCGTCTTCCGGATGAATCGAGCCGTCGGGCAATGGGCCGGCATTGAGCAACAGGTTGGCCCCCACTGCGCGGGCTTTTTCCAGCTTGGCCAATGCTTCCGCCGGGGTGCAATGACCCGACTTTTCCCGATAACCCCAGCCGGGCTTTTGCAGCGTATCGCAGATTTCCATGGGCTTGTGGCCGGGGTTGTTTACGGCCTTCATTTCCGGCGCAAAAAAATCTTCCGTTCCCAACAGCCCTTGCTTGTAGGAAACCAACACCTGCGGTTGCAACCGGTGAATCAGGTCGTAAAGTTCCTGGCATTTGAACTTGGTCTGGTCGCCGGAAAGCGGCACGCCGATGCCATCCAGCCAGAGGGCGGCGATGGGACCGTAGTTGGTGAGCAATTCCGTGACTTGCGCCGTGATGAAATCCAGATACTTCTGCAAATCGTGCTCCTGGCCGTAGGCGTAGGATGGGTCGGGCGGATTATAGGCAGGCCGCGCTTGACCACCCCATTCGTCATTATTGGGCGCGTGTGGATGCCGCCAGTCGCGTCCGTGGGAATAATACAGACAGAACCCCAGCCCCTTTTTGTGGCAGGCCCCGGCCAGTTCCGCCACCAAGTCACGTTTAGCAGGACTGTTAACACTGTTAAACTCTGTCTGCCTGGTATGGAACAGACAAAAGCTGTCGTGATGGCGCGTGGTAAAATTGACGTAACGCATGTTCGCCGCCAGCGCGAGGTCGGTGATGACCTCCGCATCAAACTTGGCCGGGTTGAAGGTATCCTTGAGCCTGGCATATTCCGCCACGGGAATTTTTTTGAAGAATTGCACCCATTCGCCCTGTTTCAACTGGGAATACAACCCGTAATGCAGAAACAAACCGAACTTCGCATCGCGAAACCATTGCAAAGCCGCCGCCCTTGGGTCCGTAGCATATAATGCCTCGTAGCCGCGCAAGTATGACGGCATGGGCGTGGACTTTGGCGTGGCGGCGTTCAAGCTGATGGACGGCAAGGCCACCGCCGCCGGGATGGCGGTGGCGGCAAGTTTCAAGAATTCACGTCGGGTTCGCATGGGCGGTGGTGACTTTATGTCCTGGCAACGCTCACAGTCAGGCGTTGATGGCCGAAATCGTAGCCGGGGACGAACGCCCAGCATATCCCATGTTTGGGGTACGCAGATTGCGGGCTCTCCGTGGATTTATTTCGGTTCAATTTTAAGCGCAATATTGGAATTAGTCTGAACGGCAAAGGTGACCAAATCAAATTAAACACTTGATTTTCACGAAATTCAGCAGACATTCTTTCATAACCCAACCCCACAAGCAGTCGGCGATTATATGATGATTTTCCAACATTTAGCAGTCCGGTTCACTGGGTATTCCATACCACAAACGGGTTATACCTCCGTTCAGATAAAATGCCTACACTGGGAAAATTCGAGTTGCTAATCGGAACACACCTTACAACACCTATGAAAACAAAAACAGTTACTGCTGATGCTTGCCAGCGCACACGGGAGTGCAGCAAAGCATTCACCTTGATTGAATTATTGGTGGTAATTGCCATTATCGCCATTCTGGCGGCGATGTTGCTGCCGGCGCTGGCCGGGGCGAAGGAACGCGCCCGGCGCGCGGTAGATATGAGCAGCCTGCATCAATTTGGTGTGGCCTGCAACATCTACGCAGGCGATTTCAAAGACTATTTACCCCCTGGGGCCGCAGATCCGGTGCACTTCGCCAATTTTACATATACCAATATGTTGAGTTCAGGCATGACCTCAAATGCCTTTGCCTGTCAGGCGGTCTGGAAATATCCCGGCGGCCCAACTGCGGCAATGGGCAGTGCGATTGGCCAACCGGCGACCACTACCGGTGAGTATGGGAATGTGGGATGGGGAATGATTGGCTGGATGTATTATCCGGATATCAACCGCGGGGTGGTGGGCGGGTACCAGCGTCCTGCAAAAACCACCGATCGTTTCACCCCCGGTTCGGAGACACTCGCCACCTGCTTGTGCTTCGATTCAGCGCCGGTGGGCAATGCCTGGTATTCCTTCATGCCGCATCTGCGGCAGGGCGCCAGGCGATATGAGGCTGGAACGCCAGTTTCAACCCGCTCAGATGGCTTGATCGTGGCGCATCTGGATGGCTCATCCGGGTGGGTTAAATGGCAAAAACTTGGTTCCATGACCTCGGCGGACATTTATTATTATGAGCCTCGTTAATAGTTTTTCCTTAAACAAATGGCGGACACGGTGGCTAGGCCTGGCCTCGCTCACTGTGATCCTTGCTGTCAGCGGCTGCGGGAAATCGACGGCAGTCAACAGCAGCATCGCTTTGGGTGAAGTCATGGGAAAACAAACGGCGATGCTTTTAGGAGATCATGGGAATGTTGTCTTGTTGATCAGTGAACCTGACAATGCAAAGTCTGAAGGCTTGGAGCAAACCATGGCTGCCTTTAAACAAGCCCTTGGCAAAACCGTCAAGGTTAGTGCCGTTGAAAACCTGCAATTGCACCCGCTGCCGGGACTGCCGCTTTTTTCGTCACAAAATTTTTCTGATGTGCTTCAAAAATATGCAACCGCCGATGCCGTGGTGTCGTTTGTAATGTTGCCCATGTTAACACCGGACGAGGTACGGCGGATGCCCTCGCCACGCCCCAAGGTGGTGGCGATGGTTGGCGGACCGCTGAAAAATCTGTTCACGCAAGGTGTCGTTTCCCTGGCAGCGCAGCCCAAACCGGATCCCAATACCGCAACCAAACCAGGCACAGCACAGGAATGCTTTGATGCAAATTTCCAGCTCGTGACTCTCGACAATGCCGGCACGGTGCTAAACTGATTGGCCTGTGTCAAATGCGGGCCAGCCAGCGGATGCGCGGCGCGACCACGAAATTAAGCTGCACCAGCACGATAAAGGCAATGCTCACGTAGGTATTGAACAGGCACAGGAGCGCGCCCAACGCATAAAGCGCCTGTGCCCCAATAATACGGCGTCGAATGGCCGCGTGGAATTCCGCCGCGGTGCCCTCCTCCACCACCCCGGCGACAATGGCCCGGCACCAGCAAAAATATAACAGTGTGCCGAGCAGCAGGATGTTTACCCAGTAAGCCACCAAGGCAGTGCGATAGGTGATGAACTCCGCCAATAGCCGGGTTGAAAAAGGCAAGATGGTCACCGGAAACAAAAAGCCCAGGTGCAGCCACGTCAAATGCCGGTCCGAACGCGTAAGATGATTGAGTTGTGTTTGCTGGCCGACCCAGAAAATTCCCAAAGTCATAAAGCTCATCAAGTATACCAGCAGTTGCGGGCACAAATTCACCAACGCCCCGCGCAAGTCCGCCTCGCTGTGAATCAGTTCCTTGCCGGGCACACGCAAATCCAGCAGCAACAGGGTCATGGCCACGCCGAAGATGCCATCGCTCAAGGCGGCCAACCGTTCCACGCTCTCGCCGGCAACCTTGTTGTAAGCCGTGTCACGCCCGCCAACCTCCTGTTTGGACTCGCTCATGGAGCAAAGCATAGGCAAAGCGACATTCGGGTTGCGAATAAAACCTTATAAAAATCATTTATAAAGTTCCCTCAGAAAACTGCTGTCCCGAGGGCGTGTCTTCAAACTGCTCGGGGATGCGGTTTGAAGACAGGCCCCAGAGCATTTATATGCCCTATCACGCCCGCCGGAGAGGAAGTAAATTAAGTGTGAAATTCATCAAGATTGCCCCTGAAGCTATGAACACCAGATATGGCCAGACTTTGAATCATGGTCTTAAAATCCCGGTCCCATAATTCCCAAAACCTGAAATGACCAAGGTTGTGTAATGCTGAAACCCAAAAGAAGTAACTAGCGGATTTCATTACCCGCCGGCATACCGCAAAACCTTATCAAAATACCCACCATTGTATCTTCAGTAATCAAGCGCCCCTAATTGGAAAATGAATACACAGAAAAAATTCTTCATTCTAACCCTGGCCGTCATGCTGGCGACAACTGCTGCCCACGCTCAAAGCAATCGCCATGCACTCCTGCATGGCAGCCATGTGCCGGCCAATGCATCGCAATTGCAATCCCTTGCCTTGCCCGCCACCAACCAGGTGCTCGACCTGAATATCGGCCTGCCGTTGCGCAATCAAGAGGCACTCGACCAGTTGCTGCAAGATATATACGACCCGGCCAGCCCCAATTACCGGCACTTCTTGACGCCGGCTGAGTTCACCGAAAAATTCGGCCCCACCAAGGAAGATTACGAGGCCGTTACTGCCTACGCCCGCAACAATGGCTTCACGGTCACCTCCACCGACCCCGGCCGGATTTTGCTGGGCGTGCGCGCACCGGCAGCCACGGTGGAAAAGGCATTCCATTTAAGCATTCGCCATTACCAGCATCCCACGGAAGCCCGCACCTTCTTTGCACCCGATGCGGAGCCGACGCTGGATTTGTCCGTGGCCGTGCAAGACATCAGTGGTTTGGATGACTATATCGTGCCGCATCCGGCAAATTTATTGGTCAAGCCCCAGGCACAATCCAACGATGCCACCCCGCAAAGTGGTTCCGGTTCTGGCGGCACCTATGCCGGGCGGGACTTTCGCGCCGCGTATGCGCCGGGCGTAACGCTCACCGGCGCGGGCCAGTCCGTGGGCCTGATTGAATTCGGCGGTTATTATAGCAACGACATCGTCTATTACGAAAACACCTACGAATCCGGCAATCTGGTTCCGATTGTCAATGTGCTGCTCAATGGCGTAACCGACATCACCGCCAATCCGGCTTCCGAGGAAGCTTTGGATATTGAGATGGCCATTTCCATGGCACCGGGGATGAACTCACTTTATTATTATCGCGGCACATCCATTGACACCATGCTGAGCCGCATTGCCAGCGACAACGTGGCCAAGCAGATCAGCGCCTCATGGGAATATGGCACGAGTGGCAACACCCAAAGCTTGTGGCAACAGCTCGCGGCTGAAGGTATTACCTTTTTCAATTCAGCGGGCGACAGTGATGCTTATGCGGTTGGCGCCAGCATGGATACCTGTGTCAGCAGTCCATACATCACCTCGGTCGGCGGCACCACCCTGAGCACCAGCGGCCCCGGCGGCACCTGGACATCGGAAAAAGTCTGGAACTGGGGCGGCGGCACGGGCACGGGCGGCGGCATCAATTTCAGCATCTCCATTCCAAGCTGGCAAACCGGCATTAGCATGACCGCCAACCTGGGCTCCACCACCAAGCGCAATATCCCGGATGTGGCCCTCACGGCGGACAATGTTTACGTGCGTTATAACAACGGCAATACCGCTGTGGGCGGCACCAGTTGCGCGGCTCCCTTGTGGGCGGGTTTCATGGCCTTGGTAAACCAGCAGGCCATATACTATGGTCAACCGCCGATCGGCACGTTCAATCCCACGGTCTACGCCATCGGCAAAGGTTCGAGTTATTCCAGCGCCTTCCATGACATCACCAGCGGTAATAATTTTAAAACCGCCAGCCCAACCAATTTCCCGGCGGTGGCGGGTTATGACCTTTGCACCGGCTGGGGCACGCCCAAAGGACAGGCCACCATCGACGCCATATCGCCGCCGAACTCGATGCAAATCACCCCGGCAACCGGCTTTGCTGCTTACGGTCCTCCCGGCGGACCCTTTAGCATCAATTCGGAAACGTTCACGCTGACCAATATTTCTTCGCAGCTCACCGTCCCCTGGTCACTGATCAACACTTCATCGTGGCTGAGTTTTTCCACCACCAACGGCACACTGGCCGCGAATGGCACCGGCACGTTGACGGTCAGTCTCAATCCTTCCGTGGCCAACAGCCTCGCCACCGGCGTTTATTCCGCCACGATTTTGTTCACCAACCAAAACTTTTATCAGACCCGGATGTTTTCGCTGCAAATCGGCACGTTTGATGTTTGGACCGGCAGCAACAGCCCCAACGGCAACTGGAGCATGGCGGCCAACTGGTTTCCGACCACACCCAATGCCACTGGCGATAACCTGCTGTTCGCCGGCAGCCGCCAACCCGTCAATACCAACAACAGTTCGGTCACCTCCGTGGGCTGGGTTCAACTAAGTCCCAGTGTGCCCTTCACCATTTATGGCAGCGCCTTGGGCATTACCAACGGCCTCCAGAACACCACGTCCACCAATACGTGGAACGCGCCATTGATTTTGGGTGCCAGCCAGATTTTTGACGTGGCCCCCAACACAGCACTGACCATTGGCGGGGCCATTTCCGGGGCCTTTGGCTTTACCAAAAATGACGGTGGCACACTGACGCTTTCCGGGGCAAATTCCTACACCGGCCAGACAGTCGTAACCAATGGCACGGTCAATGTTACCGGCAATGAAAGCGCGGCCACCGGCGGCTGGGCCATGCCCGTTAATTTTGGAAATGCGACCATTAATTTCCAGACCAACTCGGTCGTTGTGGCCGGCAGCAATAGCACCATTCAGGTGGGCAGCTCGCCAGCCAATGGCACGCCCAATCTTCAAACGCTCAATGCTGCCGGCACCGTCACGAATTATGGTTCCTTGTTGGTGGCCCGTGGTGGTGTGGTGAACTTAAATGGCGGCACGTGGACCCAGGACGGTAATTTCACGGTCAGCCCGCCGGCCACATCCGGCTATGGCGCGGCCATGACCATTAACAGTGGTGCAACGCTGGTTTATGGTGGCACCAATGGCATCGTGGTCAGCCCGTCGAGTGGCAACGGTGGCACGGGCATACTCACCATTAGCGGCGGCACGCTCACGACCAGCCAGGGATTCACGAACCCAGTAACCAGCAGCACCGGCACCGCCACGGTCATACTCACCGGCGGCGGCACCCTGGCCTTGACGGCAAATATCCCGGCGCTAACGGGCACTGCCGGCAGCACGAATAGTTTTCAACTGGGCACCGGCGGCGGCGTTATTACCACCGCCAGCGGCATTACGGCCATCATGAACAAGCCCATTACCAATGTCGTAGGCCAGGCCGGTTCTTTGACCGTACAAGGCAGTGGCACGCTGGTTCTTTCGGCGGCGAATTCGTATAGCGGCGGCACCACCGTTTCGAGCGGCAATTTACAAATCAATATAGCCAGCGCCCTCGGCTCAGGTACGGTCTCACTGCCCAAGGGCAGCACCGCCAGCGGTACACTGCTGTTGAACTTGTCCGGGGTAAATATTATTAACAACACCTTTAGCGGATTCAACTCCACCACCTTTTCGGGAAATGCCACGGTGCCTGACATCGAAAACATGGCTGGCACGAACACCATTACCAGCGCACTCACCGTCACTGGCACCGGCGGCAACGGCGTGGCCGTTTCATCTGACGCCGGGCTGCTGACGTTGTCCGGGGCCATCAGCACCACGCTCACCTCGCGCGGAGTCGAATTTAACGGCACCGGCAACGGCGTGGCGGCGGGTATCATTTCCGACGGCACCTCCGCCCCGTTTTTCGTCAACAAGGATGGCACGGGGACCTGGACCTTGTCCGGTGCAAACACCTACAGCAGCAGCACCACCATCAGTGCCGGTAAACTGGTGTTGAACACCGCTCAAACTGGCACCGGCACCATTACGGTAAAAGATAATGCGGCCTTGGGCGTCATCGTTTCCGGCTCCGGCCAGCTTGCACCGTCAACACTCAGTCTGGGTACGTCCGGCCCCACGACCAATGAATTCAGCGGCATCTCCAGCACTGCCACCGCCCCGGTAAATACAGGCACGTTATCGCTGCACGGCACAACCGTGGTGAATGTGTTGAGCGGCGCGTTTACCGCCGGGCAGATTTATCCTTTGATCAGCTTTAGCAGTATTACAGGCAGCGGCGGGTTTGCGCTGGGGACATTGCCGCCGGGTGTTACCGCGACGCTGACTACTAATGGCAACGCCATCGCCTTGAACGTTTCACAGACCTTGTTCACGGTGTGGAAAGGCACCATCAACACCAACTGGGATATCACCACCACCAACTGGACCATCAACGGCACGCCGGTGGCTTATGCTGATGGCAGCATTGTCCAGTTCGATGATACCACGAGTGTGACCAACGTCGTCATTACCACGCCGGTTTCGCCCGGCGCGGTTGTTTTCAACGACAACCTGAATAATTATGCGCTAAGTGGCAATTCCTTGAGCGGCCCGGCCAGCATCATGAAATTGGGTGCCGGCACCTTGACTCTTTCCAATGCGAACACTTACCTCGGCGGCACCACGATCAATGGCGGTGCAGTGCAATTAAATGCGCTCAACGGCGCTGGCTCAGGCACGATTGCCAATAACAGTCTTTTAACTCTGGGCGGCAACGGCACCCTGGCCAACGTCGTATCCGGTGGCGGCACGGTGAGTCAAACTGCCAGCGGCACGGTTACCCTCACGGCCAACAACACCTTCACCGGCAACACCGTGATTAACAGCGGCACGCTGACCATTGGCGGGTCTGGCCAGTTAGGCAACGGTTCCTATGCCGGCAACGTCACCAACAACGCCACTTTCACTTATAACAGCTCCTCCGCCCAGGTGCTTGCCGGCACCATTTCAGGCAGTGGCGCGCTGAATCAAAACGGCCCCGGCGAATTGACGCTCGCGGGCACCAATGTTTACACGGGTAAAACCACCATCAATGCCGGAGCCTTGCAGATCACCGGCGGTGGCTTGCCCACGAATACCATCGTGGCCTTTGCCAACACCACCAACACGGTGGTGCTCGATCTCACGGGCCAGACGCAAACCATCGGCGGCATTACCTTCGGCACGCAAACCACCAACGCCAATACCGTCAACATCATCGGCGACCTGTCGACCTCACTGACGTTGTCACCGGCCACGCTCTTATTTGCACCGGCGAGCACGGCTGGAATTTTGAACGTGAACATGTCGCCGTTGGGCAACTTCACCTATTCCAACGTCACCGGCAGCGTGACCATCAATAACGGCGCTTCCGCCAGCGCCGCTGGCACGGCCACGGTTACGTTACCCGCTGCCAGTGAATTGATTCAGGCAGCCAGCCTGAACATTGGAAACAGCGGCGGCGGCTCGAGCTATATCCAGACCAGCACCTTGAACCTGGGAACCAACGCCACCTTATTTGTGGGCAATTTGGGAGTAGGCAATTCCGGCTCACGCGCCAGCGGCAACCTGATTGCAGGCAATGGCACGCTGATGATTCGCGGGGCCACCGGCGATACCAACACCAGCGCCAACCTGACCATCGGCAAAAGCGATTCGTTCGAATTAAGCGATACCACGACGTCCGTTTTGGATGCGACCCCTGGAACACTCGATGCCATTATCGGCACCGCGATTCTCGGTCAAGACGGGTCAGGCTCAACCAGCGCCCGCGGCGTGACCATTAATGCCACGTTCAAAATGGGTGCCGGCAATATGAACGTGGGCACCATGACCTTGGGCAACCTCTCCGGCGCTTACAGCGCCGGCACTTATTCCATTACCTCGTTGTTGAGCTTGAACAATTCCGGCGTGGCCAACATCACCAATCTGGTGCTGGCCAGTAACACCTCCAGCGGCGCGCCCACCCTCACCTTGAACAGCCAGGTGACTATCAACGGCAGCGCCACCTTGAACGCCGCCAGCATCACCCAGGGAACAACCAACGGTGTCGGCACTTTGACCGCCAAAATCAACTGGACGAACGGCATCATCAGCAACATCACCGGCATGAATTTAAATGTCAGCGGCGTGAGCCTCGTTCTCGACGGCACCTCCATTTTCGATATTGATTCCACCGGCACCGGCGCGGTTAGTTCAGTCATGAGCGGGCCAGGCTCGCTGGCCTTGCAAGGCGTTGGTACTTTGACCGTGAGCAGCACGAACACCTACACCGGCACCACGACCGTGAGCGGCGGCACCTTGCTGGTCAATGGCGCGCTGGGCACCAACACCGTGACGGTCGCGTCCACGGCTGCGCTGGGCGGAACGGGCGTCGTCAACGGTGCCGCTACAGTGCAACCCGGCGGCACACTGGCTCCAGGCACCGCTGCCATCGGCACACTGACAGTCAGCAACACGCTCGCTTTGAATGGCAATTTGTTCTTCAAACTGAACAAGTCGCTGTCGCGCTCCAACGACCTTGTTTCAGTCAGCGGCACACTTTCCGGCAGCGGTTCAGGAACGTTGACGCTGACCAATTTGGGACCGGCACTGGCCTTGGGCGACACCTTTAAATTGTTTAACAAGCCGGTACCCGGCGCGGGCGCGTTGAACGTGCAACCCATGCCCGGCAATGGACTGGGTTGGACCAACAATCTCGCCGTGGACGGCACCATCAGCATTGTGCCGGGTGTTTATACGAATGCCACCAACATCACCTACAGCATCAATGGCAACTCGCTCTTGTTGTCGTGGCCCGCAGACCATCTTGGCTGGCGGTTGCTGCTGCAAACCAACAACCTCGCCACCGGCGTCAGCCTGGACCCCAATGACTGGGACACCGTACCCGGTTCGACCAATCTCACTTCCATCAACTTGACCATCGACCCCACCCTGCCGGCGGAATTCTTCCAACTGGTTTATCCGTAAAGCAGTGGCCATGGAGATGAATATAAACGAAACGCGCCCTGGAAATTTCCAGAGCGCGTTTTACTTTGAGTTAATTAGCAGAGCCAGCTATCGGCTCGATCAATACGCGTTATCGCGCTTGTAGAACGTTTGCAGCATGATGCGGAAGTCCAGCCAGAGGCTCCAGTTTTCCAAATACCAGATGTCATGGCGGATGCGTTCCTCCAAATCGGTGTTGCCGCGCCAGCCGTTGACTTGCGCCCAGCCGGTGATGCCCGGACGATAAATATGCCGTGCCTGATAATGCGGAATTTTGGATTTGAAACGCGCAATCAATTCCGGCCGTTCCGGGCGCGGTCCCACCAGGCTCATCTCGCCGGTGAGCACGTTCCAAAACTGCGGTACTTCATCAATGTTGTACTTGCGCATGAAGGCACCCACGCGCAGCCGGCGCGTGTCATTCTGCTGGGCCCACTGGGCCTTGCCCTTTTCCTCGGCATTGATTTGCATGCTGCGAATCTTGACGATGTGGAATAACCGGCCATTGCGACCCAGGCGCAATTGCTTGTACAAAATTGGTCCGGGCGATTCCCAGTATACGATGGCGCCAAAAACAACGGTCAACGGAATGGCTATGGAAAGTCCCACCAAGGCGCCGATGATGTCGATGGTGCGCTTGAAAAAACGGTAGCGGTATCCGCTCAAAGGGAGAGATTCAACCCCGAGCAACTGAATGCCGCCGATGTTTTCCGGCCGGAGTCCTGAAATAAGAATTTCAAAAAAGTGCGGCACCATTTTGAACTGCACATATTCGTTTTCGCAGGCTTTGGCCACGGCCAGCACACCTTCGCGCTGAAGACTCTCGGATTCCGTCAGCACGGCAATGTTGACGCCGTATTGACGCAGAATACCTTCCAGTTCATGCAGTGCGCCGAGACGAAATCCGTCAATCTCGGAAACATGATTGGGCTTGTTGGCCTGAACCCAGCCGATGAATTCCATGTCTGAATTGCCTTCGAGCGCCCTTTGAATGCGCCGCGTTTGTGAACCGCCGCCAATCACCACCAACCGCCGCCGCAGCCGTGACGCGATGATGGGATGCTGCACCAAACGCCCCAGCATCATGCGCCAGTTGTAAATGTTCAGCGAAATGATAATCGCCGCGTAAATGTAAAACACCCATGGAATGACCGGGTCGGTGCGCACCAAAAAACCCAGGCAGAGCAAGGCAACCAGGTAAAATCCCAGTGCCTCAACAAATTTGTGCCAAATCTTGGAAGGGAACAGGAGGCTGCGATATTGATATAAATCGCGCCCGGCCAGTCCCCACAAAACAATGAACGAGGCCGACAAAATTAACTTGTAACTCGCGGCCATCGACGGCATGGGCACGCTGCAAAAACGCGCGGGAATGAGGCTGCTCCGGCACAGCATGCTCGCCAGGATAAAGCCGAGCACGATCATGGCGAAGTCGCCGAGGATGGCGAGCATCGACAGCGCATTTTCGAGCATCTCCCGGTGAGACACACACATGGCGGAAGCGGCTTTGGCCCCGGAAGGCATGTTCTGCGGAGCCTTGGGTTTCCGTTTGCGAGGATATTCCTGCCGTAACGAAGGTGGGTCGATTAACGGCCGCTCTTCCTTGATGACCGGCAGGGTAACCTTGGAGAGCATGCCCAAGTCACGGGACTTGGAGCGTTTGATCACGCCATAGAAAAGCGCCGTGCCCAAAAGGCCCGCTATGACCAGCAAAAATACCGCCCAAATGTCACCAAATTGTAAGGGAATCATACGTTTGACACTGCACCCAGCCAACCTCCAAATCGCCTCGCCGATACGATGCCGTGGAAAATCTCCTTGTTTTTTCTAAATAAGCATCGTCCTGTCAACATGCTATGCCAAAAAAAATGGCCGCATGCAACAGTGCCTTCGAGCTGTAATCGCCGATTTGACATTGCCAGGGTTTTGAACAAACAGAGCTAAAAGCATTAATATTTAACAACTTCTATAAATGGTTATTAACTCTTGTTTATACAGGTGAATACGACTGTACTTGGTTCTAAGTTTATCCCCCAAACAACACTCGAAATGAAGCAATTTTGGAGCCATATTCAGCCTCATCAAGCCTTCGCCTTCCTAATCCCTTAAAGTTGATGGAATAATAATAATTTTCCTTATTCAAAAGCCAGTTACATCTCATCGTACATTACTTCCGAAGTGTAAACCCAGCCGACACATTTTACCGAGTTGACTTACCCCACAAATAGCACATCGCAATTGAGCTTATATTTCGAACCACCGTGCCAGCGCACCGATCCAGACTAACAAGTACATTTTGCAGAAAAACAACATACGACTCATCTTCAATACATTACACATTCAAAAAAATAATTTTCAACTTATCAAGGTGTTAGTAAATGCCCTGCATGCAAACAAAGCAACAGCGTCAGCCGTGGCTTTTTTGTAACTTTACAGTGTCGGTTTGCCGACAATTTGAGGATGGCCAGTAAATTGCTTTGACGTTTTGGTCTTTTGTATAAGGATTATACAATTGGACAAAAGGAACCAGAAGCATCGCATGTCAAATCTATTCAAAAAATGTCCGGTCATTGAGGAAATCTTAGTAGGTCGTTCGGCTTATACCTTGTCTGGAGACAAGATTGCCGTGCATTCCGACATTGGCCTGGCCCACGCTGAAGCCCTGCACGAAACCGTCTTGCGCTACAAGCCGGCCGTGGTGTTGGAGGTCGGCATGGCGTTTGGCGTGGCCTCACTCTCGGTCCTTTCGGCGCTGGAGGAAATTGGCCAGAATGGCAAACTTCTATCAGTCGATCCCTTGCAAACCCCGGATTGGAAAGGCTGCGGGCTGGCCTCCATCGCGCGCGCCGGGCTCAAGCACCGCCATGAAATGCACGAGGATTTTGATTACAACGTGCTGCCCAAGCTCCTCGCCTCCGGCCTCAAGCTCGACTTTGCGTATATCGATGGCTGGCATACGTTTGACTACACCCTGCTGGACTGGTGGTATGTGGACAGAATGCTGAAAGCCGGCGGCATTGCGGCCTTCAATGACTGTAGCTGGCCCGCCGTGGACAAGGCGATTCAATTTGTAGTGACTCACCGCAAATACACTGAAATAGATGTCGGCCTGCCCCTGCCCCGCCGGCGCAAACTCGAATTGCTGAACAAACTCAGCTTCGGTTTAAAGAAATTGCCGCTGCCGGATCGTGACCGCTATTTTCGCAAAGACGCCAACTGGGAACCGCGCTGGGACTTTTACGCGCCCTTCTGAGCTGGCAGGTAATTGCAACTTACTTATATAAAGCTAGCGCGATATTAGTAACTTGTTGGCAATACCTGGCAGTGGTGCCAGGCCACTGCCGCCCGGCTCAAAGTTAGCCCTGGCTAACTGGCTTGAAACCAAGCGGGTAAATCTCATTTAATTTAATTTGTTCAATTTTTCTTGAACATAATGTGTTTTAAGTTAGTATGAAGTCCATGGAGACAGTGTTAGCTAATAACACGGAGACACCCCTTAAAACCAACACCGCCGTGTTGCAACTTAAACCGGCGGAGGTGGAAGTCATTCATCTTTTCATTCAGTTCGCCGGGGCACTGGGCCAGCCGCGTTCGGTGGCGGAAATTTACGGCCTGCTGTTCGCCTCCGAGAAACCGCTGGACATGGACACGCTCATTGAGCGGCTTAACTTGAGCAAAGGCTCCGCCAGCCAGGGCTTGAAATATCTGCTCGACCTCGGCGCCGTGCGCAAAGTGTACATGGCCGGCGAACGCCGCACGCATTACGAGGCCGTGGCGGAATTGCGCAAGCTCGCCGGCCGTTTTTTGCGCCAGCAAATCCTGACCCATTTTGAAGACAGCGAGGTCCGGCTGGATCAAATCGTTGCCCACGCGGGCAAACTTTCCGATGCGCAGCGCAAGCACATCAATGAACGCGTCCGGTTATTGCGCCGCTGGCAGCGAACGGCCAACCGGATTTTGCCCCTGATGCTGAGAATGCTCGGGGGCGATTAGTCCGCCGCCCCGCCAAAGGGCAAAACGCACTGCAAAGTGTTTTGGCAAACAACCATCAAGCATACGCCAAAGGCTTTCCGCAAAAATATTTGCCGGACGGCCAAGTGCGGCAGCTTGGCCAGGACGTGTCCTCACAATGAATAACGCCTCCACGCATAAATTAATCCTGGAACCAGGCCGCACCGCCAAGAATTACTGGCGCGACCTCTTCCATTACCGCGAGTTGTTTCTGATTTTGGCCTGGCGCGACGTCATTGTGCGCTACAAGCAGACCACTGCCGGCGCGGCCTGGGCATTGATTCAACCGCTCATGAGCATTGCCATCATGACGGTTATTTTCGGCAAAGTGGCGGGTCTGCCCTCGGAAGGCAATGCGCCTTACCTCATCATGGTTTGCGCGGCCATGTTGCCGTGGCAATTTTTCGCGAACTCACTCACGCTGGCCAGCCAGAGCGTGGTCAGCAATGCCAACCTGATTTCGAAGATTTATTTTCCGCGCATGATTGTCCCGGCCAGTTCCATCGTGGTATCGCTGGTGGACTTCTTCGTGGCCAGTTCAATCCTGGCCGGGCTGATGGTCTGGTATCATTTTATGCCCACGTGGCGGCTCGTCGCCCTGCCCGCGCTGGTGCTGCTCGCCATTGCCGCCGCGCTCGGACCGGGCTTGATCATCACGGCCTTGACCGTGCGTTACCGCGATTTCCGGATGCTCATTCCCTTCATCGTTCAATTCGGCATGTACGTGTGCCCCGTGGCTTACAGCAGCCAGGTGATTGAAGACAAGCTGGTGAAAAAATTCGGCATGGATACCGGCGAACATTTATACATGCTCTATGCTGCCAATCCCATGGTAGGCGTCATTGACGGTTTCCGCTGGGCCATCCTCGGCAACGCGAGCAACTTTCGTTGGAGTGGATTTCTCGTATCCGTGGCGTTGACCATCTTGTTGCTGGTAATCGGCATTTACTATTTCCGCAAAACGGAACGCGCGTTTGCGGATGTCATTTGAACCCCGCACCTTTGCAGCCCATGTCTGAAACCGTCATTCTCGTCGAAAACCTGGCCAAGAAATATATCTTGGGCGGCAGCGGCAGCCCGGATGGCATACGCCATGTGGTGGAAAACGTGGCCACGGCTCCCTGGCGCTGGTTGAAAAACCGGAAAACTCCCGCCAAAGCCGCAGCCTCGAACGACACGGCCAAAGCCTCGCGTGAATTCTGGGCGTTGAACGGCGTTTCCTTCAACATCCAACGCGGTGAAGTGGTGGGTATCATCGGCCGCAACGGCGCGGGCAAAAGTACGTTGTTAAAAATCCTGAGCCGTATCACGGAACAAACGCGTGGTCGCGTGGAAATCACCGGGCGCGTGGCGAGCCTGCTCGAAGTCGGCACCGGTTTTCATCCCGAACTCACCGGTCGCGAAAACATTTTCCTCAACGGCGCGATTTTGGGCATGAGCCGCGTGGAGATTAAAAAGAAGTTCGATGAAATTGTAGCGTTTGCCGAAGTGGAAAAATTTCTCGATACGCCGGTCAAACGTTACAGCAGCGGCATGTATGTGCGCCTGGCATTTGCCGTGGCCGCGCACTTGGAACCCGAAATCTTGATCGTGGATGAAGTGCTGGCCGTGGGCGACGCACAGTTTCAAAAGAAATGTCTGGGCAAAATGCAAGACGTGGCGCGCGGCGGACGCACGGTGTTGTTTGTCAGCCATAACATGGGCACCGTCACGAGCCTGTGCAGCCGGGCAATCTGGATGGCTGCCGGCCAGGTGCATCGCACCGGTGCCGTGCGTGAAGTGGTAAATGACTATCTGTCCAAGGGCATGGCCAGTAATTATCAAACCGTTGACCTGAAAGAAATTCCCCGCCCTTCCTACGTGCATGACACGCGGCTGCGGCTCGAAAGCATTGAGTGGCTCAGTGAGGTCCCGTTGCGTCACGGCGAACCTGCCGAGGCGCTGATTCATTTTACTACCAACAGCCCGGTGGACGATGTGAGCGTGGGCATTGGGTTCTCCACCATCGAAGGCACCCGGCTGTTGTCGTATGACACGGACTTTCAGGACAGCCAGCGCCCCAACCTGCGCGATGCGCGGTCGCATTGCGTGAAACTGGCCATTGATTCGCTGCCGCTCGGCCCGGCCATTTACGCGCTGGACATCGGTTGCCGTTCCGGCGATACGCATGCGCTGGACTATCTTCCTGCCGTGGCCCAAATTGAAGTCATTCCCGGCCCCAAAACGCCCGGCTGCATTGTGCGGCAGGATGCTGGCGTGCGTTTTCCAAGCCGGTTTACCTGGGAGCAATCATGAATAAACCACAACCCTCCCATTCGCCGCGCTTCGATTTCTTGGACGCGCTGCGCGGCCTGGCCATTCTTGGCGTCATCTCCACGCACAGCGCGTGGTTTGCCGACGGCGATTTTCGTGGCAAGCCGTTTGCCTTCGCGGGCATGTACGGCGTGCAATTGTTCTTTCTCGTCAGCGCCTTCACCATTTTCATGACCTTGGAACGCGCCGTAGCGCGCGAACCTGCCTTGGTGCGCAGCTTTTATATCCGGCGCGTCTTGCGGATTCTGCCCATGTTTTGGGTGGGTATTGTGCTGTACGCCTTCGCCCCCGGCCGCGAACATTATTATGCCGATTTCAATATCGGCCCGATTTATTATGCGTTGACCGCCCTGTTCCAACACGGCTGGCATCCGTACACCATTAACAGCGTGGTGCCGGGCGGCTGGACGATTGGCGTGGAAATGACGTTCTATATCATTGCTCCGTTAATCTTCTTCCAAGTTAAGACATGGCAATCGGCCCTGTATTTCTTCTTGGGAACGTTGTTCTTGGCCGAGGCGGCGGATTACTGTTTACGACATGCAGTCGCACACCATCTGCTGTTTCAAAATGTCGAGGCAGACCAGCCCGAACTGATGCAGCAATATTATCGCAAGTGGTTCCCCAGCCAGTTGCCGGTGTTCGCGTGCGGCATCCTGACCTACCGCATTTTCACCGCGCTGCCGGACACATTTAAAACCAGGCGCAACGGCCTGGTGCTGCTGGCGGCGGCTCTCGTGGCGATCTATAACGCCGTGGATATTGGCAGCCATCGCATCCTGCCCGAGCAAGTGGTGTTCGGCATGGCCTTCATCCTGTTCATTCTGGCGCTGGCCATTTATTCGCAGCCGTTGTTCGTGAATCCTGTTACCTGTTTTCTGGGCCGCATCAGTTACAGCTTTTACCTGATGCACTTTGTGGTGATGGAATGTGAAATCCGTTTTTACAAGGCGCATTTCGCAGGCATTTATAACCATCCCGCCCTTGCTTATGTGGTGCTGTTTGCCACCACCCTGGCGCTGGCCGTTCCGCTTTCGTGGACCACTTACACGTTGATTGAACAACCTTTCATCCGGCTGGGTTCAAACCTCATTCGCCGGCTGAATGCCGCTGTTTCGGAAAAATTACCGAAAGCCGGCGTGGCCTTGAATCCGTCCGATTCGTGAAAGGCAAAGTCTTCAATTGCGGTATTCCAGCGTTGTGGAGTTAATGAGCGTGCCATCTTCAATGAGCCAGGCCGGTCCCGGCAATGGTGTCGAGCAAACCCCGGTTTGGAGCGGTTTACGGCGGCGCATGTCCACGTTGTGGCATTCGCGAAAAAACTGCGGATGGTTTGCTCAAACCGCCCTGCAACTCGGTTGCCCGGATGAAATATTGCACTTCGGCGTGGGCCCCGGCGATGACCTGCTCTGCACCGTGGTGCTGCATGAGTTAAAAAAACGTGGTCGGAGTAAAATCTGGATGATGTCCAAGAACTCGGACTTGTTTGAACACAATCCCGATGTGAACCGGGTGATACCGATTGATTACCGGTTTCGGGAATACGCCTGGATTCGCGGCAAAAAATGGCACGTGCTCGAATACGCTCGCATCGACGTTGAAAAGGACCAGAGCGAGCCGCCCAAACGGCACATCATCGCCGAGATGTGCGGGCGCATGGGGGTGCAGGGCCAGATTGCGATGCGCCCATATTTGCAGCTTACGGATGCGGAACGTTCCCAGGCGGCCTGGGCCCAGGGAACGATTGCCATTCAGAGCAGCGGCTTGGGTGGCCAGATGCTGATGAAAAACAAACAGTGGTTCCCCGAACGATTTCAGGAAGTGGTCAACCAACTGAAGGGGCGTTTCAAGTTTGTGCAACTCGGCGCGGCCAATGATCCCGCGCTGGCGGACGTGATGGATATGCGCGGCAAAACCCGCATCCGGGAATCGGCGGCGATTCTCGCCAACTCACGCCTGTTTCTCGGCAACGTCGGCTTCCTCATGCACCTCGCCCGCGCCGTGGAATGTCCCTCGGTCATTTTGTTCGGCGGACGCGAAGCGCCCTGGCAATCCGGTTACTCGTGCAATCTCAATTTATATTCCGCCGTACCGTGCGCCCCGTGCTGGCTCTGGAACAAATGCGATTACAATCGCATGTGCATGGATAAGATTTCCGCCACCGATGTCGTTCAGGCCGTTGAACAAATGTTTGTGCGCGACCGCAACCCGCTGGTCGAGGATTTTTTCACGCTCTAGTCATGCAACCATGGCTCATGACGCAACCCGAACCGCAGATTGCATTGGTTATTTGCACCCGGAACCGGGCAAACAAACTGGACGCCTTTTTTGAATCGTTAAAGCGCATCCAATGCGACGTGCCGTGGGAATTGCTCATCGTGGATAACGGGTCCACTGATAACACCAACGAACGCTTGAAACAATTTGCCGCCAGTTTTGCCGGGCCGGTCAACCTGTTAGCCGAGCCGCAAGCCGGACTCGGCCGCGCCCGCAACCGGGGCTGGCGCGCAACGCATGCGCCCATCGTTGCCTTTACGGACGATGATTGTTATCCCGAACCGGATTATCTGAACCGCATTTTGGCGGTGTTTGCCGACCCGGCGGTGGGTTTCGCAGGCGGGCGCACTTCGCTTTTCGATCCCACGGACGCGCCGATTACCATTTACGAGCATCCGGTTGAACAAATTTATCCGCCCGGACATTTCATTCTCGGCGGCGTCATTCATGGCGCGAACATGGCGTTCCGCCGGCAGGCGCTCGTGGATATTCAGGGCTTTGATGACAATCTCGGCGCCGGCACGCCGTTTGCCTTTGAAGACGTGGACGCGCAATTGCGCACCCTCGCCGCCAAGTGGACCGGCAAATATGATCCTAGCCCGGTGATTTATCATCATCATGGCCGCAAACCCGGCCCGGCCGTGGAATCACTCGTACGCTCCTATGATGTTGGCCGGGGCGGTTATTACATGAAATGCATTTTATACATGCCGCATCGTTGGATGTGCCTGCGGCATTGGTTGCGGGGCATCCGCCGTCAACCGTTCAGCCGGACCTGGCGGGAATTGCGCGCGGCCGTGAGTTACCTGTTTTATCAACTGAAACAAAAACCAAATACCGCGTACTAGAAATTTTAATTTCCGCCCGTGCCCCTCAACAACAACATAACCGTCATTATTTGCACGCATAATCCGCGCCCGGATTATCTGCGCCGCACGCTGGACGCGTTAAAAGTTCAAACGCTCCCCTTTGACCAATGGGAATTTTTGCTGATCGATAATGCCTCGGACAAACCGCTGGCTTCGGAATATGATTTAACGTGGCACCCGCGCGCACGGCACATTCTGGAAACAGAATTGGGCCTCACGCCGGCACGCTTGCGGGGCATTCGCGAGTCCACCGGCGACCTGTTGGTGTTTGTGGACGATGACAATGTGCTGGCGCGCAATTATCTGTCGGCAGCGGCGGAATTATTTACGCGGCGCATTGACATCGGCGTGGCCAGCGGACGACTCCTGCCGGAGTATGAGACACCGCCGCCCGCGTGGTTTGGTCCCTACGAAAGCTGGATTGCCGTGAGGCGCATTGAACAGAGCCGCTGGGCCAACTTTTTTGATTCGCAGGCCGAACCTTGCGGCGCGGGCATGTGCCTGCGCAAAACCATTGCCTTAAAATACGCTGAACGCGCCACGAATAGCGCGGGCCAGCGCTTGCTTGGCCGCCGCGGCGGCAACCTGCTCAGCGGCGAAGACGTGGCCATCACCAAGGTGGCCATCGAGATGGGTTATTCCATGGGCCAATTCGTGGAACTGAATTCGTTGCATTTGATTCCCAGCCGCCGGGTCGCTGAACCCTACCTGTTCAAGCTCTATTGCAATCTTCAAGCCTCCGGCCAGCTCCTTAGCTGGTTGGAAGACCAGAAACCTTTGAGCACACCGAATTGGCGGGTATTCGCCAAGGCCGCCTTGCGCTTTATCAAAGGGAGCACCGTTGACCGCCGGTTGGTGGTCGAAGAATTTCGCGCCCGCAAACTGGCCCGCAACGTCATCAAGGAAGCCACCGCCAACGGCAAAGCCCATTAATCCCATTTTCTGTCCCCATTCTGATCCATGCCAAATATTTTCTGCACGCTCGCCATCGGTGAATACTATGCGGGGCTGGCGGCTTTTCTCATTGCCGACCTCGAAGCTTACGGTGTCTCCACCGTGGTGGTCACGGACACCCCGAAGTTTTTTGAAAAATTTTCGCGTGTGAAAATCGTCGAGCACCGGCCCAAGAAATTTACGTACCACGACAAACGGTTCGCCCTGCAAGAAGCGTTGAAGCTGGGCGATACCGCCGTGTTTGTAGATGCCGATACCGCCGTGTGGTTTGGCGCAGACCGGCGCGTGGTGCAGCAGGCGTTGAATTATAACTTCCCACCCGGCTTGCATGCCGCCCGGCTTTTTCCGCCAGGGCATTTTGATTATCCGCACATCGAAGCCAAGGCACGCGAATGGGGCATGAACTTTGATCGCAACGTGATCACTTATTGGGAAGGACTCTTTGCCCTGGGCAAGGATGAAAACCTGGAAACCTTTTTTAAACATTGGGACCGCTTTGCCGAGGAGGCCAGCGAACGCGGCCATAATGGCGCCGGCGAAGGCACCTGTTTCGGCATTGCCGCCGAAGCCGCGAACATCAGGCGTCATTACACCACGCACATGGTGCAGAGCAACCTGCCGTTTTTACTGTGGCACACGCGCCTGGGACACAACCGGCGGAAGTTGTATCACCTCAAGTTCGGCTTGAAGGAAATCGCGCTGGGCAACTTCAGCCTGCGCCAGCATTGCTGGTCATTTCGCTGACAGATAAATCAGTTCGTATTCATGGCTAATTCAGACACACCGGCCAAGGCGTCCTCCAGCCGCATCCCAAGTCTCGACGGCTTGCGCGGCATCGCCATTCTCACGGTGGTCATCGGACACGGTGCGTATTGCCTGTCCTGGCTGCCGTCCCGCTGCATTACCTTTGCCGGCAACGGTCATCTCGGCGTCAGCATATTTTTCGCACTTAGCGGATTTTTGATTTTCAACCTGAGCGCGCGCGAATTTGAAAAGACCGGCAGCTTCAATTGGAAACTGTTTTATCTGCGCCGCGTTTTGCGCATCTTCCCGTGTTTTTATTTTTTTATCGCGGCCATTCTCATTTTCAAAAGCCTCGGCTGGCTGGACCTCACCTGGCAAATGATCTTTGGCGCGGCGACTTTCAGTCTCAACTACCTGCACCTCTGGACTGATTTAAGCGGCAAGCCGGATTATTTTGTGGTGGGCCATTACTGGACGCTCGCATTGGAGGAACAATTTTATCTGACCTGGCCGCTCCTCATGTTGCTGTTTACCCGGCGCTGGTTAATACCCGTGCTCACCGTCATTATGGTGCTGGCGCCGTTTCTCCGGGTGGCCACGTATTATCTAACGCCCGGCTCGCGCGGGCAAATCGCCATGATGTTCCATACGGGGTTCGATTCCATCGCCGCCGGGGTGTTGCTGGGCGAACTCCTGTTGCGTCCACAATGGAGGGCGCGACTGGAAAAAATTGCCGCCAACCAGCTCATTTTAGCCGCCGCAATTATATTTCCCGTCTTTATTTCGCCATTGTTGGAAGAGCGTTTTCATGGCGCTTACTCCATTACCATTGGCAAATCGCTCGAACTCGTCTGTATTTGCATCATTATTACGGCTGCCGTGTCCTTTTCGGGGACACTTATGTATCGTTTTTTGAACTGGCGCCCTCTCGCTTTTGTGGGTGTACTATCGTATAGCTTATATGTTTGGAATAATTTATTCCTCAATTCTGGGGGACATTGGGCAGTCAACCGGTTTCCATTGAACTTTCTATGCGCTGGCGGAATGGCAATTGCTTCGCATTATCTGGTGGAGAGACCGTTTCTTAAACTAAAGGACCGGTTACATAAACCAAATATACCGAGCCGCCAGAATGTCAAACAAAGCTATGCCTAGGTCGTTGACCGCCAACAAGGCCATTTTGGCCGATGGCCGGTTTGTTCCGATTGACAGCGGCTCCGGCTCCGTCAAGGAGTTCATCGCCAAATTTCCGTCACGGTTGTATAACGCCATTTTCACGCCCATGGGGCGCAAAAATTTGGTTTATTCCATCAAACGCCAGCACGTGAATCTGAACACGGATTATCGCCGGACGGGAACGCTGGTTTACCAGTTGGGCAACGGCAATAGTTTTGTGCTGCATCAGGGCAACAACCTCTCGGAACTGGTCTATCTGGAAGGCGCTTACGAACCGCTGGAGACCATGATTGTCTCCAAGGTCATTCAACCTGATGATGTCGTCCTGGATTGCGGCGCGAACGTCGGCTATTTCACCGCCTTGTTTGATCAGTTAGTGAAGCCCAATGGCCAGGTTCATTCCTTCGAGCCCGGCGAAAATACTTTTTCGAAACTGAAACGCACCAAGGAATTGTTAGGCTTGGATCGGGCGACGTTGCATCTCAAGGCCATGGATGCGTCCGTGGGGCTGATTGATTTCTGGTCGTCCACCTCCGGCTCTGATGCCCAGCAAAAGACGGTCAACAACGCCGCCATTGGCCGTCACCTGCGCCTCGACAAAGTGGAAGCCACCACGCTCGATACCATCGCCGCCGATTTGCGCGCCAAGGGGCTGAAAGAAATTTCGTTCGTAAAGTGCGACATCGAAGGCGCCGAGGCCACCATGCTCAAGGGCGCAACGAATCTTCTAAATTCGGCAAATCCGCCCATTTGGTTGATCGAGCATAACCGCCCCGCCCTGTCTGATCACGGGGTCAGTTCCGCCGATTTGCTGGCCTATTTCGCCGGTTGCGAAATCTATTATGTGCCGATTTGCTGGCCGCCTTCCGTCATGGCCTCGCCGCAAGCCGACAAATGGAATGGCGTGCTCAATGACCTGCCGGACGAATGTAATTTGATTATTTTCCCGAAGCGCGGCCTTCATGCGGCGCGCATCGCGGTATTAAAACAGGCCGGCTTGCTGGCTTGAGTTGCGGTAATTAGTTTAATCTTAAGGCGGTGGCGGTAAAATTCGCGGTGAAGCTACTTCATTTACGGGAACGCATTCCGTGGTTTGGCGGACACTCCGGTTACGAACAAGTAACCCGGTACGTTCACGAACTGCAACCAGTCCACACGGTGAAACCTCGTGAGGGGCAACTGGCCCGCTATGCCGGCAGCACTTATGCCCGGTTGCACGGGCGCTATGGCCGGGGTGCCACGAGCTTGAGCGAGTTTGAATTTCGTGTCCAACGACGGCTGAAACAACCAACCGCCAGCCACATCCTGTATCTGGAAAATCATTTTGAACTTTTGGCGTCGTGGAAGACAGCGCAACGCGATCTCGCAGGCACCATTCATTTGCCGCCGGCCATTTGGAAACCGGAACAATGCCAGCTCCTGTCCCGGCTCGGCTCGGCGCTGGTCTTGTACCAGCGGGACATTCCCTTTTTCGAACAATACGTTGGCAAAGGTCGTGTCCATTTCATTCATCACGGGGCAGATGTTGAATTTTTCAAGCCCGCTGCCGCGAAAGTCAGCCAGCCGCCAAGGATTCTCTACAGCGGCGTTTATCTGCGCAACGAAGCGATGCTGGTGCGCGTGCTGGAGGCACTCGTCAAAAAATTTCCCGATGTGCGCTTTGATTTGCTCGTGCCCGTCCACCATCGCAACAGCCCGGCGCTGGCTCCCCTGCTTCAGCATCCCGCAGTCACGTGGCACGCCGGATTGAACGACGAACAACTTCGCGAGTTGTACCAGAAAAGTTATTTAATGATGTTGCCCATGAACCAAAGCGGCGCGAACACCGCCGTGGTCGAGGCCCTGACGAGCGGCCTGCCCGTGGTCACCACCGACATCGGCGGCATCCGCGACTATGCCGGCGGCGACATTTTGCCCGTGGTACCCAACAATGATGATGACGCGATGGTGTCGCTGGTCGGACAATATCTCGCCAATCCGCAATTGCGAAATGACACCGCGCGTCGTTGCCGCGAATTTGTGGAGCGAAACATGGCGTGGCCCTTGGTCGCGCAGAAACACCTGGAATTTTACAAGCACCTTGCCACATGAACTCAGCCGTCTGCACAGTATTCGAGGGGCACTACCATTACGGGGTTGGCGTATTGGCCAACTCGCTGTATGCGCAGGGATTTCGCGGCGTGATTTACGCTGGTTGCCGGGGCACGCTGCCACCGTGGACGGCTGGTGCTCCGGTCAAAGATGGGTTTACTGAATATAGTCCCGCCGAGGGCCTGACTTTGCGGTTCATTCCGCTGACCACTAAAATTCATCTCACCAATTACAAGCCGGACTTCATGCTGTCGCTGTGGGAAAAACATTGTCCGCAGGCGCAATCGCTTTTCTATTTCGACCCCGACATCACCGTCATCGGACGCTGGCCATTTTATGAAGACTGGGTGCAAGGGGGCGTGGCGCTGTGCGCGGACCTGAACCCGGCCATGCCGCCGAACCATCCATTGCGTAACGCGTGGAAACAATTCTATCAACCGCACGGCATCACGTTCCGCCGCGAGCCTGAACTTTATTTCAACGGCGGATTTGTAGGCGTGGCCCGGCAGCACATCGAGTTTTTGCGTTGCTGGCAGAAATTACAGGAATTGATGACGCCGGAAATCGGCGGCCTGCAAAACGTGAACATTCGCGAGCGCACCTATCTGTTTCATAAAACCGACCAGGACGCCTTGAACGTGGCCGCGATGGCCAGCGAATCGCCCATCAGCCCCATGGGCCAGGACGGCATGGATTTGCAGTACGGCGGCGGCGGGTTTGTGATGAGCCATGCCGTGGGTGGACAAAAACCGTGGCGCAAACAATTTCTCAAAAGCGTCTGCCTGCGCGGCGAAGCGCCTTCGCGCGCCGACCGTTATTTTTTCCGGCACGTGGAATCGCCCATCCGCTTGTATGGTTCCACCCCGTTGTCGCTGAAACGCCTGTCCATCATGACCGCGAGTTTCGTGGGCCGTTTTGTGCGGCGTGGCGGAGTTGCCTGAAGTGTGCCGATGAAGATTGCTTTTTGCTGCGGGTGTTTGGAGCCGGGACGCGATGGCGTGGGCGATTACGTGCGCCGCTTGGGAGCGGAATTTGCGCGGCACGGGCATTCCGCCATTGCCGTGGCCTTGCACGATCCGTACGTTTCCAAAATCGAAGCGAGCGAACAAAAATCTGAAGCTACGAGTTTGCCAGTGTTGCGCATTCCGAATTCTCTGCCCTGGCCCCAGCGCGTGGACGCAGCCCGCGAATGGTTGCGCGGCCAAAAGCCCGACTGGATGAGCCTGCAATTTGTGCCTTTTGGTTATCATCCCAAGGGACTTTGTTTCGGTTTCGGCAAATCCTTGGCTGCGCTGAACGGCAACACACCATGGCATGTGATGTTTCACGAGTTATGGTTGGGCCTGGGCGATGATGCCACGTTGAAGGCCCGCGTTTGGGGCGAGTTGCAACGCCGCATTCTTCTGGACGCTGTGCGCCGGTTGCGCCCGCGCGTGATGCAAACCCAGGCGGAACCGTACCGGCTGGCGCTGGACCGGGTGAACATTCAGGCAAACATTTTGCCACTATTCAGCAACATTCCCATCGCAGCGGGTGATGGCTGGAACAGTTTGTTAAGCGCATTGATTACCGAGGCAGCGGGAACTGCACTGGGCCGGGGTCAACTTTATTTGGCGGGCGTTTTGGGTGGGGTGCATCCTGAATGGAGCGCGGACCGCGCCGTGGACACGCTGCTGCCGCTCGTGCAGAAATCGGGCAAACGACTGGCCTTGGTATTTCACGGGAAGAATCATTTGTCGCCCGAAGCGATTCAAAAAATCAAAACCTCGCTGCAAGGCCGCGCGCTGGTGGTGGTCACGGGCGAGCGCAGCAGCGCTGACATTTCCCTCATCATGCAAACGCTGGATTTGGGACTGGCGACCTCGCCACTGCAAGTCATTCAAAAAAGCGGCTCGGTCGTGGCCATGCTGGAACACGGGTTGCCCATCTTGATCATTCGCGATGACTGGCATTTGCGCGGCGCGAAACCTCAGGTGGCGACCAATCCCCGGCTGTTGACACCGGAGAAATTTGCCGCGCTCCAGACTTTACCTGTGCGTAACCCGGCTTTGGCAGCCGATAACGGCATTAAAAACGTGGCGGAACAGATGTTGTCGTCCCTGGCCGCCGCAACTCCTCAAGGCGCTTGAAAATTCTCATCATCAGTCCCAGTCAAGGTCACTACGGTGGCATTGAAGCCTTTGTGCTGGCCTTGGCCACGGCAGTGGAACAGTGGCCTGAATTCGAGTTGCAGGTGTGCTTTAAACTGGTGCAAAACTTTCCGTTGAAGGATGACTTGCGCCAGGCCGCCGCCACGCTGCGCTGCCCGGTTCACTATTTGCCCAGCGGCGACCCGCAACTGGCCAAGCTGATTCGCTGGGCCGATCTCGTTCACGGCCAGAACACCTCGCCGGACATCATTTTCCCAGCGCGCTTCTTTGGCAAAAAACTGGTGCTGACCATTCACAACTGGCGTCAGCGTAAGTTCAATGCTCATTCCCTTATTTGGGGCATCGGGGCCAGGCTCGCGCATCGTCGCTGGTACAATTCGCGGTTTGTTTGGAATACGTGGGAACCTAGCCGGAAATCCAAAACGAGCGATTGCGTGCCGACCGTTTGCCGTTTGCCGCAAGCGTCGTGTCCGCCCGCCGAACGCAAAGGTTTTTTATTCGTGGGCCGCTGGATTGAAAACAAAGGCCTCGAGGAATTGATTGCCGCCTACGCGAAAGCACAGTTGGACACCTCGCGCTGGCCGCTCACGCTGTTGGGCGACGGCCCGTTGCGTCCCAAAGTTCAAGCCCTGCTCGCCGAGTTAAAAGTTCCAGGCGTGGAAACGCCGGGATTTGTGGACGATCAAACCAAGGCCATGCGCCTGGCCGCTGCCCGCTGGCTGGTGGCCCCGGCACGGACGCGCGAAGACCTGGGCTTGACGCCCATTGAAGCGCGCAGCGTTGGCGTGCCGGTGATCGTCACCCGCGACGGCGGGCTGCCCGAATCCGGCGGCGACGCCGCCTTGGTGGTTGAACCGGGAAATATTGATGAGCTCGCCGCTGCTTTAAAGCGGGCAGCCGCCATGAGTGAAACTGAATACGTCGAACGGGCCGAACGCGGGCGCAACACGTTAAAGACATTTCTGCGGCCCATGGAATTTTACCGCGAGGCCTACGCCACACTGCTCAAGAAGTAACCTGACTTTGGGGATACCATGAACAATCATTCACCGCAGCAGAGCGCACAACAACGCTATTTTGAAAACAAACCAGCCTTGGCTGGTGCCGCCGGTGGAAGAAATGCCGCCCAGGCGAAAGGTTCGGTCGGGAAAAATTTGGTTGAACCGCAGGGGAGCAGCTATCAGAATACCCCAGTCAACGGGATGCCGGCTATGAGCCGTTCAAGGATTTCAGCATTGAAACCCGCGTATCTATTTACGCCGAAAACATTGGCCAGGCGCCTGTGGATGAAGTTCTGTCCTCCGAAACAATCTATTCAGACAGTTCGTCTCCCTTGGGGCAGCCCCATTGAAATCAACATCAGCGAAACCATCGGCGGCGAAATTTTCAAGCAAGGCATCTTTGATGTGGGGGTTAGCGAATGCGCCTGGCGCTTGCTGCAACCCGGCGATCAAGTGCTGGATGCCGGTGCCAACATCGGTTACATGACCAGCCTGTTCGCTGCCAAGGTTGGCAAACAAGGCACGGTGCATTCCTTCGAACCGCACCCCGTTATCCGTAAAAAACTTTTGGCGAACATCGATCGCTTTTCCAAAAACGGTTCTACTGCCAAAATTGTTGTCCACGATTATGCGCTAGGCGATACCAATGGCTCGGCCACCCTGGTGGAAACGGATAATTTTTCCTCGAACGAAGGTTCGGCTTTTCTGGCCGATGGCACCGCCGAAATTAAAGCCGGCACCCAGCATCAGGTCGAGGTCAAGCTGCTCGACGAAGCCATTCCCACGGGCGAATTTAAACTGCTCAAGATTGACGTGGAAGGGCACGAGTTGAAGCTGATTCAGGGAGCACAAAAGCTGCTCGCCGAAAAGCGCGTGCGCCATGTGATTTACGAAGACCATACGCAGGGCAAATCCGGCATCCCCGAAATTTTCACCAAGCACGGTTATACCATTTACTCCATCGGCCACACCTTGTTCGGGTTGGAACTGGCGGATTTTCGCCAGCAGATTGTGCTGGATACCTCGTGGGAATCGCCCAGCTACCTGGCAACGATTGATCCGGATTATGTCAAAAGCCACATTTCCAAGGGTTGGCAGATTTTTCGTGGAGTTTAGGCAACGCATTTGTCTTTTCCATCCGCCAGTTGTTCGCTGAGTTTGTCCAAGGTTGAAATGATTCCTGTAACGGTCCCCTGCTTGCAATGAACACGAGCGTGCTGTTCTCCCATCCCACGGGAAATGCCAACGTGCGCGCGGCGCTCGCGGGTTTGCAAGCGGCAGGCATGCTGGGGGAATTTCATACCACCATCGCAACGTACCCCGGCAATCTCTGGGACCGGCTGGGGAAAACCCCGGCGGGACGCGAACTGCAACGGCGCTCCTATGATGAACGCCTGCGTTCCTTGACGGTGCAACATCCGTTGCGTGAACTGGGCCGGATGGCGAGTTCCAAATTTAAATTGCGCAGCCTGACCCGGCACGAAACCGGCATGTTTTGCATTGATGCCATATATCAGGCGCAAGACCGGGCGGTGGCCAGGCGCTTACGGCAATACGCCAAAAAATTCAGCAGCGTCTATACCTACGAAGATGGCGCACTGGAAACCTTGAAGGCCGCAGCGGAATTAAATGTCCGGCGCATGTACGATTTGCCCATTGCCTACTGGACCACGTTACGGCGGTTGTTGGCGGAAGAAGCCGAACGTCTGCCGGCGTGGAAAATCACCCTCGGTGGCGGCGTGAGCGATTCCGAGGCGAAACTGGAACGCAAAAGTCGTGAGCTGGAACTGGCGGAAACCGTACTTTGCCCCAGCCAGTTTGTGGCCTCGTCCCTGCCCGACGCCGCGCGGGCTAAAAAGAAAATTGTGGTGACGCCGTTTGGTTCACCAACGCTCGCAGCCCCCAAGGAGTCCTCCACCAATGCAAACGGAAAACTGCGTGTATTGTTCGCCGGCTCAATGAGCCAGCGCAAAGGTTTGGGTGATTTGTTCGCTGCGATGCGCTTATTGAAACGCACTGACGTGGAATTGGTCGTCCTCGGTTCGCCGCAAGCGCCCATGGAATTTTACCGGCAGGAATATGGCGCTTTGATTCACGAACCCAATCGTCCGCATGCCGAGGTGCTGCAATTGATGCGCCGCTGTGATGTGCTGTGCCTGCCGTCCATTGTGGAGGGCCGGGCGCTGGTCATGCAGGAAGCCATGAGCCAGGGTTTGCCCTTGCTCATCACGCCCAACACCGGGGGCGAAGATTTGATTGAAGACGGTAAGACCGGCTTCTTGGTGCCCATCCGGCGCGCCGACTTGTTGGCGGAAAAAATCAATTGGTTTGCCGATCATCGAGCGGCACTTCCAGAAATGTCCCGCGCGGCACAAGCCAGGGCCGCACAATTAACCTGGCCGGCCTATGGCCAAATCGTGGCCCAAGCTGTTTTGAACTGACCAACCGTGAGTTCTCAAGCTGCTACTGCTGAAAAATTGCCCCGCGGCCCGTTGGCTAACCGCGCCAAGGCGGTCGCCGTCCAAAATGCCGGGATTAATCACGCCACCCAGCTTATTCGGCGGCTCATCTGGCTTTATATCATCCTCTGGCTCATCGAGGGCGGCTTGCGCCGCTGGTTTTTGCCCGGACTGGCCACGCCGCTGTTGCTCGTGCGCGATCCGCTGGCCATTGCCATTTACGGCCTCGCGCTTGCCAATAATTTGTTTCCCATCAATGGGTTTATTGTCTGGGGCGGATTGCTGGGTATATTGACGTTCACCAACGCCTTGTTGCTGGGTCACGGTAATTTGTTCGTGGCGTTGTATGGCGTACGTTGCGATTTTCTGCACGTGCCGCTGATTTTTGTGATGGGCAAAGTGCTGCGCCCGAAAGATGTGCTGGCCATGGCCAAAATCGGGGTCTGGCTGGCAATTCCCTATACGGCTTTGCTCGTGGCGCAATTTTATCAACCGCAGGATGCGTGGGTTAATCGCGGTGTCGGCGGTAATATGGAAGGCGCCGGGTTTGATGGCGCCATGGACCGCTTTCGACCGCCGGGCACGTTCAGTTTTATCACCGGCCCATCGCAGTTGTATCCGCTGTTCACGGCGTGCTGGTTTGCGCTCCTGCTCACGCGTAAACTGCCCATGTGGACGATGGTTGCCGCCGGCGCGGCCATTCTCGTGGCCATTCCCATTTCCATCAGCCGCACTTTGTTTTTGAGCGTGGCCATTGTGGGCGCTGCCGGGATTGGCGCGATGGTGGCAGGCGGCCGTTTTTCATTTAAGATCGTGGCCGAATTTATCGTTGCCGCCGCCATCTTGTATCTATTGGCGGGCCACTCAGGGATTTTCCAGGATGGCATGGAGGCATTTAGTGCGCGGTGGGAAACGGCCACTGATGACCAGGGTGGATTTAAGGAAGCCATCGTGGACCGCGTATTGTACGGCTTGTTCGGCGCATTCGGCAATGTGACTGGCACCGGCTGCGGCACCGGTTTTTCCACCAATGTGGGGCAGCAACTGGCAACCCAGCACACGGGGTTTGGCGCGGCGGAAGCCGAATGGGGCCGCTTGCTCTATGACAACGGCTTTATCCTGGGCAGCATGATGATTATCTATCGCGTGGCCTTGGTGGGAACCATCGTCTGGGCTTCGTTCCGGGCGTGGCGGCGGCGCTCGACCCTGAGCCTGATTTTTGCCGCAGCCAGCTTCATGATTGTGCTCAACGGCCAGTGGGGCCAAAGCACTTCACTGGGCTCGGCGGTGATTGGCGGCGGCCTTGTTTTGGCAGCGGCCCGTTTGGAGAAAAAACGCAAACCACAACTCCGCCGGCAACCGGCGGCTGCCTGATGTCTAAATTTTCTCCAGTGCCCGCTCAACATTTTGTTTTGATCGGCAATTATCCGCCGGATGAACAGGAAAGCATGATTCGCTTTGCCAACATCCTGGCCCAGGGATTGAAAGCGCGTGGCCTGACCGCCGAAATCGTGGTGCCGCAACCAGTGCTCATCAAAAAAAATTCGAGCCCCGGCAAAGGCCTCGGAAAATGGCTCGCGTACGTGGACAAATGGATTTTATTTCCGTTTACCCTGCGGCGCATTGTCCAGGAAGCCGAACGCAAACACGGCAAAACCGTACGCTTTCACGTGTGCGATCATTCCAATGCACCATACTTGGCGAAACTTCCGGCGGAGCGCAGCGCCATCACGTGTCATGATGTGCTGGCCATTCGCGGGGCGCTGGGTTACCCGGACAGTTACTGCGCGGCATCGCGCGCGGGTGTGATTTTGCAAAAGTGGATTTTGAAACATTTACGCCAGGCCAGGCACATCGCTTGTGTGTCCCGGTTGACCTTGCGTCATTTGCATGAAATCACCGGTGAAGTGAATTCCAAGCCCGGCTGGACCGTCATTCACAATGCTTTTAACGCCGAGTTCAAACCTATTGAACGCAACGAAGCGGCACGCATTTTGGAGCGACAGGGCATTTCGATTCCGCAGCCGTTTCTGTTACATGTCGGCTCCAATCTGCCGCGCAAAAACCGGCGCATGTTGCTGCACATGATTACCCAAAACGGACAGGCATGGCCGGGACACGTTTGCTTTGCCGGTGAATCTGCCGATGCGGAACTATTGGCGGAAGCACAGAAGCTTGGCATTCAGTCGCGGGTTCACTCAGTAGCAAAGCCCGACCACGAAACGTTGTGCGCGCTTTACAGTCTGGCGCAGGCCTTCGTTTTCCCTTCACTCTCGGAAGGTTTTGGCTGGCCGGTGATTGAAGCGCAGGCATGTGGCGCGCCGGTGATAGCGAGCAATCTGGACCCGCTGCCCGAAGTGAGCGGCGGCGCAGCCCTGCATGAGAACCCGCATGATGCCGCTGCCTTTGCCTCGGCACTGAAATCTTTGAATGACACCCCGACACGAAGTTCGTTGGTGGAACAGGGATTTCAAAATGCCAAACACTTTGACCTGGCCACCATGATTGACGCCTACCTTGCACTCCACGAACTGAACGGCACTGCCGCCTGATGCCATGCTGATAAAACTTTTCATCTTTTTGATGCCCTGGCCGCTGAAACGCTGGCTGCTCCAGCGGCGTTTTGGTTATGTGATTGACTCCACGGCGCGCATCGGCCTGGCCTGGGTTTATCCCAAAAACTTGCGCATGGGCAAAGAGACGCGCATTGACCATTTTACCACGGCGGTTCACCTGGACACCATCGAACTGGGAGATTACTCGACCATCGGCCGCAGCAACTGGATTACCGGGCATCCGGGCGGTTCCGACAAACATTTCACGCATCAAAAAGACCGGCGGCCGCAATTAATCATTGGCAAACATTCCGCCATCACGAAGCATCATTATCTCGATTGCACCCATGAAATCCGGGTGGGCAGCTTTACCACCATTGCCGGACATAATTCCGAACTGCTGACGCACTCGATTGATGTGGTGGCCAGCCGCCAGGATTCGCATCCAATTGAAATTGGCGATTACTGCTTCATTGGCACTCGCTGCATCATTTTAGGCGGCGGAAAATTGCCCTCGCAAAGTGTGTTGGCTGCCGGCGCAGTTTTAACCAAGGCGTTCGAAATGTCCTTTGCGGTTTATGGCGGCGTACCGGCCAGGCACATCAAGGATTTGCCCAAGGACGCCCGTTATTTTCACCGGCCAGTTGGATTTGTTGAATGAAGCTTCTGCACGTCATCGGCAGCATGAACCCCCATACGGGCGGCCCCTGCCAGACCATCCGCAATTTTGCGCCGCCCTTTATTGCCCATGGCAATGAAGTGGAAGTTGTCTGTCTCGACGACCCCGGCTCCGATTTTCTGGCGGCGGATAAATTTCGCATTCACGCGCTCGGCCAGGGACGCGGCGCATGGAATTTTCACCCGGCGCTTCTGCCGTGGCTCAATACGCATCTGAAAGATTATGATGCCGTGATTCTCAACGGGCTTTGGCAATATCAGGGTTACGCCTTGTGGAAAGCTGCCCAACAGAACCAGTCCTCGTATTATATCTATCCGCATGGGATGCTTGATCCATGGTTCCAAAAGCTCTCGGTGCGGCCCCTGAAATCCATCCGCAACTGGGTGGTGTGGAAATTATTTCAGCACCGGGTGGTCAGCCACGCTTCGGCGCTGCTGTTCACGTGCGAGGAAGAACGCCGGCTCGCCGCCGAGCCCTTTCGTCCTTATGCGCCCAAGCATGAGGCGGTGGTTGGTCTCGGCGTGCCGGAACCACCAGCCTATGACCCCGCGATGAAGTCGGCTTTTGCCGAAAAATGTCCGGGCTTGAATGAGCAAAATTATTTTCTGTTCCTGGGCCGCATCCACGAAAAGAAAGGCGTGGACGCCCTCATCACGGCTTACGCCACCCTGGGCAAGACCAATGGCCATTCGACGCTGCCCAAGCTCGTCATCGCCGGACCGGGCTTGGAAACAGACTATGGCAGGAAAATGCAAAAATTGGCGGCGGAAACCTGCCCGGTTGGTTCCGTGTTTTGGCCCGGCATGTTGAGCGGCCACGCCAAGTGGGGCGCGCTCTATCATTGCGATGCCTCCGTGCTGCCCAGTCATCAGGAAAATTTCGGCATTTCGGTGGTGGAGACGCTTGCGTGCGGGCGACCGGTCCTAATCTCTGACCAGGTAAACATCTGGCGCGAAATCAAGGATGCGGGTGCCGCCTTGGTGCAACCCGACACCATCGCCGGCACCACGCAATTGCTGGCCGAATGGGTCCGCATCACACCCGAAGCCAGGGCGCGGATGGCAGCGAACGCAAAGCCGTGTTTCGAAAGTTTTTTTAGCATTGAAAGCGCCACGCACAAGCTCGTGGCAACCATCCATTCAACAACCAAGTCTTGATCCTGATATGACGAAGGCACCAGCCAACGATCCATCCTTGTTTCAGCAAATTCTGGGTGTGCGTTTCTTTGTGGGCAGCGCGGAAGCCGCCGTGGAAATCGGCCTGCAAGGCGGCCTGGTGGTGGTGCCGGCGGCACCGGCACTGGTGGAATTGCAGACGAACGAATTTTATCGCGAGGCCGTTTTCAACGCTGACCTGGCCATTACCGACAGCGGCCTGATGGTGCTCATCTGGATGATGCTTACCGGCAAAAAAATCGGCCGCGTGTCCGGATTGAAATATCTCAAGCTCCTTTTTGAACTCAAGGCGCTCCAGCCGCGCGAAGCGGTTTTGTGGATCATGCCCAATGCCGCCGCGCGCGACCAAAACCTCGCCTGGCTGCATTCCCAAGGCTACGACTTCACCGAGAACGACTGTTACCTTGCGCCAAATTATCCCGCCGGGCGCATTCATGACGAAGCCCTTATCAAGCTCGCCAATGAGCGTCGCCCGAAACACATCGTCGTCTGCCTCGGCGGCGGCACGCAGGAACGGCTGGGACTGATGTTGAAGCGGGAATGTGTTTCCAAGCCCAGCATCCATTGCATTGGCGCGGCCATTGGGTTTCTCACCGGCAACCAGGTGCGCATTCCGACCTGGGCCGATAAATTCTTTTTAGGCTGGCTGTTTCGTTGCCTGTCGGAACCCGGCAAGTTCGTGCCGCGCTACTGGCGCGCGTGCAAGTTGCTGCCCATGATGATTCGTTACCGCGAAAAGCCGCCAGCCATTAAATATTCCTGAACCAGGTTTGAACTCACGATAAAAACACGACGATTATGGGTTTATTTAGCGCACATTCTGCCGACAGCGACGATCCCCTGCTCCGGCCGGTCTTCACCCGGCGAGCCCGGATCAAACGGCTCATCTGGGTTTTGACCTGGATGCTTTTGTTCCGCCCCACCCCGCCGCCGCTCCATAACTGGCGGTGCTTTCTCCTCCGATTGTTTGGCGCGAAGCTGGGGGCCATCAATTTTGTATATCCCAGCGCAAAAATCTGGGCGCCATGGCTGTTGGAAACGGGCGATTTAGTGACAATCGGCCGCGGCGCTGAAATTTATAATCCCGGCGGCATCTCGTTGGGGCATCGCACCATCATCTCGCAAGATGCCTATTTGTGCGGGGCGACGCACGACTATCAAACGCCCGATTTCACCTACATCACCAAGCCCATCCGCACCGAACCGCAGGTTTGGATTTGCGCGCGGGCCACGGTCCTGCCGGGAGTTGTGTGCGCGGCCGGGAGCGTGCTGGGCGCATGCTCGGTAGCCACCCGCAGTTTGGAGGCATGGACCGTCTACGCCGGCAACCCGGCCGTAAAGGTGCGCGAACGGACCAAGTTCGACATGCCTGGGCAGACGAATAAAAAGCCGACAGCCTGAAAGTCATCCTTTGTTGATGCAAACCACCGTTGATCAAGCCGGGCGCGAAACCTATGACCTCTGTGTCATTGGGTCGGGACCGGCAGGCATTGTGCTGACGCTGGAATACGCAAAGCTTCATCCTACGCACCGCGTTTTGCTCATCGAATACGGGCCGGACAAACCGGCGGCGAAAAACCCGCTGGACGACACCATCAAAATTGCCAACGCCCAAAATCATCATCAACCCTACGAATGCACCAACAAGGGACTCGGTGGCAGCTCGGGCAGTTGGGGCGGCCGTTGTGTGATGTATGATGAAATTGATTTCAAGCCGCGTCCCATTCTCAATGGCCAATGCACGTGGGACCTCTCGCTGCTGGAAGAATCCCGCTGCTTTGCGGACCGTACCGGGGAATATTTTGAATGCGGCAACGGCCAGTTCAATTTGAACGAGCTGCCGGCCTTCGCCGGTTCGCGCATCGCGGAAAATTTCCAGAACGGCGACGTGACTGATACCACGCTGGAACGCTGGAGCATGCCCACGCGGTTCGGCCTGCGATTCCGCACGGAAATTCTGGCGTCACCAAACATTCATTTGCTGGCGGGTTGGGAAGTGTTTTCGTTTGAAAAATTGACGAACGAGGGAGCCGTCTCCGGCGTCACCATCCGCGATTTCACGCGCCAACATACGGCCACTATTTCAGCCCGCAAAATCGCCATTGCCGCCGGGACCCAGGAAACCACCCGTTTGCTGCTGAAGAATCCGCAAGTCTTTGCGCAGCGCGGCGGCCAGCCGGCTGCGCTGGGTAAATATTATCAGGGGCACGTGTCCGGCAAAATTGCGAGCGTGCGCTTCTATGGCCAGCCACAAAAGACGGATTACGGATTTTTGCGCACCCCGGAAGGCGTTTATTTGCGCCGCCGGTTTCAACTCTCCACGCAGGCCTTGCTGGACAACAATCTGCTGAACACGGCCATCTGGCTGGACAATCCGCTCTACGTTGACCCAACGCATCGCAATGGTGCGATGTCGTTCATGTATCTCGCGATGATCACACCGGTACTGGGGCGACGCCTGGCACCGCCGGCCATTGCGCATTCCATCACCAAAGGCAAGGTCACCGGCATTTCCGAACACCTTAAAAACATTCTGCGCGATTTTCCGAAATCGTTGAGCATCCCGGCGGGCACATTTTACGGGCGTTACTGTCTCAAACGGAAACTTCCCGGCGTATTTCTCTACAGTCCGCGAAACATGTACGCGCTGCATTTCCATGCCGAGCAGGTTCCCGTTGCGGAAAATCGCATGGAACTGGCCGATGACCAGGAGACGTTGAACATCCACTATCGCTATACGGACCAGGATGTTGATTCGGTGATTCGCTCGCACGAGTTGCTGGATTGCTGGCTGCGCAAATGTAATTGTGGCGAATTGACGTATTGGTTCCCCAAGAACGAACTGGCACCCGCCATTCACGCCATGTCCATTGACGGCTTGCATCAGGTGGGCACCACGCGCATCGCCAAAACCGCCGAGCAAGGTGTGGTGGACGAAAACCTCAAAGTTTGGGGCACCAACAATTTGTATGTGTGCAGCAGCTCGGTTTTCCCGACTTCCGGGCAGGCCAACCCGACGTTCCTGTTGGGCGCTTTTGCCGTGCGGCTTGCGAACCATCTTTGATAACGAATCAACCCGGCCACCCGAACTGACTTACACATGATCTCTGTCATTATCCTGACCAAGAACGAGGAAAACGACCTCCCGCGCTGCCTGGACTCTTTGCGTTGGACGGATGACGTGCATATCGTTGATTCCGGCAGCACGGACGCCACTTTGGCCATCGCCCGAAAGTACAACGCCAAGATTTCCGTGAACCCGTTTGTTTCGTTTGGCGTCCAACGCAACTGGTCGCTGGATCATTGCGATTTAAAGTACAACTGGATTCTCTTTCTGGACGCCGATGAAGTGGCCAACGAGGAATTTGTAAAAGCGGCAAAACAAGCGGCTACCGAAGCAGCCGAAACCACCGCCGGATATTATTGCTGCTGGAAACAAATCTACGAGGAACGCTGGCTGAAGCGCTGCGACTCCTTTCCGAAGTGGCAGTTCCGGCTGATGCGCCAGGGTCGCGCGCGGTTCACGGATTTTGGCCATGGTCAAAAGGAAGCCGACGTAAAAGGCACGCTGGAATATCTCTCCGCGCCCTACGATCATCATGGCTTGAGCAAGGGCATTGGCCACTGGCTCGACCGTCACAACCGCTACGCCACGCTCGAGGCGGCTGCCCGGCTGGATGCACCGGTCAATTTTCGCGATGTCTTTTCTGCACACGGCTCCACGCGCAACAAGGCCTTGAAACCGATCGTCAGCCGCGTGCCCGGCTGGCCCATGATTCGTTTTCTCATCACCTATGTCCTGCGCTTGGGTTTTCTGGAGGGGCGCCCAGGATTTGTTTACTGCGCAAACCTCGCCTATTACGAATTTTTAATCCGCATCAAAATGCGCGAACAAAAACTGAAACGCGCGGCTGCAAAATAACGCTGCCGCGCTTTCCATAATTTACGACCGAATATTTAATCCATGAGTTCCTGTCTTGTCATTGGTGGTAGCGGATATATCGGCTTTAACTGGGCGCGTCGCCTGGCTGGCCGGAAGCAATTTGACCGCATTGTGCTGGCTGATGTAAAGTCCCCGAGCGGGCCGCTGGCGGCCGGCATGGAATTTTTGCAACACGACATCCGGCAGCCGCTTCGCATCACCGACCTCAAACCCGATTGGATTTTTAATTTTGCCGCCGTTCATCGAGAGCCAGGTCACGCCAGCCATGAATACTTTGACACCAACCTGCCCGGCGCGGAACACGTTTGCGCCTTTGCAGAGCAGATTGGTTGTAAAAATGTGCTGTTCACCAGCAGCATTGGTGTTTATGGCACGGCGGCCCAGCCGTTAACTGAATCTTCGCGGCCATATCCCTATATGCCCTACGGCATCAGCAAACTGTGCGCAGAGTTGATTCACAAACGCTGGCAGGTGGCGGGTGAAAACCGGCGTCTACTGATCTGCCGGCCGGGCGTGATTTATGGACCAGGTGATCCGGGCAACATTTTACGGATGATTCGCGCGCTTCGGAAAGGCTATTTCGTATTTCCTGGCAGCCGGGAATTGCGCAAAAGTTACGGCTACATCGAAGGCTTGTTGGACAGCTTTGACTTTGTGATGGGCCGCCCGGAAAGCGTGCTGACGTACAACTACGTGGAACGAGAAACGGAAACGCTGGGTTCGCTGGCGCAAATCATCCAGCGGCATCTTGGCAAGAAATCGCCCATGTTCACCGCGCCGTTGCCACTACTAACCTCAGCGGCAGCGGCAGCCCAACTGCTGAGCGGCGGCCGCAGCCCGATTCATCCCGTGCGCGTCCGTAAGATGGCCTCGTCCACGTATGTGATTCCCGAGGTGCTGATAAAGCTGGGATTCCCGTTCCGCTTCGATTTTGCTTCTTCACTTCAGGATTGGGCCGCCAAAAGTCCTGAAGACTTCAACTGACCCGCACCGGGTCGCCATTACGGCTAGTGGCCAATCCGAAACTGAGTCGGCGGCGTCAATACCGCTGGCACGGTTTGCACTGCGGCATAGGTCACCGGCGCATCATCCAGAAACACCGCCTGCACGTTGGCATAACTCCCACCGCCAGTGGCATCGGCATACAAGGTGACATTCCCCTTAAACAGGAACTGGTAAGTATCCGAGGAACCGTAGGACTCATTGATGTTGTAGGTGGCGGAAGTGCTGTCGGCCGCCGTCAAACGCAACGCAAACTTGCGACCGGTGTTAAACTGCGCCGGACTGACCACGGTGAGGTAATGATAATTGGTGTCGGTCACGGTAATGTTGATGGCCCCCAAAGGCGTGGCCGTCAAACCGTGACTGGTGCCCAAAACATTGTCCGTGCGGAATTGCCGTGAGAGATAGGAAATGTCGCTCCAGCCGGAACCTGCGGTAACCGTGTTCGGTGCGACAATCGTAGACAGGCTGGACCCGGCACCGCCCCAGTTATAAATCTGGTAGCCCTTGGTGCCGATAAACTGGTTCATCAAATTGCCATAGCCGTAGTAACACAGCTCGCGCAGGTTCAGCAGGCCAGTGAAATGTTCCGCGCAGATAAAGCCGGGCTGGCCCGCTTGAACCGCGCTTGAACTGGCCTCCAAGTAGGGCGTGAACTGCCCGCCTTCGCTCATTTTTCCAACGGTCAACACGGTTTGCGTGGTGTCGAACGGATGAATTTCCACCTGCTCGGATGTCGTCCCCTCCTGGCCGCCAATCACCGCGCTCACGACAAAATAATACGTCACGCCGTTGGTCAATCCGCCAATGGTGTAATCCAGCCCGGACGTGCTGCCGGCCAAGGTGAGGTACGGCCCGCCGTTAACAGTTGAATACCGCACATTATACGATGCGGCTCCCGGAACGGCCAGCCACGTCAGTTCGCCGCGTTGGTTGCCGCTTTTGCCGGTGACACCGGACGGAAAATTATAGAACGGGTTGGTGAGCGTAATTGAACTTCCCACCGTGCCCGTGCCAACCATTTCGCGAATGTTCTTCGCGTTTACAAAATGCCAGCGCATGGGACCGTGCCCGGCTTCATCGTTGACCCAAACATAATAGTCGCCATAGGACGATTTGATGAGGCTGGGCGAATCGGCATTGCCGGCAAAGCCCGGCAACGCGCCTTCGTAAGGAGAATGTCCGGGGCTGGCCTCCCCGAACTGCCCCACAAACAAGCCATCATCCAAAAAATGCATGTGCTGGCTGGCCTGGCCTTCATTTCGAAAAAACTCGCCGTGATAGCCAAACATCACCTGCCGGTCCACGGCCTGCACGGTATTGCCGGGATATTGGACGCCGTTCGCCACTTCAAAGGTGCCCAGGCCATTCATCCAGAGCACAGACGGACTGGCTTTCCATAACCACTTGGTACCCCCCAGCCGCACACCGCCCAAGTGCCAGCCTTGATTCATGCTTTGGTCGAATGAAATCACGATGTTATTGGTGCTGATGGTTTCACGCACGTTGCCAAAGCTGCAACAACGCGGCGCCGGGTCCGTGCTGCTGCTGGGAACGGAAGCGATCATCGTTTCGGGATTCCATACCGGATTGTTATTCGCATCGAACCCAGTCAATGTGGATCGATACCAGTTGGCGGCTGCAAATTGCGTGGCACGCGCGGAACCATCCGGGCCGAGCGACATCCAACGACCCTGGTTGGTCACCATGGGAAACAGGCCCGTGAACCGCAATTGATTGGTGCCCAGTTCGCACAATTCTTGCAGCACGTTATTATAACAGTTGTTGTCGCAGTAGGCGTACGTGCGGCCATTGGTAAAGGTGGTGACTTCGCGGATGCCTTCGTTCCAGGAAATATGACAAGGATCCACGTTCGCCTTCCAGTTATTCACCAGCGTCCAGCCTTGTTGCAGCGGCTTGCTGTAATCCACTTTGAATTCCAGGAATTGATTAAACACGCGCGTGGGATCGGTCTGGTCCACGGCAGCCACATAGGAATGCGGCTGATACATGATTTGTTCGAGGTAATTCAGGGACGGTGAGAAATGCAGGGACCGGTGATTCCCGCCATCGCCCACCCAAAATGAACCATCCGGCGCGTAGCACAAAAATGTGCCCGGATTTTCCCCGTCAAAAAACCAGAACTTGTTGGTGGACACCGCCGCACCGTTTGTTTGGTAGCCGCCCGCCAAACCATACGTCCACACCGATGCGCCCGTATGGTCAAACGCCTTTATCTGCTGGCTGGTGCCGCCATCGGCCACGAGCACGAGATTGGCATTCGTTGGATTCACCGCCACATCAAACGGCTGGCTGAAATTGGGGATGGTGACCAGTGCGGTTGGACTCGTGCCGACATTCGTATAGCAAACCACATTATTGCCGGAAATAACCCACAAGCTGCCATCGGGCGAAAAATTAAGCCGGCCCGGCGACGAAACCGCAAAACTGGTTATGGTCGCTCCGCTTAATTTGTCCATGATGTAAACCTTGTTATCCGGTCGGACCGAGGCCGCCAACAGATTGCCATTTTGTTGGACGGTCAATCCGCTCAACCCCGGTTGCGTGCCCACGTAAATACCGTTGGGCAAGGGTGAATTACCGCCGTTGTTCTGAATCTGCACGCCCGTGGTAAATGCCGCCGCAGTGTTATCGCCTACATTGCAAACCACGATACAGCCGGGATAACTGTTCGGCGCGTAGAGGTTGCTTGGGTTGGGTGTTCCGGAACAGGCAAAATAAGCACGGGTGGAATCCGCGGCCACCCAAAGCCAGTTCAGGTCGTTGACGTCGCCCGAGACAGAGGCGTTGCGGTTAAAAGCGGCGCTGTAAACCCAATACCATGCCATCCGCAAATGTTGCGGGTCCGTGGTCAGGAAATTGCGAAAGTCGTACAACCCCTCGTTGTAACCGGACACATAAAATGCGTTGGTACCCGAAATGGCCATGTCCCGCATCGGCCAAAATCCGCGATGAACCGTCGGCCCGGAGATTTCCGCCGAGCTATTGCCCACGGCACCATCCCAGACGTACTCAGTGTTGTGCTGCATCACCTTGATTTGATATGTCCCGGCGGCCACGGCATTGCTGGTATCGTCCAGGCCGTCCCACGTGGCGGAATTGGTACCCGCCAGATAGCGGACCTTGCTCCAGAGCGTGCGCACCAGCGTGCCGTCCGTGGCATAGACACCCGCACTGGTCTTGCAGGGTTCATCCAAGGTGAAGGTAAAGGTGGTGGTCGCACCCCGCACACTATCGAAGCCAAACAACAATCCCCAAAGGAGCGCAACCGCAACGCCCACCCGCTGCAGCAAACAAACAAAAACGGGTTTCATAAACGTAATCTGGATTGGAAAACAAAATACACCGGCCAAAAATTGGAAGCATGCTTTAACCCGCTTGGGCTAAAAAATGGACTCTGTCTTGTCATAATTCTGCTCCTCGCTTTGGGGCAATTTGCCGGAAATGGCAAACCTTCTTAGAGAGTCGCATAACCACGTATCTTCACAATCAAAAAATCATACCTGGCGCAGGAAACATAGCATAAGATATGCCGGGACTAACACCTCATAAAACGGGCAAGATGCTGGGAAGCCATAAACAGAAACGGGCCACCGTTAAGTGGCCCGTGATGAAATATTAATGTGTGTCTTAGTCTGACTCGGTGTCACGTTTTCCCGGTCTTACTCTCAAAATTAGCCCTGGCGGCTTCAAATTCAGATGCAAGTCGTTTGCTTTCAACCACTCCTTGCGGACCGACCGCCTTGAGCGATTTAATCAATTCCTCCTGCAAGTAGCCGTAAAGCGGTTCGGCAACGGCTTTGCCTTCCTTGCCCATTTGGAAGCGAGCCGTGGCCGGATAACTGGTGCAGAGGCCGTTCAACCAAGTCACCCGTTCCGCAGCCTTGGGCAAGGCTTCCAACAGACTGCCCACTTGTTCCTGCAAAGCGCCAACCTGCTGCTTGTGCTTGCCGGGCTTGTTGTTGCTGCTGGTGAAGTCCCGGATTTCCGCCGCCACGGCCTGCTCGGTCTTAGCCGGGCCATCCAAGGTAATATTATAGCGAAAGAGAATTCCCTGCGCGGCTGCGCCATGCGGCAGATTCAATTGCACGCGCCGACCCAGTTCCGCCAGAAGGTTTGCGCGGTTGCGGGCCAGCGCCGGCTTGTCGGTAAAAGCCTCGCCATACGCCGCCTCGACAATGGAATCACCCACTTGGGAAGCCACCAAGTTGGCTTCGCGATGGAGGTCGGTGCTCTCTGCCTTGGTCGTGTGACGGCTCAAGTCGGTGTCGGCGGCCAATTCCACTTCTTCGCCCAGACCGGAGTCAGGCGATGCCATAAGCTTGTCCAACCGCGCAAGCAACTGATTCACCGCCGCAGTATCAGCACCCGCCAGCTTGGCCAGTGCATACCAGGCATCCAAGTTATAGGGATTGAGATCCGTGGCGCTGTTTAACAAATCCTTCCGCAACAGCGGTTCCGACGCCGGCAGCCGCTGGGCCAGCAGAAAAGCGATGCGACTGTCCACGTACCGGTCCAAACCTCCATTCATGGCCAGGGCCAGGGCCACATGATATTCAACGCCCACCACCCGGCCTTCCTCGCGAACGCGCATGCCTTCGGGCGGCGGCAGATACCATTGGCAGGTGGATTTATCCGGCGTGGTGATGCCCTGCTCGCGATCAGCAGAATAAAGACCCGTCGCGGCATCGAAGCGATAGCTCAACAGCGCACGGTGACCGGGCTGATACATGCCCACGGCCGGACGGCCCAAGCCGACTTGCGATAATTGCGCAAGGGTGGATTGACGGCCACAGACGCCGCCGTCCTCAATGATGCGCGGGATGGAACTGGGATTCCAGTCGCTCTGCTTGTAATGAATTTCCGGCTTCTCGTAATCGAAAGTATAACGACTGTAAGTCACGAGACGTTTGCCGGCGACATCCGGCAGCTTGCCGTTGAACCGGTCCCACAAATAATCCTGCTCCCGTTGCGAAATCGTCTGGCTCATCGGCGCCATGAGCGGCCACGGCGCGGTATCCAGCGGGAATAACGGCCATTGCGGTCCCTTGTCGGTAAAGGGCGGCAACTTGGTTTCAAAATGCGAGATGGTCTGGCGCAGTTCATCCGCCAGCGGCAAGGCTTCGGAAGGTGGAAACGTGTGCGTGGCATGAGCGAGGCTGTTCAAGAAACCGCCCTCCTCGTTTTTCTTGAGCGGGGTCAGCCCCAATTGGCTGATAATGGCATCTTGTTGCGGCAGAAAATCCACCAGCGACATTTTCTTCTGCTGCATGTATTCCGCCACCTTGGCCACGCGTGCATCAACCTCCGCCTGCGCGCCCGAACCAAACGCGGTCGCGTTGTAAGCGCCATCTCCGCTGCCCTTCTGCTGGCGGCGCGGACGTTCACCGATGGCTGCACCCAGCAACAGGTTGGCGTAACGCTCGGTAATAACCGGGCCCAGGGCCTGGCGCAAATGATCAAGGTTCTCCGCAAACTCCGGCGGCAACGGGTCTTCCGCGCTCAATAATCCCGCGCGAATCTTGGGATGCTTGTCCAGCCAGTCCCAAAAATCGGGCGACACCGTCGCGCGACCATGCAAGGACTGCTCGGTATCGGCAAGGAATTTGTCACGCATCTCCGGGGTCAATCCATGGCTGGATTGCCCGGTCTCGGCGGCGCGCAAAACGGGGCACAGAACGACGCCTGCCAGCGCAAGGGTCAAAAGGAATGGGGTTCGCATAATCAGGTAAATTGAGAGACGCCAGAGCCGGAAGATTGGTTTCAGCGAACTCTTTTCGGACCATTGTTTAACACCTGCTAAACCATTATCAGAAGCATTTTTCGGGTTGTAGGACGAGACGTGCCGGTGAACAGTCAGGACGGCTATTCTACGGGGGCGTATTGGCGGTAATAGTCTTTGGCGCGGTAGTTGTAATAATCGCCTGTATTCGGAGGCACGGCATTGAAAACCAAGCCCACGATATTGACCCGGCGCAACCGCAACAATTCCATGGCCGCCTTGGCTATGCGTCCCGAGGTGAAACCGGCGCGGATGACCAGCATCAGCGCATCGGCATGCGGTGCCAGGCTGAGGACATCATCCGCCATCATGACCGGGGCGGAATCAAAAATCAGAAAATCGTAATGTGCGCCCACTTCCTTGAGGAAAGTGCCAGACTTGGCAAAGAGATTTCCTGCCTGGCGCGGGGCAACTCCCCGCGGCATGACAAACAGGTTCTTAAAGGGCGTCGCCACCACGGCTTCATTCCACGCGTTTTGTGCCCCAAACACCTCCGCCAGACCAGGACTCACCGCCACCCCAAAGTATTCGTGCACCCGGCCGCGATGCAAATCTGCGTCTATCAACAACACCCGCGCCCCGGCTTGCGCCATGGTAATGGCAAAATTACACGCCGTCGTGGATTTGCCCTCAGACGGATACGCACTGGCTATCACAATGGATTTGGGCGCGCTCGGCGCATCGCCTTTTACCGCGTCCTTGTAGAGCAAAGCCGACCGCAAACTGCGATAGGATTCCACCAGCGGATAGCGGGTGTCTTCCAGTTGCAACAGCGGGGGCAGCTTCTTGTTCTTGGACTTGATCAACGGAATCTGCCCCAGAATCGGCAGGTCAAACAATTGTTCCACTTCGGTAAACGTGCTCGGACGGTCGTTCAACAAGCTGATGAACAACAAAATGCCAAACCCCAGCACACCGCCAATCAAACCCGCCATGACCATGTGCTTTTGGACATCCGGCGGCACGGGAATGGAGGGACTGGCCGGCTCCAGAATGGAAACGCTCTCCTGCCCGATGCCTTTGTTCATGTCCAGTGTTTGCAGGTTGGCCTGCACCTGGTCGAACATCGTCTGAAGGCGCTTCTCATTTTCCTTGAGCACTTCGTATTCGGACAGTTTCTTGCTCACCAGGAGCGCCTTCTGTTCCCACTCGGCGATCTGGTTGGTCAAATTGTTAATCTGCAGCTCAAGCGTATGCTGCCGGTTGGCAAGCTGCTGCTCGCTTTGCTGCTTGTCGATCTCGAGCTGCATTTCCAGATTAGGTATGTCCTTGTTCAGCACCACCAAATCCGGCGCGTTGGTATCCAGGAACTTGGCCAGCATGTCGCGCTGGGCCTTCTTCATGATCAACTGCTGCTTGAGTTGCAAATAGTCGGTTTCAAATCCGCCCAGGTTGGCCGGCGTGACACCATTGGCACCAGCCGTCTGCCCGTTCCCATTTGACGAGGCTCCATTCGCACCCGCTTGCGCAAGATTGGTGGAAGTCGTCGGCAGTTTATGGTCACCGTTCGCCTGCAAGCGCTCCAGATTTTGGTCCAGCGTTTCCGTTTTAAGCAAAAGCAATTCCGAGTTGCGATCCGCCAGGTCCTTGTTCAAGGACAACAAATATTCCGCCGCATTGTTGCCGCCATTGGGCTGGATCAGCACCACGCTGTTGCTGGACTGGTAATTCAGGAGATCGTCCTTGCTCTTTTGCAGTTCCGCGCCCATGGCCCGCAATTCCTCCTGCATGCCCGATTGCGCAACGGTCGTGGTATTGGTCAGCAAATCCTTCTTGAGCTTGATGTACTCCTCCATCGTGGCTTGCAGATAAGCCTGCGCGAAGTCGGCATCGCCACCGGCGGCCCGTAAATTAAAAATACTCGTCTTGGGCGAGAGCGTCACTTCAATCGCCATCGGCACTGGATTCAGTTGCGGATTGGAGACCTTCAACTTTTGGTAAACGCGCCCCACCACCGACTCGCTCTGCATCAAGGCCACCTGCGTCCCGAAGAAGTAATTCAACTCCTCGTTATAGACATTGGCATTGGGAATGGCCAGGCGCGCGTTGACAATCATCCGGCCCGTGGAAACGAATGTCGGCCGCACGTGCTTGAGCATCAGGGATTCGATCCCCAAGCCCGCCAGCACCGTCAACGCCGGTATCCACCAGTATTTGAACAGTAATTTCCGGTAGAACTGCACACGGGTAACGAATCGAGTCACAAACGCGGCTCGCGATTGTGGTACTGGTGCGACTTCTTCGTCTTCCATGGTGCTAGGCGTTCATCATCCTGTCGCCATTGAAACCCACAGCGGGATGCGCGTCCAAAAAATGGCCACGGGCAACGATTAAAGGAGAGCTGACTTGAGAATGAGTTTCCCTGCCAACGGCGTTGAATGCCATTCGCTTGCTTGCCCCCATTCTACATTTATGCCCCAGCGGAGCTGGAACTTGAAACCTCATTACCCCGTAAATAAACCCCAACGACGCCCGAATACAAGCTCATTTTGAGGCAATTCAACGCAAAACGCAGGCTATCAATGGGATATAAAAGATGGCAGCCGCCCCTAAAAACCCGGCCGAAGAAAGAAAGACTGGAAAGTGGAAGGGGGGAGTTTAAACCCCCGATACTTCGTCAAAAGCTCAACAACCTTTCGGCCGTCTCGCAGTACCATCTTGCCAACCCTTCCACTCTTTCCAGACAAATATGACCGTGTTGACGCACAGCCCAATACACTAACGTCCAATGAGTAGCTAAACTGCCCTCGAATAGACAGCCCGCCGGATGGCACATAACGGGATGGAAGACAATTCTATAAATTGCCAAAAAAGTCAAGTGACTTTTTGGTAAAAACCATTTTTATGCCCAATTTTGACTATTTTGGGCCAGCCCCGGCCTTGCAACCATCCCCAAATAAATTCGCAAGCCGCTGCTATTTAACCAATTGCCGCTTAAGCGCCGCCAATTCCTTCACCCGTTCCTGGCCGGCTGGCGGGAATTCCATGGGCAAGTCCTTCATGGCGTTAACCACGACTTGGGAGATAATCAATCGCGCGTTCAGTTTGTCATCCGCCGGCACCACATACCATGGCGCATGGTTCGTGCTCGTGGCCGACAGGCAATCTTCGTACGCCTCTTGATATTCCTTCCAGAAACCGCGTTCCACGAGGTCGTATTTGCTGAACTTCCAATTCCGTGAAGGGTCCTCCAGCCGGCGCAAGAATCGCCGCCGTTGCTCTTCCTTGGACAGGTGCAGAAAAAACTTTATCACCCGTGTGCCGTTGCGGTACAGGTGTTTTTCCAAGTCGTTGATGGAGCGATACCGCTTTTCCCAGAAATCCTTGCCGCCCACCAGTTCCGGCGGCAGCAATTGCGCCTGCAAAATCTCCGGATGCACCCGCACGATCAATACTTCCTCGTAGTACGAGCGGTTGAAGATGCCAATCCGCCCGCGCTCGGGAAGGTTGCGGGTCGTGCGCCAGAGAAAATCATGCGCCATCTCCTCCGCGCTCGGATGCTTGAAGCTAAACACCTGGCAACCCTGCGGATTCACGCCGGACATCACATGCTTGATCGCGCCGTCCTTGCCCGCCGCGTCCATCGCCTGAAAAATCAGCAGCAACGAATACCGGTTATGCGCGTAGAGCAAGTCCTGGCACTTGCTCAATTCCTTGATGTGCCCGGCCAGCAGTTCCTTGTATTTGTCGTCCGATTTGTAGAACGGCTCGACTTTGGTATCCAGCTTTTTGAGACGGACCTTGGAGCCCTCGCGAATGCGAAATTCCTTCGTGGAGATTTTCATGAGCTGAATCTAGGCCAACTCCACGGCCAAACAAAAGCATAATTTGAAAGCAGAATTTCTCCTGCCCCATGCGCTCGCTTCTGCTTTTGTAGCCAGTATTAACGACGATTTTAACTTGGCCGAATCTTCATGACCAGGTCCTTGCTCTCCACGGCATCGCCGTTCTGCACGCAAATCTCCTCCACCACGCCGTCGAACGATGCATAGATCGTCGTCTGCATTTTCATCGCTTCGAGCGTCAGCAATTTGCCGCTCTTCTCCACCTTGGCGCCCACGCTCACCGCCAGCGCCGTGACGAGACCGGGAATCGGCGCGCCGATTTCGCCGGGCTTGGCGGGATCGGCCTTCACACGCGCTTTCACGGTGGGCTTCGCCGCGCGATCCACAATGGCCAGTTGCCGCGCCATGCCGTTCAATTCAAAATTCACCGCGCGTTTGCCTTCCGCATCCACCGCGCCGATGTTTACGAGCCGGATGAACAATGTCTTGCCAGACTCGATTTCCACCGAGATTTCCTGGCCTACTTTCATGCCGTAGAAAAATGCCGGGGTCGGCAGCGGAAACAATTCGCCGTTCTCGCGCGCAAATTTCGCGTAACCCGCGAACACTTCCGGGTACATGATATGGCTGAACACATCATCCATCGTCACGTCCGGCTTTACCTTCGCGAGGTCTTCTTCAATTTTCTTAAAGTTCAAGGGCTTCAACGACGCGCCCGGACGATCGCTCAACGGCTTGCGGTTGCCCAGCACCACGTGCTGCAATTTCTTCGGCCAGCCGCCCATCGGTTGCCCTAAACCGCCCGCCAGCATGTCGATGACCGATTCCGGGAACGGCGTGCTGCCGGGCTCGAGGTTCAACACATCCGCCGGCTTGATGCCGCGCGTGATGAGGAACATCGTCATATCGCCGACAACCTTGCTGCTGGGCGTCACCTTCACGATGTCGCCGAACAACTGGTTCACTTCGGCGTACGTGCGCGCGATTTCCGGCCAGCGATGCGCCAGGCCCATGGACGCCGCCTGCTCCTTCAAATTCGTGAACTGTCCGCCGGGCATTTCGTGCATGTACACCTCCGCACTGCCGGCACGGGGCGAAGAATCGAACGGCGTGTAAAACGACCGCACATGCTCCCAGTAATCCGCGTAG